>Ga0307423_1002394_pt1 | contig 10523 bp, 9 predicted proteins | sample SalMarWE160310MG_FD_202154 | JGI IMG/M metagenome (GOLD analysis project Ga0307423, IMG submission 202154) | Salt marsh sediment microbial communities from the Plum Island Ecosystem LTER, Massachusetts, United States - WE1603-10 | ecosystem: Environmental > Aquatic > Marine > Intertidal zone >... | reverse complement strand
CTGATTATGCTGGCGGTGGTTTATGGGCAGATTCAATATTTATAACAGGATGCACTCTTATAGGTACAAACCAATCAGCCTCTCCACATACAGATGGGATACAAACATTCGCTGCCAAAGATCTGTGGATAGAAGGTAATAAGTTTTATGTAGCAAATAATAAATCAAACTATACGCAGATACTTTATAATGAAGAAGTTTCAGGTAAAGTATTTATTTTGAATAATTGGTTTTATGTAGCTGCACCAAATGCTGCAAGTCCTGAAATTGCAGTAAGCAGGAATTATACTTATCAAGCAATTACGCCCAGTGTTGATAGTGTTTACTTTTATGACAATACAGTAGTGGCATATAATATTGGCGGTAGAACGCCTTATATTGAACGAGCGACACAATTATCAATGGGAAATAATATCTTTGTTAATACTGCTTCGGGTAGCTCTCATATTCAGATATATACAGATAATACAGCGACCACTTCTGATTACAATATGCTGTATTCTCCGAATATGACGACAAAGATTTACAGATTAGGTTCAAATTATACTTTATCGAGTTGGCAGGGAACGGGTAGAGATGCTCATTCAACACACGCACAACCTTCGTTTACAAGTTTTGATTGGTCATTCTCTCAGACTGAAGGAACATATTTGAACTATGATTTTAGCATACCATCACCTGTAACTGGAATGGCTTTTAGTGCAAGTATGGGTAGTTACACATTTACATCAGATGGTAAGATAGGTGCATTGATACCTCGCATAACAGATCCAACGGATATTTCAGATACTTTTAATGTCACGATTATAAAAGATTTCAATCTTTATCAGAATTATCCAAATCCATTTAATCCAAGCACAAAAATTAGATACCAACTTCCTCAAGAAAGTAAAGTTGTAGTTAAGATTTATGATATTCTTGGAACTGAAATAGAAACTCTTGTTAATGAAGAGAAACCAACTGGAATATATGAGATAAACTGGAATGGAACCAATTTACCTAGCGGAATCTATTTTTATAGACTTCAGGCAGGTTCATTTGTACAAACAAGAAAAATGTTATTGTTGAAGTAAAATTCTTTTGTTATTTATTACTCCCTTTATTAATGAAAGTTGGCAAAGGATTGTTGCTAATTAACTACACTTGCCAAATTTTAATATTATTTTTCTTGACATTACCAAAATAAAAAGTGAAGTTAATATTATATGTTAAGAATTTGGCAGAGTACGCTTGTTATTCTGCTATACTTTTCATCTCTGTCAATATCCCTAACGTATTTATTCTTCAAACCAAAAAACTATTTCGTTATCATTTATTTAGGAGGATACTATGAAATCGTTTTTACTGTCTATTCTTATTTGTACAATTCTAATTTTTTCTAACACATATTCACAAAATATCATATCAAAACTCGCTGGGCACTCAACAACAAATGGATTCACAGTAACAGATGATGAAGACAAAGTATTATTCAAAATTACTGGCAACGGGAATGTTGGGATTAACACGGCAACACCAACAAATCTTTTTGAAATTTTCGATGAATATACGACTGATGCAGATGGAAAGTCTATCGTTATCAACGCACAATCAAGTGAATCTTTAGGGGGTTCAATAACGCTACAAGCTGGATTTGGATTTGATCCTCACGGTGGGGATTTGAATTTATATGCTGGGGGAAGCTATGGATATGGTGGTGATATAAATCTAATTTCAGGTACCACTGGAAGTGCTGGTCATTCATCGGGGGATATAAATATTAAGACCAATAATTCAAACAACGGGACGGGTGGTGATATAACAATATCAACAGATGGGGATAATTATATTGGTGGAAATATTTATATCAAAACAGGGGATGTCGATGAGTCTGGAAGTGATATTGCAATTTCAGCTGGTAGTACAGGAGGAGTTATAGGGGGAAGCGTTCTAATTAGTGCTGGAGATGGAGGAAATGGAGGAAATATTATAATAACTCCAGGACTGCAAACAAACTCAGGAATTGATGGATTAGTGAAAATAATGGGCTCTGGGACATATACAGGCACTTGGACACAGGCTTCTGATTTGAGATTCAAAAAGAATATTGAGCCTATAGAAATCTCAATTGAGAAAATAGATAAACTGAATGGTGTTAATTATGAATTGAGAAAAGATGAATTTCCAGAAAAGAAATTTTCAGATGGTAAACAGATAGGTTTGATTGCTCAAGATGTTGAAAAAGTTTTTCCTGAGTTGGTTAGAACAGATAACGAAGGTTATAAATCAGTTGATTATACAAAACTTTCAGTAATACTTTTAGAGGGGATTAAACTGCAGCAAAAACAATTAGCTGAACAAAGTGCTAAAATCGATGACTTAGAAAAAAGAATACAAAGCATTGAAAATAATTTTTTAAAAAAAATAAATACCGTAAGTAATTAAATTTAATTCAAGGAGGATGGAGATGAAAACTATTTATATAACCTTAATAGTTATTTTATCTTTTACAGTTGTAAATGCTCAGGAAGTCGTTGTTACACTATCTGGAAACACTTCGGGTCAAGGATTTTCTGTCAAAGACAATTTAGATAACACACTTTTCAGAGTTAGAGGCGATGGCTCCTTTGGTTTCGGGACAGCTTTACCCCTTGGTGTGTTTGACATAATTGGCGGGACGATGAACTCGGGCACCGCTAAAGCTATCAATATTTTAGGACAAAATACAAATGAGGTATCTGCAAGTGCTTTTGGTGGGGACATTAATATCAAATCGGGTTGGGGCCAAACTAATGGTGGATCAATAAATATTGAGACACAAAAAGATGCAGGGAATCCATCTGGCTCGGAGAACCCAGGTACCATAAACATAAAAACAACTACTGGAGATGTGACTGGAGGAATCAATTTAATTACTGGAACCGCTTCTGGAATAAGTGGTGATATCAAAATCCAAACAGGTCTCACAGATGGCTTTTGTGGGGATATTGAACTTCAATGTGGGAATTCAGTTTCTGGTGAGCAAGGTGGTAATATTTTATTAATCGCTGGAGGAAACGATGCGTCTGGCCAAGCAGGGATAGTAAGTATTACCAGTGGATATGGGTTCGGATCAGATGGGGGAAAATTAGATTTGAGTGCAGGTAATTCAAGCGATGCAAGTGGGGGTGATGTAAATATTACAGCTGGGAATGCAAATTACGGTGGTAATGGAGGTGACATTATATTAAATCCTGGGATTTCTTCAGAGGGAGTAGATGGAACTGTAATAATCAATGGTTCTGGATGCTATAGTGGCACTTGGGTAGCTTGTTCTGATATAAGATTCAAACAAGATATTAAACCATTGCATAACTCTATTGATAAAATTGAGCAGTTGAATGGCGTTAGTTATGAATTAAGGAAAGATGAGTTTCCAGAAAAGAATTTTGACGATGGTAGACAAATAGGACTGATAGCACAGAATGTAGAAAAAGTATTCCCTGAATTAGTCAAAACTGATAGTGAAGGCTACAAGGCAGTTGCATATCAAAATATGGTAGCAGTATTAATTGAGGCGATTAAAGAACAGCAGTCAAGCATTGAAGAACTAAAAAAGGAAGTCGAATTATTAAAAACTTCAATGAATAACAAGGTTATTGAAGTCAGTTCTCTTGGAAATTAGGAGAAACTAAAATGAAAACAATAATAATTATCTTTATAGCATTAATTAGTTTGCAACAATTATCGGCCCAAAGCATAGCTATTGGATCAGGTGCATCGGTATACGTTCCTGCGGGTGCCGATATTTGTGCAGGGACTTATGGGAATATTACTGGAAATATCTATGGGGAAGGCACACAGTGCAGTAATTCTCCTGTCCCTGTAGAATTAAGTACTTTTACAGCCAGTGTAAGGAATAATTCCGTTACACTTAATTGGAAAACAGAAACAGAAGTAAACAATTACGGGTTTGAACTTGAGAGAAAGAATGAAGATAACTGGGAAAGAATAGTTTTTGTAAAAGGACACGGTAACAGTAATTCGCCTAAAGAATATTCTTATACTGATAAAAGTCCAATTGGAGGAAGCAAATTTCAATATAGACTTAAACAGATAGACAACAATGGACAATTTGAATACTCAGAAGTCGTTGGGGTTGAATTAATTCCAACCGAATATGCACTTTACCAAAATTATCCTAATCCATTTAATCCAATTACAAAGATTAGGTACCAACTGCCTAAAGAAAGTAAAGTTGTAATTAAGATTTATGATGTTCTTGGCTCTGAGGTAATGGAATTACTTAACGAACAAAAAGAAGCTGGTGTTTATGCAGTAGAGTTCAATGCAGATAATTTATCAAGTGGAACTTACATTTACAGAATTATTGCAGAAAGTTTTATGGATACTAAGAAGATGATTTTGTTGAAGTAAAATTTTGCTAATAAAATACTTTATAAAACAACCACATAAAGGAGAATGTTATGAAACTTCGCAAAAGGGCTCTTGGTATTGCATTTGGGCTAGTTTGGGGACTTACTATAATGCTGGGCACTTGGTGGCTGTTGATCTTTGGTTATAAGGGAGAATTAATGTCGCGAATATCGCAGTTCTACATCGGGTATTCATTTTCCTGGGGTGGAGCGGTAATTGGGTTTATATGGGGATTTGTTGATGGTTTTATAGGTGGTTTCTTAATTGCTTGGATTTACAATTTGGTAAATAAATCAATAAAATCAAAGACTGAGAAATAATATACTTTTTCCCTGATATATTATTTCATTGAGACCGTCTTTTAGGCGGTCTCTATTTATTCAAGTAAGTGAATATCAATCGTTTCTCTTCTCAGCTTACGAAAAAACCTGAAAGCCTAGAAACACTGTTAATTAATTAATCTTATTCACAAGAATGCTTTAAGTGTTTATCTTGTCTAATAATGATACTAATTCTCCAAATAGAGACTTAAAAGGTCATTTTTTTTGAATTTATCTTGAAAATTATCTGGTATAAGGATTGCAATATTGGAACATCTTAATTAGAAGGTTTTATTTAGATTGGTAATATTCTCATCTTTAATCAGAAGAATGAAAAATAAATTGGGTATAATTATATATGGCATTTTAACCATAATCCTATTTTGGTTGTTATTTATGTCATAATTATCTATTAAGTACCCCCCAAGTCACCAGATATTATTTTCCGCCTTATGAAATCCTTCCATATCTTCCCAGCCAATTGGGGCATTTAGTAAGAGTACTATTATTGATATAAGTGATAATAAACAAAAAGTTATATAAATGATTATAAGATTCATAAAAACCTTTCTATTAATAATTGATTAAATAATAGATTTACTTCGTTAGAATGATAACAAATTAGTGGGATGTATATGTTAAGATACTATTATGTAATTGTTAAAAAATTATTAATGAATCGTACAGTTTTAGTTTAAAGCCATTCCCTTTATTTAAATGGTACTTTTATTTATATAATTTGTGATTATAGTTTTGTTGGAACTAAAAAAATGATTCTTTTATAATGATCTAACTTTTTGATTTTAGAACAAACAAAGGGGGTTGTCTCAATATCATTAATATCGTCTTTGCGAGGGAGGAACGACTGAAGCAATCTTTCGAATTTGACTAAATACTGAGATCACCTCGCTTCGCTCGTGATGACTAATCATCTTTTGAGACAGCCTCTTTTTATTTTAAATAAATTCAGTACTTAATTCATTATATTTATATAGTTATTTCAACAACATTGGAGTTTAATTGAACGGCAACAAGAAGGATGCATCAGCAATATTGTTAATTCACTGCCCCGATAGAAAGGGGCTGGTACTTTCAGTGACAGAATTCATCCATACTAATGAAGGAAATATAATTTATCTGGATCAGCATGTCGACCATCAGAACGAAGTATTTTTTATGAGGATTGAGTGGGATCTCACAGAATTCCTTATCCCCCGTGAAAAAATTGGAGAATATTTTCAAGTTCTTATTGCAAAAAAATTTAATATGAACTGGCAATTACATTTTTCGGATTCTGTACCGAGGATGGCTGTTTTTGTTTCCAAATTTCCCCACTGTTTATATGATATTATTGCACGTTGGCAGTCTGCCGAGTGGAACGTTGAGATACCTTTAATAATAAGTAATCACAATGATCTTAGACCAATAGCTGAAAAATTTGGAATAGAATATTTATATATGCCTAAGGATAAAAGGAATAAAATTGAGCAGGAATCGAAAGAACTTCAACTATTAAAAGAGTACAGAATAGATTTTGTTGTTCTTGCCAGGTATATGCAAATTCTTTCGGAAAATTTTATTTCAAATTATGATGACAGGATCATAAACATTCATCATTCTTTTCTTCCTGCTTTTCCGGGCGCAAAACCTTATCATTCTGCTTTCGAAAGAGGGGTAAAAATAATCGGGTCAACAAGTCACTATGTTACATCAGATTTAGATGCCGGACCTATTATTGAGCAAGATGTTGCCCGTGTTTCCCATGCTGATTCAGTAAGCGACCTTATTAGAAAAGGAACGGATTTAGAAAAGATTGTTTTGTCGCGCGCGATTTGGAAGCACCTTCAGAGGAAAGTATTGGTTTATAATAATCGAACCGTGATTTTTGTATGATGTTATAAGTAATATCTTCTTTGAAAAGAAATAGCTCTAAACAATATTTAATATCAATTAAAAAACATTTTTGTTTATTTGAAATTAGTTATGCTCATTAGTTAATCACTTACAACGATACCATCTTTAAGAAAATATGTCTTGCCTGATTTTTCACAAAATGCTTTACCACTCTCATCAAACTCTAACTTTTTACCAGCTTCAGATACCCACCCAACTACTCGTCCTGGTGTTCCAATAACTAATGCATAATCCGGAACATCTTTGGTAACTACAGACCCTGCTCCTACCATACAATGCTTACCCAAGATATTACCACAAACAATAGTAGCATTTGCTCCGATAGATGCCCCTTCTTTAACCAGAGTTTTAATATAGAACAGTGCTCCAACCTGCGGGTATTTACATTTTGGATCTAAGATATTTGTAAATACCATTGATGGCCCGCAGAATACATAATCTTCTAATGAAACGCCTTCATAGATAGAAACATTATTCTGCACTTTGCAGTAATTACCAATTGTAACGTTGTTACCAACATTTACATTTTGTCCAAAAACACATTTCTTACCGATCTTTGATCCACTTTGTATATGAGAAAAATGCCAGACTTTAGTTCCTTCACCAATCTCAACATTGTCATCTACTACTGCGTGTTCATTAACATAGTAATTAAGTTTTCCACTCATTTAATTCTCCCATTCAATTTTTTATTTTCAATTTCATACATTTTCAATTGCTTTTATTCTAGAAAAGCATCGGATGAAAAAGCTCTTTTACATTTGTTACTGGAAGATTCCGCATATCATAAGCTACCTCAATAGATGGTCTTGCAGTTTCTATCCCAAATCCGTTACCATTAATTATCTCTTGATAAAGTCGAGTGTGAAGATCCGTAAAGCCCTCAGTAAATTCCAATTCGTTTTCATCTATAGTAATTGAGCGGTGAGTAGGTTTGTTTTTCTCAACAGTTTCTTTTGGCAAATCATTTGCATCAATAGATAAAAACCATTTTACATTTGCATTTTGTAGTTCAAGAAATCCTGATGCTTTATTTTGTTCTCTTAAGAAAAGGTGATTCTTCCGAACTCCTCCAAACATCCACATCAGCATATCAAAAAAGTGAATACCGATGTTTGTCGCAACACCTCCTGAGACTTCCTCTCTTCCTTTCCAGGAATAATTATACCATGGTCCGCGGGAGGTAATGTAGGTTAATACAACATTGTGTTTTGTCTTATCATTTTTCTTTTTCTCAAGTTCTTTCTTAATAGCAACCAGGGCTGGATGAACCCGGAGTTGTAGGATAGTGTAAACTTTCTTATTGGTCTCATTCTCAATTTCCTGTAGTTGATCCAGATTCCAGGGATTTAGCACTAATGGCTTTTCACATATTGCATCAGCACCTATACGTAGTGCTAACCTAATATGTGCATCGTGTAAATTATTAGGGGAACAAATAGATAAATAGTCAGCTTTTTCATCTGAATGAGTTCTTCTAAGTTTTTCAAGGTGTCTGTCAAATCTCTCGAACTCGGTAAAGAAACTAGTCTTAGGAAAATACCGGTCGAGTATCCCAACTGAATCGTGCGGATCAACAGCCCCAACAAGATTATTACCTGTGTCCTTTATTGCCTGTAAATGTCTTGGTGCGATATATCCAGCAACACCTGTAATTGCAAAATTTTTCATATCATTTCAATTATTAAATTATTTGATTCTTTTATTAGCAAAAATCGACCTAATCCGTCATGCCATCAATGGCAAGTCTTCATCTTATCTTTTACCCCTTAAAAACCTTCTCTGATTGTACTCCTGCTCTTTCGAAAGCATTTCTGGTATCCAGTATCAGCTTAGAATTTGCAGTAATAAATTTATAATTATAATCAGAATGATCAGTACTTAAGAGAACAAGATCATATTTAGCAAGAGTCTTTTTACTTAACTCTACAGATTCCATATCATATTGGTATTTTCTTGTCTTTGGAAGCTTTGCTACATAAGGATCATTGTAGTCTACCTTTGCACCTTTTTCTCTGAGTATTTCAATAAGTTTAAGAGAAGGTGATTCACGCATATCATCAATATCTTTTTTATACGATGCACCAAGTATTAATACCTTGGATCCGTTAAGAGATTTTTTGTATTTGTTTAAAACTTCTGCTGCTTTCTCAATTACATAATACGGCATGAATGTATTTATCTCACCGGCTAACTCGATGAACTTCGTGCTTATTTCAAACTCTCTAGCTTTCCAGGTAAGGTAAAATGGATCAATTGGGATACAGTGTCCGCCTAAACCAGGACCTGGGTAGAATGCCTGAAATCCAAATGGTTTTGTAGCAGCTGCATCAACTACTTCCCAAACATCGATATCCATTCTCTCAAAGACCATTTTAAGTTCATTAACCAAAGCAATGTTAATAGATCGATATATGTTTTCAAGCAGCTTAGTAGCTTCTGCAGCACGTGGAGAAGACACTGGAACAGTTTTAACTATAACCTGGTTATAGATTGCTAATGCTACCTTTAGACAGTTTGGTGTAACTCCTCCAACTACTTTGGGTATTGTTGCAGTTGAGTATTTTGGATTATTAGGATCTTCACGTTCCGGAGAAAATGCTAAAAAGAAATCTTTACCAACAACAAATTTTTTTGATTTTGGATTATGAGTCAAAGGAGCATTCTCAAACATTGGTAACAGTATTTCTTCAGTTGTGCCAGGATATGTTGATGATTCTAGTGAAACAAACTGTCCAGCCCTTAAATACTGAGCAATCATCTTACCTGAATTTTCAATATAGGTCATATCAGGTTCACGATGTTCATTAAGTGGAGTTGGGACACAAATAATGATAGCATCGGCTTCGGGTAACCTTGTAAAATCAGCTGTTGCAATGAACTTCTTATTGTTAACGGTTTTTTTAATCTTATCAGCTTTAATATGCTTTATGTAGCTTTTACCGGAGTTAAGGATTGGGATTTTTCTTTCATCAATATCGAACCCAATTGTTTTGAATCCTCTCGTTGCATACTCTAGAGCTAGTGGAAGGCCGACATAACCAAGTCCTACAATTCCAATTACGGCTGTTTTGTGATTTATTTTTTGTATAATGTCATTCATAAAATCATATTCTTATTGTTAATAAATTTTATACTTAAATGATCAATTGATATATATTTATCCTGAGGGAATCAAATATTTAATTTGGCTCTAAATTTCATAGGGTTATTCTCAATTATTAAGCCATAACGTTTCTTTTAATAAACATAATTGGATCTAAAATAAACAAATTTCATTTCAAATTAATACAATAATCAGTATTAATTACATAAAATGAGATAAAAATATTATCTATCAGCAAAAAATTATTTAGATTTTTTCTATACCTATTCACTCCATATCCAAAGTTAATACCATAATTGTAATTCTGAAATGTTTTTTATATACTCTCCAAAACTATTCATTATACAAATTGTTCATAATTATATACGCCCGGAGAATGGTTCAAATTTGAGCACATAATCAAGTCGCAGCTGGTTAGATAGATTGGGGGTTAATATATTATTTATAGAGCCAGGAGGTCAGTGAAAGAATAGTTACTTTGAATAATTTAATCCAAAGATTAAGGATGAACTATTGGACCAAGAATTCTTCAGTACTATGTTAAAGGCAAAAGTAATTACAGAAAACTAGAGAAAGCATTACAATCCTAAAGACTTCACAATTCAATTGGTTACAGACTTTTTCACTGGAAGAAATATTCCTTTCCTATTTGCCAAAGTCTGAACAGGTAATAATGACTTATGCATTGGTACAACTATAAGCGGTGGGTTCAATTTAATCAAAAAAAATAATTTATTTTATTAACTGGTATTTCTTTCAGTGGACAAAAAAGACCGCCACTAAGATGG
>Ga0307423_1002391_pt1 | contig 10535 bp, 6 predicted proteins | sample SalMarWE160310MG_FD_202154 | JGI IMG/M metagenome (GOLD analysis project Ga0307423, IMG submission 202154) | Salt marsh sediment microbial communities from the Plum Island Ecosystem LTER, Massachusetts, United States - WE1603-10 | ecosystem: Environmental > Aquatic > Marine > Intertidal zone >... | reverse complement strand
TCTCGACGAGTACCTTCCCCGGGCAGCGGATCCCGAGACCTGGCGCACCGAACGTCCGACCCGCGGTCCCGTGGTTCGCGCGCGAGGCGACGCGAGGATCGAGGTGGTCGAGGACGGGGGCACTCGGATCCGTTTGGAAGTCGACACGACCGAAGCAACCGTCCTGCGGGTGGGCCGCTGGGCATTTCCCGGCTGGGTGTACGAGGTCGACGGCATCCCCGCGAGCCTCTCCGCGAACGAGGCGGGCTCGCTGGACCTCGCAGTGCCCGCCGGACACCACCGCCTCGCCCTGCGGCTGGAGCCCCCCTGGCAGCGGCGAGTCGGTCTGGCCGTGAGCAGCGCCGCGCTGCTCCTCTGGCTCGTCCTGCTGACCCGTTGGCCCTGGCGGCGCGGGCCGACCAGTGCCACGGTCTGACTCATGCGGCGTGCGCGACTTCTCGTCCTCCTCCCCTTGCTGATCGCACTGGCGCTGCTCGTCGGACGATGGCTCGGCCGCATCCCTTCCACCGCGCCGCCCGCCGTCTCTTCTCCCCCGAGCATCGTCCTGATCATCATCGATACCTTGCGCGCCGACAAGCTGGGTGCATACGGCCATCCGGAGCCTACTTCGCCAGAGCTGGATGCCTTCAGCCGTCGCGGCGTGCGATTCGCGCGCGTCCTGGCGCAGTCGAGCTGGACGCGCCCCTCGATCGCCTCGCTGCTGACTTCGCGGTATCCGCGCGAGACCGGGATCTACAAGGAGAAGGCGCACATCCTGGACGACCGCTTCCAGACGCTCGCCGAGCTGCTGAAGGAGGCCGGGTACACCACCGTCGGGGTCACGGCCAACCCCAACATCAACCGGTCCTTCAACTTCGATCAGGGCTTCGATCACTACGAGGACAGCGACATCCTGTTCCACTGGATGCTGAAGGAGGCCGGCAAGGCCTCGATCACCGAGCGTCCGATCCGCACTGCGCGCGAGATACTCGGGAGTGTCCTCGAATGGACCGCCTCCAACGAGCGATCGCCCTACTACGTGCAGGTGAACCTGATGGAGGTGCACCAGTTCGACGATCCGCGCAGCCAGCGGCCCGAGTACGCGGGCCTGTTCCCGGGAGCCCCTGACCGGGAATACCTGCAGGCCGTCCGCGCCGTGTCCAAAGAGGTGAGTCGCTTCATCGCGTCGTTGGAGGAGAGGCCGGAATGGCGCAACGCGCTCTTCGTCGTCACCAGCGATCACGGGGAAGGGCTTTCCGACCACCCGCACGTGGCCCTCTCGCACAGTCACGGCCTGCTGCTCTACTCGTCTCAGATCCTGGTCCCGCTGATCTTCTACACCCCATCGGGTGATCTGCCCCGCGGCAAGGTGATCGATCGGCCGGTTCGGCTGCTCGACCTGATGCCGACGCTGCTCGACTACGCCGGCGTGCCCGCGCCCGAGGGCGTGCACGGCGTGTCCCTTCTGCCGCTGATCCGGGGGGAGGTGGACGACGTGATCCTGCCGGAGCGGTTCGTGGTGGAGACGCAGTTTCAGAAGGCGAACAAGATCGGCTCGTACAGCGGAGACTGGGAGTACATCGAGAGCCGGGACCGGCATCGCGGGACCAGCCCCAGCGAGCTGCAGCGCTTCGGCGTGAAGGAAGACGGCAGGAGGACGAACCTGGAGCGGCGATACCCAGAGGTGGCACGGGATCTGGCCGCCCATCTCGAGCGCTGGGAGGAGGAGCACCCGAAAGCCAAGCCGACGCTTCGAACCCGCGACTTGCCGCCTATGCAACGCGAACAGCTGCGGGCGCTGGGATACGCGGAGTAGGTACCGCGCTCACGGCTCTCCGGAGCCCGGCGTGGCGGAGCGCGGGGTCTCGCGCCGGAGCGCGGCGCGCACCTGCGCGAGCTCGGCGCGGACGGCGTCGTCGAAACCTCCCCCGAGCCGAAGCGCCTGCTCCAGGAGGATCTCCGCCTCGGCGTGCTCTCCGCGCACGATGTGGGCGTGGGCGCGCACCCGCAGGTCCGCCTGAGTGGGATTCGGCATGCGGCGGGTCTCCTCGATCCAGCGGCCGGCCATCTCGACGACGAGCGCCTGGAACGCCGGGTCGTTCCTGACCGCCGCGAAGGTAGGAACCTCGTAGAAGTGCATGAAGCGGTGGAAGCCGAGTTCGTAGGCCCGCCGCGCCGCGTCCGCCGCCCCTCGCGCGTCGCCTCGCTGCGCCGCCTGCGCAGCGCGGTGCATATTGGCAGAGATCCCGTCGGGATAGTGCCGGATGGTGTCGAGCTCGACGGTCGCGCTGGATCGCCACACCCGAGCCCGCTCGTGGCTGCGGAGGCCAAAGACGAGGATGAGGACCACGGCCGCGGCGGTCGCGACCCACGCTGGCGAAACCGCATCGAGCGCGCTCAGTCGCGGCCGCAGGCGGGTCCAGGCCTCGCGCGCGACGAGCATCGCCGCGCCCAGCAGCCCGGGCAGGATCGTGTAGAGATAGCGGTCGGCCATGGGATACAGGAAGGGAAACACCTGGGAGATCGGTGCGTAGGCCGCCGCCGCCCACACCCACCAGGCCGCCTCCTCCCGGCGCTGAGCCAGCGAGAAAGAGCAGCGCGCCACCAGCAAGACGCCGGCCCCGAGGCCGGCGAGCCACCAGGGATCCAGCCACGAGAGCGCACGAGCGGGCTCGTGAAAGGCGGCCGCGCCGTAGGAAGTCGCGGCCATCGCCAAATAGCGCGCGCCGATGGCGACGACCGTGCGCGCCTGCACCCAGGCGTCCGGGTGAAGGCCGCCCACCTGCCCGACGCGTTCGAAGGCGAAGAACTGGGGCCATGCGTACAGGACGAGAACCAGGGCCCACAGCCCGAGCCAGCGCCGGTGGACGCGCCAGCCGTCCTGCGGATCCCGGGCGATCCACGAGAAGACGGCTGCCACGGGAAGGGCGAAGAGCGCCGAGGCCTTGGTGAGGAGCGCCAGCGCGAAGAGCAACGTCCCCAGCAACGGACGGCGCGGCTGCGCGAGCAGAGCACCGGTGGCCAGCGCCAGGGCGCCGATGGTCTTCAGCTGGAAGATCCATGCCACCGCCTCCACGTTGGCGGGGTGAACCAGGAAGACGAGGCCGGCCAGGCTGCTCGCCGCCCGTGGGAACCCCCGCTGCGCGAAGAGCGCCACCAGGAGCGCCGCGGTGAGCGCATGGAGCAGAACGTTGACGATGTGGTAGCCGGCGGTGTCCGGCCCCCAGAGCGACCACTCGACAGCGTGACCGAGCAGGTGCAGGGGCGCCCAGTTGGCGGTGTAGAGCGCGGCCTCACCCCTGGGATCGAGAAGGGCGCGCAGGTTCTCCAGGCTGAGCTCGTGCACGTAGGGGTTGGTGACGATGTATCCGAGGTCGTCGGAGACGAACTCACCATGGAGCGCCGGCGAAAAGATGGCGAGCCCCAGGAGGGCAAAGCCGAGCCAGTGGAGACCGAAGCGCACCAGATCCTCGACCTGGCTCGACCGCACCGCCTGGTCGCGGCAGCCGCCGGGTTCCCCTGACATGTCGCAGATACTACCGCGTGGTGGGGGCTCGGTCGTCACTCGATCGACAGTGGTATGATGGCTGGGCGTGGGTCACGAGCACCGGTGGTCCGCTGCGGTGACTCGACCCCGGTGCGCAGAGTCCAGTGACGACGAGCTCCGACAAGGCCAAGGACATCCTGCTCATCACACTGCTCTACCTGTCGATGTTTGCGGCGGCGCATCTGGTCGGCTTCAGGATGGAGATTCCCTGGGGCTACGTTCAGCTTCTCGACTCTCGCCTCGTGTCTCAACATCCGGCGGCGAGCCTCTGGTACCTGCACAACCAGCCGCCGGGCTTCATCGCCGTCTTCGCGCTGGTCATGAATGCGAGCCGGGTTCTCGGTGCCTCCCCCGAGAGCGTGGCGAAGCTGCTCTTTCTTGCAGTCGGCCTGCTCGGCGCCTGGCTGCTGTTTCAGATGCTATTCAAGCTCACCGATTCGCGAATCGCCGCGCTGGCGGGCGTGGCGGTCTTGCTGGCGAGCCCCGGCTATCACCTGTTCGCCAACTTCTTCCTCTACACCTTCCTGCTGCATCCCCTGCTCCTTGCGCTGCCCTGGCTGGCCTGGCGGTTCCTCGAGGAGCGCAAGCAGGCGCACCTCTACGGCTTCGCGATCGTCGCAGCGGCGACCTCGCTCACCCGGAGCCTGTACCACCCGCTCTGGGCGGTTCTCGTCTTCTCGCTTCTGGTGGTATCCGCGGGGCGGCTGCACGGGTGGAGGGGAATGCTCCGCGTCCAGATCGGGCCCGCCGCCGTGCTGGTGCTGCTCCTCCTGGCTTGGCCACTGAAGAACCAGCTGGTCTTCGGCCACTTCGTCTATGCGAGCTTGAGCGGGTACAACCTCAGGATCCAGCTTCCCGTGGGGCATGACCCGGAGCTCGACCTCTACATCGCCACGGGTCGAGTGGCGCCTCAGACCGCCAGACAGCTTCGAAGGGCCACACGCGGATACTCGGAGGCCGGGCGCAAGCTGTTGTTGAATCCGCGCAAGTCGGATGGTTCCGCGAATTGGAACCACTTGCTGTTCCTGTGGACCAGTCAGGATATCAGCCGTCGGGCGATCGCCTGGAGGCTCAGCCACGTCCGCCTGTGGCTAGCCAGGGGAATCGCCCAGTACTGGATGTTCACCCGCGCCACCTACACCGAATCGTATGAAGGCGGGATTCGAGGACCGGAGAACCCATCCTATCGCGCTTACGCGGCGGCGGTAAGGCGGCTCGTCTTCGCGGATCTGCGTCCCCTGCTGGAGCGGCTCGTCCCGGTGCAGGTGATTCACGATCAGGCGATGATCCGGCATAAACCGGTGCCCTACACCTTCTTCGGTGCCGTTCTCTTCCCGCTCACGATGGCGGCTTCTCTTTGCCTCTCGATCGTGGGGCTCAGAAGGAGAAGGCCCGAGGCGGCAGCCATGGGTGTGGCGTGGCTCTGCGTCTTCTGGAACGCGCTGATACCTTGCGCGACCTACGGGTTCGAGTCCAACCGCATGAGGTTCACGACGCTCCCCCTCTTCCTGATTCTCTTCTGGTACGTGATGCAAAGTGGCTGGAAGCGCTGCTGCGCGCAGCGATTGCGGCCACCGGGTTCGTAGCTCTTCCCTAGCTCGAACTCCTACCTCACCTCGAGCCGGCGACCACGCGGGGGCGGGGCCTTCAAGATCGGAGATTGGACGATGCCGTGGCTCTCGATCGCCGCGTCGACGGCCGGGTGTGGGGTCAGATACACGGCGAGCAGCCAATAGCCTTCCACGACCGGGATCTGCAACATCGTCGCATTTGCCGGCAGTCGCTCGACGCCGAAGTCGACCCAGCTCATCCCCCGCACGTCGTGGCGGTAGAAGGGCCGCCGCATCGCCACTGCGCCGCGGACGAATCTGGCGTTCCCGATCAGCAGGTTCACCTCGCGCGCGAGGAGGTACTCCATCGTCGCCATCCGCTGGTGCCCCGGCCGATCACCGGCGACGATCCCGTGACGCGCGACCCAGGCGTCGTTGATCCCTCCCATGTCGACGGTCTCGAGGCGCGCGTAGTAGGGAATGGCTCCGGCCGCGGTCGTCGCAATCACCACACCCGAGTTCTCGTCGAAGAGGCGGTGGAGCGCCTTGCCGACGCCGTCCCAGCCCCCATTGGGGCGGGTGAGATGACTCTCGAGCTGGGCGATGCTCTCGACCCCCCTGAGGTGCCGCGCGCTTCCGAAGGTCAGCGCGTGGTGGAACGAGCCAATGAGCAGGAGCCCGATCCCCAGCGCGCGGAGCCACGGATTGGCAAACCCCGCGCGGAAGCTCCACACGCAGAGCAGATAGACGTACGGGAGGACGGGGACCAGGAAGCGGAACTCCATGAAGTCGCCGCCGGCCCGGACCACATAGAGGAGCCAGAGGACGACCAGCACGCAGAGGGTGCGCACCTCGCGACTCGCGGAGGACATGAGGCGGCGCAGGCGCAGGATGGGAACCAAGAGTACGGGGAAGAGCAGGTAGGAGGCGCCGAAGAACCCGACGTAGGCAAGGCCGTTGGCGAGCGAGTTCGCGGAGGCGAGCTTGACGTAGAACGAGTTCGGGAGGGGATCTCCGTAGTAGGCGACCTTCCAGACCAGCCATGCGCCGAGAGGAAGCGCTCCCGGCAGAAGGAGGAAGGCCAGGGCCTTCGACCGTGAGAGAGGGAGACCCCGAGCGCGGGCGAGTGCCAGGAGCGATGCGCATCCGAGGACGGCCACCGGGAGCGCCGAGTCGAGCCGAGTCAGCAGCGCCAGCGAGAAGAGAAGCGAAAGGCGCGCGAGCCGTGCCCTCTCCCACGCCCCCGCCAGAGGGCCGGTGAAGACGCCGTGCGTGGCAGCGAGGAGAAGACAGGTCTGCAGCTGGGTTTCGAGACCTCCGGTAGCGTAGCGGCTGAAGGTGTAGTTGGTGCCGAGGAGAAGGACCGCCGCCAGCGCGTCGGTCCGGATGCCGGTCAACCGCAGACCGAGGAAGTAGGTGAACAGCAAGCTCGCAACGAAGCAGGCGAGCCCGAGTCCGAACGAGAGAGCGACCGGCTCGAGGCCCGCCCGGAGCCCCAGCGCGATGGCCAGCGTCCAGAGGAAGTTGCTGTAGCCTTCGACGCGCTCGCCCGGATTCCAGACCAGCCCCTCTCCGAGGACGAGATTGTGCGCGTAGCGAAAGGAAATGAAGGCGTCGTCTTGGATGAAGCGAAGAGACCAGGCGAGGAGGAGCAGCAGGACGAGCATCGAGGCCAGAATCCAGCGCGATACGGCTTCGTCCTGAAACCGCAGCGCCAGCTTGCGGGGCGCGCGCACCGGAACTCCTCCTCCGGCGGGCGACGCTAGCCCGTTCCTCGCCACCTGCCAGCGCTGGCGTTGCGGGCGAGCGCCTCGGGGCCATCCAGGGCGTCGAGGAACCGCTCGCGAGAGCGGCGCGGCAAGGCGAAGGAAGCTGCAACCGCGCAGAGGGTCACGGCGCTGAGTGCGATTCCCGCACCCAATAGACGGGGTCGAAAGCGCATCTCGATCTCGTGCCGGCCCGCAGGCACCGACACGGCGATGCGGTCCCGGTGTTTTCGGGCCACGAAGCCCCCCCCGATCGTCCATTCGTCGCGCTGCTGCCACTCGAAGGGCAGCACGACCAGCTGGGAACGCGGAGCTTGAATGGAATACACCAGGCGGTTGGGGGCGAACTCCAGAAGCTCCACCTGGGTGCCCTTCACAGGCGTGGTATAGGTCAGGGGCGGCCGATGCTCGCGTGAGAGCGGTGCGTCGGCCAGGGCGATTCGCTGCCAGTGGCGGCTCTCCAGCTGGAGGTCCGCCACGACGATCGCCAACAGGGCGATCGCCACGGCCATCGCGAGCCGCCGGTGCCGGGTGAGCGCGGCAGACACCCACAGGCGCTGGAGCCCCACTCCCCCACAGAGGACGAAGGCGAACAACGCGAGCCCCAGCCAGCGCGAGGGAGCCCGCTGGCTCCTCAGGATGGGCCACTCCCGGACGAACTCCCAGAGATTCAGAAATTTCCACTGCTCGGGCCAGTGGAGCGAGAAGAGCAGGAACACGACACCCACCGCCGCGAGCGGCCAGACCCGGCGCGCAGCCACCAGGCCCACGACGAGCACCAGGACGGCGAGGGCGCCGATGTAGAAGTCGTACTCCCACCAGCCGCTCCCGTGCAGGAAGCGGATGCCCGGGTACTGCGTGCCGATCTCCTGGCCCCGGGCGACGAGAGTCCAGAGAGCCGCAAGCGGGGGGAAGCCACCGATCACCTGGCTCGGATCGTAGGCCCAGAACTCCCACAGCATCGGGAGCAGCTTGACTCCCATCAGACCCGCGCTGGCAGCAACGATCCCTCCCCAGATCCAAAGCGGTCTCGCGGATCGGACCGAGATCCCCCAGAAGAGCGCGTAGAACGACAGGAAGAGGTTGTGCCAGACGAAGGGGGTATTGAAGCCTTCCAGTATCACCAGCGCGTTCACCAGGGCCGTGGCACAGAGGGCGTGCCACGATCCCCGTACGGCGCGGCGGTAGAGGAGCATCATCACGGGCAGGAGACCGAAGCCGAGGATCATGTGATGGCCGACGCCGAGCTGGGCCACCACGAACCCGTTCAGCGAGACGAGAACGGCGCAAAGGACGGCGATCGGGGCGGCGACGCCCAGGTCCCGCGCCAGGTAGAAGGTCCCCAGCAGTCCTGCGCTGGTGTAGAGAACGATCAGAAGCCGCACGTAGGCGTCCGCTGGCAGAAACAGCAGCAGCCACACCAGAGGCCCGAGGAGAGGCGACTCCGGATTGGCCACGAGGTTCTGCGAGTGACCGGCGCGGTAGTCAAAGAACGGGACCGTGTCGAACTCGGTGAAGGAGATGCGGATCCAATGGTAGTAGTCGCAGTTCATCGTCCAGTCGCCGCGGGCGAGCCATCCCTCGAAGAGGATCGTCGAGAAGAAGAGGATCGCGAGGACGACGGACGCGAAGAGGGCCAGGACGAAACCCCGTGCTCCGCTCATGCTAAGAGTCGACGACCCGAAGCTCCGTCGTCCCAGCGGCGTCTCCCGCGAGCAGCGTTTCGACGGAGGCGGCGACGTCCGCGGGCTCGATGCCGGCCATGCACTTCGCCCGGGAGAACCAGCAGGACAGCACCTTGTTGTCGTGGACGAACATGCAGGGCGAGCAGGCAAGCTTCTGGTGATGGACGATGTGTCGTTGCTCCCGAGCACTCCGGAGAGGGGAGTAGAGCGTGGGAGTCTCCGGCCCGAAGAGCGCCACCGTCGATGCGCCCACCGCCGCGGCGATGTGCATCGGGCCGCTGTCGTTGGTTACGACGACCGCCGCATGGGCAAAGAGAGCGACGAGCTCGGCGATGCCGGTCTCGCCCGCCAGGCTGATCACGCGTGATCCCAGACCCGACTCCGCCACCAACGACTCGACGTACTCCCGCTCCGTCGGCGATCCGATCAGTACCACGTTCACGCTGCAGCGGGCAGTGAGATCGGTCAGCAAGGCGGTGACGTGGCTGGCCGGCCAACGACGCTCCAGGGCCATGTCACCGGCGTTGGGATTCACCACCACGATGGGCTCTCCCTCCCGCCATGCGGGGTCCTGTGACAGCTTGCGGCGGCAGCTCTCCCACGAGCCCACCGGCGGCGACAGTCTGGGAAGCACTCCCGGGCGCGCCAGCTCCTCGGCTTCGACGGGGTTCATGTAATCCCCCCGAAAGACCGTCAGGAAATTCGACGCTACGTGATTGTAGGCGTTGAAGGGCACCTCGACGTCGTGCAGCTTGCCCCGCCAGTTGCCCTTGGCGCTGAAGCCGTGGGACCAGGTGGGACCCGCCAGGAAGGAGAAGATCGCCGAGAACCGGGTGAAGAACTCCAGATCCAGCAGAAGGTCGTAGCCTTCGCGCCGAATCGACCAGAGCGTGCGCAGCGTGGCGACCAGGAACCGGAGGGTCCCGCCGCCGAGGTCGATCGTGATCAGGCGCCCGATCCCGGGATACATCTTCACGATCGGCGCGTTCTCGAGCAGCGTGACGAAGTCGATGCGCGCGCCCGGATAGCGAAGGTGCAGCTTCTCGAGAAGAGGAGAGGCCAGCACGATGCTGCCCATCCCCCACATCTTGAGCAGCAGGATCTTCCGGACCTGGTCCGGAGGCGGCGGACCCCCTCGGCCTCCGAAGAGCCGCTTTGCGCCCAGGAGAATCGCGCACAACACGGGGCCGATACGACGGTCGATCCAGAGGGCGATCTCGTATCGACGTCTGCGGGGCCGAGGATCCTGCATTCCCGACCGATTCTAGCACGCGGGCAATCGGGCCCGATTTCAGGTAACAACGCCCCGTGGTGCTAGGGGTTTCCGAAGCGCAAGAGCCGTTGGCAGCCACCGCCAGCACGGCCTGGTACGCGCGGCTCGCCGACATCGTGACGTGCGCGCTCTGGCTGCACGTAACCAGTCTGCTTCTGATTGAGCCACTCCTCCTCAACCGCGACTCGGCGATGTATTTGCAGGTGGCGGACATGCTGTTGAACGGCGGACTCCCCTACCTGGACATCGTCGAGATCAACCCGCCGATGATCTGGTATCTCAATCTGATCCCGGTCGGCATCGCCCGTCTCTTCGACCTCAACGTCATCGCCACCTACAAGGTCTTCGTGGCTCTGCTGACGGCGGCCGCCACGCTCGCCGCCCGCCTGCTGCTGGTGCGTGCGCGACCCCGACCCGGCGTGTGGGAGGTCGCGTGCTTTTCCTGGGCCTGCGTCGCGACGATGTACCTGGGGAACGAGTTGTTCGGACAGCGGGAACACCTGTTCGCGTTGATGGCGCTGCCCTACCTGTTGCTGCGCTGGGTGCGAAGCACTGGAGGCGAGGTCGGTGGAGGCTTCGCGGCCGCCGTGGGAACCGCGGCCGGTGTAGCGGTATGCATGAAACCACCCTACTTCCTCCCGCTGTTGCTGGTCCCGGAAGTCTTCTGGCTGATCCAGCACCGCGACTGGCGAAAAGCGTGGCGCCCCGAGACGATTGCCCTCACGAGCGTGATCG
>Ga0307423_1002390_pt1 | contig 10537 bp, 8 predicted proteins | sample SalMarWE160310MG_FD_202154 | JGI IMG/M metagenome (GOLD analysis project Ga0307423, IMG submission 202154) | Salt marsh sediment microbial communities from the Plum Island Ecosystem LTER, Massachusetts, United States - WE1603-10 | ecosystem: Environmental > Aquatic > Marine > Intertidal zone >... | reverse complement strand
CGACCAGATCCAGCTGGTGAGAGGGGACCGCGGACTTTCGTTTCCGGACTTCGACGTATTCCGACCCGATTCCTACGCCGGTCCTCTCTGGCGAAGGGAGAGACTCAAGGAGATCTTTCCCCACCAGGCGGATCGCATCGACCGCTTCTACAGCTTCCTGAAGACCTCGATCGACCTCATCACGCTCGAGCGCCATTCCGTCATCGCAGACCTCCCCCGGTCGATCCCGCTCAAGCTGGGGTCACTCCTCCTCTTCAGCCGCGTCAGGAAGTACTCGGAATGGAACGCAATGCAGCTGATGGATCACTTCTTCACCGATCCCAAGCTCAAGTCGTTCTTCTTGATGATCCTTGCCGACATGACGATTCTTCCCCAGGAGTATCCGGCGCTCGGAATCCCGTTCTCCAACCAGGAGGCCGCCTACGACAGGCGGATCCCCCCCAGGCGAGCGCTCGGGATCGGGCCGAAGAACATCACCTACCAGTTCATCGCGGGAGGATGTGGCAGGCTGGTCGATGCCCTGGTCTCCGTGATCGACGCGAATGGAGGGAGCATCCACACAGGGAGAGCCGTCACCTCCATTTCGGTCGAGAAGGACCGGGTCACGGGCGTCGAGCTCGACGACGGTTCCAAAGCCCAGGCGGATATCGTCCTGGCCAGTGGGGATGCCCGCCACTGCTTCTTCGGGCTGATCGGTCGCGGGAAGCTGCCAGACACCCTGGCAGCAGCCATCGACGACATCCCGCTCATGGAGTCGATCCTCATGGTCCACCTCGGAGTGGAGATGGACCCGACGCCGTACCAGGACGTGCCCTTGAACTACTACTACGGTCAGTACGATGTCGAAGATAGCGTTCGACGCACCAGAGCCGGGATCTTCCACGAGGGCAAGGCCGGCTTCCTGATCTACATCCCGTCCCTGCATTCTCCCTCGATGGCACCTGAGGGCAAGCACGCAATTACCGTCTACACCATCGCACCCAACGTCATCGAAGGGGACTGGGAGCTGGACAAGGAGCAGCTGACCGACAAGCTGCTCGCGGAAGCCGAGAAGATCATTCCCGGGCTGCGCACTCACGCCAGAGTGAGCCTGACCCTGACCCCCCGAGAGTTCCGAGAGATGACGCACATGCCCGAGCACCATTCCTTTGGGGGCTACTGTCCGATGCTTGGCCGCAGCGGCGCTCCGCATCGCACGCCCTTCAAGGGGCTTTGGTTCATCGGTAGCCAGTCCGAGTCGGGGCCGGGCGTGTGGACCCAGCTGATGAGCTCACGCAATGTGTGCAAGTCCCTGAGCAAAGAGGTCTGAGATCGAGACGACCACCGATTGGAGCGGACACGTCGTTGCAGAGCCGAGTGATGCATCATCGTCGACCAGTAAAGCTGCTGTACGGGAGAGAGGGGGCCGACCTCCAGCTTCCGAGTGATGCGTTGGTCCTGAGTGGCAAGGACCCGCCCGCCGTCGCGAACCCGGGTGAGGCCGTGGCGGCCGCGCTGGCCGATCCGATTGGCACACCGCCTCTGGCCGAGCTGATTCGCCGGCGGCGACCCGAGACAGTCGCCATCACCGTCTCGGACATCACCCGTCCGGTGCCCAACCGTCAGTTTCTTCCCGCCATGCTGGATGCGCTGGCCGAGGCGGGCATCGAGGATGAGCGGATCTCCATCATCATCGGCACCGGCATGCACCGGCCGAGCACGGCCGAAGAGCGTGCATTCATGCTCGGCCGGGACCTCCTCGAGCGCCTGGAGATCATCGACCACACGGCAGACAGACCCGAGACCCTGACCAGGGTGAGCGCCGATCCCCCAGTGAGCGTTTGCACCCGCTTCGTGGAGGCCGACTTCAGGATCGTCACCGGCTACATCGAGCCTCACTTCATGGCGGGCTTCTCCGGCGGGCGAAAGGGCGTCTTCCCCGCCCTGGTCGATCTGGCCAGCATCCAGCGATTTCACGGTTTCGACGTTCTGGCCCAACCTCTGGCAGACAACGGCATCCTGGATGGGAATCCCTGTCACGAGATCTCGCTCGAGATCGCACAGACCGTCGGCGTCGACTTCCTCTTCAACGTCGCCATCACACGAGCACGAGAGATCGCCGGCATCTACTGCGGAGACCTGGTCGAAGCACACCTGGCGGGGTGCGAGGAGGTCGCCGAGTGGACCACGGCCGACGTGCCCGGCCCCCTCGATCTGGTGGTCACCTGCGGCGGGGGGTATCCACTCGATCAGACCTTCTACCAGACCGTCAAGGGCATGTGCACAGCCCTCCCCGCTCTGGGACCGGACACGACCTTGCTGCAGATCTCAGGCTGCGGCGAAGGCCTCGGGAGTCCAGCCTACGCCGAGCTCATGCGCGCCTGGGGCTCCGACTGGCGCGGCTTCCTCGCGCACATCGAGGCGAATCGCCACGAAACCAAGCTCGATCAGTGGGAGCTTCAGGTGCAGTGCCGTGTCCTCGATCGCATCGGCAGCGAACGCCTCTGGTTCGCCACCGACGGCATCCCGGCCGAGCTGCAGGGGCACCTCGGCCTGACGCCGCTGCTGGGCGAGGGCGACGCCATCGGCCGCGCCCAGCGCGCCATCGACGACTACCTCTCTACTCATCCCGCCGCACGGGTAGCCGCCATTCCCGAAGGGCCCTATACGATGCTGCGCCGTCTCGGCGACTAGAACCCTACCTGGCGATTTCAGCCGCTCCTCCATCCAGCGGCGGAACCTCCCGCTCCAGGACCCGATTGACGACGGGTTTGGGAAGCACCGCCGCCAGTCGAATCAGCCACCGCATCACAGGGGGAAACAAATAATCCGCCTTGTCTCTGCGCAGCGCATGCAGGATGTAGCCCGCGGCTCTCTCTTCAGAGATTTCCATTGGCGCGGGCATACCGTCGCCTCGCGTGCGCTCAGTAGCGACGAATCCGGGGTAGACGCTCAGAAACTTGATTCCATAGGCTGCGAACTCCACGCGGCAGGTATCCATCAGCAGCCGAGCCGCCCCCTTGGCTGCGGAATAGGGACCCTGAAGGGGCACCCCGAGGAAGCCGGCGAGTGAATTGGTGTGAACCACGAAACCGCTTCGTTGCATCTTCATCCGTTCGAGCACCGGAAACAGGTAGTTGACGGTCACGTCGTAGTTGGTGCGCATATAGGACTTGACCGCCGCCGCGTTCATGGTTCGCATGTCGATGGCGGGCGCGCCGCCGACGTTCAGCAGCGCGATGTCGATTCTTCCGAAACGCTCTACCGTCGACTCCACGACGCTCTCCGCAGCGCGCTCATCCAATGCATCTGCCGTCAGAGCCAGGCACTCCCCGCCGTTTGCGGAGATCTCCCCAGCCAGACTCTCGAGCCTGTTCCTGCGTCGCGCCGTGACGACGAGCTTGGCTCCTGCGGCCGCCAGCTTCAGGGCGACAACTCGCCCAATACCCGATGACGCCCCGACGATGAGACACACTTGGTTCTGAAACTTCATTCTTCACTCCGATTTCGGCCCGACCATTCCCAGGCGTCTACTCGAACGGCTTACCACCGTATGCTACCTATTCGTCCTGGCGAATCAGCCATAGCCGATGAAAGAGGATTGCCATGAGCCCGACAAGACAGGCGATTTCTCACTGGCCCGACACGGATGAGCTGCTCGCAAAGGCCAAACGGCTGGTCGACTCTCCGCCGCGGCCGATCCGGCGGGACAGGATGCAGGAGTACCTCGATTTCTTCGAGACGCGGTGCAAGAAGTCGAAGGCCGCAACCGCGGAAGCGGCGAAGTACATCCCGGGCGGCGTCCAGCACAATCTCGCCTTCAATTACCCCTTCCCTCTGAGCATCTCCAGAGCGGAAGGCGCCTACCTCTGGGACGTCGACGGCAACCGCTACGTCGATTTCCTGCAGGCGGGCGGGCCCACCGTCCTGGGCAGCAACTACGCACCCGTGCGCGACAAGATCATCGAGGTGCTCCGCGATTGCGGTCCGGTGACCGGTCTCTTTCACCAATACGAGCTCGAGTTGGCCAAGCTGATCAACCGGCACATGCCATCCGTCGAGATGTTTCGCATGCTGGGCAGCGGTTCAGAGGCGGCCATGGCTGCGATTCGCACCGCGAGGAACTTCACCGGCAAGAAGAAGATCATCAAGGTCGGCGGCGCCTACCACGGCTGGAGCGACCAGCTGGTATTCGGCACGCGCCTCCCCGGCACCGGTGCGTACGAGGCAGCCGGCATCCCCGAGGGTTGCCTCCAGCACACCCAGGAGTTCTTCCCCAACGACATCGACGGCGAGCAGGGCCTGCGTGCCCTGCTCGAGCAGAACCGGTCGAGCGGAGGGACAGCCGCCGTGATTCTGGAGCCCATCGGACCGGAAAGCGGCAGCCGTCCCGTCCAGCGCGACTTCAACGGCCGGGTGCGGGAGCTGTGCGATGAGTTCGACACCCTCCTGATCTTCGACGAGGTCGTGACGGCCTTCCGTCTGGGATTGGGCGGCGCCCAAGGGTATTTCGGCGTCAGGCCCGATCTCACGGTCTTCGGAAAGTGCGTGGCCGGGGGATATCCCGCAGCGGGCGGCGTCGGGGGTCGCGCGGACGTCATGTCGACCCTCTCAGCGGGCATCGGTGCGGGTGGGCAGAAGACGCTGGTTGGCGGAACCCTCTCCGCCAACCCGGTGAGCTGTGCCGCCGGCTACTACGCCATCCTGGAAATGGAGAGGACCAACGCCCCGGTGCTGGCGGGACAAGCGGGAGACAAGCTCTGCCGGGGCCTTCAGGCCATCATCGACGACCTCGACCTCCCCTTCTTCGTCTACAACCACGGCTCCGTCATCCATCTCGAGACGCACGGAGTGCTCCTCGTCGATACCACCGATCCCGACTTCTTCACCAAGGTGATGCAGCGCAAGGATATCGCCGAAGAGATGGGCGCGGCCTACACGGCCGAGGGGGTCATCACCCTCGCGGGCAGCCGCCTCTACAGCAGCATGGCGGACACGGATGAGGTCGTCGAAGAGGCGCTCGGCGGCTTCGCGCGCGCGCTCAGTAGCGTAGAAGGCGTGAGCTGAGCGGAATCGCTGGATCCGCCCGACCGCCGCGCGAACTCCCGGCCGCGAACGAAAGGGAAATCCCAGATGAGCAAGTACGACGAGTACAAACGCGAGGTCCTCCAAGTCAGCCAGAGGCTGAGCGAGCACGGCTACTTCGGAACGCGCTCGGGAAGCGCGGGCAATGTCTCGGTCCTGATCGATGGGGAAGGGGTCGTCGCCGTAACACCTCACGGATTGCCATACGCCGGCATGACGACCGACGACATTTGCATCATGGATCTCGACCTCGCCCCCATCGAAGGTGCCCGCGCCCCTTCGGTCGAAGCGGCACTGCACGTCGCTGTCTACAAGAACAGAAGAGATGTCAACGCCGTCATTCACTCCCATCAGATCTACGCGAGCATCTTCTCGATACTGAATGAGCCGATCCCTCCCCTCTTCGATGAGGTCACCGTCGCCATCGGTCCCATGGTCGAGGTCGCTTCCTACGGCGTATCCGGCAGTCCGCAGCTCCTCGAGAACGTGGTCGCCAAGCTCGAGAATCGCTGCCACTGCTATCTGCTCCAGAACCACGGCGCTCTCTGCGTGGGCAGAAACCTCCAGAAGACGGTCAACTACGTGGAGCTTCTGGAGAAGACGGCCTCCATCTACTATCGCGCCATCGCCACCGGAAGGCCCGTCACGACGCTGCCGGACCCGCTACCCAACGTCCTGTTCGAATTCGTCAAGAGAGAGCAAGACGTGGAGATCGCGAGGAAGGACGGCCGTCAGCAGTCCGAGTGACCCGACACCGGGCCCGCACGAGGAAGCCCATGCCGAGCGACAAGTACGTTCTCGCGATCGATCTGGGTACCTCGGGCTGCAAGGCCGCCCTGGTATCCGTTCATGGCCGGGTGGCCGCCTGGTGCTTTCACGCCGTCGAGACCCGGATCCTCCCGGGCGGCGGGGCCGAGCAGGATCCCGATGACTGGTGGAAGACCCTGCTGACATCGTGCAAGGAGCTGATCGAGCGCGATGTCGTGCCGCGCGAGGAGATCGTGGCGCTCTGCTGCAGCACCCAGGGCGAGGGCACCGTGGCGGTGGATGCCCAGGGCCGGTATCTCATGAACGCCATCCTCTGGATGGACTCGCGGGGGGCCGGGCACTTGAGAGAGATCACTCGCGGACCCATCGAGCTGCACGGATACCATCCCTACAAGCTGTGGCGGTGGATCCGGCTGACGGGCGGCGCCCCCTCGACCACCGGGAAGGACCCCGCCTCCCACATGCTCTTCATCAAGCACGAGCATCCCGACGTCTACGAGCGGACCCATAAATTCCTGAACGTGCTCGACTACCTGAACCTCCGCCTCACCGGGAGGTGGGTGACGACCTACGACTCGATTCTCACCTCCTGGGTGACGGACAACCGGGATGTCGAGAACGTGGTGTATAGCGAGGCGCTATTGCGGGGTTGCGGCATCGACCGGGAGAAATTCCCGGAGATCGTCAAGTGCACCGAGGTGATCGGGAACCTCACGAAAGAGGTGAGCGAAGCGCTGGGCTTGACCCGCGAAGTGGCGGTAGTGGCGGGCGCCATCGACAATACGGCGGCGGCGATCGGCTCCGGCGCCGTGGAGGATCATCAGGCGCATCTGTACATCGGGACCTCGTCGTGGCTGGCTGCCCATGTCCCGTACAAGAAGACCGACCTCGCCAGCTCCATCGCCTCCATTCCCTGCGCGATACCGGGCCGCTACCTGATGCACGCGATGCAGACGACGGCCGGCGGCAACCTGACCTTCTTGCGCGACCGGATCCTGTACCACGACGATGAATTGGCGCGCAAAGAGGAGCCTTCCGACTTCTTCGAGATCATCAACCGCATCGCAGAGAAGGTCCCACCCGGCAGCAACGGAGTGCTCTACACTCCCTGGGTGTTCGGCGAGCGCGCTCCCGTGGACGACCGGACCGTACGTGCCACGATCTACAACCTCTCGCTGGAGCACTCGCGAGCGGAAATCATTCGGGCCTTCCTGGAAGGGGTGGCGTTGAACACCCGCTGGCTGCTGCGTCCCTTCGAGAAGTGCACGCGCCAGCGCCTCGATGCAATCAACATCATCGGAGGCGGAGCCAACTCCGAACTCTGGTGCCAGATCTTCGCCGATGTGCTTGACCGCCCGATCCGGCGAGTGAAAGACCCCATCCAGGCGAACGTACGCGGTGCAGCCTTCATCGCCTCAGTGGGAATGGGGTTCATCTCCTTCCAGGAGGTTCCGGGCTACATGGAATACCAGGCGACCTATGAGCCCAGGCCCGAGACCCGCGGCGTATACGACGCCCACTTCCGCGAATTCGTCAACATCTACAAGCGCAACAAGAGCATCTTCCGCCGATTGAACGCGGTGCGAAGCAGCAACGGCTGACTGCTCCTCCGGCAAAGTCAGCCGGGCACATCTCTACTTCAGTAATCGCTGTGCAGCGATGTGGACGGGATCCCATGCACCGGAGAAAGGCGGGGCATACGCCAGGTCGAGGTAGGCCAGGTCTTCGAGCGAGAGCCCCCCGGTCAAGGCCGTCGCCAGTGCGTTGATCCTCGCAACCACACCCCCGCCTCCCACACCCTGGGCCCCGAGGAGCCGGCCCCCTTCGGATTCGGCGACCAGCCGGAGCCGAAGCTCGCTGGCGCCTGGATAGCTGTGCGCCCTCGAAAAGCCCTGGATCGTGGCCGAGACCGGTGCGAAGCCCGCCTCCCCCGCTTCTTCCTCGGTGAGACCGGTGCTGGCCACTTCGAGCCCGAAGACCTTGAAGCAGATGGATCCCACGATTCCCGGAAAGGAGAGACTCTGGCCACCGATATTGGCGCCGGCGATACGTCCTTGCTTGTTTGCGATGTCCCCAAGCGGTGCATAGGCGGGCCTCCGACTGATGCGATGATGGGATTCGCAGCAATCCCCGGCCGCGTAGATGAAGGGAACGTTGGTCTGCATGTGCTCGTCCACGGCAATGGCGCCGGTGGATCCCAGGGCCACACCAGCCTCGGAGGCAAGAGCCACTGAAGGAACCACCCCGATGCCCAGGAGGACGAGATCGGTCTCCAGAGCTCCATTGCTGGTGTGGACGGCGAGTCCATGGTTCGACGTTCCCTCGAATCCCTCCAGATTCGTATTTCCCATGAAGGTCACGCCATTGCCTTCGAGCTCCTGCAAGACCTGCTGGGCGAATTCGCTCCCCAGGCGATGCATGGGGAGCTCCCCCCGATAGATCAGCGTGGTCTCCAGGTCCAGACGTCGAAATGCTTCGCACATCTCCAGTGCAACGAGCCCCGCTCCTACCACGACGGCTCTCCTGGCCCGGCTCACCTCGAGGAAACGTTTGATGCGAACGGCATCACTGACGTTCCGCAGGCAGAAGAGCCCCTCCAGGTCCTCCCCGCGAACGCCGAGACGACGGCAGTTCGCCCCGGTAGCCATGACCAGGTAATCGAAGGGCAGCGATTGACCATTGCTGAGCTCCACCGCCCCCGCATCGGGCCGGACGGCTGCGGCCCGGGTATGCAGCCTCACGTCGATGCCCGACTTGGCGAAGGCTTCGGGCGTGCGGGCGATCAGCTTGGTCTCGTCTTTGATTACATCACCGATGTAATAGGGCGTGGGTCAGGTCGCGAAGGAGACGTGCTCACCCGCCTCCAAGATCGTCACCTCCAGGTCGGGATCGAGACGCTTGGCCTTGGCCGCGGCGCTCGGTCCTCCAGCACCCCCACCGACGACTACCAGCTTCTTGCGCATGACGAATCCTCCTCGGACTGCTGTGGAACTTTCACTGGCCCTGGTTCACCCGGGTCACGGCGCGCTTTGCGGCCAGGATCGCCGCTTCCATGTGCACACCTCCGTAGGGAGAGCCGACGAACGATATTCCCTCTAGCGCCTCGGCCTTTCTGCGGAAGTCGATGACCCCCTGGTATTGCCCGGGCGGATAGACGGCGTTCCCCCATCCGTGACGCACCAGCGCCACGTCTTCCACCCAGCCGGAGAACCCGGGGATGAGCTTCTCCATGTCTTCCAGGGCCGTCTCGATCAGGCGGTCGTCGGCTCGAGCGATCAGCTCCTCGGTTCTCGGGTAGGCGGCCCAGGCCGACACGATCGCCTTCCCGCTCGGCGCCATATCGGGGACCCGAGCGGTCTGGTCCACCGCCATGTTGAAACTCCGGTCCTCGGATGGATCCCCGAAGTAGAAGCAGACGGGCCGGACCACGTAGTCGAGATGCCTGGGGTGAGAGCGACTTACGATGTCCGCCACGGATACGTCGTCATACGCCGGGATGCTGCGGACGATCTGGCTCATTGGGAAGCGTTTTCCGAAGACCAGGTAACGCAGGCCGAACGCCATCAGGCTGGCCGACCCACCGGGACCGAGCAGGCACGGGAAATCCCAGTCGTGCCGCAATACGAACTTGGAGCCGTCCGGTCGGGCGAACTGCGTGCCCGCCGAGATGGTCCGCCGGTTCCCCGCCAGCCCCAGCTCGTCGATGAGCCCGAGGGCGCTTTCGTAGCTCGAGTGGAAGAACTGCGCGCCGACATCGACCAGGTCTCCGCGTCGCTCGAGAAGCTGCATCCGCCCCCCCGGACGATCCGCTGCTTCCAGAACCTCGACGTCGTAGCCACGCCTGGTGAGCCAATGGGCGGCGGAGAGCCCGCCGATGCCTGCGCCGACGACGACGACGTTTCGCTTGGACACCGCAGACCCTCCTGCTCGCAGTGGATCGGGCTCAGCCGCTGGCCCGGCGGATCTTGCGGTCGATTCTACGGTCCGCAGCCATCAACCTGCCGATCAGGAACCTCGCACCCACCCAGCAGAATGGCTCCGGAGGCCATCTGCGAACGCGACGGCGGAGGGCGGCCTCCAATCGGTGCTTTCGGCCCAGGATCCGTTCGGCCAGCACCTCTCCCATGAGGGTCCCCTGGGATAGTCCGTGACCCGCGTAGCCCAGACCGTAGAGGATGTTGCCGCGCTTCCCTTCGACCCCGAGCACCGGGTTGAAGTCGGTGGTGAAGGCCGTCCAGCCGCTCCAGAAGCGCGCCACTCCCACTTGACGAAGCTCGGGCAGGCGCTCCCGAAACGCCCTCTCGATCACCCGGAAGGCGGATGGGTCGTTCGCCGCCCCGAGCTTGCTCCGCCACGGATAGCGGGCGACCTTGACGCCGCCTACGAGCGTATCCTGAGCAGAGAGCAGGTAGGTCTCTGCAAGCCCGTGCCCCGTGTTGACCGGCTCCCGCCCAGGCCATCCGAGCCGTTCGCGCGGCTCCCGCCCCAAGGCATCGGTCTCGAAAAGTGAGACGCGAATGGGAATCACGATCCGTCTGAGACGCCCCAGCGCCGGCGTGTAGGCATTGGTGCCGAGGACCGCGCAGTCTGCGGATACCCTCCCCCCTTGGGTCCTGGCGGTCACCCTGGGGCCATCCGTCAGCTCGATCACACGCGTCCGTTCGAAGAGACGCACCCCGGCCTCGAGCGCGGCCCTCCGCAGACC
>Ga0307423_1002389_pt1 | contig 10539 bp, 8 predicted proteins | sample SalMarWE160310MG_FD_202154 | JGI IMG/M metagenome (GOLD analysis project Ga0307423, IMG submission 202154) | Salt marsh sediment microbial communities from the Plum Island Ecosystem LTER, Massachusetts, United States - WE1603-10 | ecosystem: Environmental > Aquatic > Marine > Intertidal zone >... | reverse complement strand
AAGATTTCTTGAAAATCGCAGATGATGAGAAATACAATTCCGATCTGAAAGATTTAGTATCGGTCGCGCTTCAAAAATTGGAAAGCCAGAAGGATACGGTACTTGAGCATAAGAGGGAAAATATCCGTCAAATGCTTACCACCGAATTTGCCGAAAAATTGAGCGGAAGCAATGGACGGATCCGCAGCAGCTTATCCCATGACGCTCAAACCCAAAAAGCGTTGGAGCTTTTACATAATGCGGACCAGTATGATAAAATTCTGGCAGTCCGATAATGACAATGAAGCCAACCAAAGCATACAAGGATATCGAGTTTCTGAATAGCCCCAACGCGCGGATCATCCGTATCCTTACAGAATACCTCGAGCCGCAAAGGCGCTTTTGGCAGCATCGAGTGAAGGATACGATTGTATTTTTTGGTTCTTCGCGGGTCATTCCCGCCGAAAAAGCCAAAGCGCATTTTGATGAAGCAAAGAAGCTGTTCAGCGCAAAATCATCCCCGGAGAATGAAAAGCTGTTCAAAATTACCCAAAAGCAAGTGGAAATGTCCCGCTATTATGAGGACGCACGCACGCTTGCCCGGCTAATTACGGAATGGTCGCTGGGGTTGGAAAATAGCCGGCGACGCTATTTAGTTGTTTCCGGCGGTGGACCGGGAATAATGGAGGCGGCAAATCGTGGCGCCAGCGAAGTCGAAGGCGGGAAATCGATCGGGCTCAATATTTCAATCGCAACCGAACAAAATAGCAACCCTTATATTTCCGATGATCTCAATTTCGAATTCCATTATTTCTTCATGCGCAAGTTCTGGTTTGTTTATCTGGCAAAAGCGCTGGTTATATTCCCGGGAGGCTTTGGCACCATGGATGAGCTTTGGGAAGTCCTGACCTTAACCCAAACCAAAAAAGTATTGAAGAAAATGCCCATCGTCATCTATGGGGAAGATTTCTGGAGGAAGATCATTAATTTCGATGTGTTGGTTGAAAATTTAGTGATTGATGAAAGCGATCTGAAACTGGTGCATTTTTCCAACGATCCGCAGGAGGCGTTTGAATATTTGAGCAGCGAGCTGATGAAGAATTTTCAATAATCCCTCCATCCTATTCAGGAATGCAGCACCGATGGTTGGCTATATATTAGCTATTTTAACATGCATCTTTTTTGGATTGCAGGGTACCTATGGAAAAGTACTGACCAGACAATTTCCCTCGGCAATTATTACCTGGGCTATGTTTTCATTTTCACTGCCTTTCCTTTTGGTATTCCTGATTGCAAGCGGCATTCCGCAAATCAATTTGTTTACTTTTGCCTGGACAACGCTGACCAGTTTTCTAATCAATGTCATCGCATTCAATTTATTTTTTAAAGCGCTGTCGCTTTCCTCTCTTTCGCTGACCATGCCGTTTACAGCCTTTACCCCCCTGTTTTTAATTCCGGTTGCCTATATCATTCTGGGGGAATTGCCCAACATCAAAGGCAGTTCTGGCATTGCGCTCATCATATTAGGAGCCTACGGACTTCATGCCGGTTCCGGGAGTCTATTGCAGCCTTTCCGGAATTTCCTTCTGAATAAAGGGACGCGCTACATGCTCATCGTCGCACTTATGTGGTCGGTTTCGGCAACGGTGGAAAAAGCAGCGGTGTTAAGCAGCTCACCGGAATTTTACGGCGTGGTGATCTATTTTATGCTGTCAGCAGCCTACCTGCCCTATATCTATCTTTATCACCGGGAAGCAGCAAAGAGCATTCCCGGCAATTTAAAAAGGCTTTCCCTGCTGGGCATCATTACCGGCGCGATGATTATCTTTCAGTTTACATCGTATGAATATCTGCTTGCCAGCTATGTGGTTGCTTTCAAACGTGCCGGGGTTATTGTGAGCGTTCTACTGGGGTACATACTGTTCAATGAAGAAAAGATTTTTAAAAATCTTATTTTCACTGCATTGATGGTGATGGGTGTGATATTAATCATGCTATAAATTAAGCCTGGCAGCACCATTTTAGACCTTGATTATCTTTTCAGGATTCCTTATATTTGTAAGTTATTAATAAATATCGACTAAACTTGTTTCCCGAATAGAATATGCCCGAACTCAGAAAGGATCCGGTAATGGATCGCTGGGTAATCATATCCACCGAACGCGGAAGACGCCCCATCGATTTTATGGATATTACTGAAAAAAGAAAAGACGATTTTTCTCCTTTCGCAGCCGGCAGCGAGTCTATGACACCTCCTGAAATTTATGCTATCCGCCCCCAAAACACCGCTCCAAATACCCCGGGATGGTCCTTAAGAGTAGTTCCCAACAAATATCCGGCGCTGATGGTCGAGGGCGATTTAAACCGGCGCGGCGAAGGCATTTTTGATATGATGAATGGCTTGGGTGCTCATGAAGTAATAGTCGAAACCCCGGATCCCAATCTGAATCTGGTGGATTTGGACAATGCCGCTATCCAGGATGTCTTCCGCGTATTCAAGGAGCGCATCAATGACCTGAAAAGAGATATCCGTTTGAAATATGCTATCGTGTTCAAAAACAAAGGGTTCACTGCCGGCGCTTCTCTTACGCATTCTCATTCGCAGCTAATCGCCACACCTATTATCCCCAAAACCGTTACCGAAGAAATCAATGGTGCAGAAGAATATTATCAATTGAAAGAAAGATGCATTTTCTGCGATATTATCCGCCAGGAGATAAAAGATGATATCCGTTTGATTTATGAAGAAGAGCTATTCGTCGCCATTGAACCTTTCGCACCGCGATTTCCTTTTGAAACGTGGATACTTCCCAAAAAGCATTTTTCGCATTATGAGACGATTGACGGTGAACATATCCTTCATTTGGCACTAACCATAAAAACTGTTTTGCAGAAAATAAATTCGGCATTGCAGAATCCGGCATATAATTTTTTGATCCATACGGCACCCTTGCAGGAAAAACCAAGCAACTTTTATCACTGGCATCTCGAATTTATGCCCAGAATAACAAAGGTCGCCGGGTTTGAATGGGGGACGGGTTTTTACATTAACCCCACCAGCCCCGAAGATGCGGCGCGGTATTTAAAAGAAATCACTGTTTGATCCTACACGAGGTATATGAATGAAGCAATTGAAGATTTGTTATGTTTCTTCAGAAGTAGTGCCCTTTGCTAAAACCGGCGGATTGGCGGATGTGGCGGGAGCGTTACCGATTGCCCAGAAGGAAATGGGACACGACGTTCGGCTGATGATGCCAAATTATAAATCAATCAATGAGCGCAAATTCGTTTTACGGGAAGTAATTCGCTTAAAGGAAGTGGAAGTCGAACTAAACGATCAATTGAAAATTGCCAACGGGAAGACAGCGTTTCTGCCCAATTCAAAGGTACATGTTTATTTTTTATCTGTCCCGGAATATTTTGACCGTAAGGATCTTTATATCAATTCCAAGACCAACCAGGATTTTCCTGATAATGCCGAGCGATTCGCTTTCTTCAGCATGTCTGTTTTAAAAACGCTAGAATTGCTTCACTGGCAGCCCGATATCATTCATTGCAATGAATGGCAAACAGCGCTGATACCCTATTATTTAAAAACATTTTTCAAGGGCGATCCTTTTTTTAAAAATACCCGAACGCTTTTATCGCTTCATAATTTAGCATTCCAGGGCATCTTCCCTCTTGAAAAAGCCGAAAAAATCGGCATTGCAAATGAATACTGTTTGCCTGGAAAGGAATTCGAGTTTTATGGGAAGCTGAATTTCTTGAAGGGCGGAATTCTATTTGCGGATATGGTCAACACCGTAAGCGCGCAATATGCCGAGGAAATTACCTCCGATTCAGAATATGGTTTCGGTTTGGAGAACGTTCTTGCCGGCAGAAAGAAGGATTTATCCGGAATTGTAAATGGTGCGGATTATTCCGTATGGAGCCCGGAGGAGGATGAACTTATTCCGGCGCAATATGATGCTCGCTCGTTAAGTCGAAAAGCTGAGAACAAGGAAGCGCTCTGCGAAAAGAATAAATTAAAATTCGATCCCGAAACACCGGTTATTGGACTCATTTCACGCCTGACCGACCAAAAGGGATTTGATCTGCTTGCTGAGATTTTTGACAAATTAATGAAACTTAAAATTCAAATGATATTATTGGGAGAAGGAGAACCGAAATATAACGATATGTTTAAGCAGTTCACCAAAAAATATCCCAAGAAATTCGCCGCAAATTTGCGATTTGATGATGAAATGGCACATCTCATAGAGGCGGGGTCTGATATCTTTCTAATGCCCTCAAAATTTGAACCTTGTGGATTGAATCAGATTTACAGTCTGAAATACGGAACGGTGCCCGTAGTTCGGGAAACCGGGGGATTAAAGGACACTATTAACAATTTTGATCCTAAAACAAATAAAGGGAATGGATTTACTTTCAAAAAATACAAATCAAAGGATTTGTATACCGCAATTAAGAAAGCCGTGGATACGTTTAAAGATAAAAAGGCATGGACAAAAATTCAAAAGAACGGAATGCGCGCTGACTTTTCATGGGATGTATCCGCCAAAAAATATATAAAGCTCTATGAAAGGGTATTGAAGAAAAAATAGGTTAATTTCCGCCCGTCTTGAAACCTCGAATCCCGTAGGGATGAAATGTTTATAGAAACATAATTCTATCCACAATGCAAAACTCCGTAGGAGTGAAATGCTGATGCTCGGGACCTTCCTTATGAAACAATTTGATGACGGATTCGGCACATAAATTAGCAATTTTTCCTTTGCCTTTAATTCATTTCACTCCTACGGAGTTTTTAGTTTTATCCAAGCTTGATTCTATAAACATTACACTCATAACGGAGTTCATTATTACTTTACTTTAGATTTTTGGTTAACATGGCATCTGTGGCATCCAACAAATTGAATCCGGCAGTATTTTTTGATCGAGACGGCACGCTCATCGAAGAGGTAGGCTACATCGATACGCCTGACAAAATAAAGCTGATCCCTGCGGCTGACAGAGCAGTAAGACTCCTCAAAGAAATCGGCTACAAAATAATCATTGTTTCCAACCAGAGCGGTGTTGCCAGAGGATATTTTGACGAAAGCACTGTGCAATCTATCAATCAGCAGGTGGTGGATTTGTTTGCTGCAAAAGAAGCTATCATTGATGCGATTTATTACTGCCCCCATCATCCAAGAGCTGCTGATGAAAATTATGGAAGGAAGTGCGAATGCCGCAAACCAAAACCGGGGATGTTTCTAAAAGCAGCCAGCGAGCATAATATTGATCTCTCGAAATCCATTATGATTGGCGACAAGTTCAGCGATGTGCAAGCAGGGAAAAATTTGAAAATGTTCAGCATTATGGTGCTGACCGGTTTCGGTAAAGGGGAGTGGGAAAAAATGAAGAAGGAAGGAATAGAGCAGGTACCGGATCTTGTTACCGAAAATGTTTATGAAGCAGCTTTGTATATAAAAGATAAATTAGGCTTGGATTAAAAAGTCCCCCTTCGAAGGGGGATTTAGGGGGATGTATGGTTTTTTTCAAAACTAAAATCTTTTATGCCAACTTCTTTTGCATATCATCACGATCTTCCCTGCTGTTGGTAAGTGTGGCATTTTCACTTGCTCAATCTTAAAATTAATCTCTAAACAACCCTCAACAAAAACGATTTCAAATATTCCCCCTCCGGATGATAAATACTCACCGGATGATCAGACGGGGCACCAAATCTGCCCACGATTTGAACATCTCTAACCGCCTCTTTGGCCGCGGAGAACAATATCTTTTGAAACAGATCCCAGTTAACATAATTGGAGCAGGAACAGGATAGAAGATAGCCCCCACTTTCAACCCGCTTCATAGCCAGCCGATTAATATCCTTGTACCCGCGGGTACCCTTTTGCAGGTGCTGTTTCCTTTTGACAAACGCCGGCGGATCGAGAACGATGATTTCATAATTATCATTTTCGGAACGAAGGTAATCAAACACATCTCCGGTAACAAATTGATGGGCTTGTGGATCGATATCATTCAATTTAAAATTATCCTGCGCAAGCTTTTGAGCAGATTCACTAGCCTCAACCGAAGTAGTTACGGCGCCCGCAATCGCTGCATATGCGCTGAAGCCCCCGGTGTAAGAAAAACAGTTTAACAGTTTTTTGCCGCTGCTCAATTGAGCGATTAAGCGACGATTTTGCCGTTGGTCGAGGAAGAAGCCAGTCTTCTGACCGGTCAAAATATCAACCCAAAATTTTACTCTATTTTCAATTATCTGAATTTTATCCGGCGCTTTGCCGTAAAGCATCTTTGAAGATTCCTCCAGCCCCTCCAATTTTAAAGATTCCCCTTCGGTTCGTTCAACAATCGTATCGGGTATGATAGTTTCCCTAAGAATTTCTATTATCAAGGATTTCAATTTGTTCATTCCAAGAGAATTGAATTGTGCAACCAGCGCGGAGGCATATTTGTCAATTATCAACCCGGGCAGAAAATCTCCCTCAGCATTCACGATTCGAAAAGCATTAGTGTCGGAAGTCATAATCAATTTGCGAGATAGCCATGCTCCTTCGATTCTGTTTGCAAAGAATCGCTCATCAACAGGTTCATCGCTAAATGTAAGCATACGAACGAAAATCTGCGATTTGGGATTAACAAATCCTTTTCCCAGAAAATCTCTATTAGCGGACAATACTGTCACAATATCTCCGGGTGTTATGCTGCCTTTAGCTTCTTTAATTGCGCCGGAGAAAATCCAGGGATGACGGTTTATAACCGATTTTTCCCGTCCTGTTTTCAGAAGAATTTGGGCTTTATTGTTTTCTAAATTATCCATGATTATAGCTTCTATTGTCGTCCTGGGTTTCAATAAGAATTATTTGATACTTGATTCTGGATGCCAGATACCGGATACCGGATCCCCGACCAATAACTAATACCCGATGACAAATGACAACCGAATGACAATTGTATGATGCAAGGCAAATGACCATTGACAGATGACCAGGCAAAATAAATTTTGCGCTCCGGATTTACTTACTTGAAAAACTTAAAAGCTCCTACACTCAAACACTTGAGCACTCGAACACTTTCTAAAACAATTAGCAAAACCACTGCACCCATATTATATTAAAAACTTTGAATTTCGGAGCAATTGCATGAAACATTTAATCGCTATTCTTTTCTTTCTTCTAATATATCATAATTTTGGCTTTTCAAATGATTTAATTCAAGATTTGCAGCATAAGGTTTATCAAGCTCGCAATCTGGTGTTGCCTGCTCTTGTGAATGTGGAACCGATCAAAAAAGTTTTCACTTCCGGGGAGGAGCAGAGAACTTTGGTTACCGGTAGCGGCGTCATTTTCTCGCCTGAAGGATATGTCTTGACAAATCATCACGTGGCAGAAAATGCCGAAAAGGTCTGGTGTACGCTTTCGAATAAGGAGCGCATCACCGCTACAGTTGTTGGTACAGATCCCTCCACCGATATTGCTGTGCTGCAATTAAATTTAGAAGAACTCAATGGAAAAACGATTTCTTACGCAAAGCTGGGGGATTCGGATAGCCTGGAAGTGGGACAAATTGTGCTTGCTTTGGGCAGCCCCCTGGGGCTCTCCCGATCCGTCTCAATGGGGGTTGTCAGCTCTATTGATCGATACTTTCCTGACAGGGGAAGCATGATATCGCCGTATAATCTATGGATACAAACGGATGCCGCTATCAATCCCGGGAACAGCGGTGGTCCACTTATCAATTTGGACGGTGAGGTTGTTGGTATTAATGCGCGGGCGGTATTTATGGCGGAAAACCTGGGCTTTGCAATCCCCATAAATCTGGTGCGGGAGGTTGCAGAAAAACTGCTGAAAGGGACAACCTTAACCAGAGCCTGGATCGGGATTGATATACAGCCTATCAAGGATTTTCGGGAATACATGAACTTCGACGATTTTCAGGGCGTTTTGATATCTCATGTTGAAGAAAATTCCCCGGCTGAAAAGGCAGGCATCAAACCCGGCTACGTGATTCAAAAGATTAACGGCTTGCCAGTGAATGCCGAGTTTGATGAAAGCCTGCCTTCGGTTCGGAAACAGATTGCCGATTTGCCCATCGATGAAAAAATCCCTTTTTCTATTTGGCATGACGGAAAATCAAAAGAAATAGAAATTACTACTCAAAAGGAACCTTTTAGAGATCAGCCGGAATTTGAAGCAGATAAATGGGGAGCTGTCGTAAAAAATCTTGAATGGCAAATTTACCGGGCGCAGATGCTGGAAGATTTTAATGGGATTTACATAACCGGCGTTAAATCGGGCGAACCGGCTGACATGGCTAATATGCAGAGCGGCGACGTCATCCGCAAGATAAACGGGCAGATCGTGAGTGATCTGGACGAATTCAAAAAGATCTATCAAGAGCTGAATCAACAGCAGGAAAAAACTATTTTTTTGGAATTAGTCCGACGAGGATATCCATACTATACTGTTATTAAGCTGAATTCTAACCAAACAATTGGCGCACATGATGAAACAAATTAGCTTTAGAGCGAAATACATCCCTGCCTTATTATTCATTTTCATATTCTCGATTTCTGGCTTTGGTCAATCCCCGCAGGAAGTTTTTCAGAATAACAGACCTGCCGTCTGCCTGGTGAAATTTTTTAGAAATGTGATCTCTCATTCAAAGATCGGCTCATTCACCAAATTAAAGCAGAAGCGAATCGGGCTCATTGTAAATCCGGAAGGATTGGTGATGGTAAGCAGCGATGTTTATCCCCTCTCACTGGATATTATCTCCGGCGGACGAACTTCCTTTTTTTCGGGCGAGCCCAGCGATTTTAAAGTGCAGCTTAATGACGGCAAGGAATATGAGGCTGATTTTGTTGGTAAAGATGATCTGGCTCAGGTGGCGTTTGTGAAAATCCGAGATAAGCTGCCGAATGATTTGCCCTTTGTCGAATTCTCTCCTACCGGCGATGTTCAAATCGGACAACAAATCTATTTATTGGAGTTGCTAGGCGAACAACAAAATTTCGAACCACTTTTTACACCCGCCACTATCAATGCCATTATACATTCACCTCGCCGGAAATTTTTGGTCAATACGCTGTTAAATGCACTTTCTTCAGGAGGATTGGTTCTTACTGAAGATGGCAAAGCAATTGGCGTCACACTTGGCGCTTCAACAGACTTTCAGTTTCATGATCAAATGGATTTTGATATGCAAGGGGGAGCATTTTTAGAAATTGCCCCGACGGAATGGTTCGGCGAGTTGATAAAAAATCCGCCTGTTTTTGCAAAAGATGTTTTTCAGGGAAAGTCATGGCTGGGAATCCGCATGCAGGCACTGACCGACGATTTAGAGAATTACTGGAATATACCGGAGGAGGGCGGAGTGGTGATTGATCAAGTGTATTCAAAATCTCCGGCGGAAAAAGGCGGGCTAAGGGTTGGGGATGTGATCCTTGCATTCAATGAAAACAATCTGGATATCTCCAAAGATGAGGATTTGGATCAGTTCAGAGAGTTGATCACCCAACAACCGCCCGGTACAACGGTTAACCTGGATATTTTAAGAGATGGAAAGAAATTACAAAAAAAGGTCGAGCTTCTGGCAGCTCCCAAAGCGATTGATCTGGCAGAAAAATATCAGCTGGTTTCCCTCGGATTTGAAGTCCGGGAATTGACCCGTGATATTTTGTATGATTATAATTTACCTTTGAATACGCAAGGCGTGTACGTATTTCAGGTGGATAGAGCCTCCCCTGCCGGAATAGGCGGTTTATCCATCGGACATATTATTACCGAGGTGGATAATCAGCCGGTGAAGGATATTGAATCGTTCAAGAAAATCATGCAGAAGACTTTAGAACAGAATCCGAAGAAAATAATGTTCAAGGTTCAGGTGCGTTTGGTTACGGAGTTTGTGTTTGTGGAAGTGAAGTAAAAAGCAAGGAAAAAGGGAAAAGACAAAATTTTCTCTCTACCTATTCCTTTTTTATGGATGTTTAGTCAAATCCCAAATAGTCTTTGACTGCAAAATGCCCTACACTTATGATTACCCTCGCCCCATGCTAACCGTAGATATATTTTTGCTGCGCCTCAAGCATGATCGTTTGGAAGTACTATTAATCCAGCGAAAGATTGATCCCTTCAAAGGCAGATGGGCGCTGCCGGGCGGATATGTTGAAATTGAAGAGCCGCTGGAGGCCGCCGCCAAAAGGGAGTTGTCCGAAGAAACAGGGATAAAGGATATTCCACTGCGAAAGATCAATGTTTTCGGAGAGCCCGGACGTGATCCGCGGGGGAGGACTATTACCATTGTATATTTGGGAGTGGTTCCTCTGGAATTTAGGGAACGCGCAAAAGCCGGTGATGATGCTATAGCATCACAATGGTATCATATTAACAATTTACATGATTTAGCATTTGACCATACTCATATAGTGACAGCATGTTATGATAATTTTCGGAATAATTTTTTGCGAAAATTCTGGTTCTTACTTTTTTTGGAAAATGAATTTGCATCCGAACTTATTCGTCTGTTATTTAGCAATGTATTAGAACT
>Ga0307423_1002388_pt1 | contig 10543 bp, 9 predicted proteins | sample SalMarWE160310MG_FD_202154 | JGI IMG/M metagenome (GOLD analysis project Ga0307423, IMG submission 202154) | Salt marsh sediment microbial communities from the Plum Island Ecosystem LTER, Massachusetts, United States - WE1603-10 | ecosystem: Environmental > Aquatic > Marine > Intertidal zone >... | reverse complement strand
AATAACCTCCCAAACCAAGGCCCCCTCGGCAGAAGGCGCAATTTCAGTTGTTTAACAGAGCAAGTTCACATTAAACTGTTGACGGTATTTTTACAACCAGCAGTGCGCGCCGTGGCGTGTCTGGGGGCGTCAGTTTAGTCAAGCTAATCCTTGCGAGAGAGTTCATCCGATGCATGCAATAAGCACGAAACTCAAGAGGCCGTGCCTCTTGGGAGGGGTGGTCCTGTTTGGCCTTTCATTGCTTACGGCCTGCTCGGACGGCCCCGGCCAAGCGCCCGGCAAACCTCCGGTGCCCGTTACCACGGCAACCGCTTCCCAGCGCGAAGTACCGGTGCAAATCAAGGCCATCGGCCAGGTGGAAGCGCTCTCCACGGTTTCCATCACCGCCCAGGTCGAAGGCCAACTCAGGAAAGTGCATTTCAAAGAGGGCCAGGACGTTGAACTCGGGCAGCAGCTCTTTACCATAGATCCGCGGCCCTATCAGGCCGCCTTGGACCAGTCCTTGGCCAACTTGGCCAAAGACCAGGCGCTCTTGAAGGAATATCAACAGGAGGCCGCGCGCAACAAGGATTTGGTCAAACGGGATTTCGTTAGCCAGCAGGACTATGACCAGATCGTCTCCAAGGCCGCCTCCCAAGCCGCGGTGGTCCAGGCCGACGAGGCGGCGCTGGAAAAGGTCCGGCTGGATCTGAGCTATTGCTACATCCACGCGCCGCTGGCTGGCCGCACCGGCAGCCTTCTGGTGCATGAGGGCAACGTGGTGAGCACCGGTCCTGACCATCCCTTGGTGGTCATAAAGGAGACCCATCCCTGTTACGTGAGCTTCGCGGTGCCTGAACGCGAGTTGGGCCGCATCCACCGCCAGCAGGTCAAACAGGGACCGTTAACGGTGCAGGCCGTTCCGCCCGATAGCACGGAGCCTTTGGAAAAGGGCAAGCTCAGCTTCATCGATAACCAGGTGGACAAGAGCTCCGGCACTATTTTGCTTAAAGGCACTTTCCCCAATCCGCTGAAACGCCTGTGGCCGGGGCAGTTCGTTAACGTAACCTTGACCCTGGCTGTCATCCCTGGGGCCGTGGTCGTTCCGGCCCGGGCAATCCAGACAGGGCCCAAAGGGCTCATTGTGTTCGTGGTGGGCGCGGGCGGCACGGTTGATATGCGTTCGGTGCAAACCGGCGAGGTAATGGAAACCGAGATCGTCATTACCAAGGGGCTAAAGTCGGGCGAACGGGTGGTGACCGACGGCCAGATGGCTTTATACCCGGGAGCCAAGGCCGTTGAGGCCAAGCCGGCGGGCGGCGCTCAGCCGGGAGACGATAAGGGTGGCAAGGCCAGTAAAGCCGCTTTCAAGGAAAAGCAGCCCACGACCGGAACTCCCAAAGCAACTGAGGTCAAGACAGAAGGCGGCAAGAAATGAGCCCCACCGAGCTTTTCATCCGCCGGCCGGTCATGACCACGCTGGTGAGCGTGGGCCTGTTGCTTTTCGGCATTATCGGCTATTTCACGTTGCCCACCAGCGACCTGCCCTCGGTGGACTATCCCACCATCCAGGTGACGGCCAGCCTCCCCGGGGCCAGCCCGGAAACCATGGCCTCTGCGGTGGCCACTCCCTTGGAGCGGGAGTTCACCGACATATCGGGCCTGGACTCCATGAGCTCCACCAGCATCCTGAGCCAGACCACCATCACCCTGCAATTCAAGCTGACCCGGAACGTAGACGCCGCGGCCCAGGACGTGCAGGCCGCCATTTCCAAGGCGGTGCTGCCCTCCAACATGCCGCAGCCGCCCACCTACAGCAAGGTCAACGCGGCGGACCAGCCCATTCTGTATCTGTCCTTGAGCTCGGCCAGCCTGCCGCTCACCACGGTGGACAACTACGGCGAGACCTTTGTGAGCCGGCGCATATCCATGGTAGACGGCGTGGCCCAGGTGCTTATCTACGGCGAGCAGAAATACGCGGTGCGCGCCCGCCTGGATCCCAGGCTTTTGGCCTCGCGGGGCATCGGCCTGGACCAGATCGGCGAGGCCATCAGCGCCCAGAACGTGGATCTGCCCACCGGCACCTTGGAGGGCGAGCACAAGTCGCTCACCATCTCGGCCAAGGGCCAGCTTATGAAGGCCAAGCTCTATGAGCCCTTGATTGTGGCCTACCAGGACAACAAACCGGTGCGCCTGGGCGAGCTGGGCGAGGTGATCGACGGCGTGGAGCAGGACAAGGTGGCCGCCTGGTGGCGCGGCAACCGCTCCATAGTGCTGGCGGTGAAGCGCCAACCCGGCGCCAACACCATCGCGGTGGTTGACTCGGTGCGGAATCTCTTTCCCGAGATCCGCGGTCAGATACCCGCGGCCATCAAGCTGGACGTGCTCTACGACCAGTCCCAGTCCATCCGCGAATCGGTGAGCGACATGAAGTTCACCCTCATGCTGGCCGTGGCTCTGGTGGTGATGGTGGTGTTTCTGTTTCTGCGCAACATTTCGGCCACGGTCATTACCTCGCTGGCCGTGCCCATGTCGCTCATCAGCACCTTCATCGTTATGTGGAGCCTGGGTTTTTCCCTGGACAACATTTCGTTGATGGCGCTTACGCTTTCGGTGGGCTTTGTGGTGGACGACGCCATCGTCATGCTGGAAAACGTGGTGCGCCACATGGAGATGGGCATAAAGCCCTTCCGCGCCACCATTGACGGGGCCAAGGAGATCGGCTTCACCATCATCTCCATGACCTTGTCCCTGGCCGTGGTGTTTCTACCCATGGCCTTCATGGCCGGGATGGTGGGGCGCCTGCTTTACGAGTTCGCGGTGACCATCTGCGTGGCCATACTTTTTTCGGGTTTCGTATCGCTATCGCTTACGCCCATGCTGGCCAGTCGTTTTCTGCGCCGGACCAAGGCCGAGGCCGCCAGCCGGGCGGAGGAGGGAAAGGACTGGCTGCTAAGGCACTACGAGCGCGCCTTGAAATTCGTGCTCCGGCACCGGCCGGCCACCATGCTGGCTTTTGGACTGATGCTTGTCATCACCGGCTGGCTCTTCATGATAATGCCCAAGGGCTTCATCCCTTCCGAGGACCGGGGTATGTTCATTGCCTACAACTTGGCAGATCAGGGCATTTCCTTTGAGAGCATGTCGCGCCACATGCTGGAGGTCACGGACATCATAGCAAAGGACCCGGCGGTGGAAGGCGCCATGCCCGTGGTGGGCGCCATGGGGGCCATGAACACGGGCGTGATCTTCGTGCTCATGAAGGCCACCGATAAGCGTAAGGCCAGCCCGGAGCAGGTCATCGCCAGGCTGTGGCCTCAGGTCGCCCAGGTGCCGGGCATCATGACCTTCATGATGAACCCCCCCTCCATCCAAGTGGGCGCCGAAACCGGCAAGGCGGCCTACCAATACACCCTGCAGGCCATCGAAACCAGCGTGCTCTATCCCGCCGCGCAAAAGCTCATCCAGGCCATGCAGGGGCTCGACTTGGTGCGCGATGTGAGCAGCGACCTTATGGTCAACGACCCGCAGCTCACCATCAATATCGACCGCGATAAGGCCGCCACCCTGGGGGTTAGCGCCCAGGCCATAGAGAATGCGCTCTATTCCTCCTATGCCTCCCGGGAGATCAGCCGCATCAACGCCTCCACCGATCAGTACAAGGTGATCGTGGAGCTTCTTCCCCGCTTCCAAAGGAAGGCGGACGATGTAAGCTTGGTTTACGTGCGCTCCGACAAGGGCAAGATGGTGCCTTTGGATGTGGTGACCCGGCGGGATCTTAGCCTGGGGCCCCTGCAGGTTAACCACGCGGGCCAGTTGCCGGCGGTGACCATCAGCTTCAACCTCAAGCCGGGGGTGTCCTTGAGCGCGGCCACCGAGGCGGTGAGAAAGCTGGCCTCAGAGAACCTGCCTATCACAGTGACCGGCCGCTTCATGGGCACGGCCCAGGAATTCGAAAAATCCATGACCAGCCTGGTCTGGCTCTTGGTGCTGGCCCTGGGCGTGATTTACTTGATCTTGGGCATCTTATACGAGAGCTTTATACACCCGGTCACTATCCTGGCGGGGCTGCCCTCGGCGGCCATGGGCGCCTTGCTGACCCTGCTTATCTTTAATGAAGAGCTGGATCTATACGCATTCGTTGGCATCATGATGCTCATCGGCATAGTCAAGAAGAACGCCATCATGATGATCGACTTCGCTCTGGAGGCCGAGCGCAAGGAGGGCAAGAGCCCGGAACAGTCAATCATGGAAGGCGGACTCATCCGTTTCCGGCCCATCATGATGACCACTATTGCGGCTTTCGCCGGCATCCTGCCCATTGCCATTGGCTTCGGGGCCGGCGGCTCGTCCCGGCGCGCCCTGGGCCTGGCGGTGTGCGGCGGCTTGGTGGTGAGCCAATTGGTCACCCTCTTGATCACCCCCGTGATCTACACCTATCTCGACGAGCTGCAGAATTGGCTGAGCCGCCGGAATATCGGGCGCGCCGAAGAGACCGCTGAAAAGAAAATTCCCGCCTGATAATTTCGCCCTGCGCAAGCCGCCCTTAAAAAGATTTGCCCGGTGAGGCAGCTTGCTGTTCCAATATCCGGCAGCGGTGTAGACTAGTCAAAATTGGGGCAACCGGGAGACCGCAATTCATGTCAACAACCGGCAGCAAAGCTTGGGCGATTTTCACGGTGGCCAGCGCGGGATTCGTGCTGTCCATGTTTTACCGGGTATCTCCTTCCATCATCGCGCCGCACCTGAGCAAGGATCTGAGCCTGGATCCGGCCCAGCTCAGCGATCTTACCGCGGCCTTTTTCTATGCCTTCGCCGCCTGCCAGATACCCCTGGGTGTGGTGTTGGACCGGATAGGCATCCGCTGGCCCATGGCCGGGCTCTCCCTGGTGGGGGCCGGCGCGGCGGCTTGGTTCGCCGTCGCCAGCGGCCATGTGGAGGCCATCGCTTCGCGGGCGCTGTTGGGCCTGGGCATGAGCTGCGGCTTGATGGGGCCTTTAAGCCTCTTCGCCAGGTGGTTCCCGCCGCGTCTTTTCGCCACCATCACCGGGCTTCTGGTGGCGGTGGGCGCGCTGGGCCAGGTCCTGGCCTCAACCCCCCTGGCCCTGTTGGACCAGGCGGTGGGCTGGCGGGGTTCATACTTGATCTTCGCGGGCATCAACCTCTTGCAGGCGGTGGCGGTGGTGGTGGTGGTGCGCGACGACCCGCCCGGTCAGGAACCTCCCGTGCCCGCGGCGGAAAACCCTCTGCGCGGCCTGGGCAGGTTGTTACGCATGCCGGCCTATTGGGGCATCAGCCTGGGCACCTTCTGCCGCTTCGGCTGCCTCATGGCGGTGCAAGGGCTCTGGGCCGGGCCGTTTCTCATCTATGGCCTGGGATATAGCTCGGTGGAGGCGGGCAACGCGCTGTTGTGCCTCAGCGTGGGCTACATGGTGGCCTTGCCCTTGTCCGGCCGGCTCAGCGACAAATGGCTGCGTACCCGCAAGTGGATCATCGCGCCTTCCCTGCTGGTCTTCTCGGCGATTTTTCTTTCCATGGCCTGGTGGCGGCCGGGGATGAACCTGGTCTGGATATACTTGGGCTTCACGCTCCTCGGCATGAGCAACGCCCCGGGCCAGATCATGTACGCCCACATCAAGGAGTTAGTGCCCAAGCAGTACACTTCAACGGCCATGACCGGGATCAACCTTTTCACCATGCTGGGACCAGCGGCTTTCATGCAGATCACCGGCCTTATCATCAAAAGCGAGGCCGGGGCGCTTGCCGGGCCCGAGCCTTTTCAGCCGGCCTGGTTTTTCATGGCCGCCATCATGCTGGGCGCCGGCCTGGTCTATTTCCTTTTGCCGGACAGCCGGGCAATGGGCGAGAGCTACACTCCCGAAGGAGGGGCCAGGCCGTGAGCCGGGTGGCGCTTCTGGGCTGCGCCGACTACGGATCGCCCGGCCTGGAGCTCGCCGTGGCTGAGGCCGTGGAACTATGCTTCGAAAAGGGCGGCGGCCTGGGCGATCTGGTGCGGCCCGGCGACCGGGTGCTCATTAAGCCCAATCTCTTGGGGGCCCATGAGGCGGCCAAAAGAATAACCACCGATCCCTCGATTGTTGCAGCCGTCGCCAGGCTGGTCTTGGACCATGGGGGGCGTCCCTTCATCTCCGACAGCCCGGCCTTGGCTTCGTTCAAGCGGGCCGCGGCCCAAAGCGGGCTGGCCCGGGTGGCGGGGGAACTGGGCATTGCAATAGCGCCCTTCAACGAGTCCCTTAACGTAACTCCGCCGGCGCCCGCGGTTCATCGCAGCTTGGAGATCGCCCGCCAGGCCCTCGAGGCCGATGCGGTGATAAACCTGCCCAAGCTCAAAACCCATGCCCAGATGCTGTTGACCTTGGGCGTAAAAAACATCTTCGGCACGGTGGTGGCCCAGCGTAAGGCGGAATGGCACTTTATGGCGGGCGTGGACCGTCTGGCCTTTGCCTCGCTTTTGTTGGACGTGTTCCGCTGCGTGGCCCCGGGTCTGACCTTGCTGGACGGGGTGTGGGGCATGGAAGGCCGCGGACCGGCCAACGGTCGGCCGCGCCAAGTGGGACTGATCGCGGCTTCCCGTGACGCGTTGGCCATGGACCTGGCCGTGTGCGAACTGCTGGGAGCGCCTCTCAAGCGCTTCCCCTTGTATCTGGCCGCGCGGCAGCGGGGGCTTCTGCCGGATTCGCTTGAGATCGTGGGGCAGGACCTGGCCAGGCTGGTGGTGCCGGGCTTTGAGCTTCCCGAACTGGACAGCATGGCGGTGCTGCCCGGGTTCTTGTCCGGCCTGATGAGGCGGCGGCTGGTTTCCAAACCGATGCAGCAGGCCGAGTGCAGCCGCTGCGGGGGGTGCGTGGAAATATGCCCGGTTCAGGCGGTCAGTCTTGCTGGGGCTGGAGTGGAATTTGACTATGACCGCTGCATACGCTGCTATTGCTGCCAGGAAGTGTGCGCCTCCGACGCCATCGGCTTTAAGCGGGGCCTGATGCTGCGCTTGCTTTTAGGCTTGGGCTTTTGAAAAAAAAACCGCCGCCTGTGACTAATCGGCACAAGCTGGCGGGCGCGCTATTGGGAAAGGCTGCAGGAGAAAGCCATAAAAAGGCAAACCCCCGGCGCTAAGGGCCGGGGGCAGCTTGTCTGAAAGCGGACTGCTACTTGCTGGGATTCAGCAGTTCCTTTATCTGGGCGCCGGACTTGAAGGCCATACGTTTCTTGGCCTTGATCTTGATGGCTTCGCCGGTAGACGGATTCACGCCTTTGCGCGCCTTGGATTTCTTCAACGCGAAAGTGCCCAGCCCGGCCACGCGGAAAGGCCGACCGACTTTTACTTCCGCTACCAAGGTTCCGATGAAAGACTCCAGGGCGGCCTTGGCCGCAACCTTGGAGACGCCCGCATCCTTGGCGATCTGATCGATCATTTCATTTTTGGTCATTGGTTTCTTGGCCATGCGCCTACCCCCGTCCGGAAAATGGTTGTTACAGCTTGGTTATTGAAGCATCCCCGGCAGGTAAAAGTCAATGACCTCAAAGCCGGGCTGTTAAACTAATGATGCAGTGAATGGCAGGCCCGCACCACTGGCGAACTGGCTTGGCCGATGCGGCTTCGAGGGTTAGTTTCAGCGCGCCGCAGAGCCCGTGAGTTATTTGGTCCCTCGTAATTTTAGCGTTTGGCACAAAACGTTCGCCTATTTATAGCAGCATGATAGTACATATGACTTCGCTGGACAAGGGCTTATATGCGCTTGGCTTGTGTAGTGATGCGGTTTAGGCGAAAATAGTAAGGAACAGCTTTTAACCCCGCCCGCAAAGGAACAACTAGGTGACAGGCATGAGAAGGATTTCTAAAGGCGTTTTGTTTTTAAGTGCGCTTTTGTTTTGCCTGGGCTCCAGCGCGGGCTGGGCTGCCGAATGGCACGTGGCAGCGTCCGGCAGCGACGGCAATCCCGGCAGCCAGGCGGCGCCTTGGGCCACGCTGCAATACGCGGTGGAACAGGCCCGGCCTGGTGACACTATAAGCGTGCACGGCGGTACTTACGCCGGTTGCCGCATCACCCGCTCCGGAGAACATGGCGCCTGGTTAACCCTGCAGGCGGCACCTAACGAGCAAGTTACCATCAATCGCCCGGGCCCTAAAAACAGGCATCGCAGCAATTTGGAAATGGAGACCTGGGACGGCGACCGCAAAGTGGCTTATTGGATAATCCAGGGCTTTAATGTCGCCAACGGTCCCTGGGCGGGTATTGACATCCGGGGGCAGGTGGACAGCTTCAACCATCATATCACCCTAAAGAACAACGAAGTCCATAACAGCGGGCGCACCGGCATTTTTGTGGCGTTTAGCGACGATCTTTGGATCGAAGGCAATCAGAGCCACCACAACGGCGAGCATGGCATCTATATATCCAACAGCAGCGACCGGCCAACCCTGCGCAACAACGTTTGCCGCGACAACCATGCCTGCGGCATTCATATGAACGGCGACGCCAGCATGGGTGCCGACGGCGTGATTTCCGGCGCACTGATCCAAGGGAACACCATCTACGGCAACGGCCGCGGAGGCGGAGCGGGCATCAACATGGATGGAGTGGTGGAGAGCGAAGTCCTTGCCAACACCATATTCGAAAACCGGGCAGGCGGCATCACCCTATACGCCATTAACGCAGCCGAGGCCAGCCGCGATGTGCGTCTGGAGCATAATACGGTGCGCATGCCCAAAGGCAGCCGCTGGGCGGTCAACATCACCAACGATACCTGCCGCAATATAGTCATGCAGAACAACACTTTTTATCATGCCGATGCCAGGAGGGGCGCGGTGCGCATACCCACGCCCAACCTGCCCGGCCTTATGAGCGACCATAACCGGGTGAGCGACCGTTTCAGCCTAGACGGCGGCAACAGCGTGATAAATCTACGAGCCTGGCAATCCCATGGCTGGGATCTGAACTCCACCGTGGTCAGCGAAGCCGACCTTAAATAGTCCAAACTTGGCTTAGGGCTTGAGCAGCCAGCGTAAAGTGGCGCGGCCGCTCTGGGATTGGTCGATCTCCAGGGCGCAGACCGATCCGGGCTCGAACAATATATCCAGGTGGCCGTCTCCGCTTAACAGCAGGGATGCCACCAAACGCACATTGGGCAGGTGGCCCACCGATAGGATGCTGCGGTCCGTTAGTCCGCTAAAGAGCCTGAGCGTCTCCTCCGGCGGGGTCATGGATTTCACCAGGTTGGTCTTTTGGATATATTTTTCCGGATACCCCAAAACCTGGGCAACGATGGCCGCGGTCTGGCGGGCCCTTTTCTTGGGGCTGGTCAAGAGCAGCTCCGGAGCCATCCCCAAGCCTTTGAGCTCGCGGGCGACACAGCGGATCACTTCCTCGCCCTGAGGGCTGAGGCCTTCCTCCGGGTCAAGCTCCTTGGCCAGATAGGGCCCGTGGCGCATGAGATATAATTGCATTTCCCGGTCCCTCTCCCTTTATGCTCCACTCCCGAAAAGCATAGCATGAAAAAGTCCTTCTGCCTGGCTTAGGGCCATCGGCCTTAAGCCCCACGCAGGGCCAACCAGTGCCACCTTTCCCCGCCGCCGCCAACCTCGCTGGAAGTGCATCTAAAGGGGAGAACTTCAAAGCATTCAGGATCAAAAAAACGGGGCAGGCGGATAAGGACCAGGGGGCTAAAGGCGAACGCTAATCCGATAAGATCGTCAGCGGGCGGCGACATGTCCTTTAGGCGCGAGACCCACTGATCTGGCGGCTTGCCCGGCGGCGACCAGTCCGGGTCCAGCAGGCAGGCGGCAAAAGGCGCTGCACTGGCTGGGGTGCGCAAGGCGGGGCGCCGCAGGTCGCAGCAAAGATGGGAAACTTGGCCCTCCAGGCCCAGGGCCGCCAGGTTGGCTCGATTGGCCTTGAGGCGCGAGCAATCCTTATCAACGGCCAGCACCCGGCGGCCCGCGCGGGCCAATTCCCGGGTAAGGCCGCCCACTCCGCAGCAAAGCTCCAGCACTGGTCCGGGGGGCAGCTCCGCTGCCAGCCCGGCGGCGGCTTCTTGCGGGCAGGCCATATTTAACGCGTCGCTATCGCCCAGAAGCGAAGGCTCAGGCACGCGGCTTCCAGCGGTCGGGCACGTCGAATACTTCCAAAATGCGCGCGTCGCTCAAGGTCTTGGCGCCGTGCATGGCCCCGGCTGGCACATAATAGGAATCGCCGGGCTTGCAGTGCCTGGTATTCCCCTCTATGGTGAACTCGATCTCCCCGGCCAGTACCACGCCCCACTGCTCGCCGTGGGAATGCTCGGGCACCACCGAGCCGGCCGGGATTTCGAAAAACACGCCTTGGGCAGTGGGTCCGCCCAGGATATAGCCGTTAACACCCTCCATGGGCAGATCAGCCTGGGGCAGGGCCTTGATGAAACCGGGATAAGGCGGATTCTGGCTCATGATCTTCTCCTGCAAACTTTTTTAAGCGATGGGTTTATAGCGGTCGGGATCGGCGAACACGTCGATTACCCGGCAGCGGACCGTGAGCTTGCCGCTATGCACCACTCCGTCGCCGATATAATA
>Ga0307423_1002386_pt1 | contig 10556 bp, 10 predicted proteins | sample SalMarWE160310MG_FD_202154 | JGI IMG/M metagenome (GOLD analysis project Ga0307423, IMG submission 202154) | Salt marsh sediment microbial communities from the Plum Island Ecosystem LTER, Massachusetts, United States - WE1603-10 | ecosystem: Environmental > Aquatic > Marine > Intertidal zone >... | reverse complement strand
GGATTACTTTTTTTATCCTGGGGATGAGCCGCGTTGGCTGAGCCCATGACATGATAGTTGACAAGCGGCATTTCCACCTCTAATCTTTTTATCATCGGCAGGAAGCCGGCGATTGGTAACCAAGTTGAACCGTCAAGGATATTTCCCCGCAAAGGGGATTTCCCTGGCGGTTTTTTATTTTATGAACCAGCAAGCTCATGAGTTGGGTGACAGAGTGAACAACCCTAGCATTTGCGTCATCGACGGGCAGGGAGGCGGCATCGGCAGCGTCATCGTCAAGGCTTTGCGAAGCGAATTCGGACCCGGACTGGAGGTTTTTGCCTTGGGCACCAACGCAATCGCTACTACCAACATGATGAAGGCGGGAGCCAACAGGGGTGCCACCGGAGATGAAGCCATCATGCACAGTGTGAACCTGGCGAATTTTGTGCTGGGTCCCTTGGGCATTGTGATGGCCAACAGCATGATGGGCGAAATAACGCCTGCCGCGGCGGCGCATGTGGCTAGCTGCCGCGCCCGCAAATTGCTTTTGCCGCTCAACCAGGAAAACACCGAGGTGGTGGGCGTGGTGCGCGAGCCCCTGCCCCACCTGGTGGAAGAAATGGTGTGAACCGCCCCGGTTTTTCCGGAGGCTCATTTTGTTGAGTCAGGCCTTCTAGCGATAGCCTTCCCGATTAAAACGAAGAAACAGACACCCGGACAGGCATCCACAGGGGCTTTAGTCCTACGTTAAAGGTTTTACGCACCTGTAATCGCAACGAAAAATTCTATTGCACAAAATCCCGGATAGCAACCCTCCGATATTTCGTTTGTCGAGCATTGCCTAATCCCTTGCTTTGAAAAGTTGCCCGCACCGCTGTTCATCGTCCGCGGAAGTGGCTAGCGTTGAAAACGCTTCACGCACATCAGTCGTTTGGCGCCCATTTGGGCCAGCCTCTCCGGCACTTGGTCCACAATATTAACTGACGCTGAAGGTAAACTACTGGGCAAAACCAAGGTCTCCTCGGAAGGCACTTTTGTCCTGACTCCCAAATCCGGCCGCCCTCCTCTGAAAATCGAGACATTAAAGACTTGCCGATTTTTATACCGTCACCTTAATGCATGCTTGCCGCGTTTCTCGCGGTTGTGGACGGCGTACCTCGCTGTTAATGCAGAACTACATAGAAGCGAGGACAGCTCGTTTTAGGTCCAGAAACTCACTGGAGTTCAAATCGCGGGGACGTTTTAAATCCACCGCAAATTCCCGCTTGATGCGTCCGGGCTGGGTGGACATTAACAGGATGCGATCCGCAAGCTTCACCGCCTCCTCCAAATCATGGGTGACCATGACCACGGTCTGTCCCAGTCTCTTTTGCAGGGAGATGGTCAGCTCATGCATTTCGGTCCGGGTCTGGGCGTCCAAGGCGGCGAAAGGCTCGTCCATCAGGAGCAGGCGCGGCCCTAGCACCAGCACGCGGGCCAATGCCACCCGTTGTTTCATGCCGCCGGATATGGCTTGGGGCAGATAGTGGTCATAGCCCTGCAAGCCGACCAGGGTCAAGAATTCATCCACCCGCCGTTTTAGTTCCGCCCGGTCCATTCCCTGGCGGCGCAGGCCCAAGGCGATATTCTCCGCCACCGTGAGCCATGGGAAAAGGGCGTCCTCCTGAAAGACCACCGCCCGGTCCGGGCCGGGGCCTGACACCGGTGCTCCGTCCACCTGCAGGCAGCCCTCATCGGCCGTTAAAAAGCCTGCTATCAAGTTCAGTAATGTGGTTTTGCCGCAACCGCTGGGCCCCAATACGCCCAGCACCTCACCCCGCCGCACGGCGAGGGAAATGCCTTGCAGCGCCAGGGGCCGGTCGCCGTTGACCCGAAAGCCCTTGCTTACGCCCTCCAGGCGCAGGCAAGGCTCGCCGGGCCGGTCTTTAGGTAAGACAAGCGGCATCAGATCACCCTGGCCCCTTTGAAGCAGCGCTTGATCAGCCCCACCATCAGGCGGTCGCTCAGACGGCCGATCAGCGCGATTAGCAAGATGCCCACCATTATTATGTCCACCCGGCCCAACATCCGGGCGTCCATAATCATGGCGCCCAGGCCGTTGGGCACCCCGGTCAGCTCGCCCAGCACCAGATAGGCAAAGGCCAATCCCAATCCCAGCCTCAGGCCGGTGAGGATGTGGGGCAGAGAAGCTGGCAGCAGCACTTTGCCCACCAACTGGGCCCGGCCAAGTCCCATCATGGCTCCAGACCGCAGGAGCAAGGGATTCACCTGGCAAGCGCCGGCGGACGAGCCCAGGTAGATGGGGAAAAACGCCGCAAGCGCCACCAGAAACACCGTGCTGCGGAAACCGATGCCGAACCAGACCAAGGCCAGGGGCAGCCAGGCGATGCCGGGCACAGCGCGTACTCCGTTGATAAAGGTATCAAGCAGCCGTTTTATTGGGGTGAGCCGGCCCGAAAGCAAACCCAAGGGCAACCCCGAAACCACCGCCAGGGCGAAACCGCCCGCCACCCGCCCCAGGCTGGCCTGGGCGTCGTCCCAAAAGCGCCCGGCAAAAGGAGCGCTGCCCAAAGGCGCCAGCACGTAGTCGCCGGCAGTGCTTAAAACCTGCAGAGGAGAGGGCAGCAGATAGGACGCCACCAGACCGCCATGGCTCAGCACGGCCCAGAGCAGCAAAGCGGCAAGCGGCAGCAACCAAGGCAACAAGGCCTCGCCGGGCTTGCGCCGCTCACGGGATTTAGGTTCCAAGCTCACTTTTTATGGCGGACTTTCTCCACAAACCTTAGGTCGATGAGGGCGTCATAATCCGGCTCCCGCTGGATCAGGCCCAGGGATTTCATGCGTAAGCCCAGGGCCTGCACCCGGCGCTTGAATTCCCGGTCCATGTCCCATACCAAGGCCATGTTGGGGGCAGCCGCCTCCAGCACCTTAAGAGGCGTGCCAAAGGTGCTGGCCTGTTGCAGCCATTTTTCCGGGTGCGCCTTGAGATACTCGGTTGCCTTGGCGTGCGTTTCCACCAGGCGGCTCACCAGCTCTGGATTTTTTTCGATGGTCTCCCGCTTCACCAGCATGCCCGCGTTGATGTCGCCTATGCTCCCTCCATAATAAGGATAGGCCAAAATGCGGCCGTAGCCTTTCAGTTTGGCCAGGGTGGGAAAGGGCTCGCCGGAAAGAAAGGCGTCTATGGAGCCGCCGGCCAGGGCCAGGCCCATGTCGAAAAAGTCCACCCGGGTGAGCTTCACATCCTTGTCCGGGTTGAGTCCGTTTTTGGTTAAAGCCTCGCGGAGCAGGATCTCGTGCATGGTGCCGGGCACATAGCCGATGGTTTTGCCTTTGAGGTCTTTGATGCTCTTAATAGGGCCGTCTTTTTTAACCACCAAGGCAGAGCACTTATTGCACAGGGAGGCCACCACCACCACCGGCTCGCCCCGGCTGGCCGAATGGATGGCGTGAGCCAGAGTGGTGCCGCACATGTCCAGGCTGCCGGCCAAAAGCGCCATCTTCTGGTCTGCCGGGTTGGTGAAGGTGAATACCTCCACCGGCAAGGCAGTCTCCACCCGCCCATAGAAAAAAGGCTGGATGGTCTGGGCGGTTTTCCAGGTGCCTACCCGCGCCTCCTGAGCCGCCAAAACAGCGTGGCCGGCCGGCCACAGAAGAAAAACCATGAATCCCAGCAGGAACGTTTTGCTGAGACAGCGCATTATTAGTCTCCCTTGTGCCAATGTCGTGATCGCTCCGCCTCAAGCCCGCGGGTTTAGTTCCCCGGAGCAGGACGCCTCCGGACGCAAGGCCGGGGCTTCCTGGCTGAAACAGTTGGAAGCCAGGTCCGGGTCCCAGCCCATTTCCCGCATGATCGCCCCGCAAGCGGCCAGGTCCTTGCCGCGCCCCTGGCCGGTGTCCGCTTCCTGATCCCGCGGGCTGGAGCCCACTTCGGGGAAGAAAAGATTGGCTCCGGCCATTAGAGCCGCCGAATTGGGCTCATGGGTGCAGTGGGCCCGGGGCAGGTCCCCCATCACCAGCCTGCTCACCGCCACCAAACGGGCCATCTGCAACTCGTTGATCATGCCATGGCACTCCAAGGGCGCGCCGGGGAAATTGATCCGCCGCATGACCCCCGTGTAGGTGGCCCTGTATTCCCGGGCCAAGAGCATCACCCGGGCGATCTCCCCGGGCTGGTGCTCTGGGCCCACAGGCTCCACGCAATTCATCCACCTCAGCCCCACATCCCTCAGCACCTTTATGGTTTTCAGCCGCTTTTCCACGGGAAAGGGCGTGTCCACGCCCTCTCCCAGCCGGATGGCGTGGTAAAAACCGGAAAAGCCCGCCGCCAGCAGAGCTTCACCCTCGGCGTGGGAGATGTCGCGGGTATTGGCCACCAAGGGCACGCTGACCTCGCCCCTCAGCCAACGGCCGATTTCCAGCAGGCGCTCCAGCGGGTATTGGCCGGTGGTCATCAGGTTGAAAGCGTCCGCGCCCTGCTCCTGGCCTTGCCGGGCCCAAGCCAACACTTGCTCGTCCGAAAACTCCTTGGGCTCTTTGAATATGCCGGCCTCTTCGGTCAGGGAGCAGAACTTGCAGTTATATTTGCAAGCTTGCACGTTGAGGCCGATGTGGAAGTGCCGCTCGCCCTTGCCCCCAAAAGTCATGCGGCTCATCAGATTGGCCGTGGCCATGATTTCGTAGGTTTCCCGGGAGCAGAGAGGCAGCCGCAAAAGGGTCAACACTTCCTCATGGGAAAGGCCCCCCATGTCTTCAGCTTTAGCGAGAATATTTTTTATGCTGTTTGTCAAACCGATTCTTCCCAAGGTTGCGCTGGACTGAAAAACAAATAACTTGCCAGCATTTACATAGGTTAAACCAATAGATATATATCGGTAATAGCTTAACCGCCGGGTCAAGGATGTCAACAGCAAATGGGTTTCATTATTGCCGAGCAACAGATAACCCAGCGGGAGCAGCAAGTGAAGATAACGGTCTTGGCCCTTTTGATCATCTCCGCCTTGCTTAGTTACCGGGCTTAGGCTCTTAGCGATCCCAGGGGTATCCCCTTGACGGACAAGGGCAATCCACCGGCCACAAAGCCGGCGGCCGCTAGAGGCTCTCTCCTGCTTCGTGGTTCCATGCCTCCCTCCGGCTTGAAAGGCCGAACGCCTATATGACCTGATAACAATCACTACCAGGGTGAGCCGCAAGGCTTCTCTTTTCAATAATGCCGGAGCTGAAAAGATCTATCCAATCCGCTGGCAATCATCGTGACGGGCGGCGCGGGCAAAATGACCGCGCCGCCCGTCAAAAATCCTTCTTAATTCACCGGCGGAGATTTCCGCCGATCCTGGGGTGTTTTAGAAGTTTGTCTTCACCCCCACCCAGAAGTTGCGGCCCGGTCCCGGGAAACCGGTCTGGCTTTCGTAATCCACGTCGGTGATGTTGCTCACAAAGGCGAAGGCCTCAAAGTGCTTACTGATGGGCTGGGCCACTCGGAAATTGGCACGGAAGTAGCCGCTGCATTTAAGCGCCTCGGTGTCCGGGCTGGCCGGGGTGGGTAGTTGGTCCCATTGCTCGGCCATGAACAGGCCTTCCAAATGCAGGCGCGTTCCCACCTTAGGCACGGTATAGCTGATGCCCATGTCCACCTTGTGCTCGGGTACTCCTCTCACGTCGTCGATGACTCGATCGGCGCTCTCGTCCCTGGCTTGCAAATAGGTATATCCCAGCCTCAGTTCAAGGTCTTTGGCGATATTGACATGGCCGGCCAACTCAAAGCCATAGATTTTGACCTCGGCGTAGTTGCGGAACATGGCGTCAGGATAGGGCGCGTCGCGGTTGATGCGGTCTTGGATGTCATAAAAGAACACCGAAGCCTCGGCCCAGGCCAGGTCCCCGATGGGCCTGGTGGCGCCCAGCGTATAGTTAGTGCTTTTTTGGGGCGCCAAGTCCAGGTTGCCACCCTTGGAAGCAAAAAGCTGCTGCAGAGTGGGGAAGCGCGTCTTGCGGGCCACCGAGGCGTAGAGCCTGGTTTGATCGCTAAAGGTGTAGCTGGCTGCGATCATGGGATTGAACGAGTCCTTGGCGTCGCCGGTGGGCAGATTTTCGGTCGCGGTCAAATCGCCGTTTTTATCGGTCTCGTTGGCCTGGGCCTTGTCCACTTCAAACCAGTCGTAGCTCACCCCGGCGATGATGGAAAGACCGTTAACCGGTACCCATTCGTTTTCCAACGCCAGAGAGCCGGTATAGGAAAACGACTCTGCAAAGGGCAGATAGGAATCATCCCGTTCATTGTGGGAATCGCCCCGGTAGTGCAGGGCAAAGCGCAAGGTGTCTTGCGGCAGGATGTTCCAGTCGCCGAACACCGCGCCGCCCACGAGGTAATCTTTGTAGGTGCTGTGGGCGATCTTGTTGCTTGTGGAAATATCGGAGAACGACACGTAGCTGTCTTGATGGTTGTGGTAGAAGAGCTTGCCGCGCAGCTTGAAGCCGTCGCTGATCTTCTGTACGCCGCTCAAGTCGATGCCCCAATCACGGTACTCATCCATGCGGGCGAAACGCGAAAAGGCCGGACGATTGGGAAAGATGATCACTTCGCGGGTTGATATGGGGAAGCCCCAGGACGAATCGATGAAGTAGGAACTCAAGTAGTATTTGGCGTGAGGCCCCAACTCAATGCCCGCCTTGCCCCAAAGGCTGGTCTGGGTCAGGTCCGAATTGTTGCGCAAGTCGCCGTCCTCCAGAACGACCTTGCGGGTGCCTCCCGGCTTGCTGATTATGACTCCCTCCTTGGGGCTGAAGCCGTCCGACATCCGCCAGCCGTCCGCCTCCTGCCGGGAGGCGCTGAGCCAATACTTGACTTTGCCCAGGCTGTTGCCATGGCTGGCTCCCAGCCGGTAGCGACCGTCGTTGCCCGCCTCCCCGGTGGCGGAAAAAGAGGCCTTGTCGCCGGCGTTTTTGGTGATGATGTTGATAACTCCGCCCATGGCGCCCGCGCCGTAGAGCACCGAGGGCGCGCCCTTGACCACGTCTATGCGCGCGATCATGTCGGTAGGCAGCTGATTGAGATTTAGCTTGCCGTAGTTGGTCTCGTAATAAGGCACGCCGTCTATAAGGATCAGGGCTTCATATTGTTGAAAGCCGTGAATACTGATTTGCGGCTCGTTTTTATAACCGGTGGTGACCGTGACGCCGGGAATATAGGACAACGCTTCGGGAACACTGAGGCTATGGGTCTTTTCAATCTGTTCGGCGGTGAAACGGCTCACCGTGGCGCCCTCGTTGCCGGAGCCGGTTCCGGCGGAAACCACCACCTCTCCCAGGTCGAATGTTTGGTAGTCGCATGATTTCTTGGCATTTTGGCCGCAAGCCTCCGCTGGTAGATGCCAACACAGCAGCAAAACCAAACCGATGATGCAAAATGTGTTTTTCATATTTTGTGCTCCTCGTTCTCGGGTAGTTCTGAACAACGAGCAAGGCCGGGGGCCTTGCTTGCGGAAAGCTTCCGCCAGGTTGCGCTAAGGGATTCATAGACGTTGGTTATTGAGCTTCCGTTGGGTATGAAGGCCTGGAATGCCAGTATTAAATACACTGTGATCCAAGCCAGGTATGCGGCGAAAAAGAGATTGGCCAAGGGATTGTGCACAACCGTGATGACAGCACCCACCCGGGGTTTTGCGCCCGAATCGTCCCGAAAGAAATCCGATAGAGTGATGCGCAATCCATCCGCCAGAAACGGCTCCAATATGCGGAGTTCGCCCGCCATGTCCGGCCCTTCTCTTGGGCTCAAGGATATGCGCGCCAGGTTTTTTTGGCGATTGAAAGCCGAGGCGGTGTGGGCCCTGCGCGCCTGGCGGTAGGTGAGGTTGAGCAGGCCGGGATCGTCCTCGAAATCAACCACATCCACCGTGAGGCTAATGCCACCGGGCAGTTCCTTGCTTTGGCCCGGCAGCAGCTTGATGCCTTCCTGTTTGAAGCCCAGGGTCATTTGGGAAAGGTGACCCAGCAGGATCAGGATCATGAGTACGTGGGCCAAAAGGAGCAGCCAGGAATGGGTCCGTGCGCCGTTACGCAGGCGGGGAAGCAGCTTGGTCAGGGTGCAGGCGCAGAGGTTGAGCACCAAGAGACCCACTGATGCGCAAAGCGCCAGGAACCAAACTCCCAGCACCGCGGCGGCTGGCTCCCCGGAAAAGGCCGTCAGCAGCCAATCCAGGATCAGTTGGTGATCCATGCTGGGCATGGCGGCGCTATATGGCTTTACTTGGGCCAGCACCATTCCCGCCGCCAGGCAGATCAGAACCGCGCCCAAGGCGTACAATGTGAGGGTCAAGGAAGACATCCGGTTCATAGGAACGCCTCCGTTATCTGGTGAACCAGGTAGGCGGACACTGCCAGCAGGCCGGGCAGGCTGTAAGCCAGGCGCAAAGCTTTAGGATGGGCGGCCAGCTTGGGCGGCAGGTGCAGGGCGGCTGTGGCCAAGAGGAAGATCAAGGTGGATTCCAGGAAATTACGGTTCCAGAGCCAATAGTCGCCCCGCCAGGTGAGGCACCAGTAAAAGCCCGACACCTCGCCCACCAAAAAGAGAGCGGTGCCCGCGATCAAGAAGCGGCGGGAACGTAAGACCAGCTGGCGCCTGGCCTGGGCGCCCTGCTCCGGGCCGGGCCAGGACAGCGCGGCTAGGGCCGAGTAAAAGAGCAGGGACATGGCGGTTAGCCGGCAAAAGAAGAAAGAGCGGTTCCAGGCGTACTGGTATATGAACCAATCCGGGTTAACCTGCCGGGGCACCCAAATCAGAATCACCAACATGAGCGCCGCCGCCACCCAAGCCACGGCGGCCAACGACGACCGGGCCGTGGCGCCGAACTGCGAGGCCAGGGCCAAGACCGCCAGCGCAAAGGCTATATAGCCCAGCGACTCAAAAGCTCCGCTGAGAGGCAAACGTCCGGTTTGCGCGCAAATGCTGCCCACCATGGCCAAAGCGGCCGCCAAGCTCAGCCAGCCCATCACAATGGCCAGGCACCGGCGGCCAAGGGCCAGGGCGGAGGCGGTGGCCGCCGCACCTCCCAGAAATATCCAGAATGAGACCTCGCCAAGCCATGACGCATACATCTTCGCTGACCCTTTCCCAAAGGCTGGCCAAGTATTGCGTTAACCTTTTAATAGAATAACGCTTGCCCATAAATTGCCCCCCCAGGAGGCATGCATGGCGTTATACTATATTAAACATAACGTGACAAGATAAAAATGGTTTGGATCCATATTGAACTGTCCAGCTAACTCGGCTAGCGTCTTGTCGCCCCTGACTGCCGCCAGGGCCACCTTGGCCTTGAAACCCGCTGCGTGATGCCTTCTCGCCCTTCTCACGCTCTTGCTCCTTATGTCTGTCGGCCTCAGCACGGCTGGGGGTGAGCAAGACTACCACCTATCGGGCTATCCGAATTTCCGAGGCCACCTCTCTCAAAATATCTAAATCCACTCAAAACGTCGAAGAGGCATTAATCATAATTGATTATGCAGGGCAAAAATAATTTGATATCGTAAACTTTGTGTAAATTAATTACGATATAAAAATTGTAAAAACCAATTAATTTATAACGGATATATTGGCATTATTAATGATAATGCTACTCAAACATACACAAGTTATTAATGTCAAGTTGCCTTGATAGCTATGACTAATGCGACTTACTTCGGCATATAGTATGCTAACTCAATTCGCGGGCATTTATTCAATTAATGCCTAAGGGCGTTGTGTGTTCATTTGGGCGCGACTGAGTTGCCCCATACCGCGCGGCTGGGCTAGTTAATACGGAAGGCGGCGTTTTCCAGGAAGCCCGCCAGACCATGGGCGCGGTGGCCAATGCCATCTATAACGCCCTGGACGTGCAAATAAAGGAAGGCCCCATCACCCCTGAAAAGGCATTGCAGGCCTTGGCGAATTGACAAAGAAAGGCGCGTGCTTTTTAAGGCTGGCCGGAATAGAGCCACATCCATTGAAGCGCTGGTCTTAAATCTGCCAAAGCATAGCGTCAACATTCCCAGGGTTGGCCTGTCTCCCAATTTCCGGCAGGGGTGGACCGACCCGGGGAAGCACTATTTTAAATACAAAGCATTGGCCATATCGCGGGGAGAAGCCAGATGGGCATATCCGGACACAATGAACCTAGTCAAGGCGTCTCCGTCCATCAAGACGTGAGCTGGCAGGGTTTGGAATCATTAATCGATTTGGCTGGGACTGAGCGGATCGGCGCGGTCATTTTGGCGGCGGGCCTTTCCCAACGCATGGGACGTTTGAAGCAAATGCTGCCTCTGGAAGGCAGGCCTTTGCTGCATTGGGTGGTGGAGCTTTATCATCAGGTGGGCATCAGAAATATTGTGGTGGTCACCGGACACCGCGCGGAGGAACTGAAGCCGGCCATTGATAAGTTAAACGTCCTCCAAGCACACAATCCTTTATATGAGAACGGCATGTTCAGTTCCGTGCTGTGCGGACTGCGGGCATTACCTGAATCACTGGACGCCTTTTTTCTCCACCCGGTTGACCTGCCTTTGGTCCGCCCCCTCACCATCTGCTGGCTGCTGCGCTCCTG
>Ga0307423_1002385_pt1 | contig 10558 bp, 3 predicted proteins | sample SalMarWE160310MG_FD_202154 | JGI IMG/M metagenome (GOLD analysis project Ga0307423, IMG submission 202154) | Salt marsh sediment microbial communities from the Plum Island Ecosystem LTER, Massachusetts, United States - WE1603-10 | ecosystem: Environmental > Aquatic > Marine > Intertidal zone >... | reverse complement strand
TTCCATCTCCAAGATCAGTTACCGAACTTAGTAAACCAGCACCTGTGTTTGATAGTACAACCTGCATACCACTTGCTAAAAGTGTATCAGAATTATTCTTTGGAGAAATTGTAATTACTGCCTGTGAGGTTCCATCTGCAGGGAGAGTGTCGGGACTAACTTCTATTTGCGAGAGAAAGGGATCAACAACTGTAAATAAAGATTCTTTCCAATTATCAAACAAAGTTTGAAGCGAATCAATTGGGTCTTTATTAGTTGGCGTATTTGAAACAACAATTTGAAGATAGGGATTGCTGGCATCTCCAATTCGTACAACTTTAACAAAGCCTGATATTGATGATTTTCCGTATTGTGTACAGCGAGTATCTGCACCAGGTATTTTTGCTGCCTGCAATGTTGCCATTAATTTATCTGCTAAAGGCCCTTCCGTGTTAAGAAAAGCAGTCTGCATTGTATTGATTATTATCTGTTCCAATAAAATATTTCCCTGAATAGCATAACCGGGTCCGGTAACATGATTTTTATAATCGTCACAGTTTATTCCGGTATATGCTGCACTTTCTCCGTTACGCGTCAAATCAACTATTCCGTATTGACGAATGGTCGGATTTCCTTGTGCATCGTTTGCAACAAGCCAATCAATTATTTCCTGAGGGGATAAACCCTCAAGCATTCTGTTATGTGCATTCTGCTGGTTAGTTGCATTCCAGTATGCCTGAGTATGAATTGCTCCGATACCTTCAATTACATCACTAAGTATAAAAGATCCTGCAATACAAGAAGCTCCAGCACTCCCGATCTCACCTGTAATTGTATCAACCGCAACAATTGAAAATGTATCCTGCGAAAAGATACTTTCTGAGAAGAACAAAAAGATTATTAAAAAAATAGATGAAAAGATTCTTGGAAATACTTTCATAATATTCTCCCGGTCAAAGTTGTTTATAAAATTAATATTTTCTTTTTAGTACTACTAGTGTGAAATCATCTCTGTACAAATTTGTTCCTGAAAAGTTTTTTGTTGATTCCACAATTTTGTTTAATATCTCATCAGCGGACGAATTCTTCGAATTTAAAATAACCTTTTTAAGTCTTTCGAAACCATACTCGCTTGAGTCTCTGTTAAATATTTCAGTAACCCCATCAGTATAGAATATTATGTAATCTCCCGGAGATAAATTCACCGTTGAAGAAGTAAAGTTTGCTTCATGCACAATATTTAAAGAAGGTCCACCCGTTTCAAGGAATTCCATTTGACCATCGGTCCTCATCAATACGGGAGGATTATGCCCGCAGTTAGTGAAGGCAAACTTGTGTTCATTGAAATTTAATTTTCCGTAAAATGCTGTAATAAAATCTCTCTTTCTACTCACTTCGGGAATTTGTTCATTTAACAAATTCATAATCTCAGCAGGTTCCTGAATTAACTTTAACTGGTTTCTCAGTATCGCACGAAATGCTGCCATTATTAAAGCCGCAGGAATTCCATCACCTGAAACATCAGCAACAATTATAACAAGATTATTTTTATCCAATTTGATATAATCATAGTAATCACCACCAATTTCGTAAGTAGGAATACAAATTCCTGCGATATCATATCCTTCAATTTCCGGAGGATGAGCTGGTAGAAGGTTCAGTTGCACATCCTTAGCTATCTGCATCTGCTCTTCTAATTTTTTCTTTTCAAGAATTTGATGATGAAGGATTGCTTTTTCCAAAGAGATGGCAGCAGCATCAGCAAAGAACTGAAGTATCTCTAGGTGGTGTCGATCAAAAGCGGCAAGTCTATCACTTTCAACATCCAATGCACCAATAGCTTTGTTATTCTTAATAATTGGGACCGCTATTTCCGAAAGAGTCTCTCTTCTTCCAATTACATATCGACTATCTTTTCTAACATCATCAATTATTAAACTTTCTTTTGATCGAATTACGTATCCTATTATTCCTTTTCCCTCTCGCAACATCTCATCAGACTCAACAGGATGTTCTTCGTATCCGCGCTTTGCAACTCCACCAATCATTTGTCCAGAGTAATAAAAATCAGGATGTTCAATATCCTCGCTTAAGACAAAAATACCGGCTGCATCATAATTTATAACCGTTTTAAGAGCATCAAGTAAAAGATTAAGAATAACATTAAGATCTAATGTATCTTTTATTTTAAAAGAAATATCTCTTAAAAGTTTATATTTATTTTCAGCAGATAGCTCCGAACTCTTTTGCATTTAATAAGGAACTTTATTGTGATTATATCTAAAATTAAGTGGGCAAGGATTCATATCCAATCTGAAACCCAAAAAGAAATAGTACGGACATTTAATAATACTTAATTTCAATTCTTATACTCCTGTCTCTTCCTTTATCATCAAGGCAGGTTATCTTTAAATCTTTTTCTTTTGGATTGAAGAAAATCCGTTCACCCGGTTTACATTTTCTGTAGAACTTATCATTTATATACCAGTAATGAGTTTTTACTCTGCTGTCCGATGCGGCGAGTAAAAGAATTTCCTGCTTCTCATCATTATGAGGAGATTCTAAAAAGTATTCATAATCTTCAGATGGAGATAGAATTTTTGGACCGCCTTCAGTGAACCTTGCTGTGCAATCCGGATTATGCGGTGGTGGTGTGTGAAAATCATATTTGTTTTGAGATAGCCAGACTGTCAGCTCCGGTATGTATACTGGATAGACAACTTTTTTATAACCTGAAGATGGTAAGCAATCTGTGCAGTATTGAATTGTCTCTTCGAGATTGACATATACCGGTTTATGAATATTGCACACTTCATTATTTGATTTATTCTTAATCGCAAAATCACGGATCACACTTGTGCAGTATTGAGTCGGGATTAATCCACTTTCGCTACATACATCTCTTGTATATAAATCTTCAGGGGGTTCAAACCATTTGACATCCGGGTTATAATCAATCGCATTGAATAGATCGAATAAAAGTGGAACGGCAACTTCACCGCCAGATAAATTTGGCGAGCCAACTCCATTGAAGTTTCCCATCCATACTCCAATTGTGTAGTTTGGATTAAAACCGATCGCCCATGCATCTCTTTTACCGTAGGATGTTCCTGTTTTCCACGCAAACTTCGGGAGTTTGGAGTAGTTAGAAAAATTTACAATATCACTTCGGTTTATTCCCGACAAAATGCCTGCAACCAGATATGATGAGGCTTCAAAAAAAATTTGTTTTCCTTCATCTTCATTTTCAGTTGATATGAAATTAAGCGGGTATAGTTTTCCTTTTCTTGCAAAAGAAGAAAAGAGTCTTGTTAATTCCTGAAGGGTTGTTCCGCAGCCGCCAAGAATTAAAGATAGTCCTAGTTTACTTTTTTGCTTTTGAATTTGATTAAATCCTGATCCTCCAAGAAAATTGATAAAATTATTTAATCCTATTTTCTCAAGGAGCCTGACTGCCGGTATGTTAAGCGAATTAACCAGCGCAAACTCAGCAGAAACATTTCCATAAAATTTTAGATCATAATTCTCCGGCTGATACCCATGAAAGTCTGTTGGTATATCTGATATCTTCATCTGAGGAGTTAAATTTCCCTCATCAAATGCATAAGCATAAAGTGCGGCCTTTAAAGTTGAGCCGGGAGAGCGAATTGCAGTTACACCGTTAACCTGACCAAAAGAACCTTCGTCATAAAAGTCTGCAGAGCCGCAGTATGCAACAACAGATGAATTTTTATTATCAATAACTAGCACAGCACCGTTTGTAATTCCTTTGTAAAAAACTTTTCTGATATTTCGAAGCAGAATATTTTCTACCGTTTGTTGAATAGAAAGATCGAGAGTGGTGTTTAAAATATCGCCGCTAAAATAATCTTTTACAAAATAACTGAAGTGCGGTGCTAAAACCGGAATTGCGTAACGGTTATTTTCTATAGGTTCACCAAGGGCATCATTTAAATCTACCGAAGAAAATATTCCTGCTTGTTTGAATTTTTCAATCCGGCGATTTCTCTTTGCAATTATTTCTTGATTCGATCTGTCTAACCTTAATGTATTTGGATCGTTCGGAATTACAGCCAGCGTTATCGATTGTGCAAGACTAAGCTTGTCCGGCGGTCTGTTGAAGTAAATGTACGAAGCTGATTTCACTCCTTCAATATTTCCACCAAAAGGAAGCAGGCTTAAATAGAGTTCGAGTATTTCCCGTTTAGAATATTTAATTTCAAGCTGTGTCGCACGGAACATCTCTATAATTTTATTAAAATAGGTTCGTTTTTTCGGTTCGATCATTCGAGCAACCTGCATGGTAATTGTTGATGCGCCTGATTCTATTTCACCACTGAAAATATTTTTGTACAAAGCGCGAACAATTGAAACAGGATTTATCCCAAAATGCCAGTAAAACCAGCTGTCTTCTTTTTCAATAACAGCTTTAATTAAATCTGGAGAAACCTCTTCAAGCTCTGTCCGTAATCTCCATTTATCATCACTGGTTAAGTATGCGGTGAGCAGAGTTCCATCTTTTGCATGAATTTCCTTTGAGAACTCTTTTTGCTTTGGCAGAGGAAAAAGGAAATCCAATACAACAAAAAGCAACAGGATTGTAAAAACAATCCTCACGGTTTTGTAATATTTTTTTATTAACTCAAAGTGCATAAAATTAATTTACCTTTGTCATTGCGAGAAGCAGAGCGGCGAAGCAATCTTTAAGTATCTAAGATTGCTTCTCCCGACTTAAGTCGGGATCGCAATAACATTCTACTAAATTATTCTCCTAACCTCTGCAATACTTTTACAACTCCAGCACTGTGATACGAATGATACTCTTGGTCGTACATTGCTTCAGCACCAATTACAGGAAGCTGATAAGTTCCCTGGTTCACAATACGAAGCAAATAATAAAAATCATTCGTTCTATTCCTAACTAAATTTGTGAAGAGTAATAGTCGATCATCTCGTATATCCATATGCTGCACATTCATTGGATTTCTTGGTTTCCATTTTAATTCCGTTGCAGGATTAAGTCTCGGATTTTCTATTTCAAATCCCGCTGGAATTAAATCTGTAATTACGATATTATCAGCGTTTCTATCAAACCCGGCTAATTCAATTTTACATACGATTAATTCACCCTGGTAAAAACGATTATCAGAAATTAGCCTTTCTGTTTTGTAACTGTAGAAAGATCTTCTAATCTGCATATAGGAATCTTCTTCTTTTACTTTCTCATTAAGCTTAACACCCTCAGCACTCCAGAAATAATAAACATCTCCTTTACCGCTCGCTTTCAAAGTTATATTTGCACCGTTCAGTTTTTCATCTGTTACGGTCAGGTCTTTTCCTGAAAATTTACTAATCGGTTTTCCATCAACTAGAATATCAACCGTAACATTGGCATCTGCATTCAAGCTCGCTGCTTTACCTAATGCGAGGAAAGCAAACGATCTTTCCTGGGTTGAATACATTCTATCTGAATTCTGAGTCAGATATTTAATTATTACAGGTATTTGCTTGTTAGCCGGTTCAACTTCTAGAAGAACATTGAGCATAATTGCATTTGCACGAATATCCGAATCAAAGCAGCCCCCGGTTAAGCGCTCCGTCTTTTCAGGTTCAAATGCGTTCGGAACAATTTCGTAGTATGAATTCCATCTGCCCATAAGAGCATAAGAACCTGCAAGCAAATAAAGCATATCCCTTGATACAAGATGTGGTCTAGCCTTGTAATAATTCATTGTTGCAATATCACCATTTCCGGCCAGAGCAAGTATGTAAAGCGAGTAAAGAATTTCTTTGTTGGCAATTTTCTTTATCGTTCTACCTGTTGGTAGATAAGTTACATAATCGTATGTACTTTGCTCTTTCGCTTTTTGTGCTATGTACTTTAACAGTTTATTAAGAACACTTTCCGAAACATTAAATCCTGCTTTCTTTGCTTCAACCAAAAAGTGAGCTGCATAAACGGAGCCCCACCAGCTTGTTTCGGTTCCGCTTTGCCAGTAAGCGAGTGAGCCATCGTATAATTGCATCGATTCAATTTTTCGCAGTCCTTCTTTCACATAATAAACTGGATTGTTTGTTCGATACAACTCAGGTGCAACAAGTTTTGCAAGGTCTTCGAAGTAAAGCTGCGGGAATAACTTTGAAACTGTCTGCTCGATACATCCGTGCGGATATCCAACAAGATATTTCAATTGTTTAGCAAACTTTACTGCAGGGAATTTGCTGATAGTTAATGAAGTCTTCTGTGTTCCTTTAAGGAAATTCTTCGGAACATCAATCTTAATTTCTTTTCCGGCTTCAATTGTTCCCGATCCGGTTTCAACTATGAGCGGAGAAATTGGTCTTACTGCAATATCAATTTCCTCTTTAACGTTCGCTAATCCAGATGTTTCAAATATTATCTTCCCCGCGCCAACCTGTGATTGAGCAACTATTCCAAAAGTGACATTTCCGGTTGAATTTGGTTCTATCTTCAAAGATTTTTTTGCCGATGAGGTAATCTTTAAAGGACCGTCCACTTTTAAGGTAACATCTACGTTTGCAGTTTTATTAGTTGTGTTGACGATTGAAACAGGCGTAACAAGTGAATCATTTACTGCAAGGAATCTTGGAACTTGCGGTTCAATAATAAGATCATCCGCAACTTTCATATGCTCTTCCGCAGAACCGAATCGCGAATCAGTATAAGCAACCGCCATTAAGCGAACTTCTCCATTAAACTGAGGAATGTTTAGTGATACAGTTACGACTCCATCACTATTTGTCTTTTTAATTCCACTCCAGAAGGAAAGAAGCTTAAATCTTTTAACCGAAATTGGATTTGTTCTTTTCTGAAGCTGCTGTTCCATATCTCCACCACCCGTCGAAGAACTGATGGAGACAATTTCTGGTAGAAGAAGTTTGTAAAGATCATAACTCTCTACCATCAACGGACGTTTTGCATACATAAATCCATACGGATCGGGGGTAGCGAAATTTGTTATCTGCAATATTCCTTCATCAACAGCAGCAAGTGTAACATAGATATTCTGTTGACTTCCAGTCTTAATTGTTATTTGCTGAGTCGTATTCGGTTTTATTTTTTGTGGTGCAGATATTGAAACCGGCAGCTTATTTTTACTCTTCACTACTTTCATTGATGCAAAACCGTGACCAACAAGGAACGGAGCCGTATCATCTTTGCTGTGCTTTTTGAAGAGTGTTGCAGTTATGTAAACGTTTGGCATCAGATCATCATTTAGCGGCAGTTCAAGTTCTGCTGACCTGCTATTTACATCAATATACTGATAAGAATAAACACTCCCTCTTTCTAGAGTTACAAGCAACTTACCGGAGAAAGGACAGGTGAAAAGAACTTTTGCTTTTTCGCCGGGCTCATACTGTTCTTTATCAAAAACTATTTCAACTTTTCCTTCTTTATCAACTTCAAATGAACCTGCCGTGGAAGTGCCCCATCCGTACGCATAAAAATTATTTTTCTCATAATCGCTGCTTCCCTTCTTAAAAACACGTAATTCATATCTTCCCGACTTAGGAACCATAAAATTGAATTTTGTCGGTCCGTTAATAGTTACATCTTTTTCCCATTCATTAACTTCTTTTTGTTCCGAGGTATAATAATATCTGTTGTTGTAATCTTTTTTAAGGACCGTCTGCCATTCGTATCTGACAAGCTTTGCGGTAGCAGCAAAATTATTTATTTGCTTGTCATCTTTATCAACTGCGACAAGATTAAAGGTTATGTTTTCGTTCACTCCGAAATAATAATCAGTTGATTTTATGCCGATGAAATAATCCTTTGGGTAAACATCAAAGCTTGCCGAACGTGTTACTGTCCTTCCTGTAAGATCGAAAATACTTACGTAGGCTGTTCCGGTTACAACACCTTTACTCTTAATTTCAGAAGGAATATTGTATTCAATCTTTGTCTTACCTTCAGAATCTAATTGTCCTTCAAGTAAAGTATGATCAACACTTGTATTTGTTATTGATGAATTTGAAAAAACATAGCCGGGATAATTTTTACTTTGGAAAGATTTATGATTTAACTGAATATCAGTTTCATATTTCATTTCGGCTGCAGGCGCACCAAAAAGAAATTCTGCAGCTGCATTAATTGTAACTTTTTCACCTGGTTTAGTTTTTTCTTTATCTGATTTAACATTAACACGAATCTTATCGGGCACAAATTCTTCAACTTTGAATTTGTAGGAACCAACTAGTTGTTTACTTCCGGTATAAACATCTGCTGAATAACCTCCGGTTTGAGCGTATTCCGGAAGAGTAAATGAAAGTTCAAATGAACCTTGTTCGTTTAATTCTTTTTTATACTCTTCAAAAACTTTTCCGGTTGGCATAACTATTTTAGTAATCAGCGGTAAATCTTTAACCACATTAATCTTATCATTCCTGACAATAGCTGAGAGTTGAATTTCCTCTCCGGGACGATAAATGTCACGCGGCGAATAAAGGAACACATTAAAATCAGCAGCATACTGTGTAAGACCACCAACATCGAAGCGGGAAGTTTCAATACCTGTTTCTCTTAAATCAATATAATTAAAGTCCTCTTCCTTTTGCACAACAACCAATCGCGGTGAAAATCCTTCAGTTTTTTTCTTTACTTCTTTAAATACTGCAACTCCGTTCCCATCTGTCTTCCCCGTAAGAATATTTTGATTATTTGTTGAGATGATATTTACTTCGGCTTCAGCTACGGGTTCTGCACCGCTTATGCTATTTACGAAAACGTAAATCTCATCATCAGCAAATTTTGATATGATGCCAAGGTCTGATATAGCAACTAGCTTCGAATCGTTTCGCCATCGTTCTTCAGCAGAACGTACAGAAACCGTATAAATTCCTTTAAACTTTTGTCTCAGCGCTTTATTAAGATTAACTGTAAAGCTCTTCAGCCAATTTTCTCCCTGAGGCAGCTTAATCTTTTCTTCGTAGAGTGTCTCTCCAAAATCACCAACATAGTAGCTGGGATTATAATTTTCATATTCGTATTCATCATAGTAATAATAGTATCCATACTGGTTGAGGAAATGAAGAATATTGTTTTTGAAAACCTGTGAGACCTCTACTTCAACTTCACTAATATTAACCGCATTTACTTTCAAATTTTCTTCACCACCAAGCATTAAATATTTTCCCCTTTTATCAGCAAAATTTATAGATGGCTGAACATTGACCATCGAAACTTCCTGCTCATACTCGAATTCAAGCTCGCCACCATACAAACTGGGAAGACCTTTTTTAATCAGCAGATCAACTGTCTGAACATTATCGAGATCAGTTTCAATTCTAATCACATTTCCACTTACCGAGAAATTTAATTTTTTAGATGGTTCTGTACTAATGAACTCTTTCAATCTTTTATCATCAACAGTTTGAGTAGTTGAAACTTCAATCCAGCCTGTGCTGCCATCGAAGCCGGCAGTAACATTTGTAATTGCCAGACGAGCAATCGGTGGAAGTTTTACATCGAAACTTCTGGTTTCTTTCAAACCATCTTTACCAATAGTAGAGACAAGGTTTTCTTTCACTGTAACTGAAAAAAGTTGTTCTTTATCTGTCTGCTGGACTTCTCCAAAATTTATTGCAATTATATCCGCACTCTGCTCCGAAACAATCTGAAAATCTTTTACTTCGGCACCTGCCCTTTTAACTTCCAAAAATTCTCTTAATGATTTTGGATCAACTGGATAATTGAAATGAATATTTGCCTGCACACTCAATTTGTAATTCTGGTAAGGAATGTTCGTCCAGAAAAAATCGACTTTGGTTACATCGAAGTACGGGGTGTGGAAATTATACTCATCAAAATCGGGAGAGAAATTTGTTTTGAAAAGAACATTTTTATTTATTGATGCAGTGTAACTTTGAATAGGTTCCAGCGGTGCATCCGGAGAGAAAACAAGTGTGCTGGGTGACGTCCACTTAAACTTACCGGAAATTGCAGGTTTAAATGTAACGAACTCTTCATCCAGCCATTTATCCTGAACATCTGCAGGGGCAAGATCCTCAGAAAATTCTATTTCAAAATTTGTTAGGTTCTGAATTTCACCGGTTGGAGTGAAGGATTCAACTTTTACCGTGTTGCCTGGTCCACAGCCAAATAATAAAACAATTAAAAATAATAAAGTGAGATTGGAAAGAAATGAGTGCATGACGGCCTCCCAAAAAAAGTGCGGATAAATTTTTGTTGAAAATTAATTATTTCTGAGGAAAGAAAGAATTGATTGTCACCAGAAAGATTTTAACAGGTAGGATATAAAAAACCCTGCCATCATAAATGTGGGAGGGTTAAATTAAAACTTGCATATAGTATTTACTCCCGTAAGATTCGAGATTTCCTATTGGTTCTCAAGATTCCTTATACACCATCCTAAAGCCCAGCCTGAGTCAACATTGGAATAATATTCCGTGCATTGATGAGGTTGATCAACCAGCGATTTAATATCATCATTTTTAATATATGTGTTAATGGTATTTATCACTTTAATTAAAAATTCTTCAGCTACTTTCCAACCAGTGTTCTGATCTTTAAAATAAACCATACAAAAATGTTCTT
>Ga0307423_1002382_pt1 | contig 10563 bp, 8 predicted proteins | sample SalMarWE160310MG_FD_202154 | JGI IMG/M metagenome (GOLD analysis project Ga0307423, IMG submission 202154) | Salt marsh sediment microbial communities from the Plum Island Ecosystem LTER, Massachusetts, United States - WE1603-10 | ecosystem: Environmental > Aquatic > Marine > Intertidal zone >... | reverse complement strand
GCGATGTCCCGCCCCTTCTGTCCCCATCGCTCTACCCCGAGCGTTGCCACCACCCTCCTCATCTCCGCCGTCGCGCTATCGCGAGCCCGGCTCGCGAGCCTCTCGGGCTCCGTCCCCAGCAGCCGACACACCTGCTCGACGAACTCGGCGGCCGGCATCACCGGCCGTTCAAACCCGGTGCTGCGTCCAAGGACATCGACGTGCTCCTGACCCGGCTTCGGCTCGAGCTCCTCATCGTGCCACGACAGCGGACGGAGCGACTTCACTTCTGCTATGCCATCACCCGTCGAGTCGCATCCCGCCCGCATCGCAGACAGGTACGATCGGCGTGCCGATCTTGCGGTTTCCCCGAAACACAACAGCGTGTCATGAACGTCCACAAGCGGCGTCTTCACCCGCTTCACGATCTCCCAATGACCACCGAGCTCGTGATCGGCGGGGTCCTCCACAACCCCTGCGCGCACCGGGTTCAGGTGCACGTAGACTACAACCTGTGCGAGATACCTCTCCTCGTCCACAAGCTTCGCCTGGTACCGGCTCTGCCACAGGCTCCCGGTGCGACCGTGGCGCCGGTTGAAGCCCCGACTGAACGTACACTGGAGGCGGTGCATCCCATGTGACAGCGGCACTACCGACGTGCGGACCGCTAGGTGGTAGTGGTTCGCCATCAGGCACCACGCTAACACCGTCCACCCGTCCCGCTCCTTGACCTCTCGCATCAGGTCAACGAAGCGGGCTGCCTCCTCGGGATCATCGAAGACCCGCTCACCACTCCCCACTCGGTTGTACACGTGGTACACCCCACCCTCGATGACGACCCTCGCTCGCCTTGCCATACGCAAAGTGTAACAGAACTTCCCAACTTCCTAAAGCCTGGCACTAATGTGATCCTGATGGGTGGCTGGTGCGGGCCCTGACCGATACCACGAAGCGAAGACCAGGCTGCATGGGCGATCAGATGACGACGAGAGGAGAAGCCCGGTTGGTAGTAGAGCGCCGAGGCCTCACGGCCTGCGACCCAGTGGAGCTGCGTCGCCTTGACAAACGCCTTCTGATGGGTGGCACCCATCCAATCTGGATGACTGCCACCGAAGCAACACCTCACGTAACGTGGGTCAAGAGGCACTTCTCTGCCTCCGGAGTCAGGTTGAAGCCAGCCACGATAACCCTCGATGATATGCCCTTGAACTCTATCTCATACCATATCGGGTAGGCACGGCGCAGGTTGAAGTAGGAACTCTCATGACGCCTTACACAGCCTATCCGATCGACACCCACCTCCAGCGACCGCCCCGAGACCCAACGGAACTGGAATGCATCGGCTGATAGGGCTACCAGAGCGGGGTCGTTGCGTTCCAGGTACGCCATAACGAGCGATTCTCCTATCAAGAAAGCAACCAGTACGACTGCAGCATATTGGCCCCAGCCACCCCCCGGTCTCCAAGTGAAATACGCAATCATCCCTATGCCGATGCCGACAAGAACAGCCGGGAGCCGCCGGAGCACGACCTTAGTCTTCCAGACTTCAACCGCCTCTGTGGACGACGTCTCACTACCAAGAACCGACTTTTCGCTCAAGTCTATCTCCCATTCAGCTAGCCTCACCTGATAGGGATGCTGAATCTTGTTATGCCCTTCCGCCTTCCCGGGTTCAAGCGGCTACCTTCGTCTAACAACGGACCTATCACGAGTCTCATTGTGGGCAGTCGTTCAAGAATCCGTAGGAGCCCCCACACCTAACGACTGTTGAGGCTGCGGTAGCGTCATCTACTCCATGTTCTTCTCCCCATGACGTATTCACCAGATGCTGGAACGCAGCTTGAATCCCCGCGTTCAGCCCCGGCAAGACCGTGGAATGAAGATCCGGTGGCATTCCGACCGCCAGGAACCCTGAAAGTACGGTTCCGAAGGCACCTGCTGCAGCAGCCTGGCCGGCCAGGTTAAGACTAAAGCCCCCTGGAGACGGAGAGAGAAGCTGACCCGAGCTGTTGCCGAGGAAACCGGCGGCAGCGTTCGCCACCGGACTGGTACTCGAGAAAGGAATTAGCCCCAGCGAGACACCCGCAAGGGCAGCTGTCGGCCGCCTCCAGCCACGTGCAGAGAAGAAGCCGGCCATTCCTCCAACGATCGCCTGCGTCCGCAGACCTGCCTCGGACACCTTAAGACCAAGCGAGGCAAGGCGCGGGGCCAAGACTTCCGGCGCCCCTATGACAATCGCCGTTGCACCCATCAGCTGCAGTCCGTAGCCCGTGAAGCGCTGGCGCGTCCTCTGAATCTGCAGGTACAACCTGAGTCGGTCCTGTGGTCGCATGTCCTTCAAGGCCCAGACTGTGAGCATATCGCCGTACGAGGGCCCAGGGCCGATCTTCCCAGTAGAGTCCACTCCAGCCATGGGCTGGTTTTTGACGTAGCTGTAGGCATCCCAGCTCTGACTCGAGCCGACATCCCCGCCAACCCTATCCACACTCAGGAACCTCCCGATATGCATGTTGAAGTGCCGGGCGTGCATGTAGTCGAGGTCATCGGTGGTCTGGTTGGTCAGGCCGAGGTCGCGCTCGTGACCCGTGAACTTCATCTGCTCGGTGTCCTGGTATTGGTTGGCCGCTTCCTCCCCGAAGGGGAAGTAGTTGTGCTGCGCCTTCATGTCCGCGCAACGGTCGCACACCAGGCGCGGGCTGCCCAGGTGGTCCAGCGTGTAGTGCTTCGTCCCCTCCGTCGGGCTGATGGTGGCCAAGAGTCCGTTCGGCCCCCAGACGTAGTCCTCCTTCCAGGTCCACGTGGTACCGATGCTCAGGTACTCCCTCAGGACGTGCCCCTCGAGGTCACGAAGAGTGTAGGTCGTCCCTCCCACGTCGGTATCGTAGTGCGCAAACCTCTCGCCATCCGCCGTGTAGCCGTAAACCCGGTCTGCGTACGGAGAGCCCCCGGCGACCTCGCCGAGGTGGTTGAACGTCTTGTTCTGGCCGGTCACAGTCATCCTCGCCGAATCATAGCCGATCGCAGATGCTAGGGCCGAGAGAGCCCAACATGCTCTGTGGATTCGGCGCCCGGACGTCTGCTCTGCAGACGCCCGTCGTCACCCGCCTCGGAGCGGGCAAAGATCTCCACCGGTTCATCGCTCTCACGGCCCGCTCCGGGCAGGCAACGAGGCGCCTCCATCGCAGCTGAGGCCACACGGGCGATTGCCCCTCCCGCGGGTTACTCGTCGCCGAAGGCGACGCGTAACCTCGGCCCTTGGCGATCAGAGAACGGCCCCACGATTGAAGGAGACGACTCGAACGATTTCCGCCGGTCGCTTTGAGGTCGGTCATCCCCCGTCGTGACCGCGCGACGGCCGGAATTCGTGAGACAGGGGTCGCTTTGGGCCGCACGGCCGCCGGAGTTGCGGAGAGGGGCCCCCAAGCGCTCATGAGCTACAACGGCCACTCATGAGCTACAGCCGGCCTTCATGAGCTGAAACGGCCGTTCATGCGCGGAGGCGGGCGGTGCGTGACGGTGGCCGCACCAGGTGAGTTACTTCGATACTTCAAGCCGGGCGCCGATGCGCCCCCGCAAGTGTGGAAGTGTGTACGTGGCACCCATCCGTCACTCCGTCACTGGGCGGGTAGTCAGGGGTTCCCCTACATCCTCTCCCGCAGCCGCGCGTAGCCGGCACGGCTGACTGGGATGTGGGTGCCGTCGGCGAGGATCGCGAGGCGGCTGTCCTTGGCGTACAGCTCGAGCTTGCGCAGGCGGTCGACGTTCAGCAGGTAGCTGCGGTGTACTCGCACGAACCGCTCCGGGTCGAGGCGCCCCTCGAGCTCGGCCAGGCGCTGCAGCTTGCGGTGGCGGCGCCCGCTGGTGTGGATGACAACCGCGTCGTCATCGGCCTCGATGTAGTCGACGTCTCGCGTCGGGATGACGTGCACCTCGGCGCCGTCGCGCACCAGCAGCCGCTCGAGCGGGCCGCAGTCAGGGCGGGCGGCATCGGCGAGCTCCTGCGGCGCGGGCGGTGAGCCCTCCGCGACGCGGGCCTGGGCGTGCTCCAGCGCCTGCGCCAGGCGCTCGGCGCTGAACGGCTTGAGCAGGTAGTCGACGGCGTGGACCTCGAAGGCACGCAGCGCATGCTCGTCGAAGGCGGTGACGAAAACCACCGCGACCTCGCGCTCGATGAGCTCGAGCACTTCGAAACCGTCGAGCTTGGGCATCTGGATGTCGAGCAGCAGGACGTCGGGGTCGTGCTCCTGGACCGCCCGCACGGCCTCGAAGCCGTTGGCGCACTCGGCCACGATCCGCACCGAGCCGAGCTCGTTCAGGTACTCGCGCAGCAGGCGGCGCGCCGGCTCCTCGTCGTCGACGATGATGACCTCGAGCGGCGTCGGATCGGCCTGAGTGCTCACTGCTCCTCCCAGCGATCACTATGCCGATCCCGCGGTCCGAGCACGATCCGCGCCCGGTAGACGCCGTCCTTCGCCGCGGTACTGAGCGACGCCCCGTCACCGAGCTCGGCGCGCAGCCGCCGACGGATGTTGGCGAGTCCGACGCCGGGTCCTCCCTTCGCCGGACCGTCGTCGGCCAGCGGGCTGTCGACCCCGAGCACCAGGGCATCTCCGCGGCGCTTTGCGATCAGGCGCACGGTACCGCCGTCCAGCCGCTGCGCCACCCCGTGCTTGATCGCGTTCTCGACCAGGGGCAGCAGCAACAGCGGCGGCATCGAGTCGCCGCCGACAGCCGCGTCGATCTCCTCTTCCACCCGCAGGCGCTCGCCCAGGCGGGCCTGCTCGACGTGGAGGTAGCGGCGCGCCAGCTCCAGCTCTTCGGAGACAGGGTGCCAGCCTCGCCCGCCGACCCCGAGCGTGCCGCGCAGGAACCCGGCCAGCTCCACACAAACCGAGCGTGCCGTCGCCGGCTCGCTGCCGGCCAGTGCCGCGATCGAGTTGAGGCTGTTGAACAGGAAGTGCGGGTTGACCTGGGCCTTGAGGGTTTCGAGCTGGGCCTGGCGCGCCGTTACCTCGGCCTCGAGCGCCCGCTTCTCCGCCTCCCGTGCACTCGCCACCGCCGCCAACAGGTAGTGCACGGCCACCGACAGCAGGTACAGCAGCATACCCACCGCCGCCAGCAGGCCGGCCTGCGACGGCGTCAGCCCGGCTCCGGCTCGGTTCTTCAATTCGAGAACGGGCAGCCTCGCGAGAGCGGCACCGCCGGCGGTGATGGCGAAGCCGACCAGGGCCGCCGTGACGAGGTGCGCGATCAGCGCCCGCGGCACGCCCTCGGCCAGCGGCAAGGCGCGGCACGGGTACCAGGCGGCCAGACAGAGGAAGGCGTCGGCCGCCAGCAGCGGCACCGCGAACGCCAGCGCCCGCGGCCAGTCCGGCCACCCGGCGAGGCGCAGCAGGGCGGCCAGCAGGGCCACGATCGGCAGCCAAGCCATGAGGTAGAGGCGCAGGGCCCGCCGGTCACCGAGGATCGGGTGCACCGCCGCTCACCTCCGGATGGGCCTTGCCGGCCTCGGGTCCGGCCGACTCGGGGTTTCGTGCCCAGGAGCATTCATCTCAGTTGGAGACCTCCACACCGCCCATGATCGCCAGCCCGCCAATGACCAGCACCTTGCGCGCCGGCAGGCCGGACGGCTGTGTCTTGTCGACGAAGGCGCCGAGGATCGCGGTCCCCTTGGCCTGTACGTCCCAGTCCTCGGGCACCCGGATTTCCACGCCGCCCCAGAACGCGAAGGTGTCGATCGTGGCCGGCGGTCCCTGAGAGGAGCAGCCGCGCAGGTCGATCTCACAGCCGCCCATGATCGCGGTTGCGGACCCGCCCTCGAAGCTCTCGGCCGCCAGGGTGCGCTTGACGCCGCCGAGCACCGCGGTCGCTTCGATGACGTTGGCCGCTTCACTCGTGACGGCCGCCCGCCGGCGCAGCGGCTTGAGGATCAGGTGGGCTCCGATGACGACCAGCAGCAGCGGCCACAGGTCCCAGATCTCGAACGGGATCAGGGCCAGGTTGTCGGCGAGAAGCCCGGCGCCGACGAGGATCCAAATCACCCCCGAAAGGACGCCGCGAGATGCGCCCGGCCGGACCAGGTGGGACACTCCCAGCAGGATCAGGAGCACCGGCCAGTAGTCGACGAAACGCTCGGCGTTGACGATCCCCAGGTTGTCGAGCGTGAGGACCACGCCGAGCGCGAGCACGCCGATGCCAATGATCGCCGTGCTGAGGCCATGGCGGTGGCAGCGCCCGCGGCCCATGTCGGTCGGCTCGCTGACGTTGTCCATCGGGCTGCCTCCTCTCAGGCCTCGGCCGCCGGCGTTGCCGGCTCGCTGGCTTCGACCCTCTCGCCGTACAGGGCTCTGACGACCATCTTGGCCCCGATCGCTACCAGGATAACCGGCCACAGGTCCCACAGCTCGATCGAGATCCACCCCTGGACCGAGACCAGCAGCGCCGAGCCCACGACCAGCCAGAACACTCCGCAGCTGGTCCTGCGGACCTCCGGCCAGCCCGCCAGCCGTGCGGCGCCGAGCAGGATGAGCAGCACGGGCCAGTAGGACAGCAGGTTGCTGACGTCGGCCACCCCGAGCTTGTCGAGGCCCGCTACCACGCCCACCGCCAGCAACCCGAAGCCCAGGATCACCCGGCCGGTGCCATCGTGCCGCGCCTCGCGTATCACGCGTCGCTTCTCCCATCGCTCATGATCGCGCATCGTGCACCTCCCTTCACCACGAAACGTACGTCCCGGGCGGGGCCCGGTCACGCCCGAATCGGTGAGCGGTGGTGGACGATCGGTGAGTGGTGGGGAATGCTCTGAGGCTCCGGCGGCCGTCTGGACGCCGGCGCGTCCAGACGTCTCGTGTCTCGCCACAGCCTCTCCCCGATAAACCCGGGCGTTGCAGGCGCCTGTCCCCAGGAACGGTCCCGCGGCGGGGCGGGGACGGTTCTCCGGAGCTCCGGCGGCCGTGCGGTCACAAGATGACCGCACGCCTCGCGTTTCCGGCGGTCGCGAGGCCGTGAGAAGAGATCACCGACCTCGTGGCGACCGCCGGAAGCCGCTCGGGCCGCCTCTTCCAACCGTGAGGCATCTTCTCCGTGCGCCAAAGGCCGAGGTTACCCCCTTGACGTTTCTCGCCGAGGCCTAGGGCTCGTGAACGCGCTTCAGGAAAACTCAAGGACGGTACGCCCGTTTGAGCGCACCATTCTCTGAAGTGCCCTACGGACGCGTTCTGCGGGTGGGTGGGGGTCTCCGTCACTCCGTCACTTCGTCACTCCGTCACCGGCTGGGCGGGGGCTCCTGGCATTCCGGCAGATCGGGCAATCCCGGCAGCTGCTTCACGCTGTTCCACTCCAGCCGCACCAGCTCGAGCTCGGCCCAGTCGCCGTCGGAACGGTCGAGGCGGATGAAGCCCGGCAACGAGGAGGTGTGGTGGCTCAGACGCAGCCGCCAGCCCGGGGGCTCGACCCCGAGCGGGCCCTCCACCTCGACCACCCGCCACGGACCGGCAGCAACGCGGGCCCGGCAGCTCCAGCCATCGCCGCGCACCTCGACCCAGCCTCCCGGGGCCGTCTCGATGCGGTCTCCCTCGAGGGCTGGCAGCCGGCCGCCCAGCAGTCGCACCGCCTGCGGCAGCGGCAGCCGTGCAACGCCGATGACCGCGGACACGTCACCGACCTGGAGGCGGCAGCCGCGACGGAGGTCGAGCAGCTCGGGCAGTCGATCGCCCGCCCACGCGGTGATGCTGGCTGCGCTCCCGAATGGCTCGCTGATGGTCATCCTGCCGGCCGAGCCCATGGTCAGGACGGACAGACGCAGGCCGCCGGATGAGGGAACGCGCAGACGGTAGAGCGCGGCGAGGTCGCCCGGCAACGGACGGGTCATCACGGAAACAGCATCCTGGACCTCATTCGTCGTCAGTACCGGCGCGGTAGTGCTGCGGCAACCCGTGACCGCGAGCAACGCCGCCAGCACTGCCGGCGCAACCGCGGAGGCCCGCCTCACCGGCACCGCCAGCACGCCATCTCAGCCGCCCGAGGCGAGGCGATCCGTGAGCTTTCGCACCTGATCGGGGTGCTCACAGCCGAGCTCGAGGCCGCGCAGGAGGTAGCGGCGGGCCTCCTCGGTCTGCCCGGCCGCTGCCAGCACCTCGCCGAGATGGGCGAGTACCGTGCCGTCCGGCGGCCCGACCACCACCGCCCGCCGCAGCCACCGCTCCGCCTCCTCGAGGTGGCCAAGCTTGAAGTGGACCCAGCCGAGGCTGTCCAGGTACGCCGAGGTGTCGGGACGAAGCTCGACGGCGTGCGAGATCAGTGTCAGCGCGTTGTCGAGGTGCTCCCCGGCGTCCGCCCACATGTAGCCGAGGTAGTTGGCCGCCTCGGCGTCGTCCGGGTTCTTGGCCAGGATCTGCTGCAGGATGTCCTCGCTGTCCTGGCGGCGGTCGAGACTCTCCAGCGCCGTCGCCCGCGTGAACATCAGGTCCCGGTTGTCGGGGAACCGCTGTAGCGCGGACGCGGCCTCGCGCTCGACATCCGGCCAGCGCTCCACCCCCTGCAGCACCTGCAGCGCCAGCAGCACCCGCTGCACGTCCTTCGCGCCCAGAAGTGACTGCAGCCTGGCCAGGGCCTCGGGCTCCCCGAGGTGCATGCGAAACTCAGCTTCGAATGCGACCGCCTCGTCCCGCGCCATCCCCTGAAGCCGCGGTTGCAGGCGCAGCATCGCTCCGACGCCGTCCTTCCACTCCTTGGTCTGGCGGTAGCTCACCGCCAGCAACCTCACGAGATCGCTGCCGGCGCCGGCCACGTCGCCGATCCGCCCGAGCCAGTCGCGCGCCACCGCCGGTCGCCCGGACAGGAGCTCGATACGAGCGGCGGTCAGGCAGGTCTGGACGGCGGCCTTGGAGGAGGCGTCGTCGCCGACATTCTTCCAGAGCCTGTCGATGACCTTGCGGGACTCCGTTATCTGCCCGCGGCGGGCGTCGGCCCACGCCAGGGACAGCGCCAGATCGACGTCATCTGGGTCCTTGTGTAGCAGGCCGCTCAGCTTGGCTGCCGCTTCGTCGTAGCGCCCGAGCGAGGTCAGAAGACGCGCTTCGAGACGTTGGCCGAGCGGTGAGTCGGGCTCCCTCGCCAGCACCCGGCGGACGAGCGCCAGCGCCTTGTCGGGGCGGTTACCGCGAGCGTACAGCTGCGCGGCCTCAATCGCCTGATCAAGATCCTCGTCGGTGAGCCAGCCGCTGATCGCCTCGGCCGCTTCGAGCGGCCGGCCCATCTTAGCCAGGAGATCCACCAACTGCTCCCGGCAGGTGCTGGCCAGCGGCCCGCCGGCTGCGCAACGGGCATACTGCGCGACTGCCTCTTGGGAGCGGTCCAGCTTGCGCAACAGGTTCGCGTGCATCAGAGCGAGCTGCGGGCTGCCACCCCGCTTGGTCTGCAGATCGGCAACCATCTTCTCCGCTTCGGCCAGCTTCCCCTCACTCTCGAGGACCTGTGCCAGGTTGAGCTGGACAGTGAGATCGCTGGGTCGCCCATCCATGACAGTTCGCAACGCGGCCTCCGCCGAGGCCCGATCGCCCGGCTTGTGACGTGCCAGCTGGGCGAGCGCGAGAGCACGGGTCCGCTCTCCGTACCAGTCGAGGTCCTTGACCGGAGCCAGCATCTGAACCGCCTGGTCCGGCAGGCCGAGATCCACCATTAGCGCGGCGTAGCTCACCCTCACCTCGGTGCGGCTCGGATCCTGCTCCAAGGCCTTCTTGTACAGCTCGAGCGCCTGCCTGTAGTCGCCTCCGACCTCGGCCAGGCGTGCCTTGATATACAGGTCGAGGGCCTGCGGCAGGGCATCGCTGTCAACCCGGGGGGGCACCGCAGCGGACACCATCCCCGCCACCGCCAGCACCAACAGAATCACGACCACGTCTCGTCTCATAAGGTCAACAGTGTAACCTGGCTGCATAGCATCCGGATCTAACCGTCGCCGGTGTTACAATCTCGCCTCATGACGGCTGAAACGTCCACAGGCAGTCTCTTCACCGAGACCACGTTCGACCAGCTCGATCTCCTCAGCGAGGTTCGGCGGGCCGTAGACGACCTCGGCTTCACCCACCTCACCCAGGTCCAGGACCAGGTGCTGCCCCTGACCCTCGCCGGAGGCGATGTGGCTGTACAGGCGCAGACCGGGACCGGCAAGACCGCGACCTACCTCATCACGATCTTCGAGCACGCGCTGAGGCACCCTCGCCGCGAGGGAACCGACAGCCCAAGGGCTCTTATCGTCACACCTACACGAGAGCTGGCGGTGCAGGTCGCGAGCGACGCCGAGTCCCTCGGCCGTTACACCGGGCTGAAGACCCTGGTTGTCTTCGGCGGTCTCGACTACCAGAAGCAGCGCGAAGAGCTGCGCCGTGGCGTCGACCTGCTGGTCGGCACGCCGGGGCGGCTCATCGACTACCACAAGCAGCGGGTGTACTCGCTCTCGCACACCGAGCAGCTCGTCATCGACGAATGCGATCGCCTGTTCGACATGGGTTTCGCGGATGACCTGCAGTGGATCCTGCGGCAGCTGCCACACCCCAAGGACCGGCAGTCGATGATGTACACCGC
>Ga0307423_1002381_pt1 | contig 10565 bp, 8 predicted proteins | sample SalMarWE160310MG_FD_202154 | JGI IMG/M metagenome (GOLD analysis project Ga0307423, IMG submission 202154) | Salt marsh sediment microbial communities from the Plum Island Ecosystem LTER, Massachusetts, United States - WE1603-10 | ecosystem: Environmental > Aquatic > Marine > Intertidal zone >... | reverse complement strand
ATGGTGCCGGTGAAATTAAAACTGTCTCAAGATCAGTTTTCGGTCAGTTCGTAAATATAACTGCGTGCCACAACTGTAATGGCGAGGGACAGGTAATTGACTCTCCCTGCAGAAATTGTTCTGGCGATGGCAGAATACAGAATGAAGCAACTATTAGTATTGAAGTACCGGCTGGTGTGCAGGATGGTAATTATATGACACTAAGAGGTGAAGGTAACACCGGTAAGCGTAGTGGTCATGCAGGTGATATCATCGTAGTTTTCCAGGAATTACCGCACGAAAATTTTATAAGAGAAGATGATGATATTATTTATAACTTATTTATTACTTTCCCGCAAGCTGCGTTAGGTGCAGAAGTAGAAGTTCCAACACTTACCGGTAAAGCAATGCTTAAGATTGATTCGGGAACGCAACCGGGGAAAATGCTTAAAATGAAAGGGAAAGGAATCAGGCATTTAAACTATTCGGGAAGTGGCGACCAAATTGTAAGGGTAAACATTGCCATCCCACAAAAACTTAATTCAAAAGAGAAAGAAATTATTAAGCAGCTATCGGAAATGACGAATATTAAAAATTCATCTGAAAATGAAAAGAAGAATTTTTTCAGCAAGTTTAGGATTTAAAGAATTTAATCTATAAGAAATTGCTTCCTGTAAATTACTTTGAAGTTATTTTTTAATCTGTATTTTTTCATCATTAGATGTTTAAAAAAATATCCAAAAAGCTAGGTTTTACTGAAACTGAAGTTCTTGTAATTTTGTTTTTGGCAGGCATATTTATTCTGGGGTTTGTTTACAAAGAATTCTTTAAAGAAGAAGGAAATCGGAAATATAAAAATTTCAATTACTCCCATGAAGATAGCTTGTTTTCATATCATTCAAATCTTAATCCCGAGTCTGACCCGGAAGATTCATTATCAGTCAGCAATCTTGAAATAAAACGAAAAGTTCTGGAACTAACAGATACCTTTAGTTATACAAAAAAAGATATCTCAGCATTACACGAAAAGAGTATAAATATTAATACCGCAAACCTGGAGGAGTTAATCAGGTTGCCGGGGATAGGTGAAAAAACAGCAGAAAAAATCATCAAACTTCGAAAGGAAAGGGGCAAATTTGATAGGCTGGAAGAGATAATGGATGTTAAAGGAATTGGCGAAGTTAAGTTTAACAAAATTAAAAAGTTTTTATATATTGAATAACCAAACAAAAAAAATTTTCCCGGAGGAAAGATGAAATCCCAAGCAGGAGACCCTTGGTATATACATGCTATACTTTATACGGTAATAGCTATTCTTGCTGTAATCCTTATTAAAGTTGCTATAATTGATCCGAAAGATGCTGTTGAGAAAGAAAGGTTTTTCAGAAATGAATCCAGGCTCAGAATGAACAATATAAAGGAAGCCGAGATTATATGGCAAAGGAAATTCGGGAATTTTACAGACGATCTTAATAAACTGATTACATTTATAAAAGAGGACAACACTGTCGACAGCCTTGTAAATGCGTTCGATTCTTTAACTATGAAACCTGCAAATCCTTTCAAACCTTTATCCAATGGTAAATTTACTCCTGATAGTTTAAGATTTTCACCCAAAACTTTTCAGCCATACATCCTTGAGATTGATACTTCCATATCAGTTGATACAACAATTAACCGAAGAGGTGTTGTCGTTAAAATAGATACTAACCGTGTACTTGGGACCAGATATTACCTTGAAGATCCTGATGGTTACGGAACGGTTGGTGACCTGAATAATGATGCTAAGAAAAATACTTCCTCCTGGCAGTAAAAAGAAAGTAATGAATGGAATTAAAGGATGCGCAGGTATAAATGTTACATCATCCAGACTGCAAATTGTTGAAATAGAAAAAGAATCAGATAAATTACTTGTAACTAACATTGGGCAAACTTTTATAAGTCCTTCAATTAATTTTGAAGAGCAGGATGAAACTGCATTAGCATCCAAATTACAAACAGCGTTTGATGAAATAAATATACAAAACCCTATCAATAGCAAGGTCGTTTCATTTACTTTACCTCCCGAATTATTTATCACTATCCAGTTGCCTTACGACAATAACCTGGTTCAGGCTGAAATTACTGAAGAATTCCGTTGGGAAATTTCACAACTATTCCCGTTTTTAGCTTCAGAGGAATTAGCTATTAAATATTATGATTTGGGGAAAGATATTCTTCCCGGTAATAATAATGCACTTGTTGTAGCTTTGAATAAAAAATACCTACTAATACTAAAAAATTTCTGTACAAAAAATAATCTTAATCCCCGCCTTGTGGATAATGCTTCAATCACTGCTAATGGTTTAATAAATTCTTATTCTTCAGCTCAAGATTCAATATCTGTGAACATATATAACTCAAAAAGTTCCATAACTTTATTTATCAATATTTCGTCTAAACCCGCTTACGTAAAAGTCTTCCAAAAAACAAAAATTGATTTTCTAGACTCAATTATAAAAATTCTTTCAAAAGACAGAATAAAAAATCTCCTTATAAAATCGACAAAGTATGCATTTTTCTCTGGTGATGACATCGGAAACGATTTGCAATCTGAATTTCAGTTTAAGACAGGATTAGAGTTTGTAAAATTCAATCCTTTTAAAATTGTTCAGTTTAAACCTGATGTTAAAAACACTGGAATATCCAGCGAACAATATAGTACATTCACTGCAGCTACCGGAATTGCTGCAAGATTTAATTGAAAAAAATACTCAATAAAAAGTGCGACTGAGAATTACATCTGGAGAGCTAAAAGGCAGGTTTATTAATGTACCGAAATCTGATTTAATAAGACCGACAACAGAGAGAGTCCGGCAAACAATTTTTAATATCCTTACCAATAAGATATCATTTGAAGAAATAAAGGTACTTGATATTTACGCAGGATCAGGCGCACTAGGTTTTGAATGCATAAGCAGAGGTGCTGGAGAAATTCACTTCGTAGAAAAAAATCCTGTTATTTATAAAAATCTTCAGGAGAATATAAAATCATTACAAGCCGAAAATAATTGTAAAGTATTCAAAATGCCCGCATTAAAATTTTCAACTCAAAAATTAAATGCACAGTACGATTTGATACTAGCTGATCCTCCTTTTTTTAAGGACGATATTTATAATGTGGTTGATAATATTTTGAACAATGGATACCTTCATAGTAATTGTGTGATGATAGTTGAACGCTCAATTCAAACGAAACAAAAAGATATTAATAATTTCAAAGTTCAACCATTCAAAATCATCGGAGATGCTTGTCTTTACGAAATAACATACTCGGCTCGATAATATTTTTATTATTACTTCTTCTCTCAAATTCACTTAGTTATTCCCAACCGTTTAACAGAGAGTTAAATTTGATTCCTGTCAGCGATACGGAAGGTTTACTAAAAAATATTTTCTCGGGCGGTCATAATAACCTGGAGCATCAATTTGTAGATATTGATGATGATGGCGATCTGGATATTTTCTATCTCGATAGCGATAGGACATTTGGCTGGTTCGAGAATATTGGAAATAAATTCAGTCCTGATTTTCAGTACTCACTGGCAATACCTGCTGGACTGCATTTATCGAACTGGTTTTATTTTATCGATATCGATTCCGATGGCGACAAGGATTACTTTACAAGCAATAATGACCAGATATCTTATTTCAGAAATGATGGGACAGCAAATTCACCTTATTTCATACTCGCACAGGATACAGTGAGAGATAACGAAGGTAATCCAATTTTTAGTGAGTTTGGCAGTAACCCTATCTTTGTTGACATAGACGACGATAATGATTTCGATTTTATTACCGGAAATTCGGTAGGAACTCTTTCTTTTTTTGAAAATATCGGATCTTCACAAAATTTTAATTTTAGATTTATAACTGATTTCTGGCAAAACATTCTTATAGTGGGCGGAGGACCAGCCGATCCAAGACATGGCGCTAGTTCACTGGATTTTGTGGATATAGATGGTGACCTCGACTTCGATCTTTTTTGGGGAGATTTTTTTAGTAAAAGTATTTATGTAATCGAAAACCAGGGAACTCCTTTTACACCAGATATGCACAGAACTTCAAATGTATATCCTATTAATGCAGATAGTGTTTATACCAGTGGTTTTAATATGCCACGATTCGCCGATATAGATGGCGACAATGATTACGATTTATTTGTCTCTGTTCTCTACGATCCTACTGTTCCGCAATCTTTAATGTTTTACCAGAACATTGGAACACCCCAATCAGCGAATCACATTTTCATAACTAAAGATTTATTGAAAACTTTCGATGTCGGAGATAATAGTGCGCCAGTATTTATTGATATAGATAATGATGGCGATCTGGATCTTTTTGTTGGATCACTAAATAATCCTATAGGATCAATTCACTTTCTAGAAAATACCGGAGATGTTTTTAATCCGGCTTTTTACTATGCTGATTCTACATTCTTTGACATAACAAGTGATTTAAGTGTATCCCCTGCATTCGGAGATATTGATAATGACGGAGATTATGATTTAATAATTGGAAGATTTAATGGTACACTTTCGCTTTATTTGAATTCCGGTTCGCCTTCTTCTCCAAACTTCACTTCAGGAACAGCATTGTTGGATAGCAACGGAGGAGTAATTGATATAGGCTCTTCAGCAGTACCTTTCGTTTTAGACGTGGATAATGATATGGACATAGACCTTGTAATCGGGGGCTTCAATGGTAAATTCTATTTTTATAAAAACACTGGTAATCCTTCTTTTTACCAATTTGCTTTGAATTCAGAATATTTTAATAACCTGGATGTTGGAGATAATGCAACTCCGTTTATGATTGATATCGATAGCAGTGGTACATTTGATTTATTCTCAGGAAACCGTACTGGTGAATTTTATTATTATAAGAACACTGGTACTAACATAAATCCAGTCTGGGAGGAAAAAACTAATTATTTCATTAACGGAGATTTTGGAGGAAATACAGCTCCCTGTTTTGTTGATATTGACAATGATACAGACTACGATTTATTGCTTGGAAATGTCAAAGGAGGTTTATATCTTTATATCAATTCTGAAATATCAATCGTTGACAAGTGGGAAAACCAACCAATTAGCAATTATTCACTAGAAGCATTTCCCAATCCGTTCAACCCTATTACTCAAATCAGAATAAAAACTAAGGAAGGTCAGAAAACGAAAATCGAAATCTACAACTTACTAGGGAAGAGAGTTAAAACATTGCTTAAAGATTATCTTCCTTCCGGAGTGGCCGATTTTTACTGGTCCGGAGATAATGACTCCGGAATGATCCTTCCATCAGGAATCTACTTTATTACCGCTTCCTCGGCTCAATTTACAAGAACGATAAAAGTTTCTTTTATTAAATAGAAAATATTTTTATAAAAGAATTTGTGCTATTGCCAAGTACCATTCTGTCAATTTAACAAAACAAAAAGAAGGAAGTCATGAAAATTGTATTTCTATTTTTTTTGATGTCAATCTTTTTTCAAGGGATTGCTCAGACAAATGTTACTTTATTAAGTAATTTAAACCAGTATCCCTCTGCAGGATATAACGACATCTGGGGATATGTAGATGGAGTAGGAAATGAATATGCACTCCTAGGAGTGCAGACCGGAACATCAATAGTAAATGTTACTGATCCGGCTAATCCTGTTGAAGTGGCTTTTATTCCCGGAGGTCAAAGTTCAATATGGCGGGACATTAAAACCTGGGGAACTTATGCTTATGTAGTTTCAGATTATACAAGCGATGGACTTCAGATAATTGATCTATCCCAGCTACCGAACACAGCAACTCTTGCTAATCAAATTACAAGCTGGTTTCTGAGAGCGCATAATATTTTTATTGATAATGGTTATGCCTACGTAATCGGAACCGAAGGAGGTGGCGGGATGCATATCCTTGATTTAAGTAACCCGACAAATCCAACACGGACCGCTTATTATAACGGTAGCGGATATATACATGATGTATATGTCTGGGATGATACAGTAGTTGCTTGTGATGGTTCATCTCAGGTATATCAGCTAATCAATGTCTCGAATAAATCGAATCCGCAAGTGGTAAGCACCAGCTCTTCCTTACCCGGCATCTATGCACACAGCGGTTGGATGACAGAAAACAAAAGATATTTCTATGGTTGCGAAGAATTTAATGTCAGGGATATAACTGTCTGGGATTTACAAGACAGAAGCACTTGGGATCTTATTATATCCAGCTGGCAAATGCCTACCGGTAGTTCGATAGTCCATAATTGTTTTGTCCGGGGAAATTATCTGCATATTTCTTATTACACATCCGGCTATGTTGTTCTCGATATTTCGGATCCTGAAAATCCACAGCTCGCTGGACAATACGATACATACCCTTCATCTGATGGCGGAACTTATAATGGCGCGTGGGGTTGTTATCCTTATCTTCCTTCAGGAAATACACTCATATCTGATATAGAAACCGGATTATATGTTTTACATTTTGATGGAGAAGTTCCTGTTGAACTAACTTCGTTCACAGCCAAAGCAGACGGAAATTCTATATTTCTGGACTGGTCTACAACTACTGAAACTAATAACCAGGGTTTCGAAGTTCAGAGGAAATCAGGGGATGAATTTAAAACAATAGGATTTATTCAAGGCACAGGCACTACTTCAGAACCTCAGCAATATTCCTATACTGATAAAAATCTGGATGTTGGTACTTACGATTATCGTTTAAAGCAGATAGATTTTGACGGAAGTTTTCAGTACTCGGAGATAGCTAAAGCAGAAGTACTTCCCGTTGCTAACTTTCAGCTTAAACAAAACTATCCTAATCCTTTTAATCCTTCAACAAAAATTAGGTTTGCTGTTCCTGAAAACAAGTTCGTAAATCTTTCAGTTTACAATCTCCTTGGTGAAAAAATTGCAGAACTGATTAATGAGGTAAAGGATGCAGGAGAATATGAAGTTATTTTTAATGCAGCAAATCTTCCATCAGGAATTTACATCGCAAAAATAAATGCGGAAGAATCTAGTCAATCAATAAAAATGACATTGCTTAAATGAGGAATAATTATGCGCAAAATTAATTTGATTTGTTTTCTTTTTGTCCTGTCTATTTTTTTTATTTATGCGTGTAATGAAGAAAAAATAGTAACTCCTCAACAGGAGGTAGATGATACAAATAATGGATTCCAATCTAAAGCTGTGGCAGAAATTTTCGTCAAGAATTGTGCAACTTCCGGATGCCACGCTGGAAGTACACCTTCGAGTGGATTATCTTTAAAATTATTTTCTGAATTGATTAAAGGAAGCTCAAACCGCTCCGGTGGTACGATACCTAATTATGGTGGTGATGTGGTGATTCCATTCCGGATTCAGGAGAGCTTGCTTTACCAAATGATTAATGATAACGTAACACCGTCTTCACCTCACGATGCTATCTCATTAAGTCAGGCAGACATTGATACAATAAAAAACTGGATAATGAACGGTGCCAAAGATTTTAATGGTAATTTACCCTTCAGCAATCCAAGTTATAGGGTTTATGTCTGTGATCAATTAAGCGATAAAATCTCAGTTATTGATGGTGATTCAAAGGTAGTTTCTGCCATTATTGATGTCAGTCAGCCAAGCTTACCGGCAAAACCTCACATGGTAAAAGAAAGAGATGGTTTTCTCTATGTTACTCTAATCAGTGCGGGTAAATTCTTAAAAATAAATACTTCCGATTACAGTATAGTAGGAGAAGTTTCCGGTATAACAAAAGCAGGAATGATTCAGATTTCTCCAGATGGAAGTAAAGCATATGTCTCCAGATCTTCAACATCAGATCCTATTTTCAATTCAGTTTATGACATAAATATTTATAATATGACTTTGACAAAAGAAATTACACTTTTATGGTCCACAGGTGGTGTTCCTCACGGAATAGCTTTAACTCCTGATGGTAAAAAACTTTATGTTGCTAATTTAACTTTAAGCAGAATTGGTATTATTGATGCAGAACTTGATGAGGCAACCGGCGATATAAGTTTACCACCCGGTACTGAGCCAATGCAAACCATGATTTCACCAGATGGTAATTATCTATATGTCTCGGCGAGAGGAACCGGAAAACTTATGGTATTTGATACACATAAGGATACTTTAATTACAGAAGTTGATGTTGACCCAATGCCAATGCAAATTGCAATTACGAGTGACGGTAACAAAATTTATCTTGGTTCATTTATGATGAACACTGTAAATGTTATACAAAAAAACGGAAATACATGGACCAATATTAAGCAAATATCTCATCCAGGATTTAGAATGCTTCACGGTTGTGATATTACATCTGATGATAAATATGTTTATGTTTCAAGTAGAAATGAAGATGGTGGTTTTGTACCATACTTTATAGTTGGTGGTGAAACTAATCGAGGCACAATCGGAATTATAGACACTCAAACAGATGAGGTTATTAAACTTATTGAGATTGAAGAATCCGGGTCGGGTTTGGTTGTTGAGAAGAATAATTAAATAATGAAAAAGATTTTTAATTATGAAGCCCATTTATTGATGGGCTTTTTTTATTTTTAGATGTATAAGTAATATTAACTCGTAATTTTTAATAACTATTTACAAATTCTAAAATGCGAAAAATAATTTACCCCGGCACCTTTGATCCTGTTACTTACGGACACATCGATCTTATAAAACGCGCAAAAGAACTCTTTGATGCAGTTGTTGTTACGGTAGCTGTCAACCCCGGCAAAGCACCTCTTTTCAGTACTGCGGAAAGAGTAAATATGCTTAAGGAAAGCTTAAAGGATCTTAAAAACGTATCGGTCGATTCATTCGACGGACTGGTCGTAGATCACGCCAAAATAGTTGGTGCAACGGGTATTTTAAGAGGGTTGCGCGCAGTAAGTGATTTCGAGTTTGAATTTCAAATGGCATTGATGAACAGAAAACTTGCTAATAATATAGCAACAGTCTTTCTAATGCCGCATGAAAAGTTTACATATCTTAATTCGACAATAATCAGAAACCTTGCAAGTTTAAAGAGCGATGTTAGTGATTTTGTCCCACCAATTGTTCAGGATGCTCTGAAGAAAAAGTTTTTGTAATCTAGAATATTTGATAGCCAAGATATTTAAACAAAAAAAGGATGTCCAAGAACATCCTTACATAATCTGAAACTAACTAATACTTCCCGATAATAAATTTAATTGCCTATACCTTTGCAAGTTTTAAATGTTCCCCTAATTACAAATTAGGCTATAAGATTGAAAACTTGAATTGTGTCCCGTTCGAGGTAAAATGAGTTGGAGTATAGAACTTATTCACAACTTTCAACTGTAAAAAACTATTGACATAAAAAGAATAAGAGCTCCAAAAAGAAAGCTGGTTATTATCTTTTCAAATGTAGTTTGTACCATTTCCCGACCCACTTTATTGTTATTTAACTTGATTTATATTTGCTCCTTTTTTACAACTATTATACCGTACTATGTTCTTAAAAATCATCATTTTTAGATTTCCTGATATATAATTCGAAGTAATTTCTACTAATTCCATTAGTAATTTTGGTTGAAAACCACGTTTTTCAAATCCGAAGATGAGATAAATAACATTTTTGTCGGTTTAAATAAAGCTTTTTCTGCGTTTTTTATAATTCGAAGGTCGGTTAAAATAGAAATAGTTTTAAGTTATAAATGTGTTCTTCAACGTGGAATTAGATTCGAAATCAGCTAGAATAAAAATAAAAAAAACCGCAGCAAATATCCGATAATTATCATTATTCACTGCGGTTTATAAATCAACTAAGTTGATGACTACTTCAACAAATTCATTTTCATAGTCTTAGAGAAATCCCCAGCTGTGAGATTATAAAAATAAACTCCGCTAGGCAGGTCTGTTCCATTAAATTGAACTTCATAACTACCTTGAGTTAACTCTCTGTTAACAAGAGTATTTATTTCATTCCCAAGAATATCAAAAACTTTTAGTGACACAAAAGATGAACTAGGTATACTAAATGCAATTTTTGTACTTGGGTTAAATGGATTCGGATAGTTTTGCTTTAACGTGTATTCACTTACCGGAAGTATTGTAATTTCTACTTCTTTGCTGTAAGTAAAATTACCATTGTAGTCAAGCTGCTTCAACCGGTAGAAATATTCTCCTACAGAAACCGAATTATCAGTAAAAGAATAATATCTTATCTCAGTGGAATTTCCATTTCCATTTACAAAACCTACATTTGTCCATTGTTCGTTCCCGGTATTTCGCCTTTCAATAGCAAAACCACTATTATTAATTTCAGTTGCTGTTATCCAGCTTAAATTAACATTTCCACCATAAACTTCAGCCGTGAAAGATACAAGCTCAACCGGTACGAACGAAAATGTATACTCATAAACTCCTCCAACACCTGCAGTTGTAGAGGCGTAGCCAGCAAATAAAGTATGGTTTCCTGTAGGATTAAAAACAAGTGCTCTAATAGTATAAGTATTCAACAAAGTTCCACCATTGAAATCGAACCAGTTATCTCCACCATCTGTAGTACCGTAAACAC
>Ga0307423_1002380_pt1 | contig 10569 bp, 9 predicted proteins | sample SalMarWE160310MG_FD_202154 | JGI IMG/M metagenome (GOLD analysis project Ga0307423, IMG submission 202154) | Salt marsh sediment microbial communities from the Plum Island Ecosystem LTER, Massachusetts, United States - WE1603-10 | ecosystem: Environmental > Aquatic > Marine > Intertidal zone >... | reverse complement strand
GTAGCCACCATAAAATATTTCCCATCCGGCGACCATGCAAAGCTTTTAACTTCAGTAGCTATATCGCTAGCCTTTTGGGCTTCCCCGCCGCTTACCGGTTTTGTATAGATCTGAGAAGTACCATCCCGGCTTGAAATGAAGGCAATTGTGCTTCCATCCGGCGACCACTGTGGGGCATTATCGTTTTCATCCGAGAAAGTAAGCTGCCGCTGTTCCTTTCCATCGGTGGACACCAGAAATATATCTGCGTTTCCCTTTTTCTTTTCGATATTATAAACTGTGACCGTGTAAGCAATATATTTTCCATCGGGAGAAATTTGCGGATCGCTTACGCGTCCCATTTGAAAGAAATCGCTGAATTCTATGGGTCGGGTCTGGCAGAAGCCGATAGCTGTAAAGACCAAAATGAGAATAACACTTTTAGGAAAAGTAACCATAATTGCCTCCATTTTTGAAATTCGACTAGGTGATTAAATAAGTTATTGAATTCTGACTAACAGTTTCAACACAATTATTTTTTATGACTATCCTTCTTTCATTTTACCATTTTGATTTTCATTCCTAAATTTTTAGATTTAACGAATTTATTTGACCTAACGAAGGATTAATCGAATGGAACGCAGGCATTACATTGGGATAGTCATTCTCACAATTCTCGTTTTCAGCATATCATTCGCTTCTGCGCAAACGGATACCGCGCATGCAGATCAGCACCAACAAACCAGTAGCATCCAGCAGCAGGCATCTGGAGAGCATGGGGGGGGCGAGGAGGCTGAGGGGTTAGGCACAAAACTGCCGCTTTGGAGCATTATCCCCTTTATTGGGATTTTGCTATCTATCGCTATTTTTCCGATTGTCGCTCCCCATTTTTGGCATCATCACTATGGAAAAGTCGCTTTATTTTGGGCGCTATTGCTGGGTGTTCCTTTTCTATTTGCCCATGGCAGCGAGGCTGTTCATGCAATTCTGCATACGTATTTTTTAGAGTACATCCCCTTTATCATTTTGCTTTGGTCGCTGTTCACCGTATCCGGTGGAATATTGGTTAAGGGCGCTCCGGTCGGGACGCCAATGGCAAACACCATTCTCTTGGTTATAGGGACCTTCATGGCTTCCTGGATTGGCACGACCGGCGCCTCCATGGTGCTGATCCGTCCGCTGATCCGGATGAACAAATACCGCAAATCGAAAATGCATCTCGTACTATTCTTCATTTTTCTGGTGAGCAATATCGGCGGTTCGCTGACGCCACTGGGAGATCCTCCTCTATTCTTAGGATTTTTGAATCACGTTCCCTTCTTCTGGACGTTTAACCTCTTTAAAGAAATGATCTTTGTCTCGGTTATTCTGTTAGCGCTATTCTATTTTGTTGATTATTACATGTTCAAAAAAGAAGGATGGAACGAGAGACTTAAAATTAAGAGTCACCACATAGGCATTCCTCTGGAAGATATTGAAGTGGTTTTGGAGGAAGAAGTTACTTTTAAAGATGCCCCTCAATCCAGCATCCGTCGGTTGAAGATGGAAATTTTGGGACTGGTTAATTTTATATTTCTATTGGGTGTAATTGGCGGTGTGCTATTCAGCGGTTTTGTCCATTTGGGCGAGGCAAACATTCTTGGCGTTCATGTACCTGTGACAGGCCTGATGCGGGACGGATTTCTGGTTTTAATGGGATTATTATCATTGAAATTTACGCCCTGGGACTACCGCAAAGGGAATGAATTTTCCTGGTTTCCTATTGTGGAAGTGGGTAAACTTTTTGCCGGAATTTTCATGACCATGATCCCGGCTCTGGTCATGCTCCGAGCCGGCGTGGAAGGGAAACTCGGGTTCATCATTGAAGCGGTGAAAGAACCCTGGCATTACTTTTGGGTTACCGGAGCGCTTTCCAGTTTTTTGGACAATGCACCCACTTATTTAACCTTTTTGAATACTGCCTTAGGTCAGTTTTACCCGGGAGGAATTCCTTTTGAAACTGTACCTATATTAATTGCCGAACATCATTTGCATCTAGCTGCCATTAGCATCGGTGCGGTATTTTTTGGCGCAATGACCTATATTGGAAATGCTCCAAATTTTATGGTGCGCTCCATCGCGGAGGAATCTAAAATTTCGATGCCCAGCTTTTTCGGATATATGATTTATTCCATACCAATTCTCGGTTTTGTTTTCCTTTTGGTGACCTATATATTTTTATGATTGGTTTTATTCGGGAATTACTTTATCCATGTACATCGACACCCACACCCATTTACATCTACATGAGTTTGATGAGGACAGGGGGGGAGTAATAAAGCGAGCCTTTGAATCAGAAGTTGAAAAAATTATCACCTTAGGGACGGATCACGCCTCCAGTATTGAAACGCTCCAAATTGCCAATGGTCGTAAAAATATTTTCGCCGCTGTCGGCATCCATCCATCGGAAGCGCATCTGGCGAAAAAAGAGGATTATCAACGATTGAAATCATTGGCAGAAGATGAAGCGAAAATTATAGCCATTGGAGAGATTGGTCTCGATTTTTACTGGGACACCTCCCATGCCGAAGAGCAATATTCGATCTTTCGGGAAATGCTTCGCTTAGCGAGAGAATTGAATTTGCCAGTGGTTATCCACAACCGCCGTGCTCAAAGAGAAATGGAATGGTTCTTTCAGGAAGAAAAGGTTGATGCACTTAACGGCGTCATGCATTGCTTCTCAGGCGATATTGAAGATGCCCGCTTTTACCTGGATATGGGATTGCATATTTCATATACCGGCAACATCACCTATCAGGATTTTCGAAAGCTGCATGTCGTAAAATTCATTCCTCTGGACCGCATTCTCCTGGAAACTGATTCTCCATATATGGCACCTGAGCCGCATCGCAAAAAGAGAAATGAGCCGGCTTTTGTTCCCTTCGTCGCGGAAAAACTTGCCAGTCTTCATAACAAACCTGTGGAAGAAATTGCCCGGATCACCACCGAAAATGCAGTGAGGTTATTTGGATTATCGCAATTCGGTTCGAGCTGATCGGCTAATCTAAAAAGCAATTAATTCTTTTCCGGAATTTTCACTTCCGAAATAATTAATTCACCCTTGTATGCCATCATGTTTACCCGGTGCCCGATTTCACCGAATTTTTCAGAGATTTCAGGAGATTCTTTGCCTAAGGAAATGATCAAATCATCAATCATGGCAATTAATTCACTCAACGGCTTTTGCAGGGAAATCACATCAGACTCCGCCGCAGCTTCCAATAACTTCTTTGCATTTTCAAGCTTTTGATTGGCTTGAGTTCTCTGATTGAGATAAAACAGCCGATCCGCATCATAGACCAACTGCCGGACCTTGGTGATAGGAAGATAATAATATTTTAATTTGAATAGTGATTGCTCAACTTGTCGAATCGCTGTGTTCGATTTGAGTATTCGGGCAACGTTCCCATTGTTGTAGGCTTCGTCCATTTTTGTTAAAGCCGCATTAGCTACATCATCCATATAATCAAAGTTTGATGTTTCCAATACGGGCTTCCATGGTTCGGGAGACTTCCCTGAAAACTGATACCCTAGCAGAATGCCAATCGCTAACCCAACAAAAACCAGCAGGAAATTTTTTACTGAGGATCTCGCTAAATTTTGATCCCCCCCCTCTCTTTTATGTTGATTTATCTCTGCCATATACAATTCCTGCTATTTATGGTTTCACTTTAAATCATTTCTAACTTTTTCCTGCTTAGTCAGCTTTTGTGAAATTTGAGTAAGCAGTTCATTATGAACATTGAGGTACTCAATAATGGCATGAATTCCTTCCTCTGATTTCAAATTAACCAGATAGTCATTATGGGCATCCAAACGATCCCTCTCAGCCTGACGGTTTTGGCTCATCATGATAATAGGAGCTGCATAGGCGGCTTGGAGCGAAAGAACTAAATTCATTAATATAAAAGGGTAAGGATCCCAATGTTGAATCCACGCTGTAATATTTAGCATAACCCATAGGGCTAACAATGCCGTTTGGATAATGATAAATTTCCATGATCCGATTGTTGAAGCAACCCAATCAGCAGCACGTTGTCCTACGGTTGTCTGTTGATCAATAATTTCGTTGACGTTTTTAACAACAGATTGTTTATGCTTAAACATATTTGGAATCGCCATTTTCTCAAACATTTCTAACCTTTCTGACAACTGGAATCAGTCAAAATTATATTCCCTGAAGATGAAGGATTGATGTTACGCCCTAACTTACGACCTAATTACAGGTAGCTTTACCCGAAACAAGCTGCCTTTACCAGCTTCACTTTCAACTTCGATTTGCCCCTGATGAGCTTCCACAATTAGCTTACAAATAGCTAATCCCAAACCACTGCCGCCGGTTTTCCGGGAACGATCCTTTTGAACCCGGTAAAATCGTTTGAAAATTTGAGGCAAATCTTCCCGTGGAATGCCTGCGCCATTATCACGAACCTCAACAACTGCATAGTTATCGATCGGGACAGATGCTACCTCAATCTTTCCACCTTCTGGTGTGTAGCGGATTGCATTATCAATTAAATTAAAAAAGAGCTGATACAAACGTATTTTGTCCCCGCGAATTTCAAAGGGCTTCAAATCAATTATATTTAATTGTTGAGATTTCCTTTCGGAAAGAACTTGAGCATCTTCGACAACATTATTAAGTAGCTCGTCGAGTCGAAGATGGGTCATCTCGAAATTTGTTTGAATCTCTTCAGTCTGTGATAATAAAAGTAAATTATTGATTAAATGACTTATTCGGGTGATCGTTTCCACGTCTCGTACGCATTGTTCTTTCAAAGCATTTGGCAAATCCGGGTTGTTTATTTCACTTTCCCAATGCGCCCTGAGAATTGATAAGGGTGTTTTGAGTTCGTGGGCGACATCGGATAGAAACTGGGTCTGCGTTCCAAATGCTCGTTGAAGCCGTTCAAGCAAATCATTCAATACAATGGATAGTTGACCCAGTTCATCTTCCTTGTTATAAACCCGAATTCTTTCATTTAGACTGCTATGACTAATTTTTTTTGCCAGGTTAGTTATAGCGGATACTGGGTGTAAGGACTGTCTGGTTAGAAAATAACTCCCCACACCCAAAAGTAATACGGCAAATATGCTGCCGCCAATGAGAATCTTCAGTAATTTTTGCATCGATTCTTCAATATCCTCGATGGGCATCGCTAAAGATGCCCAGCCAATGAGTTGATTTCGATAAAATAATTTCCGGGATATAGCCCGGAATATTATCGTCTCAGCCCGATCTGTTTTTCCATTGCTTTGGAATAAAGGGATCTCAACTTTCCTTTTTTTGATTGTATAACTCTCTTCTCTGGTTGTCTGCGGGCGAGGAATATTCAAGGTTATGATTGTTGCCAGGGGTGATTTAAAGACAGGTTGCTTTTCGCTATCATACACAATCAAATAAAATTTCTTTAGGTGACGACTTAAATTATAAGTTTCTATTTGGAGGTTGCGAAACGAGTTACTTTGCGGATTATAATTAATCTCTATGGAATTTGTAATAATATTTAGCTCCTCGTCAAGGGCATTTAATAAAAGATGCTTCATGCTTAAATAGGTGCCCAGATTAAAGGCTAATAGTATGGCCAACGTAATGAAAAAATACCAAAGGGCTAGTCGGACACGAATCTTCATTCTTCATCCTTTATGATATATCCCACGCCGCGGATGGTTTGAATGAGCTTCTTATCTCTCTTATCATCGATTTTCTTTCTCAAATTTTTGATGTGAACATCCACAAAATTGGTCATGGTGAACATATCGAAGTTGTCGCCCCAAACATGTTCTGCAATGGAAAGACGGGATAAAACGCGGTTTTTATTGTAAAGCAGAAATTCCAAAACAGCATATTCCCGTGAGGTTAATTGTACCAATTCTTCCCCACGCTTTACTTCATGGGTATTAGTATTTAGTTCAAGATCTGATACGGAAAGAACTGAAGATTTCTCTTCGCTGGCGCGTCTTAATAAAGAACGAACCCGCGCCAATAATTCGGGTATGGCAAAAGGTTTGGTCAGGTAGTCATCTGCTCCAGCGTCCAGACCGGATACTTTATCCTCCACGCGGTTTTTGGCTGTCAGCAACAAAACCGGCATCTTGAATGCTTCCTTACGGATATCCTTCAAAATCTGAATTCCGTTCATTCCCGGCAGCAGAATATCAAGAATCAGCAAATCATACTCTTCGGTCAAAGCTAAATCCAAGCCGTCATTCCCCTCGAACGCCACCTCTACCTGATGTTTTTCGGCTTCCAGCACATTCTTAATTTTTAGTGCCAAAGATTCCTCGTCTTCAACAACTAATATTCTCATAATTCATCAATATAGTTTGAAAACCTAATTAATATAAATCTTGAAAATAAAATTTTTAAAATATTTTTGAATCGAAAGATTTTAGTTTCTTCTCCCGAAAAAACACATTGCTAACCGAAAATTCCTTTCGTTGCTCGATTCGTCATCAACTCTGTTAGGGCTGGTAATCCGGCGCTGAACCGCTTTGAGGTTCGATCATTAATAAGATTGGGGGAATGTCTGTCAACTACATGCCGTCGAGAGAAGACTCTTTTATAACAGCCATCAACCTTCGGAGAACAACCATTGTTCGGCTTCTTCAATATTGGTAAACATTCTTATCGGGAATCCCCGGTTGAGACTTACGACTTCCATATATTTATGATCGTGTTTAAAAGGGTCATTCTCCGCTATAATGGTCGCCACCTCAGTGCCTCTCGGCAGGTATTTAATATTCGAATTGGAGAATTGGTATTCGTCAACATTGTTCAGGTTTAGCTTCACGCCGCGCATATCAATAACCACATTTTTGATACCGGTTTCTTTTACCATCGAAGCAAGCTCTGCTCGAGCAGTCCAGAGGTCCTTGCGGTCCACAATCCCATAATAGTGAAGTTCAATGACTCCCTTTTTCGCATTTTTCTTTAATTGAAATGTCATGTGTACCTTTTGATTATTTTTAATTGTATTTAAATTTTAGGAGCCTCCGGTTGGGAGGCTCCTTTCCAGTTTTCAAGATGCTATTTTCCCGGCATTGTAAAAGCGATAAAGAAATTTCCGTTTCCTCTTTGAACATAAAACAGCACATCTTCACCCGGCTTCACTTTTTGCATTTCCTGATTGAAATCCTTAACAGATTGAATGTTAACCCGGTTCAGTTTAATTATCACATCTCCTTCCTTTATACCTACTTGAGCAGCGGTGCTATTTGGCTCAACAGCGGTAACGACAACGCCTTTTTGGTTATCGGGCAGCTGATATTTCTGGATCAAATCAGACGAAATATTGGACACTTTTAAGCCGAGATCTGTAAAAGCTCTCTGCCCCTGGGCTAACTGCGTTTTTTCAGGGCTTAATTCACCAAGTTCTACCTTGATATTCTTCTCATCGCCATTGCGCAAAACTTTCAGCTTCACATCCGTTCCCGGAGATGTGCCGGCAACGCGGGTGCTTAATTCCACAGAATTATCGATCTTTTGTCCATTATAACTCAATATGACGTCTTCTTCTTTTAAACCGGCTTTTTCCGCAGGGCTGTCTTCCTGAACCTTACTCACAATTACACCCTTCGCTACTTTTAGTTTTAAAGCCTTTGCAATTTCCGGTGTAATATTCTGGATGTAAACGCCCAGCCATCCGCGGATAACTTTGCCCTTTTCGATAATATCCTTCGTTACCTTTTGCGCCAGGTTCACAGGGATGGCAAACCCGATTCCCATAAATCCACCGGTTTGGGTGGCAATTGCTGAATTAATTCCAATTAACTCGCCATATAAATTCACCAGCGCACCGCCGGAATTCCCCGGATTGATCGCCGCATCGGTCTGAATATAATCCTCGTATTGAGATAACCCCACGGCGCTTCTGCCTTTGGCGCTAATGATGCCTGATGTTACCGTATGTTCAAGCTGCGGATTCAAAGGTGAACCTATTGCTAATACGAAATCGCCAACGCGGGCTTTATCAGAATTGCCCAGCTTTATTGCCTGAAGATCCTTGGCATCAATAGTAATCACCGCCAGATCGGTTTGCGGATCAACACCTTTTACTTTTGCCTCAAATTCCCGTCCGTCCATCAGCCGAACCTTGATGTTATCCGCGTTGTCGACGACGTGATTATTGGTCAAAACGATGCCGTCCTTATCAATAATGACGCCGGATCCAAGCCCCATTCTTTTCATATTTCCCTGGGGTTGAGGGGCTTGGAAGAATTTCTTAAAAAAATCATCCCCAAAGAATTGCTCGAAAGGACTATTTGAGAATGGCTGCTGTTGCATTTTTATATCTGTTTCGGTAAAAACGGTGACTACCGAGGGATTGACTTTGGCGGCTGCATCGGCAAAGGCATTGCTCAACTCTTTGACAATGTTCAGCGCAGATGAATCTGCTTGTGGTACAGGAACGCTTTCCTCAATTGCCGATTGTGCCTGCGTCTCTTGGGTCCAATGCAAACCCGCCGCAATGATTAATCCCACAAATACGCCCACAAAAAGAAACATCCATTTGTGATGTGAGAAATATTTATCTCTCATGATGACATCTCCATTATTTAATTTGTTTTATTTAGTTATTTAAAATCGTATTTATCCATTTATGAACGGCTTAATTGTAAAATCCGAAAATGAAGGATTGATGAAGGATTTGGAAAAATTTTATTTTTGGACGAGCTTTTATTACATTGTATATGAACTATAAGTAAATCTAAATTTTGACCAATTTATAAAAAAGATGCAGCCTATCCTGGTCATTGGGATCATCATTTTTGTGGGTTTTATTTTTGGTGAGATTACAGCAAAAATTAAGGTGCCTAAAGTGAGTGGGTATATTTTTGTCTGAATTTCTTAGCGGTCTTCCCCTCCTCAATTTGTTGACAATACAGTCATTTTTCTCGGCCGCAAGGTTATCTTGAGCAGCAAACTGTTTATGTCTCCGTGCAATTAGTTGAAAAAGGAAATACCACACCTGAAAAATCAGATCAAGACTTTAGGTTATTCAATATTTCGTAAACGAGAGGTTTAACACTTTCCACCCATTCCGGATTTTTTAATGTTGATAATAAATTATCAACAGGGAAACCATCGGGAAGCTCTCTTTTTTCCTTCAAATCGAAAAAGACATGATGAGCACCTTCTAAAACAAATACAGAATCGGATTTTTCTATCAGCGCCTTGAGAAGTGGTTCAACAGCCTGAAAACCAACTCTGATAAGTCCTTCTGCTGCAATCCAGCGTACATCACTTTTATCATCCTCCAATGCCTGAATAAACATAGGTATTGAATCAGGATCTGCAATTTCTTCCATAGCTTTTACGGCTTCCCAACGACAAATATGCCTCGGGTTAGAAAGCAGTTCCATTAAATAATCTAAGGAATCTTTACCTTTTGCAACTAAAGCTTTTCGTGCTTTTTCTCTTTCTAATCCATTATCGCTGCCTAGTATTTTGATGAGTTGTTGCAGCTCTGAATCTTTGGAATTATTGATTGTTTTATCCATCATTATCATCCTTTAACAAAATTTATCTATGAAATTTTATATTTTCATGATCTAATAGATTATATATTCTAACCTTCAGGAAGTCTGTTATTAAAAATGCAGCTAATGCATATCCCCAAACTAATAAAGCTAAATTCCAGGAAATAGGCGTAATAAACCAACCGTAAACTGCAACTAATGTTGCCAGTAATTTAGTTAAAACCGCTGCCCAAAACATAACTCCACTTGGTTTAATTGACCAGAATGGACCACGGGTTCGGGTTAAAAATATTGTTAAATGGCCTGCCACAGCTAATTTTAGAAATATAAAAGATTGTATTGCTTCTTTAGATAAATGAAGAACTTCCTGACCAATATAAAATATTCCGAATGAACTAATCACTCCGATTAAACCCAGGAATGTAGCCATGCTTAATACAACCCTCATGTGCCATCGTTCCGGATCTCTTGAATATTTAACATTGTCGTATGCGATTGCCATTATTGGAGCGTCATTAAATAATGCAAGCAGAACTATCATAATGGCTGTAACAGGATAAAAATTAAATACGAGTATCGATAGAGTTATGAAAAAGAGAACCCGGATAGTCTCAGCAATTCTGTAGATAGCATAGCTATTCATTCGTTGAAAAATTTTGCGGCTCTCTTTTAATGCATCAATAATTACGGTAAGACCTGGTAAAGTAAGAACAATATCAGCAGCGGATTTTGCGGCGTCTGTTGCGCCTGCAACAGCAATCCCTACGTCCGCTTTTTTCAGGGCGGGAGAATCGTTAACTCCATCTCCTGTCATACCAACAATATGTTTATTTTCCTGAAGCAATTCTACTATTCGATATTTGTGTTCCGGAAAAACCTGGGCAAATCCGTCGGTCTTTTCAATAATCTTACTGGCCTCCCTATCCGGTTTTTCCAAAAACACTGATGCTTCCATTATATTGTTTTTAAGATTTACCTGTCGTGAAATTTGTTTTGCAATTGCCGTATGGTCCCCGGTGATCATCTTAACATTAACACCCATATTCTGTGCGGTTTTAATTGTTTCTG
>Ga0307423_1002379_pt1 | contig 10570 bp, 7 predicted proteins | sample SalMarWE160310MG_FD_202154 | JGI IMG/M metagenome (GOLD analysis project Ga0307423, IMG submission 202154) | Salt marsh sediment microbial communities from the Plum Island Ecosystem LTER, Massachusetts, United States - WE1603-10 | ecosystem: Environmental > Aquatic > Marine > Intertidal zone >... | reverse complement strand
CCCTTGCGGGGCGGTCTGGTGATCGCCACCATGGGCATCGCCACCATGTTCGCCGCCTGCACCGGCATCGCCGGAGCCTCGGTGATCGCCATCGGCCTCATAGCCCTGCCCTCCATGCTGAAATACGGCTATGACAAGAAGCTGGCTTCCGGCGCCATCTGCGCTGGCGGCGGCTTGGGCGTTATCATTCCGCCCTCCATCATGATGATCCTCTACGGGCCGGAGGCGGGGGTCAGCATTTCGCTCCTGTTCATGGCCGCCATCTTGCCCGGCATCCTGATGGCTGGTCTGTATGTATTTTATATCGTTGTTATCTGTGGCATAAAACCGGAGATGGGCCCACCGATTTCCAAGGAAGAGGCCGCCCAATACAGCAAGGCTGATGTGGCCAAGCTGCTACTAACCGCGGGCCTGCCGCCCGCCGCATTGGTATTTTTCGTGCTGGGCAGCATCTTCTTCGGCCTGGCCGCTCCCACCGAGGCGGCTGCCTTGGGCGGTTTGGGCGCTCTGATTATCGCTGCCTCTTATGGCAAGCTTAACCTCAAGATGCTCAAAGAGACCGGCTTTAGCGCCCTCAAGATCAGCGCATTCATCATGTGGTTGGTTTTAGGCGCAAAGTTCTTCATGAGCACCTTTAACAAGCTGGGCGGCGGCGATCTGATCAGTAGTGCATTGTTGGGCATCGACGCGGGGCCGGACATGCTTCTTATAGTCATGCTTGGCCTGATCTTCATTCTGGGCATGTTCATGGACTGGATCGGCATCCTCCTGGTGGTGATCCCCATCTTTGTGCCCATCGTGAAAACCATGGGCTGGGAGCCCTTGTGGTTCGCAATGATGTTCTGCATAACCTTGCAGATTTCTTATATAACGCCACCGTTCGCCTACAGCATCTTCTACTTGAAGGGGATCGCCCCGCCCGAGGTCAAGTTGACCGACATCTACCGGGGCTGCGTGCCGTTCGTGATCATACAGTTCGTGGCACTTGTGATACTCTACTTCTGGAAGGACCTGGCGCTGTGGCTGCCGGCGGTGGCAATGGCGGCCAAAGGCGGCTAGTGGTTGTAATGACTTGGTTATGGGGATTAGCATAACAATATATACGGCTGTCGCCGGGACGGGCTTAAAGTCCTGGGCAGCGATGGCCTAAAAAGAATGTGCGCAATAAATACGGAGGAGATTAAATGAGTTACAAGAGCATCCTCTATGAGGAACAAGGCGAGATAGGCATCCTGACTTTGAACATGCCCGAGAAGCGCAACGCCTTGGGCCGCGCTGCCGAGCAGGAGATCACCGATTGCTTACGTGACGCGGCCGCGCGGCATGACGTCAAGGTCATCATCCTAAGGGCCAACGGACCGGTGTTCTGCGCTGGTCATGACCGCCCCGAGATCCTGAACCAGCCCTTGGCCAACATCCGCCGGCTGTTCCAGACTTCTTTCACCATGATGTCCACTATCCGCTCCATTCCCCAGTGCGTTATCGCCGAGGTGCACGCCATCGCCATGGCCGGTGGCTGCCATTTGGTGGCGGGCTGCGATTTGATCGCGGCTGGCGAGAAAAAAGCCCAGTTCGGCATGACCGGCATGGTGTATTCCTACAACTGCACCACCCCCACCGTGGCGGTGAGCCGCTGCGTGGGCCAGAAAAAAACCATGGAAATGCTGATGACCGCTAAGCTTTACAGCGCCCAGGAGTCAAAGGAGATGGGCTTGGTCAACTTTGTACTCCCCGACGATCAGCTCCACGAGAAGACCATGGAGATCGCCAAGGGTATTTGCAAGACATCCAAGTACGCGATTTACATGTCCAAACAGAACTACTACGCCCAAGAGGAAATGACCGAGTGGCAGGCCTACATGTTCGCCAAGGAGATGATGGCGCAGCAGGCCACCAGTATCAACGCCACCGAGGGCTTTACCGCGTTTATTGAGAAGCGTGACCCCAAGTGGAATGATGACACCTTCTAAGATCCCTCAGCAAGCATCTTAGATTAGCTTCTCGCCTGGCGGCGGTCCATTGATGGATCGCCGCATTTTTTGGTGCACATTTGCACCTCGTATGCTTATTTATCTGCTATAATGCAGGCAAGTTATGGTTTTCTTCGGAGCATAGAGATGGCTAATACTAGGCTATCAAAAGAAAAAGAGGCATTGGTCTGGGTGTGGGACACCCTGGAGGACACTGCCCGGATTTTCGCAGAGCGGTTGGTGCATTATTGCACAGTACGAGATGCGCAAGGGATTCCCCTGGGGCGCCTTACCGTGTATCAAGTGGTGCAAGCCCTTGCCAATCCTGGCAAAGCCGGGTCATCGGTGGGAGAATTGCTGCAAGGGGTCAGGCCCCAGGACTTGGCCGGGCCCGCTGGCTTTCAGCCAGGCAGTGGCGATAAGAGCTCAGGCCTGCTGGCTGTGTTGGATTCGGCTCCTTCGGGCCTGTTGGTGGTTGACGCCAAGGACCGCTTGCGTTTGGTCAACCGCAGGGCCTTGGAGTTATTGGGCCTGGAAGCGGACGAGGTGCTGGGCATGCCGCTATCCTTTTGCATCAAGGATGGCGATATCTTGCGCCTGGTGCTGACGGGAGAGGAATTCCGGGGAAAGCTCTTGCGCCATGACCAGGGCTCTTTCTGGGTTTCTTGTAACTCCCTGCCGGAGGAACCGGGAGTCAAGGTGCTAGTGGTGCATCAGATGGAGGAAATGCAGCGTCAGTGGGATGAGATGAAGCAACTAGGCGACGAGTTGACCTCGCTTTTGGACAACTCCTATGACGGAATCATCATAACGGACGACCAGCAAATCCTTAGAGTTAACGCCAGTTTCGGCCGCATCACCGGTTTGGCGCCCTCCCAGTTGGTCGGCAAGAAGATAACCGAATTGGACACCGAGCGCCACATCTGCCTGGCCGCAATGCAGGAGGTTGTCCGGCTGTCACGGTTCCACAAAAAATCTTTCACCGTGCGGCGCAGCCTAAAGAGCGGCAATGAGATTTTCGTCACCGGCAGCCCGGTCTTCGACCGCCACGAGCAGGTGAGCCGGGTGGTGATCAACGTGCGCGACATAACCGAGCTGAAAAACCTCGAGGACCAAATAAAAAAGATATCAGTCGTTTATCAGGCTGAGGAAGGCCAGGATACGGCCCGCAAGCAGGCGTTGCAAGAGATCGTGGCCGAAAGTCCGGCCATGCAGCGGCTCTTGGACTTGGTTATCAGGGTTTCCCAGGTGGACTCCACCGTGCTTTTGTACGGCGAGAGCGGGGTGGGCAAGGATGTCATGGCCCGCCTGATCCACCGCCTGAGCACGCGGAATCAAAAGCCTTTGATTTCAGTTAATTGCGGGGCTATTCCCGAAAGCCTTCTGGAGAGCGAGTTCTTTGGCTATGAAAAAGGCGCTTTTACCAGCGCCTCGCGCGGGGGCAAGCCGGGCCTTTTCGAGCAGGCCAACAGCGGCATTCTGTTTCTGGACGAAGTCAGCGAACTGCCCCTGAACCTGCAAGTCAAGCTGCTGCGCGCCATCCAGGAGCGCCGCTGCCGCCGCTTGGGCGGTGTGCGCAACATCGAGCTGGACGTACGTATATTGGCGGCCACCAACCGCGATCTCAGGGAGCAGGTGGCCAAGGGGCTTTTCCGGGAGGACCTCTTCTACCGGCTCTATGTGGTGCCCATCGAGATAGCCCCCCTTAGGGAGCGCCGCGAGGACATTCTCCCCATGGCGCTTAGTTTTCTTAATCATTTCAATCATAAATACGGCGTGACCCGGACCCTGGGGCATGAGCTGATGAGCATTTTGGAGTCCTACGATTGGCCGGGCAACGTGCGCGAGCTGCAAAACGTGGTGGAGCGCATGGTGGTCACCGCCGACGCCGAGGCGCTGGAGGCGCGCCACCTGCCCGGCAACATGTACAAAGCAGAGGAGGGCTGGACCAATCTGCTGCCGGCCGGAGACCTCAATTTGGCCCACGCCAGGGACGCGGTGGAGCGCCGCATGATCCAACTGGCACTGAGCAAGACCGGAAACACCCGTGATGCCGCCAAGTTACTGGGGGTGAACCACAGCACGGTGGTGAGGAAAGCCCAGCGTCTGGGCATGAATATAAAACATGCCGCCGAATAGGCGCGGTGGGGCTTAATCGACTATTTTTCTATTTGATCAGCGACTTGTGCGGTCTGTCCCGCATCTAAAAACAGCTTCAACTCAATGGGACGCCCCGGGGTCTTTATGACGACCCCGTCGCCGGAGCGGGCCTTGAGAAGCTTTGCCAGCCATTTGAGATCACCCGGCGTCCGCTTGACCTTCAAGTCGAACAATTCAGCGATTTCAGCGGCGTGTCTGTGATGCTCCGGGCGGGTAATGTCTGGATGCTCTATCATGGTCACGCTGGAGTAGCCCTTCAGCATCTCCTTGGACACCCACATGGCGTCCTCCGGGCCGAACTTGTCGCAATACTTCAAGTATTCGGTAAGGGGGGTGCGGCCGTAGTCCACCCAGCCGGCGCTCAGAAAAAAGGAATGCTGCATCCTGCCCTCGGATGTTTCCAATGGCCCGCCCTTTAGGAGCGGGATACAGTCATGCACTAAGGGAAACACCAGGCTGGCCCGCTTGGAGGTGATGCCCTCCAGCCCTCCGCCGCAATAGCCGTAAACCAAGATTATCTGGCTAATCCTTGGGTCATCTTCAATATCTGCTATGGCTTGCGCTATGCTATCCCGCAAGCTCTTGGGATGGATGTGTAGGCCCTGATCCAAATAGACCACCTGAGGCTGGCAGAGCCCCAGCAAGTCCAATTCCGGTTGGAACACGCGGCAGGCCAAGACCCGGGTTTGGGGAGCAAGGTTTATGGGGCCGCATGAGGTGTTCGGGTTTTCCATGGGGCCTTTCCTGATGCGCTGCACCGCTTATTTATACCAATTTAAAGGGTAATGGTGTAGAAGTGCACCAAACGTGTCTCGTTGGTTCGCGATCGCACCAAAGATCAACATAAAAACCTAAATAAACTATATCTAATAGTAAATTTGCTTTATCACTTAACTCCAAACAATGCTATCGGAGTCAATTATGCCAGGTTTTTTGGGCCATGCCAGCGATTCCGGGCCCGGGTCTCCTGGTTTGGGCGCAAACTGATATGCGTTTATTGCTTTGCGGGCCTTTTGGCACGTAAGTTGTACTAGTCGCGTTTGGAACTTTGCGAACTAAGCACACTTGGCGAAACAAGGAGTCACAGGTGACCGAGAAAAAGCATATCCCTTTAGGCGTGGGGTTCTACCCTGACTGGTGGCACCAGAACTACGGCATTATCTACGGCCGTGACTACTACTATAATCCCGACTTCCGGGTCGAGACCCAAGCCAAGATGGCAAGGGCCCTGTACGAGCGGTTCGGTGACGTGGGGCTGGGTCAAAAGAATCCCGAGCCCAAACCTCTCATCAGCTTCGGCATGGTCATGCTGCCCGCCATCTTCGGCTGCGAGATTGTTTTTGAAGAGGCGGCCCTGCCTTGGGCCATGCCCCAGAACCTCTCCAAAGAGGAGTGCGAAAAGCTGACCAAGCCTGATCTAACCAAGGTTTCACCCATGAAAGAGGTGCTGGAGCAGATCGACTATCTCAAGGGCAAGTACGGCAAGGTGGTGGGCGACATCAACACCACCGGCGTGCAGAACCTGGCTCTCAAGCTTCGGGGCGACGAACTCTACATTGATTATTTCGAGGACCCCGACTTCTGCCACCGGTTTTTAAAGTTCTGCACCGAGTGCATCATCGACCTTTGGCAGCTGGTCTACCCCATCACCGGCACCGGCGCGGTGGACGTGACCCCCATGTGCGACCCCAAAATCTATTGCATCCCTAACTGCACGGTGGAGCAGATCTCGGGCGAGACCTACGAGGAGTTCGGCCTGCCTTACGACACCATCCTGGCCAATGAGTGCAAGCCCTTCGGCATCCATCATTGCGGCAACCTGGACCCGGTGGTGGAGCAATACGCCAAGCTTCCCAACCTGGTGTTCATGGAGGCCGGTTTCGGAACCGATTTCGCGGGCGCCCGTAAAATTCTGGGCCCACAGGTGGCCTTCAACGCGCGCATCAGTCCGGTGCTCATGAAAAACGGCAGCGAGGAAGAGATCATCGCCACGGTGAAGGAGGCCATCAACCAGGGCGCGCCTCTTGCCAACTACTCCATAGACACGGTGGGGCTTACTCATGGCGTGCCCGATGAAAACGTTCGCGCGGCCCGACGCACTGCGGCCGAGTACGGAGTTATCAAAGACTAGGCAGTATGGCTTAAAGGATATACATAGTATGAACACCATTGTAACCAGCGAAACTAAAGAAGTGGTCATCGGGCCGGAACATCCGGTGGTCATGATCGGTGAGCGCATCAATCCCACCGGCCGCAGTAAGCTGGCCGCCTCCCTGGAAGCCGGGGACATGAGCGTGGTCAAAAACGACGCCTTGGCCCAGGTGGCGGCGGGCGCGGGGATCCTGGACGTGAACGTGGGCGTGTCCGGGGCGGATGAAAAGACGCTTATGATAGAGGCGTTGAAAGCCGTGCGAGAGGTGACCGACGTGCCGCTTTGCATCGACTCGGCCAACCCGGCGGTGCTGGCCGCGGGCCTGGAGGTCTACAAGGGCAAGGCCCTGGTCAACTCGGTGAACGGCGAGGAAGCCAAGCTAAAGGAAGTCCTGCCGCTGGTGGCCCATTACAAGACCGCGGTGGTGGCGCTCACCATGGACGACAACGGCATCCCCACCGATGTGGCCACCCGGCTGGCCATAGCCGAGAATATATTGAACGAAGCGGCCAAGCTGGGCATCCCGGCCGCCGATGTGGTGATCGACCCCTTGGCCATGAGCGTGGCCGCCGACGATCAGGCCGGCCTGGGCGCGCTTAATGCCATGCGCCAGATAAGGGACAAGCTGGGCGTCAACCAGACCATCGGCGCCAGCAACATCTCTTATGGCCTGCCCGACCGGCGCTCGGTCAACACCACCTTCCTGGCCATGGCCGTGGTATGCGGACTCACCTGCCCCATCACCGACCCCACGGTTTGGGAGATTCGGCGCACCCTGCTGTTAAGCGACCTTTTGTACGGCCGTGACGAATACGCCATGAACTACATATCCGCCTTTCGTGAGAAATATCCCGAAGAGGACTAAGCCCCAGGGCTAAAGCGGAGCAAAGTAAAGGAGTGAACATGCCCGATTTGGATGCGATCAAAGAAGCTGTCAGCAAAGGCAAGCGCAAGGACATCGGAGCTATGGTGCAAGCCGCCCTGGACGACGGCGTGGATCCTCAAATGCTCATCAACGACTACATGATCGAGGCCATGAAGGAAGTGGGTGCCCGCTTCGAGGCCAAAAAAATATTCGTGCCCGAGATGATGATCGCCGCCCGCACCATGCAGGCCGGCCTGGACATCATCAAGCCCATCATCGCGGCGCAGGGCAACGAGGAACAGAAGCTGGGCACCGTGGTGATCGGCACCGTGTTCGGCGATCTGCACGACATCGGCAAGAACCTGGTGGTGCTGATGCTGGAAAGCTCAGGTTTTGCGGTGCACAACATCGGCGAGAATGTTCGGCCCGATAAATTCGTGGAGAAAGCCAAGGAACTGGGCGCGGACGTGATCGGCCTTTCCAGCCTGCTCACCACCGGCGATCCCCATGTCAAGGCCACGGTGGAGGCGATCAAGGCCAGCGACTTGGCCGGCAAGGTGAAAGTGATTTGCGGCGGCGCTGCGGTAACCACCAAATACGCGGTGGACGTCTGCGGAGCCGACGGACACGCGACGGACGCGGTGGACGCGGTGCGCCTGACCAAGGAACTCCTGGGCCTGGGCTAGCGCGGGAGGCGGCATCCCCCCCAATTGGCCGTCCCCTGCGCCGGCCCGGTGCCCTTTTAAAGCCACTCGGATGAAGTATGCTTGGCAAAAGCATCCAAGCCCGCGTAGATTAGCGGGGCCGCCTCGCCGGGGCCGCCCCGCTACTTATGGAAGAGGCTTTAGTGGCAACACCAGAAATAATCTTTCAACCCATGGGCCGCAGGGCCACCCTGCAAGACGGCGAGCCGCCAAGACTTTTAGACTTGGCCCGCGCCGCGGGGGTGGGCATCGAGGCCACCTGCGGTGGCAAGGGAACTTGCGGCCAGTGCAAGGTGCGCCTGGAAGACCAGGCCCCGCCGGCCACGGAAAAAGAGAAAAGCCTTCTTGGCGATGCGGTGCGTGATGGCTGGCGCTTGGCCTGCCAGTGCCGGGCGGAGAGCGGCGGACGGGTGTGGGTGCCGGAGGAAAGCCGGCCCCATAAGCAGGTGATCCTCACCACCGGCCACCGGCTGGAGCTGGAAATGGAGCCGGTGGTGCGGTCCTACGACCTCACCGTGCCCGAGCCAACTTTGGATGATCCCCGCTCCGACGCTCGGCGTTTGATCGACGCCATACCCCCGCAGGAACCCCGCGATGATAGCTGCAACATGAGTCTGCCCCTAAGCGTTCTGCAAGGCCTGCCCGCCGACCTTAAAGAGCAGTCCGGCAAGCTGACCGCCACGGTGCGCGATTTCTCCAATCTCATGGACATCGCGCCGGGCTTTGGCGCCGCCTGCCTGGGCCTGGCCGTGGACTTGGGCACCACCACCATGGTGGCCTATCTGGTGGATTTGAAAACCGGCCAGGTCCTGTCGGTGGCGGCTGAGATGAATCCCCAGGTGCAGTACGGCGACGATGTTATCAGCCGCATCTCCCATTGCGCCTCAGGCCCGGAGGCTCTGGGGCAGATAGCGCAAATGGTGCGGGGAGCCGTAAATGACCTTGCCGCGCGGGCCTGCCAGGATGCAGGCCAAAAAACTGAGCGCGTCATGGAATGCGTCATGGTGGGCAACACCGCCATGCACCATATCTTCCTGGGCCTGGACCCGGCCGGGCTGGCCATGGCACCCTACGCACCGGTGCTTTCCGATGCTTGGCAGGCCCCGGCCCGCCAAATGGGGATAAAACTCGCGCCGGAGGCCGTGCTGCACTGGCTGCCGGTTAAGGCCGGTTTCGTGGGCGCGGACGCGGTGGCGGTGGCTTTGGCCGTGGAGGCCGACCGCATCAATGAGCCCACCCTGATCCTGGATCTGGGCACCAACGGCGAGATGATCCTGGCCGTGGAAGGGCGGCCCTTCTGCTGTTCCACGGCGGCCGGTCCGGCTTTTGAAGGCGGGCACATAATCTGGGGCATGCGCGGCGCTCCGGGCGCGGTGGAAAAGGTGAGCATTGCGCCTGGCGATCTGCGTCCGGAGTTGCGGATCATCGGCGGGCTAAAGCCGGCCGGCATCTGCGGGTCGGGTTTGGTTTCCTTGACCGCCGGGCTCCTCAAGGCGGGCGCCATCAGCGTGGAAGGCGCTTTTGCCCAAGATATGGACACGCCCCGCCTGCGCCAGGGCGGGCAAGGCTGGGAGTATGTCTTGGCCTTCGCTGGAGAGACCGCCATGGGACGGGACCTGGTTTTCACGGCCAAGGACGTGAGTGAGTTGCAACTGGCCAAGGCCGCCCTGCAAGCCGGCGCCCTGCTCATGATGCGCGCAGCCGGAGTGGAGCGCCTGGAGCGGGTGGTGCTGGCCGGAGCCTTCGGCAATTACCTGGACCCGGCCGAGGCCTGCGCTCTGGGCATGTTTCCCGGTGTCCGGGAAAGCCAGGTGGAGGGCGTGGGCAACGCGGCCGGGGCCGGGGCGCTCATGGCCCTGGCCAGCCGCCGGCACCGCCTAAAGGCCGGGGAACTGGCGTCCGGGATGCGCTATTTGGAGCTGTCCGGCCATCCCGAGTTTCAGGATTGCTTTGTGGACTGCCTGGCGTTTCCCGCGCCGCAGGGCAAGGGAAGGTAGACGTCATGCGCTTCATCGTGGTGGGCGGCTTTCTGGGCGCGGGCAAGACCTCGCTGATATCGGCCTTGGCCGAGACCTATGTGGGAGCCGGGCAAAAGGTGGTGGTGCTGGAAAACGAAGCGGGCCGCGCCGGCTTGGACAGCGAGCTCTTGGAAGGCCTGGGCATCAAGGTGGAGCGCATGCTGGGCGGCTGCGCCTGCTGCGATCTCCTGCCCATGCTTTTATACAAGATGCAAGGTTTGGTTGACGAAGATGAAAGCCAGCTGGTCTTGTTCGAGCCCTCGGGCGTGGCTTCCCTGGACAGCCTGCTCAGCGATCTAATCAAGCACGCGCCCGGACAGGTGGATCTGGGCGTGGTGGTGGTGATGGACGCCACCCGCTACGAGATCATGCGCCAGGCCATGGCCAACCTGCTGCGCGGCCAGCTATGCGCCACCCGCTTGCTGGTGCTCTCCAAGGTGGACCTCATCTCACCTACCGAGCTTAGCCAGGTGCAAGCCGAGCTTAGGGCTCAAGCGCCCGGCGTATCCATCTGGCCCGTCAACCTGGCCTCGCCCCAGGCCGTGGATATGGCCGCGGACTTAGTGCGGGTGCTGGAAAGCACCAGGGTCGACGCCTCGCTGCTCCTAAGCCGGGAGGCTCCCTATCAGGCCTATTCATGGGAGTTGGAGGTAGCCTCCGCGGACTTTACGCCGGAGCAGGCGGTGGCGTTTCTCGGCGAG
>Ga0307423_1002378_pt1 | contig 10575 bp, 8 predicted proteins | sample SalMarWE160310MG_FD_202154 | JGI IMG/M metagenome (GOLD analysis project Ga0307423, IMG submission 202154) | Salt marsh sediment microbial communities from the Plum Island Ecosystem LTER, Massachusetts, United States - WE1603-10 | ecosystem: Environmental > Aquatic > Marine > Intertidal zone >... | reverse complement strand
ACTTTTCCAATAACCGCTGCTGGATTACTCGTCACATCCTGAATCGCCATCGGTACATCTTCGAGGGGTACCGAAGGTTGGTAAAACATAAAGTAATAGACTGTTCCGATATTAGATCCAATTAGAACTACGACCAGAGCTATGAGTGCAACAGGTCTCTTAGAACCTGTCTTTCCCTTTTTACTCTTTGACAATATTACAACCTCATAAAGAATCTGAATGAAAACAAAATATGAACAAAGTACAATATAAGTACAAGGGGAATTATGAGAATAGCACACACTCAGCAAGTACAAAAATCTCCATTGCAATCTTATGTGCTGGTGAAGGTTATGGCAGATGAAACGTTCTACAGGATTCTCTTTGTTGCACTTTGTGCCTTGTTCTTCAGTGTGAGAGGATATTACAGATTTGTAAGACCTAAACGTGTTGAGTCAGAAACGGAAGTCATTGAAAGAAAGGAATTTGGGATGGCTGAGAAAGTCATCAGCTTTGCCATAATCGGATACTTCGCTGGAATAATCCTGTATCTACTAAACTTTCTAAATATTCCCTGGCTTGTATTGCTACAAATAACAGCGTATCCAGAACTCATTCGCTGGGTTGGTGTTGCTTTAGCTCTTGCAAGCGTCCCGCTTCTTGGCTGGATTCATAAGATTCTAGACCGTCAATACTCCGCATGTCTACAGATCAAGGAAAGTCATTCTTTGATTACAGAGGGTCCTTACTCAATAGTTCGTCATCCAATGTACACTGTTCTCAACATGTTCTCTTTTGGAGTTGCTCTTGTAACTGCAAACTTTCTAGTTATTGGGTTTGCGTTACTGCTCATCCCACCCTTTCACTTTGTAGTTATAAAAGAGGAACAGATGTTGTTGGATACATTTGGTGATGAGTACTCAGAATACATGAAAAGAACAGGTAGGTTCTTTCCTCGAATCCTGAAAAGGAACGTATGAAGGAACTCTGTCAACCGGTCATTGACTGGGTTAAGACCATGAAATAACTTCGAAGAAAACGAGCTGGATCTCTAAGACTCCAGCTCACTTCTCTTATTTTCTCCGCGAATTTTCCCTCAATCCTATCTCATCTTGCTTCATATTATGGCAGGATTCCTGATATATCTCAAATCAACCACTCACAGCCCAATTTCTGAAATCTTTTCATTAGCTCAGATAAGTATCCAATGACTGTCCTATCATGTTTGTCTATAAAACCAAATGGCCAAATGTTAAGGAGCATATTCTTTGCACTCGACAAACGAAAAATAGCGTGAATTCATAGATTGTTTGAAATCTCTTGAAACCATCATACAATCAATCTCTGAAATATCTGACTTCGGTCTTATATGCGACAGAAAATACGTATTCCTAACGAAAAACTAGAGGTCAGGGTTGGAGGGGCCCCTGACAACTAGGGAAACGGTGGAAGAAAATGAAAAAAATAAACAAACAGTTGACGTTGTGTCTGCTTGTTGTAGCAGTTATCGGATTACAACAGGTTATAATGGTTGGCGCAATTGCACCACCACCTGTTGAACCACCACCTGGTGGTGGCGGAACTGTCACATATCGGATGTATGGTTGTGTAAAACAGAGTGGTACTAGTCTTCAACTAATAGGTGCAACCGTCAAGTTCTACGGGAATGGAGTGACTTTTCTTGGATCTACGACCACGAATAATTATGGTTATTTCAATTACTACAAGAGCCTAACGACATGCTACAACTATGTGAAAGCGGTTGTTACTAAATCAGGTTACCAGTCTGCATCAAAGATTGACTACGTTTCGAGCAATGTATACTACTTTGGAAACATCTACTTGACCCAATTGTTAACTCACAATATCATGGGATTTGTAGATAATGATGAAACATCCAATCCTGTTGCAGGGGTTGAAGTTCTAATCTATGCAAGTACCGGAGGGGTCGGTGGTTCCTTTACATATGTGGGCATAACTACAACCGATTCCAATGGCTTCTTTACAAAGACCATTTTGGCACCAACGAGATACAATGCAATATTCATCGATATGAGCAAGGACAATTACTACGATAAAACAGCAATGGCAACAGGCACAACAAGTTTCTATTTTGGTACAGTTGAAATGCACGAATATCAGAAGATTGGAGTATTCTTTTGGGTAAATCCAGGATACGGTGCAACAGATGAAGAAGTCTTGTCTACTCTGAATGGTTACCAAACCACTATGGAAAATGAGGGATTCACTAAATTCTTCTACTTTAAAAACACTGCTGATTTCGAGAGTGATTTTAATGTGGTTAAGAATTATGAGCGACAACACGATGTGGTCTTTCTTTATACCTTCTCACATGGAGATGATAGTGGGTGGTTAGAATTGGATGGCGATAAGACCAACAATTATGCAGTTCAAGTACTTGAGGTGATTGTTGATCTGGAATCATTGGACAGTAACAAAGTTGGATGGATTGTTACAGCATGTTTTGCTGGAAATGCATACGATGAAGCATTGAGCCGAAATAGTGAAATATTTCTTATCACGTCATCCGATGATGAAATAAGTCAGTTCTATTGTGAAGGTTCAGGATATACTGAAGAACCCGACAAGTGTGCTTTTGCCTATCCATTCTTTGACTTGATTGCATCTGGATATAATGCAGATGATGCATATAACATTGCAAGATATGAAACCCAGGCGTCATATTATACTCTTCAACAATACCCGAGGATGTACAATGGTCTAGTTGGCTATACCTTCTTTGCTTAGTATTCTAAAAGAGATGTCAGGAGATTGAAAGTATGGCTAAACGAAAAACAGTACTTATACTATTTCTTATCGGATTCGTAATCAGTGCAATGGCTCAACCAGCTTTTGCGCGTATACCCGATGAGGTTTGGTATGAAGATCGAAACATAACAATTTCAAGTGTAGATAAGTATACACTCTACTACTCTGTATATGTGCAGAAATGGGTTGAGTTGACATCGACCGTGACGATTCATGAGCGGTGGAAACACTCCATCTATGGAGAGCAGAAATTGTGGGCAAAATGGGATACGTTAGCACAATCTTGTAGTTACGTAGTCATGTACTATGGTTTCCCCACTCTAGATGCTGTCCATACTGTAACAATATCCGATGATTCTGGATTGAGTATATCAGGTGCCCCTCAGAAACATGTAGGGAAATTCGACGGAGTGGAACCTATGGCCAGTATGTGGCATGTTATTGTTAGACCACAGTATGGTACTATCGATGTTCAATTGGTCAATGGTGGGAACACTCGCTGGGAATTCATAGATTCGGTCTATGCTTCTACGTTCAACTATGCATGGGACCCAGAGATCACAGTCTATGGTGGTGATATTCTGTATAGCAGAGCAGTATTAGATGATTTCTCACCAGTACTCATACTTGAGAACGCATTCACGTATTGAAAAACCTCAGAATACATTCAGGGAATCATCAAGACTAAGTTAAAGTTTTAATAGTGAGCTGGGCATTTTTCTCCAGCTCTCTTCTCTTCTTTTTCTACAAAATTTCACTCGGTGTGGTCGGATAACATATGAAAAGGTGCAGATTATGCAGGGCAACTACTCTTGGAAAGACATAATTGAGAATGGAGTCTTAACTCATATTACGGTGGTCGTGTGGTAAGAAATCTGTCACTCAATTATCTATATCGAAGAGAAGGAACAAGAGTTGAAATCGAGCCTGATAGTGTTGGTCTAGTTGTTGCACTTGCATCTGCAGAATCGCAGAGAGGAACAAGTCCTAGAATAGTCAGTCTAAGTAGAGTTTCTCTCACGTTTTGGATTGTACAAACTTCTTCAACAAAATCAATTGTTTTATCAGCTGCAAGTAGTAAGATTCAACAATTTCAATTTTCAGACTTAAAGGGAACAAGTGAGATACGAAGAATCATCAGTTCGGAGGTATCAGAAGCAACAGACATTCCTGTAGCGGTGTCAAAGATTGAACCTCTTCTAGATAGGGTGGATACCTACTCTGTAGAACTTGCAAATGTGATAAATCCTGCACCAATTGCTACTATTGGCAAATATATCAACGCATCAGACCCTTCTGCACAACCCAATAGAGTTGAGATACGAACTGATTCAGGCATAGCATTAAGACGAACAGAAGAATTCAGAGAGATCTCTGAAACTGTAAAATTACGTATAGAGGCAACAGAAGCTCTCCAAGCCCTATTGCGAGAGAAATTCGGAGGTCAGTATTCCATACTAGAGAACCTCGTCACACTTGAAAGAAGCAGGTGGGATGAACGTATCAAGACAATGGAAGAGAGGACTGAGCTGGAGATTACTGAACTCAAGAAGAATAGGGATGATCAACTCTATAATCTTCGTGAGAAACAGAAGATGAATCTTCGTGCGATGACAGCAGATTTTGCCAGAGCTGCAAATGATTTGGAACAACATTTTACACAGATATCTGAACAAATCAGAGATGCAAAAGCAGAGATAGGTAATAAAGAGGATGATGTGGAAGGAGCTATCTCTGTTTACGAGAGTCTTGTAAGTAGTGTAAAGGGTACAATTGAGAGAAGCAATCAACCAATACAGGTAATGAATACGAAAAGAAAGGAATTGGAGAAGCGTGCAGCTGAAACTCGAAGAGAATTTGATTTGGAAAAGACTAAAGCTGACTCTTCTCTGGAGTCACAAATCAATGAACGTCGAAAGAGAATAGAGGATACTAAAATCGAGATGGGACAGAAGATCCAAGAACTTGATGAACTCAAGGCAAATGCTAGGACAGTGATTGAGAGAGCTTACAGAGCAGTTGAGAATAGAGTCCGCGAGTTTCAGCAAGAGTTTCTTAACCTCATGTCTTGGGCATTGGACAATAATTCAATCAATGAGCTAGCTCCACTGACTCAATTAGACATTCACACATATGTGGCAAGATATGACAATGATGTCTACAAAGTACTTACACCTCATTTCATCATGGAAGCTGGAGCCGCCACATCATTAGGAGCTGATTCACCTCTGAACAGGGAATTTGATGACATGCTCACCTCATCAATCGACGAATGGATGAAGTCCGATCGCTTATTCAAAGATGCATTCGAACGTGCAAGCATCAAAGGAAATGTATTCCTAGACCTACAAGCTGAAAAAATGCTGTCTGAAGGACTTGAATCACTTACGAAGCGAAGACTAATCCAGTCCTCTGATATAGAACGATACGGGACACTTTGGTACAGGTATGCAAGTAAGTGTCCTAAATGTGGCAGTGATTTAGAAGCAGGCGCTAAGTTCTGCAACAAATGTGGCCTTGAATTGTAAACTGTGTCGTTGTTCTTTGGATGGAATTGCAAGGATGCATAAACAATGACTCCTGAAAAAGAACGTATGAAAGAGCTCTGTCAGCCTGTCATCGACTGGATTAAAACCATGGACTAATTTTCAAAATGAAATGGATCCTAATAAAATAGAGATGGTGAGAGGAAGTAGAGTTAATCCACTTCCTCTATCAAAGGTGTACTACTTCCTTTTTCTTTGAGAAGTCCTGGCCAGCTGACCGAATTCTCATTGTACTCAAAATATGTGATTGAATATAAGCAACTATCCTCGGTCCAGTATAGTCATTTTTTGATATAGTGAACTGCAATAGAACTCTATTATGCTGGAGGATTAAAACCTCGAATGACTGTGATGTGAACTACTTTATCTACAACAACTGAATCAAAGTATTTCTTCACTTCATTAGAAAGCATCTCAAAATCTAGATGGCACTCTGATTCCAAACGTGGATGTTCACGTTGCTCGATAAACTCTCCAATATCAAGAGGATCATTATATTTTGATAATAACGCAGTAGGTGTGATAATAGCAAGTCTTCCATTTTCTCCCAGCACGCGTTTCCATTCTCTAAGACAGATTTCCAAACAATCACTCCTTATGTTGTCAGTCACAACTAGCAGCTGCAAGTAATCGTCTTTCATAGGGATATTCTCGATTGTTCCGTCTACTACTGAAACTGCATCGATTTTCACTTGAGCCTCCTTCTCTCTCGGATGAATAGCATATAGATTTCTGTCTGGGAGTTTTTCTTGAAGACTTTCCATAATTTTCAGCACAGGTCCTGAAAATCTAGATGATACATAAGCCGCGTTTGCATTTTTAGGGAGCTTCTCCACAAGCAAGTCACTAATTATATTGAACACACTAAGTTCCGATGGAAGAGTGAACAAGTACTCTAAATAGAATTCATGAACAGTTTTGATAGCTTCGCCAAGAATTTTGTCGCGAGCTATGTTTCCTTTCTTTGCAGTTTGATATACTCTTCGTTTGGGTCCACTTTGACTTGTTTCCCATCGGTCCTTGAGAAGCCCCTCATCCTTCATTTCTGCAAGGACAGAATACAGACGTCCCGTTCCAACATTGACTTTTCTTTGCTCCAGTTCTTTGTGAATCTCATATCCGTAGTATTCATTATTACCCATCATTCTCAAAATGATATTCTTGAGTTCTAGAGTTCTCATTTTCGATAATGACCCCTTTAGAAATTGATAGCCAATCTACACATTTAACCATTGTTAATTAGCTCTGACTACTTTAAGTGAGGAATACAAAGAGATTGCACACGTTCTTCCTGCAATTATGTGATACGCTAAATGTATATGTGCGGAAAACATGTAGGTCGAACATCATTCTACAATTAAGGAGTGGTTTGAAATTAAGAATTGCGCGAAGTGCGGGAAAGCAAATGATGTGATGCGAAAGTATTGCAGAGCATGTGGAGCCCCTCTCATATCACTAGAAGAGGAGTCAACACCAGAACCTGTTGAGGAAATAGAGGACGTACCGGTTGAGGAAACACCCAGTTTCTCAGATGACGAGTCATTCGTTCGCCCTAGCGACGTTGCTTCTAAACAAGCAGAAATAGAACCTGTCGCGCCTGAATTCGATGATGTGATTGAGGAACCTCCTGCCCTAGAAGAAATGGGACCTGCGCCTGAAGAAAGTGAAGTTCCTGAGAGTGAAGTGATGGACCATGAGCGAGGGAAGGAAGTGGTCGCAGATATACTTGAGAGGGTCCGGATTGCAGAGACTCGAGCGAGAGGAGAAGAGTCAACTGAACCAGCTGGTACTGGTATAGAACCTCCACCCGCAGAACCCATGGAGGTTGAGGAACCGTTACCTTACGAAGAACCAGCGGCTGAACTTGAAGTAGAAGAACCAGTTATGGAAGAACCGGTTGCAGAAATGCCTGCGCCTCTAGAACCAGAGCCTATCACAGTAGTTGAACCACCGAAGGTAGTTTCAGCACCCTCATCTATTGAAGACATAGCTGTAGCTGATGATAAGGTCCGAACTTTAGAATCTGACATCAATGCGTACAATATTGAACTAGGAACACTCCAATCTGAGTTTGACACTTTACGCACACATCTTGATGAAGAGGTTGATAGATACCAAACAGTTGCTGAGGTCAAGCGAATTCGTGTTGAAAGCGTTGAGCGAGAATTGGATCTTGCCAAGAAAGAATACGGTGATGCTAGTAAGGAGCATAAAAATGTAGAAAACCGCAGGAAGAAGGAATTATCGAACGCTGAGAAACGGATTCAGGAAGTAGAGAAACGGCTCAAGAAAGCTGAGGAATCTAAAGACAAGCGGATCGAAGAACTTGAGAAAGAGCGACGAAAACGCGAGGAAGAAGTAGCTAAAGGTTAGGAGTTTTCTGAAACCCCCTTCTAATTTGTAGATATCTGAGTCTCTCAATCATATGCCTAAAACTGTTGTACCATCAGTGAGTTCTTTGGGGTCTCTGGTGCCTCCCCGGGCAAAATAGCAACAACAAGCAATAGGTAATGCAATCAAAGTGCTAAAGATGATTGCTTGGATGAGGAACTCCCCATAGTTCTCTGTATCCAACCCATAATGGGATAGAGCAAACATGATCACCCAGACAATGACAAAGATTGTCAGAAATGATGCAATAGCATATTTTCTTTCTGTGAGTTTTAGCATTCCAATGTTTGTTTGCGTGAGTCTTAGCATTCCAACCCCTCCAATTCTCAAGATATAGTAGTGACTAAAGTGTAATAAGATTTTGCAGAGCTAGATATCACCATTTACAAGAATGAACGTACGCTAGAACATTTTAATGAGGAAATATTCTTTGACACCATTCGGATACGCGTCTGTATGTCCATAGAAACCATATCCTTGTTTTTTAAAGAATTCAAGATTTTGAAACGTGAAGCATGCTCCCTGTCCCGCGATACATCTCTTTTCCTTAGCAAGTTTTTCTGCTTTCTGTAAGAGAGATTTTCCATATCCTTGACCGCGATATTTCTCAGCAACCCATAGTCCTTCTATGAACATCGTTCCCATGATTGTATATCCACCAATACCTCCAACAACGTGCCCATCTTCATTCTTTATTACCAATTTGTATTCAGTATGAGGAAATGCTTCAAGTACTTGCTTAACATTCTTATCGAAGTTTGAGCCTAGCCCCTTACGAACAATTGCCTGTGATTCCTCAGAAGCATCTTTAGAAATGGTAAAACGGGTGGAGTCTATCTCGTGGGTCGCCCTTTCGCCAATGCTGTCCAAGCGCTTCATTAGAATTAATTCAGTTATCCCTCTATAATATCCATCATATGTTGCTATGAGATCATACCCTACTGCTTGATAGAAATCGGGTGCTTGCCACGAAAACGTATAGGTATGGGAGGAGATACATCCTTGCTTCTTTGCTAGTCTGTGTGCTTCCAAAACAAGGTCTCTTCCATATCCACGACCACGGTACTTTTCATCTACCCAAAGAACCTCTAGATATTGGGTCCAGTAGATGGTGCTTGTGATAATACCACCCACTACTTTACCATCATAATCCCTTAGAACTAGACTCAACCAAGGTTGAGGACTATTGAACTCTCCATTGGTCTGTTCCATATTGTAGGTTTCTAGACCTTTCTGGAATTGCTCCATATCATCCTTAGTTGCATCTTCTATGATTGTAAATCTTTTGGGATCTGTTTCCATATTCATCAAGAAACCTCCTACTTAGTACAGTGTGATTACAAAATAATTTTCTTAATACCTTTCGAACTACGCTGTTTTCACGAATTTCAAATTTTCCTATGTTCTCTCATTCTCGCCATACCGATTTTTATCTATCATTCTGAAGGCTTCATAAGTAATCAACAAAATCAAAAGAAAATGTTTTGATTTTAAAAATATCAAGGAATGAATTGTGTTGTACGATCTTATAGTTGTTGGAGGAGGTCCTGCTGGTTCCACATGTGCAAGAAGCGCTGCTCTACTAGGTCTTGATGTTCTGCTTCTTGAGAAATCCTATCATCCACGGAAGAAAGCTTGTGGAGGTGGTTTGACGCTACGTGTGAAAGATACACTGGATTTTGACTTTTCACAAGTTATAGAACGTGAACAGTGTGGTCAAAATCTATACTCACCAAAAGGATTGCTAGGGAGTATTGCAAAGCCGGATGTTGCAGGATATACGATACGAAGAGAAAATTTCGATTATTTCTTACTTAAAAAAGCTGAAAATGCGGGGGCAATCGTGCAGCAAGGAGTTAGTGTTAACGATATTGTTGAAGAATCGAATTGCGTCCGAGTTGCAGCTGAAGATAAAACCTATTCAGCAAGACTAGGTGTTGGTGCCGATGGTACAAATAGTATTGTAGCACGGAAAACTGGCTTGAAAACGCGATGGCTTGATGATGAAATCGCTTTGTGCATAGAATGCGCAGTACCTCTGGATCCATCTGAAATTTTAAGGATAGTAGGAGAACCAAATGGTTCGGAACGTATTTTTATTGAAATTTATTTTGGATTTATTGAATATGGTTATGCTTGGGCATTTGCAAAGAAGAACGAGATAAGTCTTGGACTTGGTGGTCTGATAAGTGAGTTAGATGACTTGAATGGAAAGTGGAAACATTTCGTGTCTTTCTTTGAGAAAGCAAAGGGTGTCAAGTGCGACCTCTCACAAAGGACTGCCGCTAGAGTTCCAGTGAGTGGTATGCTAGAAAAGACATGTAAAAAGAATGTTATGCTAATTGGGGATTCAGCTGGACTTGTAAGAACTACAACTGCAGAAGGAATATTCTATGCCATTGAATCAGCTAAGATGGCAGCAAGTGTAGCCAAAGATATCGTCTCAGGAAAATCTGGTATTGATACAATGACATATCACAAGAATGCTTGGGATGCTTTTAGTGAAGATTTGTTCGAGGGTCCTCATCCAATTTTCAAAAGCATATCGAAGCGAAGAAGAACTTCTTAATTGGTTTATATCTCTCAACCTACCCAAACATATGAGAAACGCATCTATCACAGAGTAATTCTCTCGATCCTTTATCTTTCTCAATCATTCGAGAGCAATTTGAACATACAGGTCGAAAGCATTGGTTACAGAGTGATAGATCTGCCATCTTCTTAATTCTTCCACAGACTGAACACATATTCTTGGTTCCTCTTCCTCGATGTTCGAAGAGTGTTCTTACAATTGCTACAGCATCTGCCTGATTCAGATTTCCTCGTTCTACCTCTTTCTCAGCTTTCTCCTGAATTTCATCATGATTAA
>Ga0307423_1002376_pt1 | contig 10579 bp, 9 predicted proteins | sample SalMarWE160310MG_FD_202154 | JGI IMG/M metagenome (GOLD analysis project Ga0307423, IMG submission 202154) | Salt marsh sediment microbial communities from the Plum Island Ecosystem LTER, Massachusetts, United States - WE1603-10 | ecosystem: Environmental > Aquatic > Marine > Intertidal zone >... | reverse complement strand
CCGGCTGGAAATGGCGGGTCTTTTCCATCGGCGGCATGATCGGGCTGATCTTCGGAGCGATTTACGTCCTTTTCCCCGTGCTTTCCGGCCTCATTTTCACGGAATCCATCCGGCTCATCCCCATACCATGGGCGGACTTCACCCGAAGTACCGAGTCCTTTCTCCCGGCCGTGGCCACAGGCATCCAACTTGACCTGGGGCTGGTCTTCACCGGCATGGTTCTGCCGTTCTGGGCGGTCATTGGCGGTCTGTGCGGCCTGATCATCACCTTCATCGCCAACCCCATCCTCTACGAACACGGCATTCTGCATCGCTGGCACCAGGGCATGGGCACGGTGGACACGGTCTTCGCCAACAATTTCGACTTCTACATGAGCTTCGGCATCGGCCTGGGCCTGGCCATCGGCGTCATCGGCGTCTGGTTCGTGGCCAAATCATTCGGCAAGCATTCCGGCGGCGAGGGCTACCGGGCGCTTTTCACGACCAATAAGGCGCGCGGGGACATCAATTTCTGGGTTTCCATCGGCATCTACGTCTTTTCGACCCTGTCCTACATAGGCTTCTGCCTGTGGCTGGTGCCGAATTTTCCTTGGATATTCTTTATCCTCTACGGCTTCATCTACACCCCGATCATCTCCTACATCACCGCCCGCATGGAAGGCATCGCCGGGCAGTTCGTCTCGCTGCCCCTGGTTCGCGAGGCCAGCTTCATCGCCGGGGCCAAGTTCTTCGGCTATCAGGGCATCGAAATTTGGTACGCGCCCATTCCCATACACAATTACGGCAAGGCCACTGTGGATTTTCGCGAAATCGAGCTGACCGGCACGAGCCTGCGCGGCATCATCAAGGCCGAAATCGTGGTCTTTCCGGTAGTCATGGTCGCCAGCCTGCTTTTTTCCCAGTTCATCTGGCAGCTCGCGCCGCTGCCTTCGGCCAGCTACCCTTACGCTCAGGAACTCTGGCACCTGCAAGCCCTCAACACCCTGCTCATGCAGACCTCGACCCTGGAGGGAAATTCCCTGTTCTTTCAGGCATTAAATGGTTGGGTGGTTTCGGCGGGCTTGTCCTTCGGCCTTATCACCTATTTTCTGCTCTCGCTTTTCGGGCTGCCTATTCTCCTGGTTTACGGCGTGGTGCGCGGTCTGGGGCAGAGCATCCCCCACGGATTGATCCTTGAAGTGGTGGGGGCGCTCATTGGCCGTTATTATTTCCTCAAACGCTACGGCGCCATGTGGCGCCAGTACGCGCCCGTGCTTTTGGCCGGATTTTCCTGCGGCATGGGCCTTATGGGCATGTTCTCCATGGGATGCACGCTGATTCTGAAATCCCTCGGCAAGCTGGCCTATTGAGTCGGTCCGGAAACGGCTTTACAGGAAATGCTTGACCAAGTCGCACGTTATCATCTAAGAAACTCGTTTGCATCTTGGCGAGGTGGCGTCCTGGCGCTCGGCGCCGCCATTTTCAACGCCGCAAGCCCCTGACTTAAATTCAATTATGACCCTTGACATCGGCAGGACGCGACTTAAAAACTTCCCAGAGCCATGACGGGTCGTTGCCGCAAACCCAATTTTTCCCCGAACTGATTTCCCAGGAGGATGTATGGCCCGCATCACCGTTGAAGATTGCCTGCAAAATATCAACAATCGTTTTCTGATCGTCCAGATGGCTATCAAGCGGGTCAAGCAGTACCGCGAAGGCTATGAGTCGCTCATCGATTGCAAGAACAAGGAAATCGTCACCGCCCTGCGTGAGATCGCGGCGGGCGAGGTCCTTCCGGCCGAACCCATTGAGGAAGCCGGAATTCTGCTTGATTCCTAACCCGAGAGCCTCCAACCGGTATATATTCTTATGACGCGCCAGGATTACTATGAAGTGCTCGGGATTCCCCGGGAAGCCTCGGACGAGGAAATCAAAAAGGCCTATCGCCAGATGGCCTTCAAGTATCATCCCGACCGCAATCCGGACGACCCCGAGGCGGAGGGAAAATTCAAAGTGGCGGCCGAGGCCTACGAAATCCTGCGCGACCCCAACACCCGCGCCCGCTACGACCGCTACGGCCACGAGGGGCTGGGCGGCAACGGCTTCGGCGGATTCAACTCCAACGAAGACATTTTCAGCACCTTCTCCGACATTTTCGGCGAGTTCTTCGGCTTCGGCGGCCAACGCTCCAGAGGCCCGAGAGCGCAAGCCGGCTCGGACCTGCGCTACGACCTGACGGTCGCCTTTCGCGATGCGGCCATTGGGACCGAGGTCGACCTTAAGATTCCCAAGGATGTCGTCTGCGAAGCCTGCGCTGGTTCCGGGGCAGAGCCGGGAACCCAACCCGAGACTTGCCGCCAGTGCGGCGGGGTGGGGCAGGTGCACCAAAGCCAGGGCTTTTTCCGCATAGCCGTGACCTGTCCGATCTGCCGGGGCCGGGGCAAGGTGATCGCCACTCCGTGCAAGGCATGCCACGGTCGGGGCGTCACCCAGGAAACCCGCGCCCTGAAGGTCAAGATTCCGGCTGGCGTGGACGACGGCAACCGGCTCAGGCTTCGCGCCGAAGGCGAACCCGGCCGCAACGGCGGCCCCCCCGGCGATCTCTATGTGATCATTCATGTGGAAGAGGATGAAGTCTTCGAGCGCCACGGACAGGATATTATCTTTCGCACGGAAATCTCCATGGTCCAGGCCGCCCTTGGGCACAAGATCGAAGTCCCCACGCTGGAAGGCCACGAAGTCATGGATATCCCCAAGGGCGCGCAGAGCGGGGCGGTTTTCTCCCTGTCCGGTCTCGGTATGCCCTATCCCGGCCGGTCGCAGCGCGGCGACATGCTGATTGAAGTGACCGTGACCACGCCGAAGAATCTGACCAAGCGGCAGGAGGAACTGCTGCGCGAGTTCCAGGAAATTGAAGAGAAAAAACCTATGAAAAAGGTGAAGAACTTCTTCAAGAAAGCCAAAGAGGCCATGGGAGGCCACGCATGAAATCGCTCACCCTCGCTCTTGTCATCCTCGCAGCCAGTCTTTTTTCGCTTCCCGCCACTTCCTTCGCCGACGCCAGAACCGAATTCTCGCGCGCCATAAAGGCCATGCAGCAGAGCGACGTCGCCTCGGCTATCGATATCCTCACCGGGATCGTGGACTCGGGCGAGAAGGTCGAACCCAAAAACATGGCCAGCGTCTACAATATGCGGGGCATGTGCTACGCTGGCAAGACCGAAAACGAAAAGGCCATTGACGATTTCACCAAGGCTCTGGAGCTTGATCCCGATATGGCCGAGGCCTACGGGAACCGGGCCTTTGTTTGGCAGGCCATGGGCGACGAGCAAAAGGCCAAGGATGACGCCGCAGCCGCCAAGCGCATCGACCGCAAGGTCGACGTCCCGGAATTCAAATAGCTCGTTATGTCCGATGATCTGAGCCATTTCGACGCCTCCGGCAACGCCCGCATGGTTGATGTGGGCGGTAAGGAAATCACCCGCCGGGTGGCTGTGGCCGCCTCCGAGGTGCTTCTTTCCCCCAAGACCTTCGCGCTTTTACAGCAGACCGCCCTGCCCAAGGGCGACGCCCTCCTGACCTCCAAAATCGCCGGGATCATGGCCGCCAAACGCACGGCCGAGCTTATCCCCATGTGCCATCCCTTGGCCCTGTCCTACGTGGACGTGCGTTTCGTGGTGGACGAGGCCGCCTCGACCATCCGCATCGAAGCCGAAGCCGCCACGGACTCCAAGACGGGCGTTGAAATGGAAGCCATGACCGCCGCCTCCGTGGCCGCGCTTACCCTCTACGATATGTGCAAAGCCGTCCAAAAAGACATCGTCATCAAAAGCACTCGCCTTATCCACAAAAGCGGCGGCAAGTCAGGAATATTTACGGCCGAATAGGTTTATTCCCTCCGGCGGCCAGAGGGGGAAAAACTTTTCTTTGGTGAAGAAGGGGGTTCCCCCCTCTGGACTCCCCCCTTTCCCCAAGGCCCCTTATCGGGCTTCGCAGGCGGAAAAGTCTTTTTTCTTGAAATATCGAAGTCACGAGTCGACGTTGCATTTTGTGCGGCTTGATGCTTTAAATAGCAAAAATGAGATGCTATGCCAGACTTGATGCAGCGTCTGGCTGGCGTATCGCTCAGGTTAGGTGATACAATCCCTAAGGAGGACCATCCCATGGCTCAAGATACCGTACATGTCGTGGCCAAATTCGTGGCCAAACCCGGTCAGGAATCAGCGCTGAAAACCGCCATCACCGCCCTCATCGCCCCAACCCAAAAAGACCCCGGCTACATCGCCTACGACCTCTACGAATCCACCCAGCGTCCTGGTGAATTCGTTCTGGTCGAGGAGTGGCAGACCCGGGAACTGCTGGCCGCCCACCTGGATACTCCGCATTTGAACGGCTTCAAGGCCGCGGCCCCTGATATGCTGGCCCAACCTATGTCCGTCCAACTCTTCGCCGAAATGCCCGGCTTCTAGCCGACCGACGCGATAAGGCCCGGTCGGACGGTTAGCGACGTCGCGTCCGGGCCGCATCACTTTCTTCTCCCAACGCCAATCGTCGTCTCACCCAGGCTCTTAGCCCAAGTTATCTCAATACGAAATCATGTCTCCACGGATTTGGCCGCGGTTCTCAGGGCAACCTGGGTCAAGAACTCTTGATGAACTGGCTCTCCGTATGCTCCGGTTGCGGCGAAGACCGCTCGGGGCAGCGTATATTGGCAAGAAGAGGCAGGGCGTCCAACCGTATCTTCAAGAGAACGCGCTTCCGCCCGCAATTCGAGAAGCCGCCCGCGATAGGCTCTCTCATGCCTTCGCGAAGCGCTACTACGGTTTTTCTTTAGAAGGGAGAGGGGAGGGAGTCCAGAGGGAGGGGAGAGGGAAACCTTTCGTTTTTTCGTCAGAAAAAGAAAGGTTCCCCTCTCCCCTCCCTCTGGTCGCCGAAGGCGAAATTACCAGACTTTCCGAACGCGGACGCCTTTGGAGGTCATGTGGTCTTTGATCTGGGGGATGGTGTATTCGCCGTAGTGGACGATGGAGGCGATGAGCGCGGCCGAGGCCTTGCCTTCGACAATGGCGTCCACCATGTGGTCGGGATTTCCGGCGCCGCCGGAAGCGATGACCGGGATGCCCACATTTTCCGCAATGAGCCGGGTGAGCGTCAGTTCATAACCGGTCTTGGCGCCGTCTGCGTCGATGGAGTTGAGGCAAATTTCGCCAGCGCCCAGCGCCTCGACGGTTTTGGCCCATTCCAGGGCGTCCATGCCCATGGCTTTACGGCCGCCGTGGATGACGATCTCGTAGCCCGAGGGAATGTCTTCCGAGACGGGAACCTTTTTCACGTCCATGCCTACGACGATGCATTGGGAGCCGAAGGCCAGGGCGCCTTGGCTGATGCAGTCGGGGTTTTTCACGGCGGCGGAGTTGACCGAGATTTTTTCCGCGCCCGCCATGAGCACGGCCCGCATGTCCTCGACGGTGGAGATGCCGCCGCCCACGGAAAAGGGAATGAAGATTTCCGAGGCCACGCGTTCGACCACTTCCAGCATGATGCCGCGCCCTTCGGCCGAGGCGGTGATGTCGTAGAAGACGATTTCGTCGGCGCCTTGCTCGTAGTAGATCCTGGCGGTTTCGACCGGGTCGCCGATGTCCACGTTGCCTTTGAATTTGATGCCTTTGGTCAGCCGTCCGTTGCGAACGTCCAGGCAGGGAATGACCCGTTTACTGAGCATGTGCGGCCTCCCGGCAGTAGTCGTGGAAATTCTTGAGCAGGGCAAGTCCCGGGCGACCGCTTTTTTCCGGGTGGAACTGTACGGCCCAGAGGCCTTCGCTTCCGTGGACCGAGCAGAATTTTACCCCGTAGGTGGTCTCGGCGATGATGAATTCGGGTCTTGGCACGGGGTAGTAGCTGTGGACGAAATAGAATTCCGAGGCCGGATCGAGGCCTTTTAGGAGGGCGCTTTCCTTGACGGGCCGGATGCTGTTCCAGCCCATGTGGGGCACGCGGATGGGATCGTCGTTTTCATCGGTCAGGGAGTGGTTGAACATGGCGCATTCGCCGGGGACGATGCCGAGCGCCTGGGTGTCGTTTTCCGGGCTGTAGTCGAGCATGATCTGACAGCCGACGCAGATGCCGAGCAGGGGCTTCCCGCTTTGGACCAGCTCTGTTAAAACCACGTCCAGGCCGGTTGCGGTCAGTTCGTCCATGGCCTGCCCGGCGGCGCCGACGCCCGGAAAAATGAGGCCTTGCGCATTTCTGATCTCAATCGGATCGGCGGTGATTTTGCAGGGAATGCCCAGACTGTCGAGCGCCCGACGGACGCTGGTCTGGTTTCCGGCCTTGTATTTCAATATGGCGAGCATTGCGACCCCTCCTGAAGCTGCGGCAGTAGTAAATATTTCCCAGGGAAGCAAGCGGCAATTCATGACAGAAACGTAAATATCCGGATGAGAGTATTTTCATGGAGTCAATATGCATATCGTGACCGGTGGCGCGGGGTTCATAGGAAGCGCCTTTGTCTGGAAACTCAATGAGATGGGCGTGGATAATATTTTGGTCGTGGACGATCTGGGCCACGGCGGGAAATGGTTGAACCTGCGCAACCGCCGTTTCGCCGACTACCTGCATAAGGATCGGTTCTTCGAGCGCGTCATGGCCGGCGAGGATTTCGGGGCCAAGGCGGTGATTCACATGGGCGCCTGCTCGTCCACCACCGAGACCGACGCCGAATACCTCATGCGCAACAACTACGCCTACAGCCGGATTCTGTGCGAGTACTGCCTGGCCCGAGGCGCGCGTTTTATCAACGCCTCCAGCGCCGCCACCTACGGCGAAGGGGAGCGCGGTTTCGACGACGATCCGGAAAGATTGGACGAACTCAGGCCCCTCAACATGTACGGCTATTCCAAGCATCTTTTCGATTGCCACGCGCGTCGCTCCGGAGCGCTATTAAAGATCGCCAGCCTGAAATTCTTCAATGTCTTCGGGCCGAACGAATACCACAAAGGCGACATGAAAAGCGTGGCCTGCAAGGCGTTCGCGCAGATTAGAGAGACAGGCTCCCTCAGGCTTTTCCGGTCATACCGGCCGGAATTTTCCGACGGCGGGCAGCGTCGCGATTTCGTCTACGTCAAGGACGTGGTCGAGATCATGTGGCGGCTCTTGGAAAATCCGGCCGCGAACGGACTTTTCAATGTGGGGACGGGACGGGCGGAATGCTTCAATGATCTGGGCTCGGCCGTTTTTTCCGCTCTGGGCGCGGAGCGACTCATCGAATATATTGACATGCCCGTCACTCTCCGCGATAAATATCAGTATGTTACCCAAGCCGATATGGGCAGGCTACGCGCCGTTCTCAAGGGGTGGCGCGCCATGCCGCTTCAAGAAGCCGTAACGGATTACGTGATGAATTATCTGAGCCGGACCGATCCCTACCTGTAGGCGGGAAGGCCGGGCGTCTTTCAGGCGGAGGAAGTGTGGGGCGCATCAACGCCGGCGGCATCAAGAACGGAATGGTCCTGGCCGAGGATCTTTACGGTCCCAAGGGGCGCTTTCTCATGCCCAAAGGGACGCGCATCGAGGAGCGCCATCTCAAGATCATCAAGGCCTGGGGCGTGCCCGAGGCGGAGATAGAGGGCGTCAGCCGCGAGGAAGCGGCCGCCGAGGCCGCTTCCGAGATCGATCCGGAATGTATCGACGCCGCCCAGGAGAGGGTGGACAAGCTTTTTGCGGGCGTGGACCTCGGGCATGAGGCCATGCGTGAGCTGAAGCGCCTGTGCCTGTTGCGCGCCGCCAGACGATTGGCCGCCGGGGATAGTCTGTCCGATCCCTGGGGGAGCGGCGTGGAGGACCCTTGCGAGGACGAAGACGCCATTGAACCGGGAGAAAAGAGCGCGAAGCGACAGGCCTCGCCCTACGATCTGGTCAAGCGCCACGTCAAGCTGGTTTCCCTGCCGGATATTTATTTCCGAATCGCCGAAGTCCTGGAGAATCCCTACAGTTCCTCCTCCAAAGTAGGCGATGTGGTCGGTAAGGACCCGAGCCTCTCGGCCAAACTGTTAAAACTCGTCAACAGTCCTTTTTACGGCTATCCCTCCAAAATCGACTCCATCAGCCGGGCCGTTTGCATCATCGGGGCCAACGACCTGACCACCCTGGCGCTCGGCATCTCCGTGCTTCATTCCTTCGAGGACGTCCCCGAGGAACTCATGAACATGCGCGGCTTCTGGAGGCATTCCATCACTTGCGGCGTGGCGGCCCGTTTTTTGGCGTCCAGGCGGCCGGGGCTGACGGAAGAGCGCTTTTTCATCGCCGGACTCCTGCACGACATTGGACGCTTGGTCATTATTCGCGGCCTGCCTGACGCCTTCACCAAGGCATTGTATCTTTCCAGAAATCAGGAGACGCCGCTTTTCAAGGCAGAGCGGGCTATTCTCAGCTTCGATCATGCCGTTGTCGGCGGCTTTCTCTTCAAGGAATGGCGGCTGCCCTCTTCGCTTGAGCGGGCCATCCGTTTCCACCATAATCCTCAGATGGCGACCAACACTCTGGAGCCGGCCATCCTCCATGTGGCGGATATCATCGCTGTGGCCATGCAGCTCGGAGGGGGGGGATCGTTTTTCGTTCCGCCGCTGGCGTCCGACGCCTGGGATGCCTTGGGCATAAGTCCGGCCGCTTTGGAAAGCGCGTTTGAGCAGGCTGACCGGCAGGTGGCGGAGATCGAGAGTATTTTCTTCGGAGGCGGCCGTGGTTGAAAAAGATGTCCAACGAGACCTGGAAGCCCGGGTCGCCCGCCTGTCTGAGGAAAAGAGCCTGGCGCTCAGTTCTCTGGAAATGGCCACCACTCTGGGCAATTTTGAGACCAGCCTCGATCAGGCCGAAGAGGCGACGCCGATTCTTCATGAGACGGCCATGCGGGCCGAAATTCTTATGCGCTTCAAGGCCATCGCCTTCTACCAGATATCCTCCGGCGAAGCCTCCTTCTACCTTTCCTACTGCGAACCGGACAACTATGCGGCCTTTATCGAAAAAGAAATCGGGGGCCTCATTGAGGACGGCTCCTTCGCCTGGGCGCTCTACCGGAAAAAACACGTCATTTTTTCCGCGAAGTTAGGCGATGAGCGTCTGCTCCTGCACTCCATCAACACGGCCGACAGGGATATCGGCATGTTCGTGGGCATCTTGGGCCAGGCCGAGGAGGACATCTACGACACCTCCTTTCTGCTTCTGACCAACGTGGTGCTCTCTTGCGCCCGGTCCATGGAGAACTACGAGCTTTACAAGGCGCTGCGGGACGCCAAGATCAATCTTGAGGAGCAAGTCCGCCAGCGGACCAGGGATATTACCGAGTCCAATGAACTTTTAAAAACCGAGATCGGGGAGCGCAAACGGGCCGAGGCGGAGCTTCTGGCCGCCAACGAGCGTTTGGGGCATTCCCTGGAAACCTCCCGCATGTTGGCCCGCTCGGCGGAGATCGCCAATCGGGCCAAAAGCGAATTTCTGGCCCGCATGAGCCATGAAATCAGAACCCCCATGAACGCTATTCTGGGGATGGCGGAGCTGCTCTGGGAGACGGCTCTCTCCCCGGACCAGCGCGATTACGTGCGCACCTTCCGCTCCTCGGGCGAAATGCTTCTTGAAATCATCAATGATATCCTGGATTTCTCCAAGATCGAGGCCGGGCAGATCGAGTTGGAGGCTATCGACTTCGACTTGCCAGAAGAAATTGAGAATGTTTGCAAGATCATGGCGTATCGAGCGCATGAAAAAGGCCTGGAGCTCATCTGCGATCTTCCTCCGGATCTGCCGCGCCGGTTTATCGGCGATCCCATCCGTATCCGGCAGACGCTGATCAATATGATCCAAAACGCCATCAAGTTTACGGAAAAGGGCGAAGTGGCCGTGTCCGTGGCTGTCAGACGAATGTTCAGTAAATCCTGGGAGATCTCCTTCCAGGTTCGGGATACGGGCGTGGGCATCCCGCTAAAAAAACAGGCCTCGGTGTTCGAGCGTTTTTCCCAGGCCGACGCCTCCACCACCCGTCGTTTTGGCGGAACGGGGCTTGGGCTCGCCATTTCAAAACGTCTGGTGGAGCTCATGGGCGGGACCATTCGCGTCAAAAGCGCGGTGGGCAAGGGGTCCACCTTTTCGTTTCGGATTAAGCTGACTCTTCCCCAAGGGGGGGCTATTTCGCCGGAAAGGCCGGTCGACGCAAGCGGAAAACTGTTCCTGGTCGTCTGGTCAAGCGGCGGCGCCCGCCGATCTCTTGTTCGCCTGCTCGAATATTCGGGCGCCCGGGTCTTGGAGGGCGGTGACGGCATGTCGGCTCTGGCGGTTCTGGGCGGGCTTTCCCGGGAGAATGAGAAATTGGACGGGCTGTTTCTGGACGGCGGGCTCAAGGACATGGACGCGGTGGAATTGGCTCAGGGCATTCGAGCCCACGGTTTCCCGGATGTCCCTGTGGTTTTCGTCCTGGCAACCAGCGAGAGCTGCCGGAGCAATGAGGGCGATGCGCAGGACGCCCTGACGCATTGCCTGTTCAAACCCGTACGCCGGGATGATCTTTACGCGGTTCTGTCAGGGATTTGCGAGGGGGTGGAGATTCAACCCT
>Ga0307423_1002375_pt1 | contig 10584 bp, 9 predicted proteins | sample SalMarWE160310MG_FD_202154 | JGI IMG/M metagenome (GOLD analysis project Ga0307423, IMG submission 202154) | Salt marsh sediment microbial communities from the Plum Island Ecosystem LTER, Massachusetts, United States - WE1603-10 | ecosystem: Environmental > Aquatic > Marine > Intertidal zone >... | reverse complement strand
GCGCTCATGTGCAGGACGGGCGTCTAGATCGCGTCGCCGGGTACGCAGGTCAGCACATCGTGGCCGTTGTCAGTCACCAGTATGGTGTGTTCCCACTGCGCAGAGAGACTGTGGTCCTTCGTGACCACCGTCCAGCCGTCAGGCAGCAGCCGTGTATGGCGCTTGCCGGCATTGACCATGGGCTCGATGGTGAACGTCATTCCGGCCTCCAGGTGCAGGCCGGTACCCGGCTTGCCGTAGTGGAGTATCTGCGGGTCCTCGTGGAATTCGCGGCCGATACCGTGGCCGCAGTATTCGCGCACTATGGAGCAGTTGCTGGACTCGGCATGCGCCTGTATCGCATGACCGATATCGCCGAGTTGCACGCCGGGTTTGACCAGCCCGATACCGATGCACATGCATTCATGACTGATGCGCGCCAGGCGTTGAGCGGCCACGGAGGGTTCGCCGAGAAAGAATATCTTGCTGGTGTCGCCGTGATAGCCGTCCTTGATCACGGTGATATCGATATTCAGCATGTCGCCTTTTTTCAGTCTCTTGCTGCCCGGAATGCCATGGCAGACGACGTGGTTGACCGAGGTGCAGATCGACTTCGGAAAGCCGCGGTAATTGAGCGGCGCCGGGATGGCCTGCTGTTCATTGACGATGTAGTCGTGACAGATGCGGTCCAGCTCCTCGGTGGTGATGCCGGGCTGGACGTACGGGCGGATCATCTGCAATACCTCGCCCGCGAGACGGCCCGCGATGCGCATCTTCTCGATCTCGTCCGGCGTCTTGATGGTGACTGGCATCCAGGGTCCTGATTTGTAGGCGGAAATGCGGGCGGCCGCGGGGGGTGGCAGATTGCTGTAACGTGAAGTGTATGGTATAAAGGCGGGCTTGTTAAGTGGTCCAATGCGCGTTCACTGAACAAAATCCACGCAGGTACCGGAACATGCTGCAGGGTGCCCGGGAGCCGATACACGGTTCCGGGTTGCATGCATGGGGTGCCTGCAAGACTAACCCGAAAACTGGAGAAGTACACCATGGCAGATGTCACAATGCGCCAGATGCTTGAAGCCGGCGTGCATTTTGGTCACCAGACCCGCTACTGGAACCCGAAGATGGCCCCCTACATCTTCGGCGAACGGGGCAAGATCCATATCATCAATCTCGAAAAGACCCTCCCGCTGTTCAATGATTCAATGAATTTCATCAGCAGCCTGGTGGCGAATGGCGGGACCGTCCTGTTCGTCGGCACCAAGCGGTCGGCACAGACGACGATCAAGGAAAACGCGATTCGTTGCGGCATGCCCTTTGTCAATCACCGCTGGCTCGGCGGCATGCTCACCAACTTCAAGACCGTGCGCCAGTCGATCAAGCGGTTGAAGGACCTCGAGACCATGTCGGGTGACGGCACGTTCGACAAGATCATCAAGAAAGAGGCGCTCCTGCTGACGCGCGAGCTGGAGAAGCTGGAGCGCAGCCTGGGCGGCATCAAGGACATGCGCGGTATTCCCGATGCGATGTTCGTGGTTGATGTCGGTTATGAAAAGATCGCCATCAGCGAGGCGAAAAAACTGGGTATCCCGGTGGTCGGCGTGGTCGATACCAATAATTCGATCGAGGGCGTCGACTACGTCATACCGGGCAATGACGACGCCATCCGCGCCGTTCAGCTGTATGTGGAAAATGCCGCCGATGCGGTTTCGACCGGCAAGCTGAGCGTGGCCCAGGCCGTGTCCGAATCCACGGACGAATTCATCGAGCTGGAAGAGGAGGGCGCCGGCAAGCCGGCCCGCAAGAAGGCGCGGACCGTTGCACCCAAAAAGCCGGCAAGCAAGGTAACGGTCAAGAAGAAGGCGGTATCCAGAGAGGCCGCGGCCGAGGAAAAAGCACCCGCAGTCGAGGATAAGGCATCCGAGGTCGAGGAAAAAGCGACCGAGGCCGACGCGACCGGTGAATGATGTCTGCCGGCGGCAGGCATGGCATTGAACAGAACTGAGTGAGGAATCTGAAATGGCTATAACAGCAGCGCTGGTCAAGGAACTGCGCGAACGAACCGGCTCCGGCATGATGGAATGCAAGAAGGCCCTGGTCGATGCCAACGGTGACATGGATGCCGCCATCGAGGCATTGCGCAAGGCCGGCATGGCCAAGGCCGACAAGAAGGCCGGCCGCGTCGCCGCGGAAGGCCTGGTCGTGATCGAACTCTCCGACGATGCCAGGACCGCGGCCCTGGTCGAGGTGAACTGTGAAACCGACTTCGTTGCGAAGAAGGACGATTTCAGGGACTTCGCCAGCGCCATCGCCAGGCGCGTGCTCGCCGCTGATCCTGCCGATATCGATGCACTGCTGGCGTTGCCGCTCACGGACGACGACGCGACGACCATTGAAGATGCCCGCAAGGGTCTGATTGCCAGGATTGGCGAGAACGTCAGCGTGCGCCGGTTCGTGCGCCTGGAAAGCAGCAACCCGCTTGGCGTCTACAGCCACGGTGCGCGCATCGGCGTGGTAGTGGATTATGCCGGCGGCGACGCAGCACTGGGCAAGGATCTGGCGATGCACATTGCCGCGCATGACCCGCGTCCGGTCTGTATTTCCGAAAACCAGGTGCCGGCGGAGCTGGTTGCCGGCGAGCGCGAGATCTTTACCGCCCAGGCGCGCGAAAGCGGCAAGCCGGACAACATCATCGAAAAGATGATCGACGGCCGTATCCGCAAGTTCCTGTCCGAGATCACCCTGCTGGGCCAGGGTTTTGTAAAGGACCCGGACCTGACCGTGGAGCAGCTGCTGAAACAGGCCGGCGCCAGTGTGGCGCGCTTCGAACGCATGGAGCTCGGCGAGGGTATCGAAAAGAAAACCGAAAACTTCGCCGACGAGGTCATGGCACAGGTCAAGGGTGGCTGACGGCCGATACCTGCAACCCCGGATTGATGTCAGGTGGTCTATACCAACGGGGTCGACATTCGGCCCCGTTTTTTTATGGCATTCGGCGCTGAAAAGTAAGACAATGCCGGCCGGGGCGAGGCTCAGAAAAGTCACGCTATCTAACTGAATACAAAAGGGTATTGACATGGCATACCGGCGAATACTGCTCAAGCTCAGCGGCGAGGCGCTGATGGGACAGGGCGCGCATGGTGTGGATCCCGAGATCGTCACCCGGCTGGCCGGGGAAATCCGCACCGAGGCGGAGCGCGGGGTGCAGATCGGCCTGGTGATCGGCGGCGGCAACATCCTGCGCGGTGCCGGGCTCGCGTCACGCGGCATGAACCGGGTCACCGGCGATCACATGGGCATGCTGGCCACCGTCATCAATGCGCTGGCCATGCAGGATGCGCTCGAACAGACCGGTATCGACTGCCGGGTCATGTCGGCGCTCACCATGGACCAGGTGTGCGAATCCTACACTGCGAGGCAGGCCATCCGGCACCTGGAGGCGGGTCGCGTGGTTATCTTTGCGGCAGGCACCGGCAACCCGTTTTTTACCACCGACTCGGCGGCCAGCCTGCGCGCGATCGAGATTCGTGCCGACCTGCTGCTCAAGGCCACCAAGGTCAACGGTGTCTATTCAGCCGACCCGGTAACCCATCCGCATGCCATTCTCTACGAACGCATCAGCTACGCCGCGGCACTGGAGCAGAAGCTGGGGGTGATGGATGCGACGGCACTGGTGCTGTGCAGTGAACACGGCATGCCGATGCGCGTGTTCAATATTTTCGAGGCCGGCCAGCTCGGCAGGATCGTCGCCGGCGAAAACGTCGGCACTCTGGTTCAGGAGAAGGGGTAGGACATGATCGAGGATATCGTCAAGGACGCAGGCGTACGCATGACAAAAAGCATCGATGCACTCAAGCAGTCGCTTGGCAAGGTGCGCACCGGGCGCGCGCATCCCAGCCTGCTGGATCACCTGCGGGTCGATTATTACGGTTCGGAAGTGCCGATCTCGCAGGTCGCCAATATCGGCGTGGAAGATGCGCGCACGCTGACCGTGACGCCGTGGGAGAAGCCGATGGTGCAGGTGGTCGAGAAGGCGATTATCAGTTCGGATCTCGGACTGAATCCGGCCACCGCAGGGACGGTCATCCGCATACCGATGCCGCCGCTGACCGAGGAAACCCGCCGCGACCTGGTCAAGGTGGTGCGCCAGGAAGGCGAGGCGACGAAGGTGGCGATCAGGAATATACGGCGCGACGCCAACAGCGATTTCAAGGATCTGCTCAAGGAAAAGGGAATCTCCGAGGATGAGGAGCGCCGGGCAGTGGATCAAATCCAGCATCTCACCGACCAGCGCATCAGCGAGGTCGACAAGGTGCTGGAGAAGAAGGAATCCGAGCTGATGGTGATGTAGCAACCGGGCAGGTGCCCGTGCGCGGTGTGTTGTCCCTTGCGCAGGGTCCTGCGGGCCATGGCCTTGGATGAGCCGGGTGGCAGATTAATCACAGCATTGACCGAAAGCGGAACTGAATTGGAATCACCAGAAGACAAGCCAGGCAGCCTGCCGCGCCACATTGCCATCATCATGGACGGCAACGGTCGCTGGGCGCGCGCGCGGCTGCTGCCGCGCGCGATCGGTCACCGCGAGGGCGTGAAGTCGGTACGGCGTGTCGTGGAGGCCTGCATCGACAGGGGCGTCGGGGCCTTGACGCTGTTCGCCTTCAGTAGTGAAAACTGGCGCCGCCCCCGCGAAGAGGTCAACCTCATCATGGATCTGTTCGTGAACACGCTCAAGAAAGAGGTGGATGCGCTGGACCGCAACAATGTCCGGCTGCGCTTTGTCGGAGACCGCTCGGCATTTTCAGAGAGCCTGCGCACGCTGATCAGCCAGTCCGAACGGCAGACGGCGGACAACCGGTGTCTCGAGCTGGTCATCGCGGCGAACTACGGCGGCCAGTGGGACATCACCCGGGCCTGCAGGACGCTTGCACAGCGTGCCGCTGCCGGCGAGCTGCAGCCGGAAGACATCGGTACCGATGACATCGCCGCCGCGCTGTCGATGCCGGATCTGCCCATGCCCGACCTGTTCATCCGTACCGGTGGTGAACAGCGCATCAGCAATTTCCTGCTGTGGCAGCTGGCCTACACGGAACTCTATTTTACCGACTTGCTGTGGCCGGCATTCGATGCCGGCGAACTCGACAGGGCGCTGCTCTGGTATGCCAACCGGCAACGGCGGTTTGGCCGCACCGGTGACCAGGTGGAGCAGCTCAAGGGTGCTTAAATGGCGGCTGATCTCCGCGGCCATCCTGGTGCCGCTGGTCATATTCGGCGTGCTGCGCATGTCCACGCAAGCCTTTGCCGTGATACTCGGCGTGATCCTCGTGGCGGCCAGCTGGGAGTGGAGCCGGCTGGTGCCGCTGACAGGTTTTCCTGCACGGATTCTCTACTGCGCTGCGATCACCGGCCTGCTGGCACTGACCTGGCTGGGCGGACCGGCTGAACTGGTTATCTACCTGCTGGTCGCGGCCGGTTGCTGGTGGCTGTTCGCGCTCTACTGGCTGACACATCCCGGGCAGTGCGCGACGGCATCGTCCCCCTGTATCGCTCTCAAGCTGCTGGCCGGTATCATGGTCAGCGTGCCGCCGTGGACGGCGCTGGTCGTGCTGCACCGGCTCGGCGAGGACGGGCCGCTGCTCACGCTGCTGCTGCTGGTCATGATCTGGTGCGCCGACAGCGGTGCCTATTTTGCCGGACACCGCTGGGGTCGACACAAGCTCGCACCGCTGATCAGCCCGGGAAAGACCCGCGAGGGTGTCTATGGCGGCCTGCTTGTCAGCCTGCTGGTCGCGGGCATCGCCGCCTGGCTCTACAGCCAGTCGCCGGCCTGGACACTGAGCTTCATCCTGGTTTCGCTGCCGGCCGTGCTGTTCTCCGTGGTCGGCGACCTGCTGGAAAGTCTGATGAAACGCCAGAGCGGCATCAAGGACAGTGGCAGTATCATTCCCGGCCACGGGGGTATCTTCGATCGTATCGACAGCCTGGTGGCCGCGGCACCGGTGTTTCTTGCCGGGTTCCTGTGGCTGAAACTGTGATGACTGCGACTGAACGCAAGCCGGCCGGCCTCGCCATCCTCGGTTCCACCGGTTCGATAGGTGTCAGTACGCTGGATGTGGTGGAACGCCATCCCGGGCGTTACCGGGTCGTGGCGCTGACCGCCAATGCCAGCGTCGAGCGGCTTGCCGGGCAGTGTGCGCGCTACCGGCCGGAGTATGCCGTCATGGCAGACCCGGATGCCGCGCAGCAACTGGCGCGGCAACTGAAAACGGCGGCGCCGGACGTCGAGGTGCTGTCCGGCAGCGAGGGACTGGCCCGGGTCGCGGCGCTGGACAGTGTCGATTCCGTGATGGCGGCGATCGTCGGTGCGGCCGGCCTGCTGCCGGCGCTGGCCGCGGTGCGCCATGGCAAGCGCGTGCTGCTGGCCAACAAGGAGGCGCTGGTGATGTCCGGCGACCTGTTCATGCAGGCAGTGCGGAAACACGGCGCCACACTGCTGCCGATCGACAGCGAACACAACGCCATACTGCAATGCCTGCCCGATCACTACATTGCCGGCAGCGCGCCGCCCGGGGTGCGCCGCATCCTGCTGACTGCCTCCGGCGGTCCGTTTCGCACGCTGCCGCTCGCCGGGCTGGCGCAGGTGACGCCGGAGCAGGCCTGCGCCCATCCCAACTGGGTCATGGGCCGCAAGATCTCGGTGGATTCGGCCACCATGATGAACAAGGGCCTTGAGGTCATCGAGGCAAGCCGGCTGTTCGGTTTGCCGCTTGAGCAGATCGAGGTCGTACTGCATCCGCAATCGGTGGTGCATTCACTGGTCGAGTACCGCGACGGCTCGATGCTGGCACAGCTCGGCAATCCCGACATGCGCATCCCGATCAGTCACGCGCTTGGCTGGCCGGAGCGCATCGATTCCGGCGCCGGCAGCCTCGACCTCATGGCGGTCGGCACGCTGCAGTTCGAGGCGCCGGACCTGTCGCGGTATCCCTGCCTGGCACTGTCGTACGATGCACTGCGGGCAGGTGGCACGGCGCCCGCCATACTGAACGCGGCGAACGAGGTTGCAGTACAGGCATTCCTGGATCGCCGGATAGCGTTTACCGCCATCGCACGCGTGATCCGCGATACGCTGGAGCGCTGTCCGTCACGTGCTGCCGAAGACATCGACGTCATCCTCGCCGATGACAACGTTGCGCGGGATTGCGCGGCTGAACTCATCGGCAACAGCAAGGTCACACTGGCACGATGAACAGCGTCCTCTTCTCATTGCTTGCGTTTATCCTTGCCATCGGCGTGCTGGTCACCGTGCATGAATTCGGTCACTTCTGGGTGGCGCGCAAGATGGGTGTGAAGGTGCTGCGGTTTTCAATCGGTTTCGGCAAGCCGCTGTGGAAGAAAACCTTCGGTGCCGACCGCAGCGAGTTCGTGGTTGCCGCGCTGCCACTGGGTGGTTACGTCAAGATGCTGGATGAACGTGAAGGCGAGGTGGCGGCAGCCGAGCTGCACCGCGCATTCAACCGCCAGCCCGTTAACAAGCGGGTAGCCGTGGTCGTTGCCGGGCCGCTGTTCAATTTTCTCTTCGCCATTGCTGCCTACTGGCTGATGTTCGTGGTCGGCATACCCGGCCTGCGACCGGTCGTGGGTGATGTCACACCCGGTTCCTATGCAGAACAGTCCGGTATCCTTGCCGGCGACGAGATCGTTGCCATCCAGGGCGAGCCGACGCCGACCTGGGAAGCGGCGGTCATGTCGCTGCTCGATGCCAGTCTCGCCGAGCGGGATGCAATTGACATGGCGGTGCGCAATTCCGCCGGGGTCGAGCGCACACTAAAGGTGCCGCTGGCGCAGTCGGGTGACCTGCTGGAAAAAGGCGGCGTGTTGCAAAATTTCGGACTCTCGCCCTGGCAGCTGCCGGCCGTGATAGACGAACTGGTCGCCGGGGAGGCCGCGGAACGCGCCGGCTTCCGCAGCGGCGACCGAATCACCGCTGCTGATGGCGAAACAATCGCCGGCTGGAATGACTGGGTTGAATACGTGCGCGCACGCCCGGACCAGAGCATACAGGTGGAGGTGCTGCGCGACGGCGCGCAAACCGCGCTCGAACTGGTCCCCAGGCGGGTTACCGAGGGCGGCGAGGCGCATGGCTTTATTGGTGCCTCGGTACGCCTGCCGGATGCCGACCAGCATGCTACAATGCGCGTCGTTGTGCACCACGGTCCCCTGGAGGCATTCCCCGCGGCACTCGGCAAGACATGGGAAGTCACCACCCTGACGCTGCGCACCCTGTGGAAGATGCTGACCGGCAAGGCATCGGTCGAGAACCTGAGCGGACCCATCAGCATTGCCAGGTATGCGGGTGAATCGGCCGCAATCGGCCTGACGACGTTCCTGGGATTTCTGGGCATCGTCAGCGTCAGTCTTGGCGTCCTGAACCTGTTGCCCATACCGGTGCTGGATGGCGGGCACCTGCTTTATTACCTGGTGGAGATGGTCAAGGGCAGTCCGCTGTCCGAGGCGGCGCAGCTGGCGGGACAGAAAATCGGTATCGCCCTGCTGCTCATGCTGATGTCGGTGGCTTTTTATAACGATCTGGTACGACTGATTGACTGACTGAGAATATGGCCTTGTTTGTGAATCATCTGCTGCGGACGTGCTGGATCCTGCTGTTATCGCTGCTGCTCAACGGGATCGCGCATGCCTTTGAACCCTTCGTCGTCGAGGATATCCGCGTCGAGGGGCTGCAGCGAATTGCTGCCGGTACGGTGTTCAATTACCTGCCGGTCAAGATCGGCCAGACGCTGGACAGCGACACCAGTATTGCGGCCATTACCGCGCTCTTCAAAACCGGTTTCTTCGATGACGTTTATCTGGAACGTGACGGTAACGTGCTCGTCATCTTCGTGCGGGAGCGGGCGGCGATCAGCAGCATCGAGATCGAGGGCAACAAGGACCTCGATAGCGACGAACTGCTCGAAGGTCTGAAGCAGATCGGCCTGGCGGAAGGGCGCGTGTTCGACCGGTCGCTGCTGGAAAAGGTCGAGCAGGAGCTGCAACGGCAGTATTTCAGTCGTGGCAAGTATTCTGTGAAGATCGACACCACGATCACGCCGCTGGAGCGCAACCGTGTAGGTATTCGCATCGACATCTCGGAAGGCCGGGTCGCGCGCATCAAGCAGATCAACATCATCGGCAACCACCGCTTCACCGACGAGGAGCTGCTCGACGAGTTCAGCCTGACCACGCCCGGGATATTTACCACATTTACCAAGAGCGACCAGTATTCCAAGCAGGCGCTGTCGGCGGACCTCGAGGTACTGCGCACCTGGTATCTGGACCGGGGCTATCTTAAATTCAACATCAACTCTACGCAGGTTTCGATTACGCCGGACAAGAAGGATATCTATATCACCATCAACATCACCGAGGGTGAACAGTACACGATCAGGGTGGTGACACTGTCCGGCGAGCTGGTCGTGCCGGCCGAGGATATCTACCCGCTGATCAACATTAATCCCGGCGATGTCTTTTCGCGCAAGCGCGTCACCGAATCGGTAGACAGGATCAGCTCGCTGCTGGGTAACCAGGGCTATGCTTTTGCGAACGTGAATACCGTTCCGGAAGTCGACGATGTGAACAAGCAGGTCGAGCTGGGGTTTTTCGTGGATCCAGGGAAGCGTGTCTACGTGAGGCGCATCAATTTTGCCGGCAACAGCAGCACACGCGACGAGGTGCTGCGCCGTGAAATGCGCCAGATGGAAGACGGCTGGTACTCGGCTGAAAAGGTCGAGCGTTCGCGCACCCGCCTGGATCGTCTCGGCTATTTCGAAGACGTCAACGTCGAGACCCCCTCGGTCCCGGGTACGACCGATCAGCTGGACATCAACTATTCCGTCACGGAAACATCTTCCGGCAGCATCACGGCCGGTGTCGGTTACTCGCAGAGTTCCGGTATCCTGTTCAACGCAAGCGTGCAGCAGAATAACTTCCTCGGCAGCGGCAAGCGGGTCGCATTCACTTTCGACAACAGTGATGTGAATACCGTTTACAGTTTCAGCTATGTCAATCCGTACTGGACCGTAGACGGCATCAGCCGCGGCTTCGGGGCGTACCTGCGGGAAACGGATGCCAGCCAGGCCAACCTGACAGACTACACCACCGACACACGCGGCCTGGACATGAATTTCGGTATCCCGGTCAACGAGTACGACACGATCCGTTTCAGCGTTGGCTACAAGGGTCTCGACCTGAAATCGAGCACCCTGTCGCCGGTCGAGGTCACTGATTTCGAGGACACCTATGGCAACAGTTTCGGCGACCTGGTGCTGTCGGCAAGCTGGCGGCATGACTCGCGCAACAAGCTCCTGTTCCCGGACGAGGGCGGCCTGAAGAGCATCGCGCTCGAGACGACCATCCCGGGTTCCGGGCTGGAGTACTACAAGCTGGATTACACGCAGCAACAGTTTTTTCCGCTTACCCGCAATCTGACACTGGGGCTGAAGGGCCGCTTCGCCTATGGCGACGGCTATGGTGATTTTGACAACCTGCCGTTTTTTGAGAACTTTTTTGCCGGTGGCATTCGCTCGGTACGCGGGTTCGAGGACAACACCC
>Ga0307423_1002374_pt1 | contig 10586 bp, 10 predicted proteins | sample SalMarWE160310MG_FD_202154 | JGI IMG/M metagenome (GOLD analysis project Ga0307423, IMG submission 202154) | Salt marsh sediment microbial communities from the Plum Island Ecosystem LTER, Massachusetts, United States - WE1603-10 | ecosystem: Environmental > Aquatic > Marine > Intertidal zone >... | reverse complement strand
TCCGGTCGAGCTCCATCCTGCAGGGCAGGAGGAACGGGCCAGTTGGCAAACGGTACATCCATCCGCCGCCGAGATGACGGCTCCACCAATCGAAGTGCAATCAACGACATTGTGCGCGCTGCCGCAACCCAAGGAGGGTTCGCCAGCGGCCTTGACCCATTTTCGGCTGCTGCAGATGTAAAGGACGCCTTCGGCAAAAGAAAGTGTGCCGGACATATTCTCGGCACATGCCGCGTCTTTACTCGTGCCGGTGACGGTCCCGACTTTGATGCCGCCTGCCACGTCAAGATTGGCCTTGGGGTCGGCAACACCAACACCGACATTGCCGCTTGGCATAACCCACATATATTCTGTTCCGTTTGCGCCCAGCGGAAGGGGAATCTCGCCTGTGGTGTTGATCCCTTCTGCGGCGTGTGCAGCTGAAAAAGGTAGGAGAAGGAAGGCAAAAAGCAAAAAGAAGGAAAGACGATGCACGGCATTATCTCCGGAAAAGGACACGAAGGAACTGGCTCCTGCCCGCCCGCCCCCCAAAGGGCGCGGCAAGTCTTTTAGAACTTCACGCTTTTGCTTTCGTAGCGGCGGCCCAAAAAGGCAGGGAGTTTATTGCCGGAATGGCTGCCCGGGAATTGGCCCATTTGATAGGACAGATCCGTCTTGGTGCGATAGCTCCACAAAGCGTCCGGATTTTGATGATAGAAAAGATCCGAAACGGCTTCCGTGCGCACCCAGTCGATGATCTGTTTGCGGTGAATGATTTTCCACACGCCCGCTGGCCCTGTGGGGCGACGCTCCAGCCGGTCAAGGAAGCGGCTGCCGATAAAGACATCTTCGCGGCCTGTCGGCTTGTCCAAACGGAAATGCGCGTGGCAATAGGATTCGACAAAAGCGACATCGCCTTCAAGCGTGACTTGGATATTGCCGATCAGGTGATGGGATTCGCGCGTCTGGTTCATGACCCCGATAACCCAATGGACGTAATCGCCCGTCATGCCCTGGAAAACGCCGGGGCCAAGATCAATGGTGGCATCCGGATGAAAAACAGAGCGCAGCAAGGTTTCGTCAATGCGGTCAAGACCGCGGGCTGTGCTGTAAAGCAGATCGGTGATTTCGCATTTGTCCACGACGGCTTGCAAACGGACGGGAAGCTGTTCTTCCGATGCCCCAAAGGAAAGCTGCGCCATCATTGTTGGGTGAAGGGCTTTTTTAAGCAGCGTCTTCCCTTTAGGCGTTGGTGTCTTCTTGGCCACCGTTTTTGCGGGCGCGGCTTTCGGCTTGGCCTTAGCCGTTGCGGTGGGCTTGGCGGCTACGGCTTTGGGCTTGGCTGCTGCCTTGGGCGGCTTCGCTTTAGGTGCAATTTTTTTTGCAGCCTTGGGCGGGGTCGCTTTTTTGACCTGGGCGGGTTTCTTTTTCGCTGTTGCCATGATGTGCCTCGATAAAATGATTTTGGGCCAGCGGCCATCGCTTCCTAGCTTTAGCACGGGTTGTTACGTTTTCGTACAAATTTTTCAGTTACTTAGAGAAAAAAATCAGAAACAAGCCGGAAAATGATAGAAAAGCCCCTGAAATGGCAGATTATTGAGTAAAAATATCAAAAAATAGACAAGAAACGTGTTTATTTGGGCAAAATAGTCCCTTCATCGCTATATTCCGGCGTTTAACAGGAGATATTGGCGCTCTAACCACCGATATTGTGGCGTGAATGGCCAAAATTGGGGATCGATAGCTTTTAGTGAGGCTATGGCTAGAGAATGGCGCAGGGCGATTATTGCCTATCGGGAACATTCCGTCATCGGAAAGAGCGGAAAAGCCCCGAATCGAATCACGGGAAAGCCAGCCTGAGAACAGGCCTTTTTATGATTTCAAAGGTGTGGTTCCTTTAATTAATTCTTAGGCCAGTGTCTTCAAAATGCGTCCCTATGACAAGCGTTGAAGAATATAAAGAGCGTATCGAAGGCACGAACATAGATTCGCGGTCTTTGCTCTCGACAGACTATTTTAACCACTTCAATGAAGTGGTGATGATGCTTGGCATGGTCGGCGATATGCCGGAAATCCTCGACGAGATTGATGGCTGGGATTTCAAAACCTATCGCGAACATTTTATGGAAAGCGGTCTGGGTTTCGCGCCGCTGGCGATTGAATGCTATGAAGCTGCGCCGCCGGAACTGCGCGAACGGTTTGAAAAAATCGCCACGCAGATGAGCATGCTGATCGTCGAAACGCGAACCAAATTGCGCACGACGATGGAATCTGGCGAGATGGACAAATTTAAAGACATGGCCCAGCTTCACTCGATGGAGCTGCCGTCGTTCACGGTTATACGGCATCGCTGGATCAGTCCAAGATTGATGCCATGTTCCCATAAGTTTTGGGATCACTCTTTATATAAAAAATCCTGACCTTTGAAATTTGTCACCAGCCAGTCTTCGCCGATTTTTTTCACCTGATCGGACAGGATGGCGGCTTTGCCGTGTCCCCCCGGAATATCCAGCATATAGCGCGGTTGGCACAGGCCGGAGAGCGTGCCATGAAGCTGCCGCACGATAGTCATACCCTCGCTTAGAGAAACGCGGAAATGTTTCGTGCCTCGCGCCAGATCCGGATGGTGCAGATAGTGCGGTTTGATGCGGCATTCGACAAAGCGGCGCATCAAGGTGGCAAGAATTTCCGGATCGTCATTTACGCCCTTCAGCAAGACGCTTTGCGAAAATAGCGGAATGCCCGCATCGGCCAAGCGTCCGATGGCGCCCAGCGCGGCAGGTGACAATTCGCGTGGATGATTGCAGTGGATCAGAAGGCTGACCGGCTTTGTGCCACTTGCCAGAAGGCGGACAAGCTCCGGCGTCATCCGTTCGGGAATGGTGATGGGCGCGCGCGTGTGAATGCGCAAGGCGCGGATGTGTGCCATCGCCCGCAGTTCCATCAGGGTTTCGCGCAGACGGCGCGGTGAAAGCATCAACGGTTCGCCGCCGGAGAGAATAACCTCCCAGACTTCTTTGTGCTCGCGGATATAGGCCATCGCGCGCGTGGTATCTTCGGGCGATAAAAGGCCGCCATTGCGACCGACCTTGCCGCGCCGGAAACAAAAACGGCAATAAGCAGGACACGCATGCAACAAATTGAGCAACAGCCGATCCGGATAGCGATGCACAATGCCGGTCACTGGTGCGTTGGCCTGATCGCCAATCGGATCGGAGAGCGCCTGTCCATCTTCTTCTATCTCAAGCGGCGAGGGCACAAATTGACGGGCAATAGGATCGGCGATATCGTCCGGATCAATCAGATCGACCAGCAAGGGTGTCAGGCTAACGGGATGCCGAAAAGCCGCTTCTTCCAGTTCGGGCGTGATGTCGTCGAGCAAATCATGTTCTTGCAAGGCTTTCAGCGAACGCGTGGCGAGGCCTTTGACAAAAGGCGCTTCGTCGTCATTCGCAGCAGCAAAAGGGGCAAGAGAAAGCATCGGCTAGATCAATGATAAAAGTGACGGATGCCGGTAAAGACCATGGCCAGACCAGCCTTGTCGGCGGCGGCAATGACTTCATCGTCGCGGATAGAGCCGCCCGGCTGGATAACGCTTGTCGCACCAGCCTCCACGATGGCTTCCAGCCCATCGGCAAACGGGAAGAACGCATCGGAGGCCGCAGAAGAGCCTTTTGTTAAAGGTTCGCCAACGCCCATAACCTTGGCGGCGTCTTCGGCTTTACGCGCCGCAATGCGCGCGCTGTCCACGCGGCTCATCTGGCCTGCGCCGATGCCGACGGTTGCGCCGTCTTTGGCGTAAACGATGGTATTCGATTTGACGTGCTTGCCGACGGTGAAGGCAAAAATCATGTCCGCCATTTCGGCTTCCGTCGGTTGGCGCTTGGTCACGCATTTCAGCTTGGCCTTGTTCAGGATGAGGTTGTCGCGCGATTGCACGAGCAAACCACCCGAAACTGTTTTCATAAAGCGGCCCGTCGCGGTGGGGTCGGCCATGGTCTTGGTCAAAAGGACGCGCAGGTTTTTCTTGGTCGCGACAATGGCCTTGGCTTCATCATCCATGTCCGGCGCGATGATGACTTCGGAAAAGATTTTCGTGATGGCGGCGGCAGCCTTGCCGTCAAGCGGACGATTGCACGCGATAATCCCGCCAAAGGCACTGACGCTGTCACACGCCAAGGCGCGTTCATAGGCAGAAAGAAGATCCTCGCCAACGGCGACACCGCACGGGTTGGCGTGTTTGATGATCGCGACGGCGGGGGTGTCGGTAAACGCGCTGACCAGCTCGAACGCCGCATCAGTATCGTTGATGTTGTTATAGCTTAGCTCTTTGCCCTGCACCTGAATGGCCGTGGACACACCCGGACGATCATCGCCCAAAACGTAGAACGCGGCGGTCTGGTGCGGGTTTTCGCCGTAACGTAAAGATTGGCGCAGCGTTGCGGGGATGCTCAGCGTTTCGGGATAGTCCTGCCCAAGCTGCGCAGAGAACCAGCCGCTGACAGCCGCATCATAGCTGGCCGTATGGGCATAGGCGGCCGCCGCTAGTTTTTTGCGGAAAGCCAGCGTCGTCGCGCCGTCATTTGTTTTAAGCTCGGCTAAAAACTCATCATACTGCGCGGGGTCGGTTAGCACGACAACGCCGTCATGGTTTTTCGCTGCCGAGCGCACCATAGCTGGCCCGCCGATATCGATATTCTCGATGCAGGTTTCAAAGTTCGCGCCTTTGGCGACAGTCTCGCGGAACGGATACAGATTGACGACAACCAGATCGATGGGCGGAATGGCGTGCTGCGCGGCCTCGGCTTCATGCTTGGCATCGCCGCGTCTTTGCAAAAGACCGCCATGCACCTTGGGGTGCAGCGTTTTCACGCGGCCATCCATCATTTCCGGAAAGCCTGTGTAATCGCCGACTTCTGTCACGGCCAAACCGGCATCGCGCAATGTCTGCGCCGATCCGCCCGTGGACAGGATTTCGATGCCGCGCGCGACAAGCTCCCCTGCCAGCGCAACAAGGCCAGCTTTATCGGAAACAGAAATAAGAGCGCGAGCAATCTTGCGCGTATCGGTCATGGGGCAATCTTTCGGATTATAGTTAACGGGCAGCGCCTGTTTGGGGCGCTCTTTAACGGGTTCTTAAATATCGCGTTTGGGCGGGAGATTCAATAAAAGGAATCCAAAAAGGCGGCTTTTGCTCACAATTCCCGATGGAGCAAAGCCTGCTCTGCCTGACGGACAAGCTCGGACAGGATCTCGAGCGTCGGCTTTTCCTCTTTGACCAGTCCGACGATTTGCCCTGCCATCAGCGAGCCGTTTTCTGTATCGCCATCAATCACGGCGCGGCGCAAAGCGCCAGCCCAGAAATGTTCGATTTCCAGTTGTGCTTCTTCTTTGGTTAGCTCGCCACTGTCGAATTTGGCAATGACTTCGCGTTGTTTTTGCAAAAACAGGTTGGTGCCTTCATTCACGAGGGCACGAACAGGAATAACCGGAAAACGCGGGTCAAGTTGCGGTGTCGGCACCGCATCGCGCGCGGCAGCGCGCATAAAGGCCTTTTTAAACTTTTCGTGCGCGATGCACTCATCGGCGCACACAAACAAGGTGCCAAGCTGAACGCCTGAGGCACCCATTTCCAGATAGGACACGATGGTTTCGCCGCGGCCAATGCCGCCCGCGACAAAAACAGGAACGGATTCGCGCAGTTCGGGAATGATTTCCTGTGCCAAGACAGAGGTGCTAACGGGGCCAATATGTCCGCCCGCTTCCATGCCTTCGATGACAATCGCGTCCGCGCCATTGCGGACAAGACGTTTGCCCAAGGCCAGAGCAGGGGTGAAGCAAATCAGTTTCGCGCCGCCATCTTTCACGCGCTTGACCGCGGGGGTTGAGGGAACACCACCAGCCAAAACAATATGGCCGACTTTTTCTTCAAGGCAGATGTCGATCAATTCATCCAGTTGCGGATGCATCGTAATCAGGTTCACGCCAAACGGCAGACGCGTCATGGCTTTGGTTGCCTGAATCTCGGTGCGCAGGAGATCGGGCGGCATCGCGCCGCAAGCCAATACGCCAAAGCCGCCAGCGTTCGAGATAGCGGCCACAAGATTGCGCTCGCTGATCCAGCTCATCGCGCCACCCATAATGGCGGTCTTCGTGCCAAGAAAATCGCAGCCGCGCTGCATCAACGGTTTAAGGCGGGAGGAGAGAGGAACCATGGTTTGTCGTTTTCCAAAAAAATGAAGTGTACCAGTCCGATGCCAGAGCTGGCGTAAAAGGTCAAGTCGAAGAGGATGAAATCGTATCAGGCCTCTTGTTGATCGAGGCTAAAGGCGGCGTGCAGGGCGCGCACGGCCAGCTCGTGATATTCCTGCGCAATCAAAACACTAATGTTGATTTCGGACGTTTCGACGACTTGAATGTTAATGCCTTTTTCCGCTAGCGTTTCAAACATCAAGGCCGCAACGCCCGGACGTGAGCGCATGCCAAGTCCGACCAAAGAAATCTTTGCAACATTTTTGTCGGCTTGAATATCCGTAAAACCGATTTTGTCACGATCGGCGTTGGCGATTTCAATGACGCGCTCAATATCACCGCGAGAAACGGTAAAGGTTACGTCCGTTGTCTGGTCCTTGCCGGAGGCTGTTTGCACAATCATGCCGACATTAATGCCGGCGCGGGCCAATGTGCCAAAGATCAAAGCCGCTATGCCGGGCTTGTCCGGCACATTGGCGAGCGTGACCTTGGCGTCGCCCAGCGAATGGGCAATGCCGGTGACGGGGCTGTTTTCCATCGTTTCATCCTCTTGTGTCACGAGTGTGCCGGGCATATCGCTGCCGACAGTATTCCCGAAAGTTGAAAGAACCTGAATGGGGATGTTGTAACGCATGCCCATTTCGACAGAGCGCGTTTGCAAAACTTTTGCGCCAAGCGCGGCAAGCTCCAGCATTTCTTCATAGGAAACGCGCGATAATCTGTTGCTTTGCGCGACGATGCGCGGGTCGGCTGTGTAAACGCCATCCACATCCGTATAAATGTCGCATCGGTCTGCGCTCAACGCAGCGGCCAGCGCAACGGCTGATGTATCCGATCCACCACGGCCAAGCGTGGTGATGTTCAGTCCGTCTTCCGTAACGCCTTGAAAACCGGCCAGAACGGCAACCTCGCCTTTTTCGAGACGCGCGTGAAGATGCGTGATGTCGATGCTGAGAATGCGCGCCTTGTTGTAATCGGAATCCGTGACGATGGGCAGTTGCCAGCCAAGCCATGATCGCGCGTTCAAGCCACGTTGCTCAAGCGCTAGCGCCATAAGGCCGGACGAAACCTGTTCGCCTGTCGAGACAACGGAATCATGTTCGCGGGGGTTGTGACGTGGATTTACGCTACGGCAATAGCCAATCAGCTGATCCGTTACGCCTGCCATGGCGGAGACGACGACAACGACTTTGTTGCCGCGCCGCACTTCTTGCGCGACTTTGCTGGCGGCATGCTTGATGCGCTCAATATCGCCGACAGAAGTGCCTCCGAATTTTGCAACCAATAAAGCCATAAGACCAATCCAACATTTACCAAGCAAGAACCCCATGCTATGTCTAAAAAACCGTTTCGCCAACAAACTTTTTGCACTGCAGCGAGAAAACATGGCCCATTCTTCTTCAGCGGCGAGTATTGCGCCTTTGGAAATTGCAAAATTTTCTGCGCAAGCGAAGGAATGGTGGGCGCCAAATGGTGCGTTTCGCGCGCTTCACGAACTTGGGCCGTTGCGTCTGGCCTACCTAAAAACACAAGTTGGGGCATCGCTAAAGGGTTTGAAAATTCTTGATGTCGGTTGCGGTGGTGGCTTGATGACGGAAGTGTTGGCGCGTGAAGGAGCCGAGCTTGTCGGCGTTGATGCCAGCGTTGAAGCGATAGAAATAGCGCGCGCCCATGCGGTGCAAAGCGGTCTTGATATAGCGTATCGTCAAACAAGTGCCGAGGCGCTCGCGCAAACGGGCGAGACGTTTGACGTCATTACGGCGCTCGAAATTGTCGAGCATGTTGCGGATCTGGATTCTTTTATGACGGCGCTTGGGAAAATGCTGAAGCCGGATGGCTTGTTGATTGTCGCCACGCTCAATCGGACAAAGCGCAGCTTCCTTCTGGCGGTTGTGGCAGCGGAATATTTGCTGGGCTGGGTGCCTGCCGGTACCCATGATTGGGACAGATTCGTTACGCCAGCCGAATTGGCCGCTTTGTACGAAAAAAACGGGATTATGGCGAAGGATTGCACAGGGGTCGTTTACCGCCCTTTGGGGCGAAAATTTGAAATTTGCAAGGGAAAGGCTGCCGTTAACTATTTTATGACCGGAAAGAAAGAAAAACCCGCTTGTAAAACTTGACTCGGGCTAGGCTGCCCCCTATAAAACGCGGCTTGGAAGTGTTTTTGCGTGCTATCCTCCGATGGGGAGGATTCCTCGCCGCTTTCCAGAAGAATTCAACTTTAATAAAGGCCAGCGGCCCAACCCCGCCGGAGAAAAAAATGTCACGTGTATGCACCGTAACCGGTAAAAAAACGCACTTTGGTAACAATGTTAGCCATGCCAACAACCGTTCGCGCCGTCGCTGGCTGCCGAACTTGCAGGTTTGCTCGTTCCCGTCTGAAATCCTTGGTGGCAAGGTGACGTTGCGCCTGACAGCCAATGGCATACGCACGGTTGAACATAATGGCGGCATCGATTCCTGGGTTATGAGCTCGCGCAAAAGCCGCTTGTCGGACGAAGCGTTGAAGATCCGCAAGACCATGGAAAAGGCTTTGGCGCGTAAATTAGCCTAAGCTTTTGATAATATTCTAAAAAAGCCCGCAGTAATGCGGGCTTTTTTATTGGCTTTTATTCGGCTATAGTCTGTTTATTCCGATATCGTAATATTTGAGATATAAGAGGATTCTTGATGCGCAAAAGACAAAGGGAAATAATCCCGTACACGCCCTATAAAATTGTGGGGGGCAAGAAACCTCGCCGTCGCGGCCTTCTCAAAGCCTTTGCCGTGAATGCAGCTCTTTTCGGCGCAAGCGCCGCGATTGCTTTGACCGTTATGGTCGGGAGTATCGTTGCGGACAGCAAAAATTATACGCAGAAAGATTATAATATGCTGGACGCGATCGTGGCGCATTATTTCCCAAGCTGGTATCCCTCGCCGCCGCAGCATATTCAGCAAAAGCGCGTTGCTGAAATTGAAAAACCCTATCCCTAGAGTCCTTTCCTGAAAAGGCGCTATCCTTCTTTCTTGCTCTTTTGGGGGTAGGCTTTATAAATAAGGTATGACACAGACATCTTATGTGATCGCCATTGACGGGCTCGCGGCGACGGGCAAGGGCACGATTGCGCGAAAGATCGCGCAAGGCCTTGATTTTGCTTACCTTGATACGGGGCTTTTGTACCGCGCCGTCGGCGTAGCCGTTGTGGCGGCTGGTGACGATCTGGCCGACGAACAGGCTGCGGAGCGTGCGGCCTTGGCGTTGGAGGCCAGCTCTCTTGCGGAAATGGCCGATAGTCCGGCCTTGCGTGGGAATGAGGCGTCTTTGGCGGCTTCCAAGGTTGCGGCGATGCCAGCGGTTCGGGCGGCTTTGTTGAAATTCCAGAAAGATTTCGCCGCCAATCCACCGGAAGGCAAAAAAGGGGCGGTTTTGGACGGGCGCGATATCGGCACGGTCATCGCGCCGGATGCTTTAGTTAAGATTTACGTCGAGGCCACGCCAGAGGTTCGGGCCCATCGCCGCTTTCTGGAGTTGCAGGAACGGGGCGAAAATGCTACTGAAGCCGCGGTTCTTGAAGAGATGACTGCACGCGATGCGCGTGACGAATCTCGTGAAGCAGCGCCAGCCAAACCGGCCGAAGACGCGATCAGACTCGATACGTCGGATCTGAATGCGGAAGAGGCTTTTGCGAAGGCTCTGCTGATCGTGAAGGAAAAGCTGGAAGGCTGATCTTTTCTTTTTTGAAAGAGCAAGTCGGCATGAGGTCGGCGACAAATGCGCAAGATAAATGATCGGGCCTTGCTTTCAGCCCCTTTGTTGTCTCCCGCGTTTGAAAAAAACAATGCGCCCGCGGGCGCCAAAACGAAAGCATGTGCCGGAGGCTCTTTACTAAAGGGCAGGCACCTAAGGTCTTTTAAAAAGACCGGAAAGATAAATCCAACATGGCTAAATCAAGTGCAAAGCGTGTTTTCAGGGAAAACACGGACGCGACTATTTCTCATGAAGAGGGAAGCTTTGCTTCCTTGCTCGAAGGCTCCTTTGGCAAAAAGGGAAGCATGGAAGGCACCGTCATCAAGGGTAAGGTCGTCGGTGAGGAAAAAGATTGTTACGTTGTCGATGTCGGGCTGAAGTCCGAGGGCCGCGTACCTAAAAAAGAATTTGCTCTTCCGGGTCAAGCTGACGAAATCAAAATCGGCGATACGGTTGAAGTGTTTTTGGAACGCATGGAAGATCGTAACGGCGAAGCTTCGCTGTCGCGTGAAAAAGCCAAGCGCGAAGAAAGCTGGACCGTTCTGGAAAAGAACTTCAACGATCAAGCACGCGTTACGGGCACCATCTTTGGTCGCGTCAAGGGCGGCTTCACGGTCGATCTCGG
>Ga0307423_1002373_pt1 | contig 10586 bp, 8 predicted proteins | sample SalMarWE160310MG_FD_202154 | JGI IMG/M metagenome (GOLD analysis project Ga0307423, IMG submission 202154) | Salt marsh sediment microbial communities from the Plum Island Ecosystem LTER, Massachusetts, United States - WE1603-10 | ecosystem: Environmental > Aquatic > Marine > Intertidal zone >... | reverse complement strand
GTTTTTAAATTTTAATGCATTGTTTGAAAACATACCGTTTGATTTACTTAATATATCAGTCTCATAATTGAAAGATGAAGTATCTTGAATTAAAAAATATGCTTTTAGTTTTTGAATTTTTGATGGTTCATAAAAAGAGGAAGATGATTTAATTGCAGAAAATCTTTCAATTGAATTTTGATAGCTTTCCATTTCCAAAAATCCATACGCAATTTTGTATTGCACAGTATCATTTTCTGATGTGATCAAATATTTTTCATATTCCTCAATCGCACGTAAATAATCCTTTCCACAGAAAAGAAAATCAGCAAATAATTTAACGTTTTGAGGTGAATGAAAATCAATTTGTTGTGACAAGACGTATGAAGAGAAGAGAATAAAAATTAAAATTATTCTTAGCATCATTCTTTGAAACTAGAATTTGGTGGGTTGTATTTTATGTTTTCTCTATTAAGTGTGTACAAAGTAATTGGATCGTATAAATGTTTATCGTCATAAAAAGGATAATGCTGTTGTCGATTAATGAAATCTGTGTCGCGTGTAAAACGATCAAAAAACATTAATGCTCCTTGAGCAAAATTTGTTTGCTTAACTGATTGCAGAAAAAATCTAGAACATGAAGGATAGAAAGGACAATTTGCACCATCAATATCTGAAATAAAAAACCAGTAGGAGTTTAACAACGGTTTAAGAATTAGATCAGAAACCGATTCAATTTTAAAATCATACCCATATTCTAATAATGGATCTGGAATTTGGTAAGATGGATCAGATTTTTCCCATTTGATCCAATCTGTTTGTGAAAAAGTTACTAGCTGTAAGAGAAAAAAAAATAGTGTCAAATATTTTTTATTTATTATCAAGTAATGCCCTAGCTATTACAACCTTTTGTATTTCGGAAGTGCCTTCATAAATCTCTGTAATTTTGGAATCACGTAAATACCGCTCAACTAAATACTCACGCACATAACCATAACCACCGTGAATTTGAATTGAATCAAGAGCATTTTGTACGGCAATTTTTGAAGCATATAGTTTAGCCATCGCAGCTTCTTTGTAATAAGGTTTATTTGCATCTTTTAACGCCGCTGCTTTTAATGTTAACAACTTTGCAGCATCAACTTTTACAGACATATCAGCAAGCATAAATTGGATAGCCTGAAAATTAGATATCGTTTGGCCAAAAGCCTTTCTTTCTTTTGCATATTTAATAGCTGCATCAAGAGAAGCTTCTGCTATTCCGATAGCTTGTGAGGCTATTCCGATTCTTCCACCATTTAACGTATTCATTGCAAAATTAAAACCTTTGCCTTCTTCCCAAACAAGGTTTGTAGCAGGAACTTTACAATTTTCAAATGTAAGAGAACTTGTATCTGAACTTCGAATTCCAAGTTTGTCTTCCTTTACTCCGTGATCAAATCCGGGTGTTCCTTTTTCAACTAGAATTGTTGAGATACCTTTATGAGCCAATTCTTTATTTGTTGAAGCCATTATCAAATAATAATCAGCTGTAGTTCCATTAGTTATCCAGTTTTTAATTCCGTTTAAAACAAAAAAATCACCATCTCTATCTGCTGTAGTTTTTTGTTTTGTTGCATCGCTTCCTGCTTCAGGTTCTGATAAAGCAAATGCACCAAGTTTTTCACCTTTAGCTAAAGGGACAAGATATTTTTGTTTTATATAATCTGATCCATACTCTTCTAATCCATGGCAAACTAACGAATTATTGACCGACATTATTACTCCAACACTGGCATCAACTTTAGAAATTTCAATCATTGCAAGGACATAACTAATCGTATCTAAACCGGCTCCGCCATATTCTGGTGAAACCATCATCCCCATAAAACCAAGCTCACCAAGCTTTTTAACAATATCGGAAGGAAAAATAGCTTCTTTGTCTCGTTGCACTGAGGAAGGCGCGATTTCATTTTGCGCAAAATCTCTTGCAGATTCCTGAATTAGAATATGATCTTCACTTAATTGGAAATTCATTTTGAATCCTTTTAATTTTTGTAAAAAAACTGTTAATTTAATCCCAAGTATTCTGGGTAATTATTTTATTACAAAAATAAACTAATAATCCATTTGTATCAATCTTGGGGATTTTTGTTAGATTGATATGATTCACAAATCATATTTCTAATATTACATTATGATAGAACAAACTAATACTGAGGAACCTGTTAACAAAACAATGTTAAAGGGATTAACTCTTAAAGAGTTAAGAGATTTTTTTACAACAGCTGAAGAAAAAATATTCAGGGGAGATCAGGTATTCGAATGGATATATGGTCACATGGTTCAAAGCTTTGATGAGATGTCCACACTTCCCAACTATCTTAGAAAAAAATTAAATCTTTACTGCGAACTTAATACTCTTTCATTTGTTTCCTCTGAAGTTTCTCTCAGAACCGGAACAAAAAAATATCTTTTCCAAACAAACGATGACCATATTATTGAAGCTGTAATCATTCCAGAAGCGAAACGAACAACTCTTTGCATCTCTACTCAAATAGGATGCCCACTTGATTGTAAATTTTGTGCGACAGGATTAATGGGATTTAAACGAAATTTAACTTCGGGCGAGATTTTTGATCAATATATGCTTGCCTCAAAAAATTGGGATAAAGCTCCTATTACAAACATAGTTTATATGGGAATGGGCGAACCGTTATTAAACTACTTAAATACTCTTAAATCATTAGAGATTTTTGCAGAAGGTAAAACCAAAGACATTAGTTTAAGAAGAGTTACCGTTTCCACGGCTGGTATCTCGCCTAAAATAGTTGAACTAGCAGACAGCGGGATTAAAGTTAAACTTGCATTATCGCTGCACTCACTTTTTGAAGAGACAAGAAACAAAATCATGCCGATAAATAAAAAGTATTCTTTAGGCAATAACCTGGAAGCTGTAAGATATTATGCAAATCAAACGGGAACCAAAATTACTTTTGAATATGTTATGCTTAAGGATATCAATGATAGATCTGATGATCTTAATGCTCTTATGAGACTTTGTAAATCTCTTCCGTGCAAACTGAATATTATTCCATTCAATTCGATTTCACATATGGCTCCAACAGGACTAGCACACGAATTAGAATCCTCGCCAAGATACAGAATTGAAGAGTTTGTTAATAAACTCCGCGAGAATGATATTTTTACTGCCATACGTTATACTCAGGGAGATGATATTGCTGCAGCCTGTGGTCAGTTAGCTTATAAGTTTAATCAAAGCCAACTAGCGTAATGCGTAAGCTAACACACGATGAAATTTCTGAAAACCGAAGTACTTTAGATACACTTCACAAAGTAAAAAAACTTCCTGTTTACGTAATGCTCAATTCTATCCGTAGCTCTTATAATGTTGGATCAATTTTCAGAACTTCTGACGGAGCAATGGTTGAAAAACTTATATTATGTGGCTACACTCCTCATCCACCCATCCCAGTTAGGAAAATAGATCCATTGCCTACTAAAGCGGGATTGGGAATGCCGAATAAAGCTGGAAATAAAGAAGTTTTGAAAACTGCTTTAGGTTCAACACAAAGTGTAGAATGGGAATACATTAAAAATCCTTTAGACGCTTTAAAGGGGATTAAAGCGAAGGGAATAAAAATTTGCGCACTTGAGTTAACAGAAAATAGCAAACCATATTATGACCTAACAGAAAATGTTTTCCCGCTTTGTTTGGTCGTGGGTAATGAAATAACAGGCGTGTCTCAAGAAATTCTGGATTTATGTGACTATTCAATTGAAATTCCCCAATATGGAATTAAACAATCACTTAACGTTGCAGTTGCGTATGGTATAGCAATTTTCGAGTTAAGGAAAATATTTAATAGTAAGTCTTAATTATTTCAGTTCTCTATCTACTAAAGCAAAATTTCTAATCACTGTTTATCACATAGCAGCAGTAAAGAACTCTTCCTCGTTATCCTTGGTATGAATCATCAACAAGTTAGCACGAACCATTTTTACTAAAGTTCTTGAGGCTCTTCGTTCAGAAATGTTTATCAGGTTTCCTAGTTCTTTAACAGAAATCCTTTCGTTTATAGAAAGATATTCAAATACGACTTTTTCATTCGGACCTATAATATATTTTTTTAATGCCATTTCAGAAGTTTGTGCACGCAATATTCTTATCATTTCTTTGCTCGCTTGAACACTTTTATCATTTACACGGATTGTAACCACTGCAGAATTAACATCTAGGTTATCAGCATAATCTTGTAAACGATGGGGCTTTGTATTTGATTCTGGCACAGTAACTATGACAATTTCTTTACCGGAAATTTCCTTGTATTGAATTGCGGGCTCTAGTGGCGGTTCACAAAAATTAAGAGCTGCGTCTTTAACTAATTCAGTCGTTTCCTTTTCGCTTTCCACTCCAATTATTTTCTTATCATCATCTACCCCAAAGAGAATATAGCCGCCTTTTGTGTTGGCAAACGCGATCATCTCACGGGCAATTTTTTCTGGAGTTGAAAATTTTCTTTTAAACTCACATTGAAGATTTTCACCCTCTTCAATCAGATCAATTAATTCTCGGTATCGCATATAAACCAGATAAAAGAATAATTATGATTCGGAAATGATTATTGAAAATGTTTGCGAGGATCCCAAAGCGGTTCAAGTTTTTTATGATTGTTTGCATTATTAACCGTAGCAACGTTTAACTTTTCTTCCCGCACTCTTGGATTTTCGTCAATAGCTTCGACAATCTTTTTGTCTAATGTATCTAATTGATTATTAGAAACATTACTTGCAATCACTGTGGAATCAGTTTTTAATTTTTGCAAATTAGCTAAACTATCCTGTATAGCTTTTTGAATCCTAACTTTTTCTTGTTTGTAAGCAGTTAATTTACCAGCAACATTTTTTACATAAAGAGACGTTGGGTATTTTGAAACCAGTGTATCGTATACGGAGGCAGCGGAATCCAGCAACGTGAGATTATTTTCTAGTATCCACCCAGAGGTATACAAGGCCTGTGGTGCTAAAGGTGATTTTGGATGTTCTTTGTAAATATCAAACAGCGTATCCAATGATTGATCATAATTGCCTTCAAGCATTAAATTTTCAGCGGAAGAATATTGTGTCTTTGCAGGATCAAAAGTTAAATCAACTAGCGGAAGATTTAATTTACTAGCAGCAGCGTTTACTATGCTCTTATCTTTATAATTATCATATATTATTTTGAAAAGACTATCAGCCATTTGCTTTTTATCAACTGTAAGATAATAACTGCCTAACGCATAAAGAGTATTTGGGTAATATGTTTTTGCCGGATATTCATTTAAAATTGTTGTGTACAAATTATAAGCTGAGTCAGGAACATTTAGCTCCGCAAGGAATAGATTACCAAGCTCCAAACTATTTTTTGCCAGAATAGTCTTAGCAGAATCGATTGGAATTTTTAATTTAAGCGGAGGATTTCTTTTAAATTTTACAGTGTCCAATCTAGCCAGATTTGGATTTTTCATTAGCTGACTTAAGTTATCCTGAATACTATTTTTTTGCCCGAACTGTTCTGTCCTATTTGCTATTATAGCTTTCTGAATATTTTGTTTTAATCCGACAGTATCAACGGGATTATACAACCCGCGGCTTATCAAACTATCGACAGTATGCAGGCTATCATTAATAAAATGTTCAGCCAAAGAATTTTGAATTTTTTCTCTTAATCCCATTGTATCAAGAGGATTGTATAAACCAATTTTGATTAGACTATCAATTTTAATTAAACTATCTCTAACAACTATAGAATGTTTTAGTAGTGTTAATTCTAAAGATTTCGATAAATCGGTATTGGGCGTTGAGACTTCAACATTTTTCCAAATGTCCTGAAGTTCCTTCTTTGCAAGATAATCATTAAGTATTTTTAATGAATCTTTGGTATAAGCAGTGGAATCCTTAACAAAAATATCCGGATTTTCAGTATAGAAAAGTTGTCGATTAAATTTATTTATATCTTTTCTTATCCTTTTGTATTTACTAAAAAGCAGGCTATTATTTTTAGATTTATCTGCATAATCTTTAGGCGGATTACTTGCAACTGCTCTAGAATAATAATATCCGGCGCTATCATAATTGGTAAAATGTGAACGATAAAGTTCACCAAGCTCAAAATTAGCTGCTGCTGCAAATGGTGTGTTTTTATAAAGGGAATCTACCAGCTTAAATTGAATATATGCCTCATTATACTTACCAAGTTGTCCAAGCGATTTGCCTATTTCAAAATCTATTTCATTAAACGAACTTTTAAATTTATCTTTATTGTGGATATCTCTAAATAAGTTTAAGGCTTTTTCATACTGTCCGGCTTCTCTTAATGCATCGGAATATCTAATTGTGGCAGCGATTTCCAAATCAAAATCCGGAGAGTTATCAAGTACTTTTTCGTATGCTAAAATTGCGTTATCATTATCACCGGTTAATGTATATAACTTTCCAATCTCAAAATAAATTTCTGCTCTAGTAGTGTTATCATGATAAACTTCAGCAAATTCGTTGGCCAAACTTATCGCGTGTGGATAATTTTCTTCACGTAACCAATATTTAATTTCTTCTCTGTACGATTCTTTAATTAAAAGATCATATCCTTTTTCAACAGCTTTCGTTCGTACCTGTTCAATGATTTTAGAAGCTTCTGTATTCTCTTTGAGAGAAAACAAACACTTAGCTATCCACAAATTTGCCTCGGATACTTCTTTCTCATCATCAGGATTTGTAGCTAATAGTTCTTCAAATTTTCTTTTTGCTTTTTGATAATTACCCTCATAATAAAATGATTTACCAAGCATCATAAGGGCTTCGTCCACGTAACCAGAGCTAGCGTTAAATTGTAAAAGATTAGAACATTTTTCTATAACTTTTATTAAGGAGTTTTTAGAATTACCTTGAGCTATTATTGGATCATTTGAAAAGAGTTCTTTTTGCTGACTGAGTATATCTTTTTCAGTGTCTTCAAAAAGTGTGGCAGTGTTGTAGTAAAGATTAAAATAAGTTGTAAAGTTATTCCAAACAGAGCAACCATTTAGAATAAAGATAAAAACTAGTATTGAGAAGTATCTAAAATATTTATTTCTAAAAACCATAATTGAAGCTATAAAACCATTGTAAAAAGAAAAAGGCATTTTTTTTCTACAATGCCTGGCTTCCCGATTCTTCCGTTCTTATTCTTATAACGTCTTGTATATCAGAAATAAATAATTTACCATCACCTACCTGCCCTGTTTTTGCAGTTCTCAAAATCGCATCAACTGCTTTTTCAAGCAAGGTATCATCAACGACAATTTCAATTTTTATTTTAGGTATAAATTCAATTTGATACTCACTTCCACGGTAAGTTTCCGTATGCCCTTTTTGCCTGCCATATCCTCTAACCTCAGAAATAGTCAGTCCGCGAATCCCCTCTTCCACCAGAGCTTCTTTAACCTCATCCAGTTTGAAAGGACGAATTATCGCCTCTATTTTTTTCATCCTAATACTCCAGGTTTATTTGCCGTGGCAATGTTTATATTTTTTACCACTGCCGCAGGGGCAGAGATCATTTCTTCCAACTTTATTTTCAACTCTAACAGTTTGCACTTTACCTTCCGCATTTGTTTGTGGCGCTCTTGTGGAAAGTCCAATGTTTTCAGTGCTTTGCTTTCTTTCCATAATTCTACCGGAGATTTGTCTTTTTCTCTGCTGAACTTCATCTGGAGCTTGTGGAAAGAATTTAAATGCAAATGAAACCATTTCGTTTCTGATTTCGCCTAATAAATCAACAAATATTTTAAATGCTTCTGTTTTATACTCAACTAACGGATCTTTTTGGCCGTAGGCTCTTAATCCTATTCCTTCTTTAAGATCATCCATTTCTCGAAGATGGTCTTTCCACTTTTGATCAAGGACGCTAAGGATGGCATATCTTTCAAGTCTTGCCATTAATTGTGTACCAAGCATTTCTTCTTTACGATTATAAAAATCTAAAGTCGCATCAGTTATTTTTTTTATAATTCCTTCTTTACCGAGCGTTTCAAATTCTTCTGGTTCAAGTTTAACATCCACTAGAAAACTTTGAAATACTTGTTCCTTTATTCCGATAACATTAACGGTGTCAAAGTTCTTTTCAATAATTTCCTCAATAATTTCCTCCATCTGCATCAGAATTTCACTTTTTAACCTATCGCCCTGCAAAGCTTTTTGCCGCTTAGCATATATAACTTCACGTTGGGAGTTCATAGTGTTATCATATTCAAGCAATCTTTTTCTGATAGCAAAATTATTTTCCTCAACTTTTTTCTGTGCTCTCTCAACTGATTTGCTAATCATTGGATGTTGAATTACTTCGCCATCTTTAATCCCAATCCTTTCCATTACAGATGAAATTCGGTCACTGCCAAACAATCTCATCAAATCATCCTCAAGCGAAAGGTAAAATTTAGATGTCCCCGGATCACCCTGTCTGCCTGCACGACCTCTTAATTGTCTATCAATTCTTCTAGACTCGTGTCTTTCAGTACCAAGTATATAAAGACCGCCCTTATCTACAACCCCGGATCCAAGTTTAATATCAGTTCCTCGACCCGCCATGTTTGTAGCAATTGTTACAGCGCTGATTTCACCAGCGTGGGCTACAATTTCTGCTTCTCGCTGATGTTGTTTAGCATTAAGAACATTATGCTGAACACCTTTTCGTTTAAGCATTCTGCTGATAGTTTCAGAAACATCCACAGAAGTTGTTCCAACCAATACTGGTCTTCCTTCTTGTTTCAAGTCCTCTATCTGATCAATGATAGCGTTGTACTTTTCTCTTTTGGTTTTATAAACAGCATCATCCTGATCATCACGAACAACAGGTCTGTTGGTCGGTATAACTATAACTTCCAATTTATAAATTTCAAAAAATTCGCCTTCTTCAGTTTCTGCAGTTCCCGTCATACCTGCGAGTTTATTGTACATCCTAAAATAATTCTGCAGTGTGATTGTAGCGAGCGTTTGAGAGTCACGTTCAACTTTCACATTTTCTTTTGCTTCAATGGCCTGATGCAGTCCATCACTGTATCTTCTTCCAGGCAAAACACGACCAGTAAATTCATCAACGATTGCAATTTTTCCGTCTTCCGTAACAACATATTCATCATCTTTTTCAAAAAGAGTATAAGCTTTTAGTAATTGGTGTAAAGTATGAATACGGTCGCTTGCTTCTGAATATTTTTTATAAAGTTCATCTTTTCTTTTAAGTTTTTGTTCTAGTGATAATGATTCATCATGCTCAAATTTGCTTATCTCAAATCCAAGATCAAGCAGAACGAAATAATCCTTCTCCATTCCGCTGCCTTTTGCAAGCTCTTCTCGTCCCTTTTCTGTGAGATCTATTTGATTGTTTTTTTCATCAATGACGAAATATAGTTCATCATCGATAATGTGCATATTCTTCCCTTTTTCTCTCAAATACTCTAATTCGGTCTGCTGCATCAACCTTTTATTTGATGGTTCTGAAAGAATCTTTGTTAGTTTATTATTTTTTGGAAGACCTCGATAAGATCTAAAAATTAAAACACCTGCTTCATTATCATTACTGTTTTCACTATTTATCATCTCTTCTGCTTGTTGAACCATTGAAGCAACTAAGTTTTTCTGCAATCTAAATAATTTTTCAATTTTCGGCTTCATATCATTAAATTGATGATCATCAATATCTACCGGACCGGAAATTATTAAAGGTGTTCTTGCTTCATCAATTAGTACTGAATCAACTTCATCGACAATTGCATAATTATGTTTTCGCTGGACTTGTTGGGAAATATCAACCGACATATTATCTCGCAGATAATCAAATCCAAACTCATTGTTCGTTCCATAAGTAATATCACACGCATATTGTTCCTGGCGTTGAGCGGAATCCATAGTATTGAGAATTACGCCGACAGACAAACCATGGAATTTAAATATTTCTCCCATCCACTCGCTATCACGCTTTGCAAGATAATCGTTAACAGTAACTAGATGCACACCACGGCCAGTTAAAGCATTAAGATACATCGGCAAGGTTGCAACAAGTGTTTTTCCTTCGCCAGTACTCATTTCAGCAATTTTCCCTTGATGTAAAACAATTCCACCAATTAACTGAACATCGTAAGGAACCATATCCCAAGTATTTTTGCTGCCAGCTACAGTCCAACTTTTACCCACTAATCTTTGGCAAGTTGATTTAACTACGGCGAATGCCTCTGGTAATAATTGATCAAGGATTTCTTCATACTCATCATTTAATTGTTCTTCCAGCTCATCAAGTTCATCATACGCCAACTGCCTATCAAAATCTTCATCCGATTGTAGATGAGTTTTTATTTCATCAATTTTTTTGTGTGTTTCTTCAGTATGAGCTTTAATCTTTGTTTTAAACTCATTTGTTTTGTTAACTAATTCTTCGTCAGTAAGATTTTTAATAGTTTCGTAGTAGGTATTAATCTCTTCAACAATTGGCGATAAGATTTTTAAATCTTTTTTATACTTATCACCAAATATTTTTTTAATTATATTTATCATTTATAAAATATATCTCCGCTAATATTTAGAAGTCAAAAATT
>Ga0307423_1002371_pt1 | contig 10600 bp, 8 predicted proteins | sample SalMarWE160310MG_FD_202154 | JGI IMG/M metagenome (GOLD analysis project Ga0307423, IMG submission 202154) | Salt marsh sediment microbial communities from the Plum Island Ecosystem LTER, Massachusetts, United States - WE1603-10 | ecosystem: Environmental > Aquatic > Marine > Intertidal zone >... | reverse complement strand
TGTAGCATGTTTTATCTGGTCTGTTTTGACATCGTCCAAGACCGCGCCAGGAGCCGGGTTGTCAAAGCGCTGAAGGCGTTTGGCGTGCGTGCCCAAAAATCCGTATTTGAATGCGCTAATTTGGACGAGGAAAAATTTCTCATCATGCGGAGTAAACTGGAAGAATTCATCGATACCACCGAGGATTCGATCCGGTACTATCGGCTGTGCCAGGGATGTCTGCGAGCCGTAGAGTTTGCCGGCATAGGAGAGCCCCCCTTGTCGCAGCGGTACCAAATTGTTTGAATCGCACAAAATGCTTGATCCGGCTCTATTCGAAGACAAGACGGGCGGCCATCCGCCGTCGCCAGGGCTATGGCGCGACAGGTCAGAAGCCGCTGCTGCCCTTCTCCTAACCTTGGTTTTGCAAACTGGGTTTACATATACTCTCTTTAAGAAATCCCCCTTGCCCCCTTTAATAAAGGGGGAATTCTTCTCCTCCCTGCCAGTCGCCTCGATCCTGTTGTTGGGCCATCGAACGTTATAAGGATAGAACAAGTCGTAAACCCTCATCGACAGACCGAACAAGGTGAGGGGGTAACTTGCAGCATTTCTCGGTAAGAAATGATCGATCTAACGTGATTACTTGTGAAACGTTGGCGACGGAGTCTTTTGGAAGTCCTGTCTCGGATGCTGGTATAAGCACATTACCGGGTGCTTCTGAGAGGCGAAGGTTCGAGGTTAATACAACCGCGATGATGGTTTGAATGCGGCTTTGATTAAAGGCGTTCGACTGGATGACAAGTACTGGTCTGTTAAAACCTGGTTCAGAAGCTACGGGATCGGGAAGGTGTGCCCACCAAACCTCGCCTCGCTCCATTACCACTCCTCATGTGGCAATGATTTTGCCTGCAATTTGATGAGACTTGGAGAAAGGGAAGAGTCTTCCTCTGAATAAATGGCATTGAGGCGCTCGGTCACTTGTCTGCCCTGGTGCTTGGATAGATATTCGGAGATTGCAGTTGAATAAAGCTGACTGCGGGAAAGGCCGAGCCGCTTGGCAAGGGAGTCGGCAGAGCGAAATAATTTGTCTGGGATGGAAATGGCTGTTTTCATATCAAAAGTATAACCGCAGTAATACCGCCCGTCAAGTTCTTATTTGGGCCCAACATTGTTTCGATTTATCCGCATAATAAACCTCTGGGAAGCTCCCTACGGCCCCGGTCGAGACGGGATCTCCGCCACAATGCAGCGGCGGCGAAGTGCCGGAAAGCATGAAGAACAGCGACTTACCATGACGCGTCCACGGATTTCGCTGTCTGCTTCAATCTTTTGTCAGCGGGGTCACTTTCCGAGATCTCTGAGAATCCCCATAACCTGTCGCTTCAAATCCGGGATATCATCATGCGCTGTTAGCCATACCGTTTCTATATCCACGCCGAAGTAGTCATGAATCAATTTGTCCCGCATTCCGGCAATATCTTGCCATGGAACTTCAGGATAAATGGTACGCAGATCCTTGGAAATGCGTTTGATGGCCTCACCAATGATTTCAAGCTGTCGGATGATTCCGTCCTGAAGGAGGTGATTCGTTTCAAATTGGACGCTGTTGACCCCTTCCAAATACTCTGAAATTCGCTCAGATGCATCGATGACGTGGTGGAGATAGACAGAATCATCTCGTTCCATAGATCACCATGAGTTCGTTGAGGATCCGATCCTTGAGGTATGGACTGATAGCCGATTCGGTCAACAAATCAACTTTCCGCCTCAAGACCTCTGATAGCTTCCGCTCAAGCCTCACCAGCGAAAGGAGACTCTTGGGTTTAGCAAACCTTACAAGAAGGTCGATATCGCTGGATGTGGAAGCATCTCCCCTCGCCGTGGACCCAAAGATGCCGACCATTGAGACATCGTTATCTCGACACATCTCGATGATGATGTCACGCTCTGCGGTATTCATGTTATCTCCTGTTGTGAGAAATTACAGATGATGCATCAGGCGAGTGAGGCATCAGGCTGCTAACCATTGTTTCGATCGATCCGCATAAGACGCGGAATTCCGGTTTTCATTCTACTATTGGGTAGCTTCCAGTTCCTCTCGGACGACACGGCGAAGGACCTCTTCGAGAGGTTGCTCCTGACGCTCCATATATGTCCGGAGGGCATCGTTGAGCATCGTCTGGTAGTTGCCCCCGCCTTGTTCCTCCACCTTGGAACGGAACCAGTCAATAATGTCTCGATCAAGTCGAATGGTGATCCGAACTTTCTTCCCGGAGGAGGGAAGTACGGCACCTCGCTTACCTTTACTAAAGTCGTATTTCGCTCTCATATTGTCTCACCTCGAAGAATCGGCGAACGAAATTCCGTGCTTGGACTTATTTTCTTTGGCCTTTGATTTGTCCCATTCAAACATGGCAACCTATAAATATGCACATTTGTATGTACGTGTCAAGCTTTCTCTGGCGAACAATAAAGATTGTATGCTGAAAACAATTTCATCCGCCCAGCGTGGCTATCTTTGATCTTTGCACATTGATCCTGATATCTCATTGTTCATGGCGCAGACGAGGCGGGCGGCCATCCGCCGTCGCCAAGGCTATGGCGGGACAAGCCGGGGGGCCGCCCCTACATTGGCTGGATTTAAAACAAAACGGTGTTAATAACTTCCCAGGACTCTCAGATAGTCCGTGTTCTTTTCCAGCTCATCGAGCACCGGCCTGAGGGAATCCGATTCAATATCCGCCTCAAGATCCACATAAAACATGTATTCCCACGGTTTGCCGTGAATGGGCCGGGACTCCAGCTTGACCAGGTTAATCCCGTGCTTTGCAAACACCTGAAGCGTTGCAAACAGGGCCCCGGGAAGATTGCCCGTTGAATAGATGAGGGAGGATTTCCGGGCCGGGCCGTTTTTAAGCGGCCCCCTGGCGATGACTACAAACCGGGTATAATTTCTGGGATTGGTTTCAATCGCCTCCTGAAGGACTTCCATTTTGTGAATTTCCGCCGCCACCTTGCTGGCAATGGCGGCATCGGTCATCCGGCCGCCCTCCTTGATCTGTCTCACGGCGGTTGCCGTGTCTTTGGCCGAAACCAGGTCCCAGTCCGGATGCTGTTCCAGAAACTGCCGGCACTGTTGAAAGACCTGGGGATGGGAGTAGACCTGTTTGATGTCTTCTATCTTTGCCCCTGGGTGGGCAATCAGGTGATGCATAATCCGCAGCGTGATTTCACCGACGATGCGCAGGTCGTATTCAAGCAGGTGATCGTAGTTTTCATGGATACTGCCGGTCAACGAGTTCTCCAGAGGCACCACGCCGAAATCGACGTCACCGGCCTTGACCGATTCAAAAATCTGAGTGAACGAGGACATGGGCATGGCTTTGACCTCATCGCCAAAGTACTGCGCGCACGCCTTGTGACTGAAGGTGCCCAGCTCTCCCAGGAAAGCGGCACGCCGCTCACCGTCTTCCCGGATGACACCCATATCCTTAACGGCCCGGGCCTTGCCCAGATAGCCAAAATCGAGCTGTTTGCCGATGACCGGGGCAATCACGTAAATGTCCCGCATCAACTTCCCGAACTGGTCCGGATAGAGGCTCTGCGGGCCGTCCGAGAGGGCGTGGTCCGGATCGTGGTGCACTTCAATCATCAAGCCGTCCGCTCCTGCCGCGATGGCGGCCCGGGCCATGGGACTCACTTTTTCACGGATGCCGGTCGCGTGGCTCGGATCGATGACCACCGGCAGGTGGGTTAAGTTCTTAATAACGGGAATCGCGGAAAGGTCGAGCGTGTTGCGTGTGTACGGTTCAAAGGTACGAATCCCTCGCTCACACAGGACCACATGGTCATTGCCTTCTGACAGGATATATTCGGCGGACATGAGCCACTCTTCAATGGTGGCGGAAAGGCCCCTTTTGAGAAGCACCGGCTTTCCCATGCGGCCTATGCACTTCAAAAGTTCAAAATTCTGCATGTTCCGGGCGCCGACCTGCACCATATCGACGTATTTCATCATCATGTCGGCCTGGGCCGTAGAGGTAATCTCCGTGACAACGCCAAGCCCGAGCTCCTCCCGGATTTCAGCCAGGATTTTGAGCCCCCGTTCCCCGAGACCCTGGAAGGCATAAGGCGATGTCCTGGGCTTGAAAGCGCCGCCGCGAAAAAGGACCGCACCGTACTTTTTCACTTCACGGGCAATGGTGAGAGCCTGTTCCCTGCTTTCCACGGCACAGGGGCCTGCAATCACCACGATACGCTCGCCGCCGATCACCACATCGCCAATCTGAACCAGGGTGTCCTGCGGATGGATCTTCCGGCTGGCCAACTTATACGCGCTGGAGATGGGGACCACCTTTTCCACGCCAGGAAGCTGCTGAAAAAAATCGGGATCCCGGCCCGGCTTTCCAACGGCGCCGATGAGAGACCGGCCCTGGTCTGACATTTCCCGGACCACATACCCTTCGCCGCGAAGGATGCTGCGTATTTTATCCTTCTGCTCCTTTGTTATCCCTTCCTGCAATACCAGAATCATGGGTGAGCCCTCCTTACCGTTAGTCATTCCGAAAAAGAAATTACTCCACCGGCCCGCTTGAACAGGATCTCCGCCAAGCTCCGACAAGCGGATGGCGTTTCGTAACCCGACCAAAGGGATTCATCACGAAAGCACGAAGACACGAAAGTCTTTTAATTTTTTCGTGCTTTCAGTTTTTCGTGTTTTCGTGATTGCGTTCTGCGGCCTATCCAATAAAAAAAGCCCCGAGATTTTTCTCGGGGCTTCAGGCTTTCTTATGTCAAGCCCCGAGCAGACCTTCTCGGTCCACCCGGGGCCTTTTACCTTAGAGGTTACAGGGCCGGGTGGACGCTTCTAAAACCAAAAAAGAAGCGTCCAAAAAGAAATTGTTCTCGATTTTCGAGATTTGTGTTCATCAATCAATCCTCAGCCGGTTTCATAACTCGTATACTTGGTCACAGAACGCCTGTCAACCCTATTTTGTTCTGCCCCCGGCCTGCCCCAGTGTTATGTCTCCGCAATGGCTTTACAATTTCCGTCATGCCGGACTTGAGGAGCCTGTCCCGCACTGCGATGCGGGGGCATCCAGTTCCTCTTCTGGATTCCCCGGGTCAAGCCGGGGAATGACAACTTTTGGCTTTTTGGTGCCAGGTTCAGATCATTGCCAAGAATTGATAGAGACACTACACCAGATGAGACACGAATGGACTCGACCGGTAAAAACACCCACTCAGGGTCCAATTTGACAAAACAAGGGGTTTCATCTATTCAGGTTGCGGCTTCATGTTTTACGGACAGACCGCTTATGGCCCCACTACTGGAAATTGACGACTTGTGTAAGGAATTCGGTGGCCTCCTGGCCATTGCCAACCTGAGCTTTGCCGTGGAACCGGGCCTGATTAAATCGGTTATCGGACCCAACGGTGCAGGAAAAACGACCCTGTTCAGACTGATCACCGGGATCCTTGAAACGACCCGGGGGGACATCCGCTTCAAAGGCGAATCGATCGCCGGCTTGAAGCCATACCAGGTCGCAAGTAAAGGGATATCGAGCACGTTTCAGACGGTCCAGCTTTTCGGGGAGATGAGTTTGCTCGAAAATGTGATGGTCGGACGACACGTTCGTACCCGGTCGGAAATTCTGGCCGTGGGCTTTCGTCTCAAGAGAATGCGGCAGGAGGAAGAGGAAATCCGGGTATCTGCGCTGGAGCGGTTGGAATATGTGGGCCTCAGCGAGAAGAAATCTCACAAAGCCAACAGCCTGGCCCTGGGTGACCAGAAGCTGCTGGAGATTGCCAGGGCGCTGGCCACAGAGCCGGAACTGCTTCTTCTGGACGAACCGGCAGGCGGGCTGAACGAACTGGAGACTGAACGTCTCTCAGAGCGGATCGGCGCCATCCGTGACCTTGGGATCACCGTCATCCTGGTAGAACATGACATGAATCTTGTGATGAATATTTCGGATGAGATTGTCGTGATCAATTACGGCCGGAAGATTGCCGAGGGCCCTCCTGAACGCATCAAAGACAACCGGGAGGTTGTGGATGCTTATCTCGGAGAGGCCATCGATTATTCCGACTTGCGTCGCGCAGAGAAGTCCTGATTGACACAAGGTGCCTCGCAACCGTATGCTTATATGTTTCAACAGTCGGGGTATTTCAGCCCAGAACCTGAGAACTGAGCCCCATGGAGGATTAAACAAGAAAAAGTCCCCGACACCGGATATATTTGATGTTTGATTGGGCCAGAGACTGATAGGAAACGGAGGACGATCATGCACCCCCTGTTGACCGAAGAAATCGGCAAAAAACTTCTCCTGCTGGGCAACGAAGCCATTGTCAGAGGCGCGTTGGAGGCCGGGGTGGCTTTTGCCACCACGTACCCGGGGACCCCGTCATCCGAGATTGGAGACACGTTCTTTCGGATCGCCGCTGAATCGGACCTTTATTTTGAGTACTCAACCAATGAAAAGGTCGCCCTTGAAACGGCTGCAGGCGCTTCCGTGTCGGGACTGCGGACCCTGTGCAGTATGAAACATGTCGGCCTCAACGTTGCCGCCGACCCTTTGATGACTTTAGCCTATGTGGGCGTTCGAGGCGGCATGGTGATTATCACGGCCGACGATCCATCCATGTTCTCCAGCCAGAACGAACAGGACAATCGCATCTACGCCAGGCTCTCGAATCTTCCCATGTTCGCGCCCTCATCGGTCCAGGAAGCCAAGGAGATGACCCGGGCGGCCTTTGAAATATCTGAAGCCCTGGAACTGCCTGTCCTGCTCAGGACCACGACCCGCTTAAGTCATTGTCGGGGCGTTGTGACGACCGATCGCTTGCAGCCGCGTAACACAAAGGGGACCTTTAAGAAAGACAGCGCTCGCTTTGTCACCGTGCCTGCCAACGCAAGAGTCCGCCACAAGGTCTTGCTTGCGCAAAGTGAAAAAGCAAAGGCGATGGCCTGTTCATCCCCGTTGAATAGGACGGCCGGACAAGGAACATGGGGCCTTGTGACCAGCGGCATCGAGCACAATTACGTGGCGGATGCCATTCGGGATCTGGGTATTGAGGACCGCGTAAAGGTCCTGAAGCTCGGGTTTATTTATCCCTTTCCGGACGAGCTGGCTGCAAATTTCATCGGATCTGTTGAAAAAATCCTGGTTGTGGAAGAGCTGGAACCTGTTTTGGAGGAGAACCTCAAAGTGACCGCGCAAACCCGAGGACTTTCCGTGCCGATCGCGGGAAAGGGCGTGGGACGGTTCTCACGTCTTTATGAATATGACCCGGGCATGGTTCGGCAGGTCATCGCCGACTACTTTGATATCGAATATACGCCCGCAAAGCCGATAGATCTGCAGGACGATTCCGGAGCCCCCGCGCTTCCCTTGCGGCCCCCCAACCTTTGCGCAGGCTGTCCGCATCGCGCGGCCTACTATGCGGTCAAGAGCGTTTTGAAAGAAACCGGGACCGAAGCGGTGTTTCCCACGGACATCGGCTGTTATACCCTGGGGCTCCTTCCACCCCTTCAGGCAGCGGATTTTCTCATATGTATGGGTTCCAGCGTGACATCGGCAGCCGGCATTGCCCGGGCAACAGGCAAGAAAGTCATCGCCTTTATCGGCGACTCCACGTTCTTTCACTCCGGCATCACGGGTTTGGTCAATGCCGTGCACAACAAACACAATTTCATACTGATGGTTCTGGACAACGGCACAACGGCCATGACGGGCCATCAACCTCATCCCGGCGTTGAGATTGTCCCTTCAGGGTGGGACAAACCAACGGTCTCCATTGAAAGGATTGCAAGGGCCTGCGGTGTGGAACAGGTCGTCGTTGTGAATCCCATTAATCTCGCAAAAACCAAGAAGGCTGTCCGGGAGGCCCTTGATTCGAACAAACTGTCCGTCATTATCGCAAAAGCCCCCTGTCCTTTATATGAGAAACGAATAACCGGAAAAGGCAGGAAGCGAGGATTTGTCGTGGGGCCCGAGTGCAATGCAGACTGCACCGAATGTATCGACACTTTTGGGTGTCCGGCCCTGTACAAAAACCCCGACCCGCACGGGGAAACGACCATGATCATCAACGAAAATCTGTGCATCGGTTGCGGTGTGTGCGTACAGTTTTGCAATAAGATCAGACCAAGGAAGGCATAGAAGGAGAGTCATTTATGGATAGCTATCGTGTACACCTGACGGGCGTTGGCGGACAGGGAACCCTCCTGGCCACCACCGTGCTGGCCGAGGCGGCGATCCTGGCGGGTCATGAGGCCGTCACCAGCGAGGTGCATGGCATGGCACAGCGGGGCGGCGTTGTGGAATCCACGGCCATGATCGGTCCTATTAGGAGCCCCATCATCTCCGACGGCGAGGCGGACGTCCTTCTTGGATTTGAGCCGGTCGAGACCTACCGGGCCATGAGGAAATGCTCGGCAGACTCCGTCGTGGTCTCAAACACGGTCCCGATTGTTCCCTTCAGCGTGGCCATTGGCAGGGGAAGTTATCCAGATATCGAGAAGCTGTTTGAATTCATCCGCAGCCAGGTGAAACAGCTTATCACGTTAAACGCTCAGGCTCTCGCCGAACAAGCGGGCTCTGTCCTGGCGACGAATACGGTCATGCTTGGGGCTTTGGCCGGCAGCAATGTCCTGCCCATCGCCAAGGAGGCCTTTGAGGAGACCATTCAAACCAAGACAAAGAAACAATTTGTGGAGCTCAATCTGAGGGCTTTTCAGATCGGTTTTTCATCACTGTGAACCTCATTCGAAACTTCAGCATTATTGCCCACATCAACCACGGGAAATCAACCCTCTCGGATCGCCTCATTCAGGCAACCGGCATTGTTTCGGCAAGGGATTTCAAGGACCAGATCCTCGATTCCATGGATATAGAGCGGGAACGGGGCATCACGATCAAGAGCCAGGCCGTCACGCTGCCTTATACGGCAAAAGACGGAAAGACTTACAGCCTGAACCTCATCGACACACCCGGCCATGTCGATTTCTCCTATGAGGTCTCAAGGTCCCTGGCGTCTTGCGAAGGGGTTCTCCTCCTTGTCGATGCCAGCCAGGGTGTTGAAGCGCAAACCGTCGCTAACTTGTACCAGGCCATGGATCATGGCCTTGAAATCATCCCGGTGATCAACAAAATCGATCTTCCGGCAGCCAATGTTGAATGGACCAAAAACCAGATAGAGGAGGAACTCGGGCTCGATCCTGAGGGTGCTATTCTCACCTCGGCAAAACAGGGAACCGGCATCGAAGATGTCCTGGAAGCTATCGTTACCCGACTTCCTCCCCCGGAAGGCTTGCCTGAGGAACCCCTGGAGGCCCTCATATTCGATTCTATCTATGACGCCTACCGCGGCACCGTCATCTATTGCCGGATCTTTCACGGTACCGTCAAGCCGGGGATGACCATACGCTTCATGTCCAATGAGGCGACCCATCGGGTCGAAGAAGTGGGGATATTCAGACTCAAACGGATCCCACGGAAAACGCTCGCTGCAGGCGAAGTCGGCTATATTATTGCGGGCGTCAAGACCGTAAGCGACACCCGCTGTGGCGATACGATTACCGATGATGACCGGCCCTGTGAAGCGCCACGGCCCGGTTTCAGGGAAGTTAAGCCTGTGGTGTTCTCTTCCCTTTACCCCGTGTCTTCCGAAGGCTATGAAGACCTGGCCGTGGCCCTGGAAAAGCTCAAGCTCAATGATGCCTCTCTGGTCTATGAAAAAGACGCCTCATCCGCGCTTGGTTCCGGTTTCCGTTGCGGATTTCTGGGCCTGCTTCACCTGGAAGTCGTCCAGGAGCGCCTGGAGCGGGAGTTTGATCTTTACCTCATCGTGACGGCGCCGTCCGTGAAATATAAGTGTGAGATGAATGACGGCACGACGATGACCATCGATAACCCAACACTTTATCCTGACCCCACGAAGATTTCAAAGACCTTCGAGCCGTACATTTCAGCCTCCATCATGATGCCGGATCGATATCTCGGTGCGGTCTTGAAGTTATGCCTGGACCGCCGCGGTACCGGAGCCCGGCACCGGTATCTGGATGGGCGTCGCGTGGAGCTGACCTGTGAACTCCCCTTGGCCGAGGTCATCTATGACTTTTATGACCGATTGAAAACCGTCACGCAAGGATACGGCTCCTTTGATTATGAACTGCGCGATTATCGGGAAAGCGTCCTGGTCCGGCTGGACATTCTGATCAACACGGAACGCGTCGACGCCCTTTCTCAGCTGGTTCACCAGGACCGGGCCCCAGAGCGGGCCAGATTTGCCTGCGAACGGCTCAAAGCTGAGATTCCGCGGCAACAGTTTAAAGTCATTATTCAGGGGGCCGTCGGCGCAAAGATTATCGCACGAGAAACCATCAGTCCTTTTCGCAAGGATGTCACGAGCAAGTGTTATGGGGGGGATATTACCCGAAAGCGCAAGCTTCTTGAAAAACAAAAAAAAGGGAAGAAGCGCATGAAGATAGTGGGCTCGGTTCAAATACCTCAGTCTGCCTTTCTTGCCGTGCTGAAACGGGACGAAGGATGACGGCAAAGCAAAAAGGTCCAACGTTTGCGGGAAAAAAAGAACCAGCTGAAAACAATCTATG
>Ga0307423_1002370_pt1 | contig 10601 bp, 8 predicted proteins | sample SalMarWE160310MG_FD_202154 | JGI IMG/M metagenome (GOLD analysis project Ga0307423, IMG submission 202154) | Salt marsh sediment microbial communities from the Plum Island Ecosystem LTER, Massachusetts, United States - WE1603-10 | ecosystem: Environmental > Aquatic > Marine > Intertidal zone >... | reverse complement strand
AAGCCAAAGCAAGGCGATCTTCACCGTCCTGATATCTGCCATGATCCTGTGGATCGTTACCCTCATGATCTTTACCGGCCCGTTGTCTTATTTTTACGACATTCCGGGTCAATAGACGTCGGGCAAACCGCCCTGACAAGAGCTATCGGGCATGAATGAAATCGAAAAAGCGCTTTTGTCATTGAACTACCAGTTGACTTCCAAAGCCCTAAATCTCTGGAATGGGGACACGCCCGGGAAGTTCGATTCAAACCCATACAGCGGATTCGATCATATCCTAACCCCGAAGACCCTCGGCAGCCTCCGCCCGGCGGGAATGTGGAACAGATCAGAACACAGGGTTTTTCACACGCTGTTGGGCCATTATCTGCAATACCGGATATCACCCTTTGAGAACGAACTATTCACCTGGATGCGGGGAGCGACGGCCCATGTTCAAGGTGAGAAGATCTACTTCAGGGACATCCTGTCCTGGTGTCAGAAGCGAAGCGATTTAGCGAAGCGTAGAATCGTTCAGGAAGAATCGAGACGGCTGTGCAAGTTCTTGAAGCCCTTCAGCGTTGGCCTTTGGGAATTCCTTCTCGAACTGCTTAAAGAAGAATTTTCATACGAGAACTACATTCAGTATTGCAGTGAAAAGAAGCAAGTTGATTACGATGTCTATCTATCCAAAGTCCAGGAGGTATTGCGGCAGACTCATTCCTTGTATTTTCAGGCCATGGAAGCCTGGGCTGAAAAAAGCCTGGCGACCCCACTGGCGGCACTGAACCGATTCGATGCGATCTACCTCCTCGGATTGGGTGAATTTGACGATTATTTCCCCGGTCAAATCCCTCTGAGAAAGCATCTCGACTTTTTCCATCAATGGGGCCTGCAAGTCAACGACATCCGGGGCTTGTCTCTTCACATTGATCCCTCCCCAAAGAGGTCGGGGCAGGCTATGACTTTTGCTTTGAAAATACCGGATGAAGTCCACCTGGTCATGAACCCTCAAGGCGGCTGGATTGACCTGGAAACGCTGTTTCATGAAATGGGCCACGCCTTGAGCCACGCGTTCACCTCCCGCGACCTTGCCCCGCCTGATAAGGATTTTTTTACCTCCAATACCCTTTCCGAAACCTATGCATTCTTGCTTCAGAACATGTGCTTTTCTCCTCCTTTTCTTGAAAGGCAATTGAGGCTTTCATCCAAAGAGATAGAGGAGATATCCTTTTACAAAGTCTTGAAGGATTTGTCGGTTTTCACAAGATATGCAGGTAAGTTTCTCGCCGAGTACCGGATATTCAAGGAAAACGATATTGAGAACGGCCAGATTTATGCCGACCTTATGAAAGAGCACACCGGTTTCTTTTACCATCCCGAAACCCATCTCTTTGATCTGGTGGCCGAATTCTATTCCCTTGATTATGTGGTTTCATGGATGGCCGAAGCGACCATGGAAAGGACTTTGGTGACGACTTTTGGCGATGATTGGATGTTTAAGCAAGAGGCGGGCAAGACTTTGAAAGAATGGTGGTCCCTCGGGAATCAACACAGGGTTGACGAATTTTTCCGGATTAGAGGCATTGGAACCATCAATCACGAAGATATACTTGCAAGATGGCGGAGCAAGCTGTCGGGATACTCCTAACGTTGGACAAAATAACGATGCAGACCATTCGGCAACAAATGATCTCGGTGCTGTCAGAAGGAGAGTGCAGTGCCCGAGACCTCTCCCAAATCCTTCGTATCCAGGAGAAAGAGGTCTATAGCCATCTTCAACATATCGGGCGTTCCGTCGGCTCACAAAACCGTAAGCTTCTGATCATTCCCTCCCGGTGCCTCGTTTGCAGCTACGTCTTTGACGAGCGAAAACGATTCACCAGGCCAGGCCGTTGCCCCCGCTGCAAAGGAGAACGGATTGAGGGACCGAGATATGAGGTGGTTTCCCGTATGTAAGTATGACCTCGATTGAACGAAAGTTTACTCAATCGTGATGATCACTTTCTCGCCCTTCTTGTGTTTTTCTATTTCAACGAGTGTGCCCTGGATTTCCTTTTGTTGGGCAAGCTCAAGGATGTGATTTAGATCTAACCCGTATTCCTGTAGAGCCAAGGCCGCTTGCTTCGGCATCAGTTTTTTTGCGAAACGAAGAATTCCCAAGGGAATAGTAATTGTCGTTTCGGGTTTTTCTTCGCCATCCTTGAATATCCTGATTCTCAGGCCTCTCATAGATCGTCCCCCTTATCCAATGCCTGTTTATTACCTGAATCTTGCCTGGAAGTCAACGACCGCCCGCATCGCGGGAAAGGGCAAACGCACGACAGTGGGTTATTCGTGGCGGTTGTACCGGGTGCAAAGCACCCGGTTTGAAGACAACCAATTGTCAGTAAACGTCGAAGTGGAAAGGGGGGGCTTTGGGGTCCTGAAAAACACGTGCCATGGCCTCAACATGCCGTTCAGTCAATGGCTCGTTAAACTTGATATGTAAACAATAGTCTTCTCCTGGACGAGTGCTTATGGCCACAATGGTTCCAATCTTGTCTGTTTTCTCGTGGAAGACGTCAACAGTCGGATAGAACGTTATCTTCAGTTGTCGACCCAGCAAGGCGGCAGGGTCAAGATCTTTTGAAATCCGACACAATACAGCCAAGCCCCCAACGGAAATATCTGAAAGTCGACCCTCAAAAGGCATTCCCAGAGGACTACCGGAAGCCTGGAAAACCTGCACCGTGGTTCTTCCCGATATCTTAATCCGTTTGTAGGCTCTGCGTTCTATGCGCTTCTTTGCCAGCAGCTGATAAACTTTCTCCAGCCCCTGGCAATAGCTGATAAGCTTCGATTCAAGGGTTGGCATCCAATCTCGAGTTCTTGTCAGATCTTTTCGATCCAAGGTATAGAGTTTAGTCGGAGAAAGCGCTGTCAAAGAGGTTGTACACACCGAAATGGAAAAAAAAGTGTCGTCGCCTGCAATATCTCCGGCGGTCAAGGTTTTCAGAAGATTCTCCGTGCGCTCCTGACGATATGTTATGCGCAGACAGCCTGTATGAATGAAATAGAGCCTGAAATTCAGCTCACCCTGTCTGAAAACGCACTCGTCGGGACCATACGTTCGTGCTCTCAAGAGATGACACAGCGCCCTTTGCTCATCGGGGTTGAGGCCCGCATCAAGCTCAGACAGTGTCTCCATTTTGTCTTGATCCGCCAATTTGCTCAGTTCCGGCTTGATCATTTCACCGGACCGCATCATTTCCGGCATGGCACACGAAACCGGTTCAATAAGCTTTTCTTCTAAGGCCTTTGCTTTCACAATTTTTTTCCCTCTCCGTATCGGACAATCGAGTAAGTGGAATACTGGAATAGTCTTTGACTCTGCCCATCGAAGCTCCCGCTGTGCGGGCAAGGACGTCGCTTGTGGCATACGCAAAAAAGCCGAGCGCCACGAGCGTTCAAAGAAATCCTGGCCTCCTGGTCGAGACTGGATTGAGGCACGAAGCATAAAACATGCCAGAATGCCGTAGGTTTCTAATGGGCCATGATCGCAGATGATTGGCCTTATGGCCTCAACTTAGGCTGCTAAAGAATATGAACCAACATGTCCGGCTGTGCGTCAATCTGTCAAATCGTTGGCATTGGAGAATGTTATTCAGGGAAGCGTACTCAGCAAGAGACCTTTGAAAAATGCCCCTTTTTGCCCAATCTCGGTGTCGGGCTCCGGTTTAAATCCGCGAAATACTCTGAGTATTCCTGTGGTTTAAATCCTCGCTCTCCTTGACCTTGAACAAAAATGAACGTTTTTCAAAGATCTCAGAAACTTAAGGAGGGAGGCGCCAGATAGGAAGATTGGAGGGGATGGGGCCGCAGAACATTTTGCTGAGAAGCGACTATGGGTTCCTGGTCCTCAGAAGTTCTCTATAGGCCTCTGTGAGTCTGATGAATTCTTCGTGTGTGCCGCCCTTATCAGGATGAAGTTTTTGGGCCAGGCGGCGAAATAACCGAACGAGACTGCGCTTGCTCATGGCGGCTAATATGTCCTTCTTCACACCGAATATGGAACTTGCCTCAGAAAGACTCACAGCGCGAACCTTCTGCGGAAACCTCCACGCCCTGTGTGTGTCCATGAACTCCCTGACGTAATCACGCAAGAAGGAATCCGGACCGAAGGAATTGTCGAAAAACATGATCACGTAACGAATCAGGTATTCGTGCAATGCATCTCGTGCCTTTTCTCCCAGCCAAAAGACGGAATCATTGTTGAGGCAACAAATCTCCCCGATAAAGTACTCATCCACCGTCTCTTGATTGAGCCCCTGAGGCATTTTCTTTGCCCAGCTCTCAGTGAAAAATCTTTGCAGGTCAAAGATAACAAAAGCGTAATTCTTGAGTTCCCGGGGCCCTAGGCATCGTTCCATGCTCATGAAGCGCTGTTCGATCTCGTCCCGCGATTTCTCGAAAAGCCACCGATAAAGCTGAACAGGCATTCGTCCGATGCCGGCCTGGTCCATCCTCCCGGATCTTAAATAGTGAATTCGCCGTTTATCAAACTCACACACCTGTCGACACATCTGAGCTTCTCTCTCCGGGGTGAGCTTCGTTTTTCCGCGCCTGGCTTTTTCTTTCTCCCGAAAGGAGCTGGTGATCCTTCTTATTTCAGGTTCGATGAAGGGCCAGAAAACGTCTTCCATATCGTTCATCGTCACCCTGGCCCCCAGGGAAGCAAGTCTTTCCTCCACGACCTCATCAATATAGAAGGCATTCCCTCCGGGATAGACAATATACCTCGCCGGATTCGGACCCAGACGGATGAGCTCGCGGCTCCTCCAGCAGTCGCGGTCTTTGTATGACTCCCGGATGAAATAATGGGTTTGACCCATGATTCTACGTTGAGCGAGATACAATAGCCTCTCTCCCTGTAGAAGATTGCCGTCAGACGTGACGAGGCACAGACGAATAAGTCTGGGCGGCTTTCGGAACCGAACTATCAGGCGCCTCTTATTTTCACTATAAGAGGCCAGGCCTTGTCCGTCAAATCGAACGCGGGTCCTCCCGGTGAGAGTTCTGCCTTACGGCGGTGCTTCGCCGGGCAATGGCTGTTTTGTTCCGTAGCATGAGCCTGACCTCTCAATTCTTCGGTTGGTTAATCCACTGCCCGATTTGTCCATTCTAGTGCTCAAAAGTGGCATTTCTTTTCCCACTTCGGGCGTTTTCTTGCTGACCCTATGGGCTCCCCTCCTGGCTCGACAGAGGCTAACACCTTGTAACTATTATCAAAATATAAGAGCTGGTGACAAGTCGTACATAGGCATGCGTGTTGCTAGGAAAGAGACAGTAATCATTCTTGCCGTTCCCCTTGCGATGTGAATGGAAGAGATGATTCATTTTCAGCTTTTGAGGACGAGGCCCATAATGCAGTAAATCCCGCGTTCGGCTCAAAAGCCCCGGCCAAGGCCCCAAGGATTCATAGCCCATGACCACCTCCTTCGATCCGGGCTAGCTTGGCTTCGGGGCTTTTTTGTTTGGGAACCATTGCGGAAAAAGGAGGACAGACAGGGACCCGGGACGAGGCACGATAGATCAATCACTCTGTCTTCTTGAAGACCAATGCCTTTCTGCCGGGGACTTGCAGTTTGATCGTGCCGTTCTCGATGGTTCCAACAAGGATACCCCCTGATTTTGTGTGCAGCCTGATCTCGTCGCCTTTCACCTTCCAGGTGAAATTGACCTCGTCGTCCCCCACCCTCTGAATCGCCTGGCCGTCTTCCTTCAACTCCAGGAACACCACGGCCCCTTTCAGGGATTCATCGCCAGCGGCTTCATACTGACCGGCATACTCTTCTCTGGGTGGGCCGCATGAAAAGGTGAGGACAAGGAGCAGGCAAACGAGAGCTGCCCGTACCCGATTCTCAAAGGCCGATTTTCTCAACGTACCTCCTCTAATCAGAAGCAACCGTTGCCATCTTCTTCCTAAACAAACCGCCCCTACTGAAGAGAAATATCCTGTCGTATAAGAAGATTTGAGTGGTCATGATCAGCCAGACCGTGTCCTCAATGACTTTCTTCCACCCTATCGTCTCCCCGACAGGATCAAAACATCCGCAGCTGATGGGGGCTGCCCGGTGAATGTTGATCACGATCATGACAATGAACATAATAAGCAGGGCTGACACAATAGACGCCGCCGCCCTCGTCCTCAGGCCAATAATCAAAAATAATCCGCAGCCCAGCTCCAGCCACGGCAAAATGACTGCCGACAGATTAACGAGCATATAGGGCACGAGTCGATAGGAGGCCACATTTTCGGCAAACTGAGCAGGATGGGGAATCTTGCTCATACTGGCATAAATGAACACCATGCCTATGTAGATCCTAAGGGCAAGAGACAAGTACTCGCTCGTCAGAAGGCTTCTAATGAGTGACCAAACCTTGCTCATGATTCGACCGCATATCCTTTCTTCTTCCACGCCCGGATCCCGCCGTCCAGGATCCTAACGTTCTTGTGTCCGCGCAGAATCAATTTGTTGGCGATGTATGCATCATAGCGCGAGCTGATGGTTCTTCCATATACAACGACTTCTTTGGTCTTCTCCTGTCCCCCCAGCGTCATCATATACATGAAATCAAAAAGAGCCACGGGGATGTTGACCGCACCGGCAATATGCTCCTGTTCATAGAAATTCGACGGCATGGCATCGACAAAGATTGCCCCCCCTTCATAGGCAACCTTAGCCTCTTCAGGAGATATCTCGGGGGCCTCCAGGTCAGAGAAAGTTTTTGGAAACAGTTGAATCCCATTCGGGTTTGACTGGTTGAAAACCAGGGCACACATCACAGCCAAACCGATGATGAGCACAAAATCAAACCACGAAAGTTTGGGGGCCTGGTAACGTCGCTGGGCCACCTGCTGAAGCGCCGAGTCGCCGCGGCGAACCCACTTGGACATCTGTTTGACAAAAGCCGCTGCAATGTCTGGGTGCTTTTTGAGAAGCTCGTCGAACGGCCCCTTGGGAAGGACAGAGAGCCTCGTCTCCTCCATGGCTTCCACGCTTGCGGATCTCGGCTCGCCCGTGAAGAGAGCCATTTCGCCGAAACTATCGCCCGGTCCCAATAGGGTCAGCTCTACTTCCACGCCTTCGGAATCTTTTCTAAACACCCGCACCTGGCCTGAATCGATGATACAGAAGCTGTCACCCGGATCGCCCTCCCGAAAAACCATGGCGCCCGCGGGCACAGCCCTTGTCTGGACGACCCGGCCGATGGCAGCCAAACCCTCTTCGGGAATTTCCGCAAAAATATCGACTTGGGAAAGCTGTTCTTGTTTATCGATTTCGGCAGTCATTCTGCACGTTGACCTCGCCCACGACTTGATCTGATAGAAGAGATATGTGCCCGTTGATGAATTTGAGTGTTCAAATGGGAGAATTCACCGAAAGTTCTGTTACACGAATACCCCCGTTAAGTCAAGTCAGGCGAGAACCCCGGATCCCACGTCCCTGCCCCGGCTCTTGTTTGCGCCCTGGCCGGGTTATCGTTGTGCCCGCACACATCGGACACAGCCGGGGGAACTCTTGGGAGACACCGACTCGAGACCCGGGGAGAAGTTCACATACCATGCCTGATCAGGGGCGCCGCCCCATGTCGTGCTCGAAAAGTATGTGGTGGTGCCGCAATTACAATCAAAGACCGGATCAATCGCAACAGGATGACGACTGTCGTCCACAATGCTTGCAAGTTCCCTGACGTCTGGGGTTTTCCAATCCGCGTGGCCCGCGAGTTCAAGATTTTCGCAATAGTCCAAGGCCTCTTGCCAGTCCCGAACTTGTCCGTCATCAGCCTGTTGCCATGTAAGACCCGTGTACGGGTCCCAAACCGTGCCGTCCCCATTATCCTGAAATTCTACCGACTCGGTCGGGGTACCGCGAACACACCTCACAAACCATGGCGTTCCGTTGTTACTTTGCAAAACATAACCTTCAGAGAAGTCCACGGTCCAGGATAGGTAAGAACGCAATGCATCTGTGCTACTCGACCAATAACCGGATGAACGGCATGACGGGAAGTAATTCGTATCTGCCGCAGGATCGGCATTGCCATAGTGCACGATGGACATCAACTCTCGTCTTGTGGGAACCTGCCAATCCGAATACCCGCCAAGCTCAACGGCCTCGCAATAACTCGTGGCCTCTTGCCAGGACCGAAGAATCCCGTCGTCGTCCATCTGCCACATGAATCCGGTGTTTAAGTCCTCGACCACATTGTCGCCACGATCTCTGTATCGGGGCTGAAATCCCTGGTATTGGGCATCCTGCCCCTGATAGGGTTCTTCAAGGGAGGGGCACGGCACTTGCCCAATGTTGTTGTAACATATGGTCTGCCCCGTATCGGGCAGCGTAAAGGTAATCGGGTCACACACGTCGCCAACCCCATCCCAGTCTGCGTCTGCCTGGGTTGGATTGTACGTTGCCGGGCAGTTGTCTATTGCATCAGGGATCTGATCGCCGTCTGAATCCCGTCGCCATCCGGCCACCTCCTGCAAAACAAGAATGAGCTCAGCGGCCCCGATCTTGCCGTCTTTGTTGACCGCAGCCCCCTGCTGGAACCCTGTTGTCGGCCCGCCGCCTGACATTGCCGCCAAGGCCAAAAGAGCGTCTCGCAAATCCACCACGCCATCTCCATTCAGATCTCCGACCAAAGGCACCGTCAACGACTTAACCAGAAGGTCTCCGCTTTCACCATTCTTTGTGGCCTCCTGGACATCGGAAACATGGATCCGTATGGTTTCCTCCTTGTCGTAAGTCACGTTGTCCAGGATGAGCATCCCGTCCAAAAAGCCACTCGCAGAGGTCGGCTGAAGGTTGCCGGCGCCGTCATGCTCTATTTTGACTTCGCCCTCGTAAGTGGTCATCGTGTTCTCATATTGGTCCACTGCTGTTATGGAGAGAACAAAAGGTTCGCTCACAATCGCCTCCGGCGGAGCTGCAACCGTAAAGTGATCAAGAACGGACGCCTCAGTGAGGACTCTTTGCACATAAGAACCAACGGCTTGAGCGGCGACATCGCCGGTGCATGTGGCCGTAACCGTCACTGTGTAGCTCTCAGCCGAGCCGGTCGCATTCTGAGGGGCGGTCCATGTTGGGTTCTGAAGGGATGGATCATCGAACTCCCCGCCGGAGGCCGTCCACTGATAACTCACGTTCTGGGCCGGGGTGCACTCAGCCGAGGCTGAACACTGCACTGAACCACCCGATGAGACCGGATTTGGATCGCCGACCGGCCCGGTGGTGAAGCTGATCTCGTGTGGCGCGCCGTCTCCCTCTAAATAGATTTCTGTCCCGTACAGGTTTGGATCATCACTCAATATCCGCAGGAACGCCTCCTTGTGGCCCCCGGCCTGCGGCAAGAACCTCACGACAATTTGATGTTGACCCTGGGGACTCAGCTCAAAATTCCCTTGCCCGCCCACAATAGTAAACTGATCTGAATGACTACCCGAAACGGCGGAACCGGTCACTCGAACCGTCGTGTTGCCGATATTAATCACTGCAAAGAGCTGGTCAGAGAACTCTCCAACCACAATCTCTCCGAAATAATGATAAGATGGTTGTATGGCTATTGCCGACCACGGACATTCCGGGGTACTCTCGGGTCCATGGTTTATCCAGTTTGTTTCCATCCCATCTCCGTTTCTGGCCTTCACCCGAAATGAATAAACCTGTCCGCAGCTCAGCCCCGTGCTGGTCCACTGGCTATTCGTTGTCCAGCCGCTGTCCGTCCCCAAGGTGACATTCTGACAGAAATACTGGGTGCCGGCAGGATTCCCGTTCGGGCCCCAGTTGGCTGTGATGCTCTCTTGCGTGACGCCTGAAAAAGATGACACGGTCGGGTCCCTGGCAAGCGTATATCGGTAAACCACGGTAGACGCTGCGGTCTCGTTCGGTGCCTCCTCAGCAGAATCTCGAGCTTTGACAAGGTATCCGTATGGACGGTTTGGTTGCAACCCATTATCGGAGTATGATGTGGAGCTTTGCCAGCCCGAGTCTGACCCGCCTGTGCCGCCCATTGGACTGCCCACAAAATCGAAGAAGTAGGAGACCGGCGGCGACTCATCCGATGCCGTTGTGGCCACCATGGAAATGCCTGTCGGACTCACGGCATGAGGCTCGGTTGCCCAGGTCATGGGGTTGGGGTTGGGAGGCGTCTCATCGATGAGCTCCATGGCATTACCGGCGCGCGTGAGCAGTAGTCCAAGACTCAACAAAACAAGCCAGAATGATCGAACCATGAAGAGGCCCTGTCGCTTTGAAAACATGTTAATCGAGACGTCCTATGCGCGTCAGTGAAGCGATCCAATAAGACTCATCAGCGGTATCCGGCATATACCCCATCCAAGACTTCCCTTATGGTCTCAGCATTTTGATCGACAACTCGCTGAGGTTTAGGTGTGGCCCGCAGGTATCCTTGGGATCTGGGAAGCGACATACGATGCCCGCCAATCCGCTATGGTGATTTGCAACGAGTATGAGAGCGTTTATCTCAAGCGCACGCGAGAGGGTCGAGAAAAACAGCCTAAGATCTGGAAATCACATGCAAAAATTGTGCAAATCGCCGTCATCAGAGAGACTTTG
>Ga0307423_1002369_pt1 | contig 10604 bp, 9 predicted proteins | sample SalMarWE160310MG_FD_202154 | JGI IMG/M metagenome (GOLD analysis project Ga0307423, IMG submission 202154) | Salt marsh sediment microbial communities from the Plum Island Ecosystem LTER, Massachusetts, United States - WE1603-10 | ecosystem: Environmental > Aquatic > Marine > Intertidal zone >... | reverse complement strand
CCGGGCCCGAAAGGAAGGTCTCTATGCAGCCCCGCTTTCCGCAGTAGCATGCGGGGCCGGGTAGCTCCTCGGCTCGAGGCCATGGCAGGGGGTTGTGCCCCCACTCGCCGCCGATGGCATTTCGTCCGGTGAGCACCCGTCCGCGAGCAACGATTCCTCCGCCGGTGCCGGTGCCGAGGATGACGCCGAAGACGACCTCCGCACCGGCGGCCGCACCATCGACGGCCTCGGAAAGGGCGAAGCAGTTGGCGTCGTTGGCGAAGCGCAGGGGGCGCGCGAGCAGGCCTTCCAGGTCTCGATCCAAAGGCTTGTCGATGAGTGCGGTGGAGTTGGAGTTCTTGATGAGACCCGTCGCGGGTGAGAGGGCACCGGGCGTCCCGATCCCGACGCTTCCCCGCTCACCGATCGCCGATTCGATTTCGAGCACCAGGCTGGTGATGGCGCGCAGGATGGCCTCGTAGCCGCCGGCGGGCGTGGGAACTCGCCGACGCAGGACCTCCCATCCCTCTTCGCTCAAGGCGATGGCCTCGATCTTTGTCCCTCCGAGGTCGACACCGATGCGCATGGGAGAAGTCGCCTATAGGGACATCGAGGCTCGCCGAGCCCTCTCGTCGCCACGGGATTTGAGCGAAGATTCGTTACCGGATCCAGGAATGGCCCTTCAGGCTACTATCCGGCGGTGTGCACCGCAATGGAGGAGGCCGTGAATATCGAACGCGTCACGGTTCACTGCATCGGCAACGCCCACCTGGATCCGGTCTGGCGCTGGAGCTGGGAGGAAGGCTACGCGGAGACCCTCGCCACCTGCCGCGCGGCGCTCGATCGCCTTCGCGAGAGCGACGACTTCATCTTCACTCGCGGTGAGGCCGCGACCCTGGCCTGGATCGAAGAGACGGCTCCCGACCTCTTCGAAGAGATCCGGAAGTACGTTGCAGAAGGACGCTGGCACATCGTGGGCGGTTGGTGGGAGCAGCCGGACTGCAACCTCCCCGCCGGTGAGTCCTACGTTCGACAGGCGCTCTACGGCAAGCGGTGGTTTCGCGAGAAGCTCGGCGTGGAGGTCCGGACGGGCTGGAATCCGGACTCCTTCGGTCACAACGGAGGGCTGCCGCAGATCCTGGCCAAGAGCGGCTACGAAGCCTACTGCTTCTTCCGTCCCGGTGCTGAAGAGAAGGTTCTGCCGTCCCCCTTCTTCTGGTGGCAGGGACGGGACGGGAGCCGAATTCTCGGGATTCGCCCTCCCGCCGGACACTATTCCGAGTGGCAGGACGATCTCGGTGACCTCGTACGCCGGGCCGCCGAGAAGGCGCGGGAGCTCTGGCTCGCGCACGCGATCGTCTGCTACGGGGTTGGCAACCACGGCGGCGGACCGACGAAGAAGAGCATCGCCAGCCTGCGTGCGCTCCGCGACGATCCGGCGCAGCCGAAGGCGGTCTTCAGCACGATCGATGCGTTTCGTGCCGCCATCGAGGGCGATGCGGGAACCTTCCCGACGCTGATCGACGATCTGCAGCATCACGCGCCGGGCTGCTACACGTCGCATTCCGAGGTCAAGCGTCTGAATCGCCTGGCCGAGAACCGGCTCCTGGCGGCCGAACGCTGGAGCGCCCTGGCTTCCCTTGCGCTCGGCCGCCCGTACCCGGTAGAGGACTTCGCCCGCGCCTGGAAGCAGGTCCTCTTCAATCAGTTTCACGACACGCTGGCGGGCACGAGCCTGCCCGCGGCCTATGAGGACGCGCGCGATCGCTTCGGTGATGCGCTCTCCGTGGCGGCCCGTCTCCAAAACGCCGCACTCCAGGCGCTCGCCGCGCAGGTCGACACGCGGATCGACTGCGCTGCGGAGCCACCGGAGTCGGCAAGAGGGCGCCCGATCGTTCTCTTCAATCCTTCCTCCTGGCAGCGTACCGATGCCGTGACCGTGCAGTGGGGCTGGCCGAGCCAGTCGGGGAACCGACTCCTGGACGAGTCCGGTGCGGACGTCCCCTTCCAGCTCGGGCGGCCCGATGTCTTTCCCGCCGGGTCGCGCATCCACTTCGCGGCGACGCTCCCCCCTCACGGCCATCGCGTCTACCGGCTGGTTCCGAGCGATGCCGGCCTCCCGGCGGAGGCGCCGGGCAGTGACGGACCGCGCGTGGTGGCGCCCGCTTCTCTCGAGAATCGACTCTACCGGATTGATGTCGACCCGGAGACAGGTCACGTCACGCGGATTCTCGACAAGCGCTACGGTGTCGAAGTGCTGCGCGCGCCCGCGTGCGAGCTCGTGGTCCTCGATGATCCCGGAGACACCTGGGGGCACGGGATCAGCGCATGGCGCAGCGAGCTCGGCCGGTTCCGGTCTCCGGAAATCCGCATGCTCGAAGACGGACCCGCGCGCGCCACGCTTCGCGTCGAGACACGCTGGCGGCGTTCTACGGCACGGCAGGAGATCTCGCTCCACCGTGACAATCCGCGCATCGACGTGGCCCTCACCATCGACTGGCACGAACGGCATCAGATGCTGAAACTCTCGGTTCCCGTGGCCGTGACCGGCGGGACCCTTGGCTTCGACGCACCCTACAGCGTGATCGAGCGGCCCATGACCGGCACGGAAGAGCCCGGCCAGGCCTGGATCGACCTCACCGGAGCCGCGACGACGGTCTCGGGGACGGAGCTTCGGTACGGGGTCTCGCTGCTCAATGACGCCAAGTTCGGCTTCGACTGCCTCGACGGCGATCTCCGCATGACGCTGCTGCGCTCTCCGATCTACTGCTTCCACGAGCCCGCTCAGGTGGAGCCGGATCAGGAGTACCTGTTCCTGGATCAGGGAACGCAGACGCTCCGCTATGCGCTGCTTCCGCACGTCGGAGGCTGGGAGGAGGCCGGCACGGCGCGCCAGGCGTATGCCCTCAACAATCCCTTCGTGGACGTCTTTCAATATCCGCACGCGGGAGACTGGGGTCCGCGGGGCGCGCTGCTCTCGGTGGACCCGCCCGGGGTGATCGCGTCGGTCCTGAAGGGCGCGGAGGAGGGCGATGCGTTCGTCCTTCGTCTCTTCGAGAGCGAGGGGAGGGCCGTGCGCGCAACGATCTCCCTTCCCGGCGGGCTGCGGTTCGGGACACCACTGAGAGCCTTCGAGATCAGGACATTGCGGCTCGAACGGGACAGCCGCGTCCGTGAAATCGATCTCCTGGAGGGCTGAGAGCAAATCTCGCAGAAGTTCAGCGGCGAGTCGCGGAGTGATGCGCGCTCCTGGCCGGTGATCCGAGGTCTCGAACCATGTCGCTCTACTGGGTCATCCGGCTCGGGCTGGCAGGCGGAGTGGTCGCCGCCCTCGCTTTCGGCTCGCTGGAGTAGGCTCGCGCGTCGGGCGTGGACACCTGCCGCATCGTCAGCACTCGAGGCAGCGGATCGAACCACGGCCCCCGCCAGACGCACTCGCGGGCGGAAGCGGTATCCTGCACCCATGGCCAATCCCCTCACCTTCGCGGCGTCACCCGAAGAGGTCGGTGTCGATTCGCGCAAGCTCGAGACCCTGTTTGCGCGAGCCGAGCTCGAGGTACGCCAAGGGCACCTGGACTCGATGCAGCTCGCAGTCGCGCGTCGCGGCCTGATCGCGGATATGCGCTCGCTGGGACGCGTGAGCGCCGCACCCGCCACGAACGACACACTGTACGTGGTCTTCTCCTGCACCAAGGCCGTGACCTCGGCGGCCGCCTGGCTGCTGCTGCAGGAGGGCAAGCTCCGGCTCGACGAGCGCGTGGCGGACCTGATCCCGGGCTTCGGCGAGCAGGGGAAGGAGCGGGTCACGGTCGAGCAGCTCTTCACGCACACCGCGGGCTTCCCGAACGCCCCGCTGGCGGTGCGGGCGTGGACCGACCGCCAGGAGCGCGCGCTCCGGTTTGCGCGCTGGCGCCTCGAGTGGGAGCCGGGAACGCGCTTCGAGTACCACCCGACGTCGGGCATGTGGGTGCTGGCGGACCTGGTGGAGCGCCGCTTCGGAATGGCCCTGGGCGACTTCGTGCGCGAGCGGATCGCCGGACCGCTCGGGATCGAGCTCTACGTTGGCCTCCCCGAGGAGCTGAACCCACGCGTGGCAGAGATCGTCCACGTGGGCGAGCCGATCACGCCCGAGGAGGCGGCCGAGGTGGGCTGGCCCATCGCACCGGAGAACGAGGTGACGGAGGAAGCTCTCCGGGCCTTCAACCAGCCCTTCTTGCGCGCGGCCGGCGTGCCCGGGGGCGGTGCCATCACCACGGCCGCCGGCCTCGCGCTCTTCTATCAGGCGATCCTTCGCGATCTCGAGCCCCACGACGGTCCGCGCATCTGGGAGGCGGAGACGGTGGCCGAGGCGATCCGCCCGCGGACCGGCGATCTCCTCGATCCGGTTCTCCGCGTGCCAGCGAATCGGGGCCTCGGAGTGGTCATCGCGGGCGACGATGGCCATCGCACCTGGCGGGGCTTCGGCCACGGTGGGGCGCCCGGCGCCTTCGGTCACAACGGCGCTGGAGGCCAGATCGCCTGGGCGGATCCCGAGAGCGGTATCTCGATCGCCTACTGCACCAGCACGCACGACCGGAATTTCTGGCGCGAGTCGCGTCGCACGATCGACATCGGAAGCCTCGCGGCGGATCTGCTCCTCGACTGACACGCATCCGCTCAGCGGTCCCCCATCGGAGCTGGCCTCGCAGTACTCCTGTTGGCTTCCAGAAGCCTGTGTTCTCGTGCCCCGCGTAGCCGGTCCGCTGCAGCGCCTGGTTGGCGTTTGCTCAGCTCTCCGGAGGAATATCGAAGCGCGCGCAGTAGGCCTCGTAGCGCTTGCGCTGGTCCGCCGCAGACAGACCGAACTGCCCGAGCGAATAGCTGTGGACGCGGTCGCCCGTACGGGGGTGGCGGTCCAGATAAGCCCGCATGGCCTCTCGGGTCGACTCGCTGAGCTCGAGCCCGAAGTGGCGATAGATCCCCTCCATGGAGCGGATGGGGTCTCTCATCAAGTCCGCGTATCGGAGGTCGAAGAAGTTCTGCTCCGGGAGTCGCTTCCTGGCTTCGAGGGCGACATCGAGCGCCTCGGGCCAGATGCCACCAGCCACGTAGGCGCCGAGCTCCCGGGCGTCTACTTCGTCGCTGAACATGATTCGCGAGTGCGCGTAGAGGCTGCAGTTCGACGGCAGGGACTTGAGTGGGTCGCGGTGGGTCTGAATCACGCAGGCATCGGGGAAGATTTCGAGGATGTGTTCCAGCCCGAGGAGGTGCGCGGGGTCCTTGAGGAGCCAGCGCCCCGAGACCTGCGAACACGGCTCGGGCCGGCCCTGCCACTGCAGCAGGCGGAGCTGATCTCGATAGCGTCGATACGCGTTTCCGAGACCCCTCTCGCGCAGCCAATCCAGATAGCCGGGCACCTGGTAATTGAAGTCGAACTGGGGAGTCGAGAACAGGGGCATGAAGAGCAGAACGCACTCTTCCGGCAGATCTGCGCCCATGGGGTGGATGGACTGGTAGTTGGGCGAGAAATAGTCGTAGCCGCGAATCGTGCTGCGTGCTCGCTGGAGCCTTCGATCCGGACCGCGCTTTGGCGGCACCGGATCGAGGCCCTCCCACAGGAGCAGGGGCCGGTGGGCGGGATCTCGAGAGAGCAGGGCGAGAAGGATGGTGGTTCCGGTGCGCGGCAGTCCCACCACGAAGACCGGACGGCGGATCTCCTCATCGCACACTTGCGGGTGTCGATCCAGCTCCTTCAGGATCCGGATCTGGGTCCGCATCAGGCGGAGCGCGAGCTGCTGGGCGACGAGCCGACCGAGAAAGTTGAGGCGGGCCTCGCGTTCGAAGGAGGTGGTGAGGGCGCGCAGTCCGTCCCGGAACTCGAGGCGCTCGCCTGGGAAGTCGGGGTGTCGGCGCAGCGCCCGGTCCACCAGGTACGACTCGTCGAGATTCACGAATCTCGCGAGGGGGCGTCCGAGCCGGTTCGCCCAACGGATGGGAGCAGGGGGGCCGCTCTTCGGGCCCAGCCAGGTGGCGACGGCGTCACGGCGGGGGCCGGTGGTCATGCTCTCTCCCCACATCCAGACGACGAGCCTGCCATCGGTCCCTCGGCTCCATCGCGGTGAGTCAAAATAACATCTTCTCTGAAGGCGGGTGAGCCGCCCCGGGTTTGCCGGAGTTGAATCAGAGGGCTTCGGCCTTCTAACGCAGCACCCCGTAGACCAGCCACACTGCGATGAGCAATAGCAGCACTGCAAAGTATTTCTTGAGCCTTGATTGATCCGTTTTGACTGAAAAACGAGGTCCAATTTGAGAGCCGATCAGCACCCCTCCCGCCAGGATGACAGTAAGCCGAAGATCAAAATGACCCTGCAGAAAATGGCCGGCAAACCCCGTCAAAGCCGTTACACCAATCATCAGCGAGGAGCTTCCAACCGCAATGCTCATTGGGACACCGCCCAACACGACAACGGCAGGAACCTTGAGCAGCCCGCCGCCCACGCCCAGCATGCCGGCGACGAATCCGGCCAGTACCATGATCGGAACGAGCAGCAGCACATTGACCGAGTAAGGCGTCGCCACGCCGTCGCGGTGCCACAGCCACCAATGATTTGGGCGGGCCCGAGATTTTCCGGCTGCTCCGGGCGGACTATACATATAGTAGGCGCCGATCAACAGCACGCCGGCAAAGCAAATCTTGGAAAAGTCGGCGGGGAAATAGGGGGAGAGATATCCGCCCAAGAAAGCTCCAATGTTCGTAGGGGGTTCAATGAGCAGTACGAGCTTTGGATCCACCGTTCCGGCCTTGGCAAATACCAGCACGGAGGAAAACGATACCACCATGATCAGCGCCTGACTGGTGGTGGCAGCCACATACATCGGTACGGAAAGGGCCAGAAGCATGGGAACATAGAAAGCCCCGCCTCCCTGGCCGAACATCGAAAACACGGCAGAAGCCAGCAAGAAAATGAAGAACAGAAGGACGAGTGCTTGGACGGACATGGCATCTCCCTTCGCTCCCAAGCCAGCGTTACCGCTGCTGCCAAGTTCAGTCTTCATAGCCGGAGCAAGGGATACATACCAACCGGCCTTCCTCTGTGACTCGGAGCCTGTCTACAAAAGTCAGTTCGCCGCACAGGACACAACGTTTTGCCGTGAAAACGCCCTTCCTCTTCTTGACGGTCGTTTCGTATACGTCTCCTACGTTCAGGAAGGTACTCTCGTCCATTGAAAGAATTCGATCGACGAGGGGATCGGCGATCTCCGGCGCGATATCCTGTGGCGGCACGCCATCCTTGCGCTTTTGAACAAAGGGTGAAGCCAGGGCCTTCTCGAAGAACTCGGGCTTGAGCGATACGCGTACCGCTCGGCCGGTCTGCTGGTCGATCAAGGTGAAGGCCATTTTATTGAAATATCGTTTGTCTATATTCGATTTTCCGTAAGTACAGCCTGTTGCGGTCATGATTCCGTCAAGAAAACATCCCGCAGCATGCCCCTTTCCGGTTTCCGAGACCACGAAAAGCTCCTTGTCCCGTGCGCGTTCCACGTTTAGAGCTTTCATTGCTGCCAGTCCGGCCCTGAGTCCCATAGGCATGGCAGGGCACTTGTGGCCGTGAAACTGCATGCCGACTTCGAACAGTTCCTTGAGATCTCCCATGATGCTTTCTCCTCGTTGCCGAGAGCTGTCCCTGATTCTCAATGAATCTGAGCCTACGCAGCCTGGGGCAGAGTATCCAAGATTTGTTGGATTCTCGACCGGGTGTCCTGAGCCGCAGCGACCCGCGGCTCGGTAAATCCTCGCCATTTTCCCCCCGTCGAGAGCGATCGGTCAACCTCCGAGGTCCTGCGATTCTGGCTACCTGAGGTCGCGCGCGAGCGTCACCGCGCCGCATGGCGACGCGCCTGCTCCTTGACCTCTTCAAAAACTCGTCGGCGGCGGGTTCCTGTAGTGGTCTTTTCGATCAGACTGCGGATCTCGTGGGCCATGGCCATCGGAAAGCTCCTCCTCCAGTGGATGGATGCCAGGACCTTGGTGAGGAATCACGATGGAATCAAGACGGGGCACACCGAGGACGTACGATTGTCAGACGGTCCCCAGCTCGGTGATGATGAGTCGTGCAACCTCTGAGGGAGACAGGTGCGTCGTGTCGATCTGACGTGTGGGAAGCGAAGCAGCCTCGTCGAGTCGCCAGAGAGGTAGCTGCGAGAATCGGCCTCGCTTCGGATCCAGCTCGAATCGCTCGCGCAGCACCTCGGGCGTCGCCACCAGAGTGAATTGGTGCACCTCCTTCGCGAGGCCCTCCAGCGGCGCGACGAGGCGCTGGATCAGATCGAGACGGTGAAGAACCCACGAGAGCAGGACGTGAGCGTACCCCGCTTCCAGATAGTTCCTGAGGACCGCAGTGACGTTCGCCTCGGCGAGTCGCCTGCTGGCGGGAGTGACTGCAAAGGGACGGATCCGCCACACCGCGTCACCCTCGAGCCAGGCGCAATGGTCAAGTGCATGCCACACAAGGCGAGCGATGGTGGTCTTGCCGATCCCCGGAGGACCCCCGAGGAGAATGAGCTTGGACACGAGAGCACCGTTCTTTGAGGGGCCGTCTAGCGGATGGCCGCTACGCTGCGGCCGGCATTGAGCTTAACTGGCCGCCCCACGACCCACCCGGATGCGCTGCGAGCGCGAATCGATAGGTGTCGTTCTTCCCCAACACGGGCTGACCCAATCAGCCCGCTTCCCAGGGCTCCAAGAGGAGAGCATGCATGTTCTACGGACTCGATGTCCACAAAGAATTCATTCAGGTCTGCGAGCTCGATGACAAGGGAGCGAATCGAAAGGACTATCGGATCGGAGGCACGGCCGAGGAGATCGATCGGTGGGCCCAGGATCTGGGTCCCCGTGACCAGGTCGTCCTGGAGACCACCTTCCACCGCTGCCTGATCTGTCCACCGCAAGGCGATGCCTTCTCCACCCGCGGACGTCGTTGGATGCGCTCGGTCAAGCTCGCTGCTGCGCAGCACTTCCTGGTCCACAATGGACTCGATCTGCTCGAGACGATCGAGGCGCGGATCGAAGCCACGGATCAGGAGTTGCTGAAGACGGCTGCCATTGAAGAGCAGGCACAGCTCTTGATGACGATCCCCGGCGTCGGCGTCACCGTCGCCATGGGCCTGCTCGCCGCCATCGGCGACATCCGGCGCTTCCCCTCGCCCGGGCAGCTGGCCTCCTACTTCGGTCTGGTCCCGCGGGTCAGCCAGTCCGCAGGGCGCTGTTACCACGGAAGGATCACCAAGGCCGGCCCCGGAAACGCCCGCTCCCTCGCCATCGAGGCCGCCCAGGTGCTCGCCCGCAGCCCGTCCCCCATTGCAACGACCTTCTATCGCGTTCGCCACAAGAAGGGCTACAACGTCGCCGTCACCGCGCTCGCCCGCAAGCTCATCGTGCTCGTCTGGTACATGCTCCAAAACGGCGAGCCCTATCGCTACGCCTCGGTCGAATCCACCCGACGAAAGCTCCGCTCCCTCGTCCCCAAGCACGAGCGGACTCGCGCCCTGCGTCCTCCGCGCACCGTCGAAGAGGTCTATCGGGAAGCAGGACTCACCTTGCCTACCCCGCCCTCCAAAGCACAACGCCGGGCTGCCGCGAACAACCGACGGACCCGCACCCGACTCACGCGCACTCAAGGCAAGACGTGACCGAGATCTCGCAATGAACACGATCACTTGCAGGAGCCCTTGACGAGCTCATCGATACCAGGCGCGACCCACCCCCGGGAACCCTGAGCAAGGCCGCGGATCGATCGGACGAAGGGGCTCGGCCGGCAGCTTCAGCGGCGTGGGCAGCGGCCTATCCAAGAGAAGCGGTGGGAGTTCCTTGGTGGAAGAGAAGCTGCCAGCGGCCGGAACGGAAGATCCAGACCGAGCTCCGCAAGGAGTGATTCGGCGCGGACCGATGCGCGCCAAACGCTTCGCCTCGGTAGGTCGCGAGGGCGACGTTGGGGGCGAGGACGAGAAGCGAGAAGTCCGCGAGAGAGAAGCGCGGTTCCTCTGCTGCCTCCGCTGCCAGGTTTTCAACAATCTCAGATTTTGTGAAGCGTCGGCCCGAGCTTCCGAACTCAAGGAATTCGTCGGCGAGGAGATCACGAAGCGCTTCAGCGGAGCGGCGAACTCGCGGATCGAGAAGTGACTCCTCAAGGTTACGGATGTGTTTGACCAGTTCTGCGGAGCGCACGATCTCCTGCCGCTGCCCAACTCATAATGGACTGTACTAGGGTACACCAAGACGCTGCGATCTTGACAGAGGATTTGGGCAGGTCAGAGCGAGAACTCCAAGATCACCTGCCGCGGTAGGAGGTTGGCTGCTCTCGGGCTGGGCGTCCGGAAAGCCGCTGCGAAGCTTCGCAGCCGATGTCGACCCTGCAAGAGGGCTGCGAAGACCAGCGGTGAAGCCGCCTCTTCGGGGAAGATTCACGCGGTCGAGGAGAGCCGAGCCTCGAGGGCAGAGCGTTTCGGTGTGTCCGCGGGCGTTGTCTAGTGGGAGCGCTGTCGGGCTGCTGGAGCGAGCCCTGCCAGGCCACCACCGAGTAGAAGAAAGTGGAGGGTTCGCGGTCACCGGGCGGCTGCCGAATCGATGCGGCGCCCTGGTGTATTCT
>Ga0307423_1002367_pt1 | contig 10609 bp, 10 predicted proteins | sample SalMarWE160310MG_FD_202154 | JGI IMG/M metagenome (GOLD analysis project Ga0307423, IMG submission 202154) | Salt marsh sediment microbial communities from the Plum Island Ecosystem LTER, Massachusetts, United States - WE1603-10 | ecosystem: Environmental > Aquatic > Marine > Intertidal zone >... | reverse complement strand
GTATGGCGATAACAAACCGATTAATGGCAACTGGTCCAATGGTGCAACGATGCGGATGCAGAACGGCTGGGAAGGCATCATTCCTCAGACAATGAGGCTTTATCACCAAACTGAAAGCGAATGGCGAAAAGGCATTATTGAAAAATTCATGAAATCCTCACAATGCAATATCTGTGAAGGGAAACGTTTGCAGCCAGTTGTGCTTGCTGTAAAAGTGCTTGACAAGAGCATCATTGACGTTACTGAGCTGTCGATTGAACAGGCAGTTGATTTCTTTGATAGCCTACTGTCGGAGTTGAATGATAAAGAACTTATTATCGCAATGGCTGTGCTTAAGGGAATCAATGAGCGGTTGGGTTTTCTGAAAAATGTTGGATTGGGGTATCTTTCGCTTGCTCGAGCAGCGCGGACGCTTTCTGGTGGAGAGGCTCAGAGAATTCGTTTAGCTACGCAAATTGGCAGCAATCTGATGGGTGTTCTATACATTTTAGATGAGCCCAGCATCGGTTTACATCAACGAGACAACATCAGGCTCATTAAGACACTCCATAGGTTGCGTGACATCGGTAACACTGTGATTGTTATAGAACATGATGAAGAAACAATTCGAAGCGCAGATTATCTTGTTGACATGGGTCCGGGGGCAGGTGTTCATGGAGGCAGAATTGTTGCTTCAGGGTCTCCCGCGAACGTAATTAAAAGTGACTATAGTCTTACGGGCAAGTATCTTTCTGGAAAACTGAAGATTGAAGTTCCAAATAAAAGAAGAAAGCCAATTGGATACATTGAGGTTACGGGAGCGCATGAAAACAATCTGAAGAATTTATCTGTGACGCTTCCTTTAGGTGTACTCTGTGGAGTAACAGGTGTTTCTGGTTCGGGTAAAAGTACTCTGATGAACCTGACGGTTATGCCTTTTTTGAGAAAAATGTTTGGTGAACGGGTCGACCATATCGGAAAACATGAATCAATCGAAGTTCCCGACTTTGTAAGGAGTGTTATTGTTATTGACCAAGATCCGATAGGAAGAACACCAAGGAGCAATCCCGCAACGTATACAAAAGTTTTTGATGAAATACGGCGACTGTTTGCTTCTACTAAAGAGTCTAAAGCGCGGGGTTACAAACCTGGGCGGTTTTCTTTTAATGTTAAGGGCGGAAGGTGTGAAACCTGTCGTGGTGACGGCTTATTACGTATTGAGATGAATTTTCTTCCAGATGTTTACGTGCAATGTGATGATTGTAAAGGAAAACGTTACAATTTCGAAACGCTTAGCGTGCTTTACAAGGGCAAAAACATTGCTGAAGTTCTTGACATGACTGTAGAGGAGGCGGCTAAGTTTTTTGCAAATATTCCGCGGGTTTCTCGTAAACTTAACACGCTGATTGATGTTGGGCTTGGATATATCAAGCTGGGTCAAAGCTCAACAACACTTTCTGGAGGAGAAAGCCAGAGAATTAAGATTACTCGAGAACTTAGCAAAAATAAGTCAGGTCATGTAGTGTACATGCTGGATGAGCCGACCACTGGGCTTCACTTTGACGACGTGAAGCGTTTAATCAAGGTGCTTAACCGTCTTGTGGAAAAAGGAAACACGGTTTATGTTATAGAGCACAATTTGGATGTTGTCAAGAACTGCGATTATCTTATTGATTTGGGTCCTGAAGGGGGAGATTCTGGCGGAGAAGTACTTACCAAGGGAACGCCAGAGCAGGTTTCGGAGAGTCCTCGCTCATATACGGGAAAGTTTATGAAAAAAATGTTCAATAACGGTAGAATTGACAGCCAAGCCCAAATAGGAAACTGTCCTCATGATTCAACTAACTAGTACGTCAGATTTTAAAAGCTGTGAAATTCCTACAGTTCCCGGAGTTTACCTTTTTCGAGACCAAGAAAACAAGATACTGTATATTGGTAAAGCCGTTAATCTGCGGTCGCGTGTTCGAAGTTACTTTTCTGACTCTAATCAGCCTATCAAAACTAGGCAGCTTGTTTCCAAGATACGCAGCATCGACTGGATAATCGTAAACAACGAAACTGAAGCCCTCCTGTTAGAGAATCGCCTTGTAAAACAGCATGTACCAAAGTATAATGTCAATCTTAAGGATGCAAAAACGTTTGCTTACATTGCCCTTACAAGAGAAAAGTTTCCCAGATTGTTGACTACTCGAAAAGTTTCACGTAAACTGGAGTCGTTTGGACCTTATACTGATGGTTTTACTCGCCGTGACCTTCAGAAACTGGTTGGGAAAGTTTTCAAACTTCGTGTATGTAAGAAACTTCCAAAAAGGGCATGTTTGAATTTTCATATTGACTTGTGTACTGCCCCCTGCATAGGAAACGTCAGTGAGGAACAATATCGAAAGCAGGTTGAGGATGCGCGTGTTTTTCTTAATGGAGACTATGAGCAGACACTTCAGCGGTTAACCTTGCAGATGCAGGATGCCGCAGAAATTCAGAATTACGAATATGCGCTTGAACTTCAGAAACAAATTGAGTCAATTAAGCTTCTTACTCAAAAACAGATTGTTGATAATGAACGCGGCTTTGACCAAGACGTGATGGTTTTCCGACGTTTTGGAGAACAACTGTTGGTAGTTCAAATGAGTATTCGAAAAGGAGTGCTTCTGGGCAAGAAGGAGTTCTCTGTAGAAGTTCAGCCCCAGATTGAGCAGGAGTTTCTAAAAACGTTCTACAGTGAAAACCAGATACCATATGAAATTCTGCTCAATAAACGATGCTGGAGCAGCGGAGCAGAAAAAACTGCATTAGAAAGCTTTCTTTCAGCTAAAAGAGGTGCTAAGGTCAAATTCTCGATTCCTAGGAGCGGTGTCAAACGTGAACTCGTTGAATTGGCTTCGAAAAATATCGAAGCAGCTTTGGCTGAAGATAATGCGCTGGCTGATTTGCAGGTTGCACTTGATCTTCCTGTTCTACCTCGAATTATTGAATGTTTTGATGTATCCAATTTGGGTCAGGAACATGTAGTTGCAGGGATGGTTAGATTTGCTGACGGCAAACCTGACAAAAGTAACTACAGAAGATTTAAGATGAAAAATGTATCAGGGCAAGACGATTTTGCTGCTATGAATGAAGCAGTTACTAGAAGATACAAACGTTTACTGAACGAAAAAATGACGATGCCCGATTTGGTGGTTGTTGACGGGGGTATAGGACAGGTTGGTGCAGCTGACTTGGCTCTGAAGTCTCTTGGGCTTGAGCTTCAGTTGATTGGTTTAGCCAAGGAAAATGAAGAGATTTACTTACCTAACGAAAGGGTTCCAAGAAAGTTTGATACGAACACTAGAATGATGCTTCTCTTACGTAACATTAGAGATTCCGCACACAAGTTTGCTGTAAGATATAACCGAAAGAGAAGACAAATGAAAATGAGAAACGAATTTAGTGAGAAATAATGTCTAGGTAGCATTTAGCAGGTTATTAAGTTGCGTGGTGGAGCAGGGAATAGGTGCATATGATTTATGAGATAGTTACTTTGTGAAGTTAAGCATGTTAGGAGTATTTGCGCGTACGTAGGTGTTTAATATATGATGGGGATTTTTGCTTTGTTGTCGTCGAAGACGGGTATCAAGAGTTGTAGTTCTCTGAAGTGTTTTAGTACTGTTAATCCTTTTTCGGTGATTGTATAGATGATTCTTTCTTTTTTTATTGTTTTTTCTGCTACTAGTTCTTGTTGAATTAGAAAGTCTAGGTATTCTTTGAGTACACAGCAGTTTACGTTGGATTTATACATTATATGAGTGAGTTTTAGGGGACCTCTTTGGGCTAGAGTCATGAGTATATCTAGATGTATTTCCATTTTAGATCTGCGCAATTTTGTTTTATTCTCCTGTTATTGTGAAGCTTGAATTTTTTTCATGAAAGCTAGTCGATTGTAAAAGGCGCTGACTAGATCATCAATGAACATTGACTGAAGCTGGGGATCTAAGACTTGTAGGTCTTTTTGGAATGTTTCTAACATGAGATTTTGAAGCTTTTTGCGTTCTTTCATTTTTTCATCTTCCGAATTCGATTAAGACCTCATTATTTTTAGTATTTAATTGGCTTATGAATAAAAAATATTGATTCAGGATTCAGGAATGAGGCAACGGCTACATTACTGATTAGTACATGCTTTGGCAGATTTCAACTTGTGATAATGTGTGAAGACCTGTACATCGGAAGAGGTTGAGGATGGCTCTGCGTTAGATATGCACGAAGAAGCTTCCAGAGGTATAAGAGGTAGACTCTTCGTGGAGTCTTCTAAGTTGTTTTAATAGTTATGGTCTTACAAAGAGTCCAGTATGTAGTGATCTTTTGATTATAAGTTTTAGATGTGTGCACTTACATGTTTCTTAATCGTTTTATTCTTTCTTTTATTGGAGGATGGGTTGCAAATAGGCTGTCCAATGAAGTTTGTTTGGGGTCCACGAAAAATAGGTGGCTTACTGCTTCGCTTACGTTCATTCTTCCTTGGTTCTTGCTGGCTATCTTTTCGAGGGCAGATGCTAATCCTCCAGGGTAACGGGTTAAACTTACGCTTGAGGCATCTGCTAAATATTCGCGTTTTCTAGATAGTGCATACTGAACTAGTCGCGTTGCTATTGGTGCGATAATAGCTAAAATTATTCCGACTATAAGCAATAGAATCATGATGCCGTTGTTGTCTCTTCGGTTTCGTCGGGCTCCAAACCAGAGTGATCGTAAAATCAAATGGCTGATAATTGCTGCGAGGCCGACAAGAACTGCGACGAGGGTCATGAAGAGTATGTCTCGGTTTTTGATGTGTGAGATTTCATGTCCGATTACACCTTCTAGTTCTTGTCTGTTTAATGTGTTGATTAGTCCGGTGGTGACTGCTATACTGGCATTTTCTGGATTTCGTCCTGTGGCAAAGGCGTTTATGTCCTCACTTTCTATTAAGTAGGCTTTTGGTGGTGGAATGCCTGAGGCGATACTTAAGCCCTCGATGGTATCTCGTAGGTATTGATATTCTCTTGCTTGGGCTGGTTTGGCGTTGGTTGCTGATAGAACTACGGTGTCTCCGAATCTGTAGGAGCTGTATGTGTAAGTTATGATAATTATGGTGGAAATTGGGAGTGCAATTAGTACAAGTTCAGGAATCAGAAGGTATATTATAAAATAGATTAAAAAAAAGAGAATTAGGGAGACAATTATTGCAAGCAATAGAGATGATCGTTTGTTCTTTGCTATTTCGTCGCTGAAGCTGGTTTGAGCCATTAGAACTTCACTTTTACTGGGCTTCGTTCTTCTTCAGGAATTGTGAGGAACGCGTGCTTTGTTCTGTTGCCGGCAAACCAGCTGCCTGGAATTGTGGTTATGATGTTGTTGTAGCTTAGTACTGAACTGTTGTAGTATTGACGGGCGTAGGCGATTTTATTTTCGATGCCTTCTAGTTGTTCCTGTAAAAGTTTGAAGTTTTCGTTTGCTTTTAGAATTGGATAATTTTCTGCTACTGCAAATAGTGATTTTAGTGTGCTTGTCAGTTGATTGGAGGATTCAATTCGTTCCTCTCGGCTTCCGCTTATCATTCCCTGTCTGGCTTTTGCTACTTTTTCGAAGATTTCTTTTTCGTGTTTGGCGTAACCTTTGACTGTTTCTACTAGATTGGGTAATAGGTCGAATCGTTTTTTTAGTTGTACGTCAATTTGGGCCCATGCTTCTTCGATTCGATTGTATAGTATTCTTATTCTATTGTAATAGTAGAAGAGTAGGAGAACAACAATCACGATTATTATTGCAGCTAGACCGCCAATAATCCATGGAATCATACTTAAAATATACCCCCACTACATCGATTTCGTATATTGCCTATTTAATATTGTGTCCCAAAAACAGAAGAATGACATTAGAATTGATGAGTTTATATGATTGCACGAAGAGTCAGAAATGTGTGTGATTTTTTTGTTTATTTTGCTAATATTGTAGCGGTTATGGATAGGAGGGTGCCGATCCATCCTATGGATTGTGAGATTGTTGTTATGAAATTTATTGCGTTGATCCATCCATGTAGGAATGCTGATGCTAAGATTATTATGAAGCCTATTAGTCCCATTCCTGCGCCGATTCCTATTATGATTTTTCCTATTTTGGGTCGTTGGTTGATTATGAGTGAGGCGCCTATTATTACTGAGATGCCTCCTAGGTCAGCGATGAAGTTTAGTGCTTGTAGGATTAGTGAAAGCAGGTCTGCTGTGGCACCGCCCAAATTCTGAATTAGATAATCAATGATTGTTCCGATTATGCCTGTTGATCCTGTTGCTCCAGCAATTAGAAGAAATGTGCCGCCCACGTATGCAAATATGGCTGCAATTGTTCTTGATTCCATACTCAACAATTATGCTTTAAAGACGTTAAATAATTTGCGTGTGCTGGAGGGAAAAGCGTGAAATTAGAGAGAGCATTACGGGCGCATGTACGCAGTACTATTTAATATTCAAATAAGATAATTAGAATTGGGTACGTTAAGCATTGATTTGATGAAGGGTGTGTATTATGGGAAGTGAATCGTTTGATGTTGAGAAAACTGTAATGGAATTGGTTATGAATGATGATGTAGCAGAAAAGAGGCGGTTAGCTAGAAAAATCTTTGATGTTGCATACGAAGAGGGGATTTACCCCTCGAGCATCCATGAATTTTATATGGCTCGTGGCAGGGGCGAATTCGGCGGTTTCACAGTCCCTGCTATAAACCTGAGGAGCATGACTTATGATTTGGCTCGCGCGATATTTAGAGTTGGGGAGAAAAATGGTTCTGGCGTTTTTGTCTTTGAGATTGCTAGGTCTGAGATTGGTTATACCGATCAGGCGCCGATTGAATATGCAAGTATGGTTCTGGCAGCAGCGATAAGAGAAGGCTATTCTGGTCCAGTTTTTATCCAAGGAGACCATTTTCAGGTTAACGCCAGCAAATTTAAGGAAAATCCGGATAAGGAAATTGAAGCTTTGCAGGCTTTAATAGGGGATGCGATTGGTTCGGGTTTCTATAATATCGATATTGACTCGTCAACGCTTGTTGATGTGTCCAAAACGGATTTAAAAGAACAGCAACGCCTGAATTATGAGGTGTGCGCAAGGCTAACGAAGTTCATCCGCCGTGTTGAGCCAAAAGGGATTACAATTTCAGTGGGTGGAGAAATTGGCGAGATTGGTTATCAGAATTCGACGCCTGAAGACCTGCAAGCATTTATGGCTGGTCTGGAAGATAAGATGGGTGAGGGTTTGGCTGGAATAAGTAAGATTTCAGTTCAGACGGGGACAACCCATGGCGGTGTTGTTCTGCCTAACGGGTCAATCGCGAAGATCAAGCTTGACTTTAGTACGTTGAAAACTCTTTCTGAGATTGCTTGCAGAGAATATGGGTTGGCTGGAGCTGTGCAACATGGAGCATCAACCCTGCCTCCTGAGGCTTTCCACAAGTTTGTCGAGTGTGAGGCCGCTGAGGTGCATTTGGCCACGCAGTTCCAGAACATGATTTATGAATCAGATCACTTTCCGGTTAATCTGAAGAAGAGGATTTACGAATGGCTAAAAGTCAATGTAGAACGCGAAGCTAAACAAGGCGAAACTGCAGAACAATTCCTTTACAAGACACGAAAAAAAGCGTTGGGACCATTCAAGAAAGAAATTATGGGGCTGCCACAACAGACGCGCGATTCGATTGCAGCTGAAATTGAAACAAAATTTGACTTCCTCTTCAAGCAGTTCAACGTGGTAAACAAGAGAGACTTGGTGAATAAGTACTGCAGGTATGAGTAAACTATAGTCTCTTTATATTGATGCTCTCGCGCACGTAATTTACGAAGAGTCTTCAAGTGTTTGTCTTTTTTTGTGAATTATTCTTGGTTTAGGTTGTCAAGTAGTTGTTGTGTTTTGGGGGGAACTTTGGTTTTTATTTGCGTATGTTTCATGTGGAAACTTTTTTGGGAGATTTTCTGAGATATCAAAATTGGTTACAAGGAATTGCTCTAGAAAACTTCTAGAACTTTATTACTTAGGTGGTTATATACGTAGATTATTATATACAATATTGATTGTAGGAATTTGTTTGATCTATTCAAGTGATTAGGCGTGGATTCGCCTACAAAAACTTGAAAATTTGAGGCTATGCTAATAAAAACGGTCAACAGTCTAATGGACTAAAGGTTGGGGGTACAGCAGTGTTTACCTTTGAATTGGTGTATAAGAGGTCTTTTGTTGTAGTCTGTATGTTGATGCTTTTTTTGTTAGTTATAACCGGTTTTGGTATTCATTCGGTAATTGGCAAACCTCGGGATTATAGACCTATTGCTGATGCTGGCGGTGCATATTCTGGGACAGAGGGAGATGCTATCAGTTTTGATGGTTCGGGATCAACTGATTTTGATGGATCTGTTGTTTCTTGGCTTTGGGATTTTGGGGATGGAGAAACATTGTCAGGAGAAACAGTCACTCATATGTATAGTCAAGAAGGCGATTATGTTATTGTCTTGACTGTTAGTGATGATAAAGACAACACAGATACAGATACTACTTCAGTGACAGTCGAGGATGTAGATCCTTTAGCTGATTTCTCTGTTTCTTCCACTTCTGGATTTACGCCATTATCTGTAACATTTAATGACCTGAGTGAGTCATATGATGGAGTTCTTTCTTGGTTTTGGGACTTTGGAGATGGACAAACAAGCACGGAACAAAATCCAACTAACGTTTACACTGAAGGAGTATACACTATATCTTTGACTATAGCAGAAGAGGATGGAGACGTTGACACAACTACTAAACAAGATATTATAAAAGTAGAAATTCCTACTAACATTCCTCCAGTAGCGGATTTCAACATCCAAGTTTCAGATGGGGCATTAATTAATGAAATAATTTTAGTTATAGACCAGTCATCAGACATTGATGGCACAATCGTTTTTTGGTTCTGGGATTTCGGAGATGCAGTCACATCAACGTTACAGAATCCAATGCATCAATACCAAGATATGGGAACGTATATGGTATCTTTAACTGTGGAAGATGATGATGGAGCAACAAGTATAGTGGCAAAATATGTTGTAGTCCGTGAAGGAAATCCGCCAATAACGAACAATGATTATGATGGGTTGTGGCATAACATTGATTTTTCGATAAATTTGTCAGCTATTGACGATTACAGTGGCGTAGCAGATACTTACTATAAAATTAATGATGGACCAATAAACAGCGTAAGTGTTGTTGGTCAACCATATATGACAGTGGATGGTTCAAATAATTCAATCGAATACTGGAGTGTAGACATCCTCGGAAATGAGGAAGCACATCATAGAATAATGGATATCAAGCTGGACAAAACTTTTCCAACTGCAGATGCAGGACCAGATATCACAATAAACGAAGATACAATTTTCTCCTTAAGTGGCAAATCGTATGATAATATTCAAATTGTTAACTACACGTGGGTCTTATTTGATGATGATCTTAAGACATTAAGTGGAGCAAACCCTCAGTATATTTTCCATACTCCTGGAGAATATAACGTTACTTTGATGGTGGCTGATGCTGCTCAGAATTCTGCTAGTGATTCATGTACAATTAGTGTAGTGGATGTTACTGATCCGGTGGCCGATGCTGGTGATGATATTTTTATTTACGAAGGGAAATCAGCAGCTTTTGATGGGTTGAATTCAGCTGATAATGTGGGGGTTATTGGGTATGTGTGGAATTTTGTTGATGTTTTTTCTCAGACGCTAACTGGAGTGGATCCAACTTATGCTTTTAGTTCAGCTGGGGTTTATGAGGTCACATTAACTGTTTCTGATGAGCAGGGGAATTTTGCCACTGATGTTGTTTTGGTTACTGTAATAGATACTACATGGCCGGTGGCGGATGCGGGTGTTGACCAGGTTGTTGTGGAGGGTACTTTAGTTTATTTTGATGGTTCGGCTTCTTCTGATAATGTGGGGATTGCTAGTTATGTTTGGACTTTGATTGATGGTGAGGCTCAGTCCATGGAGGGTGTAAGAACAGAATATTATTTTGAAACGCCGGGCGTATATTTGGTCACCCTTAAAGTCACAGATGTGGATGGCAATATTTCTAATGATTTGCTTTCGGTTACTGTTCTGGCTAGAACTGAGTTTGAGCTTGAGTCTCAAAATCATGAGACTATTGTTGTGAATGAGGATTCTGATATTGAGTTTTTGCCAGATTATCTTGAGGAAGATGATGATGGGGATGGATTGTCTGATGAGGGGGAATTCTCTCATGAGTTGGATTCGGAAGCTGTTTTTGACAGTAACGGTGACAGAGCAGGTAACGTGGAGCAGTATGAGGAGAGCGCATCTCCTGAGGGTTTTGATTTTTTTGGTTGCTCTTTAGCTGATTTGCTGATGATACCCTTTTTTGCATTTGTAGTATGTTATATTTTATTTTACAAACGATTTTTTAATTGGGTATCTGAGCGAGGAGAAAAATAAGAATATAGTGTGTGTAGTTTTTTGAGGTTTTACAAAAGGTGTGTTCCGCAGTTTTTGCAGCTTAGACCATCATTGTTGGTCTTCAAGAACAGTGGCCTGTAGGGTGTGAGGCGTCCACAGTTTTGGCATTTGGCAAACTTGAGTTG
>Ga0307423_1002366_pt1 | contig 10609 bp, 9 predicted proteins | sample SalMarWE160310MG_FD_202154 | JGI IMG/M metagenome (GOLD analysis project Ga0307423, IMG submission 202154) | Salt marsh sediment microbial communities from the Plum Island Ecosystem LTER, Massachusetts, United States - WE1603-10 | ecosystem: Environmental > Aquatic > Marine > Intertidal zone >... | reverse complement strand
TGTGTAATGCAGGAGATGAAATTATTTCAAGCAGAACTATTTACGGCGGGACTTATGCTTTCTTTAAAAACTTTTTACCCAAATTTGGAATTACTGTAAAGTTTGTAAATCCACAGGATTTGAACTCTGTCAAATCAGCTATTACAAAAAAGACAAAACTTATTTATTGTGAAGCGGTTAGCAATCCATTGCTGGAAATTGCAGATATCCCAAAGCTTTCTCAGATTGCAAATCATAGCAACATAAAACTTGTTATTGATAACACATTTAGTCCTATCGTAATTTCTCCGATTCGTTTGGGAGCGCATATCGTTTTACACAGCTTAACAAAGTTTATTAACGGAACAAGCGATTGCGTAGCGGGTTGTGTTTGCGGAACAAAAGAATTTATTGAGCAGTTAACAGATATAAATTCCGGTGCATCAATGTTATTGGGACCTGTGCTGGATAGTTATCGTGCAGCATCAATCATGAAAAATATTCACTCGCTTCATATAAGAATTAAAAAACACAGCGAGAATGCACAGTATCTTGCAGAAAATTTAGAAAAACTTGGCTGTAAAGTTTTTTATCCAGGATTAAAATCGCACAACGGTCACATTCTAATTAAAGAAATTATGAACGAAGGATTTGGCTTTGGCGGAATGCTTGCAATTGATGCGGGTACAGCTGAAAAAGCAAACGAGCTTATGGCTAAAATGCAAGATGAAAAAGTTGGTTATCTGGCAGTAAGCCTTGGTTACTTTAAAACATTGTTTTCTTCACCGGGACACAGCACTTCATCAGAAATCCCTGAAGAAGAAAGAAAAGTAATGGGATTAAGTGAAGGACTTGTTAGAATATCGATTGGATTAGATAACGATATTAAAAAAACTTACGAGCGTATTAAAAAATGTTTAAATGAAGTTGGATTGTGCAAATGAAACTAAACTTTTAAGATGATATCTAAATCTTAATAATAACTTTAACCCCAATTCGTTAATCGAATTGGGTTATTAATTTAATATCAATTTGTTCAACTACTCTGGTTTAAACAAAGCACAAACGGCACCAGCTGGATCTTGAATTACACAAAATCTTCCATAACCGCTCATACTTTTTGGCTCAACAATAAGCTTACCGCCTAATTGAGTGCAGGCTTCAGCACTCTTATCAACGTCTTCAACTGTAATGTAAATTAACCATTGAGGCGGCAATTTAGCATTAGCTCCTTTTGTATGGCAAACTCCTGCAGCAACTTTTCCGCTTTCAGGAGCAATCATACTGAAGTCATCATATTCACCTATTGAAATTGCATCCGGCATCCAGCCAACAACTTTTGAATAAAAATCTTTTACTTCAACTGCATTTGGAACTGTTAAATCACACCAAGTTATTGAACCAATTTCTGGTTTTTGTTTTTCACTCATAAAAAACCCAAAAACTATTTAATAAAAATGATTATAAACCAATAGACGATTGTTAAAGCAAAAACTCCCCAAAATGGAATGCTGTTTATCCATTTAAAAAACCCAATTCCAATACCAATTACCAACCCGACAATCAAATTGTTGATTGCATAGCCATATAGCATTCCAACAAGGATTCCTAAAGCAAGATCAATTGCTTTTAATTGAAACTTTTTTTGACTGATAAGCTCTTCGCGGGTGTATTCCATAACTTCCTCAAATATTGTGATTAATACTTAAGAAAATTCTCGGAAGAATACAAATGAACTATACAATCGCAAGTGGTCGGGTTATCAAAAAGGTCATTGCAAGTCCCGATACATCGGGAAGAAACAATCCAATGATTAGAGATTCCTTTGCGGAGTTTACACTGAACGTAGTGAATGTGTTCGCAATGACGGATTGGCCGCAAGGAGCGGAGATTTACCCTTAGAGATTAAATAAGGCAATTTTTCTATGGTACAATTATCAGAGTTTTTGACTATTAATTTTGATATTTTAGAGCTGAACCTTCAATAACTAAAGGAAAACATTGTTTTTAAAAGATTTTAACAAAACAGCAATGATCCTGCGGGATCAAATGATTAGCTACAAAGAACTGATAAGAAATGTAAATTCTTTTTCATCAATTTTGCCTAAGAATGATTTATCCAAAGTTGCAATCTTTTCTGAAAACAGATTTGAATGGGTTTATTCTTTTTACTCCGTTTGGAAGAAAAAAGCAATTGCCGTCCCAATTGATCATATGTCTGCGGCTTCTGATGTAGCTTTTATTTTAAATGATTGCAAGCCTGAAGTTATCTTCTATTCAGACTCAACAAAAGAAACTTGTGATAAGGCTGTTGAACAGTTAGACTATAAAATTGAAAAAATAAATATCGATGAAATAAAAATTACCCAATTAAGCAGCGATGAAGAATTTCCGGAACCTAATCCAAACGATACTGCTGTAATAATTTACACTTCCGGAACAACTGGCTCACCTAAGGGCGTGATGCTTTCCTATGATAATTTGTTAGTTAATATTGAAGCTGTAACAACTGATGTCGAAATTTATAAAATGGAAGATCGTGTAATGATTTTATTACCGTTACATCATATATTCCCTCTAATAGGCACATTAGTTGCGCCATTAAGTGTTGGCAGCACAGTGGTTCTATCGCCCTCAATGGCTTCCGAAGATATTATGGCAACGCTTCAAAACAATGCTGTTACAATTATAATCGGTGTCCCCAGATTGTATAATCTAATTAGAAAAGGTATTAGGGATAAGATTAATAAAAGTGGAATAGCAAAGTTTCTTTTTAAAATTGCTGAAAAGAAAAATTCATTGAACTTTTCAAGAAAAGTATTCGGTTCGGTTCAAAAAAAATTCGGCGGACATATAAAATATATGGTTTGCGGTGGAGCGGCATTGGATAAAGAAGTTTGCAAAGATTATCTAACTCTTGGTTTTGAAGTTCTTGAGGGATTCGGAATGACCGAATGTGCGCCGATGATTACATTTACACGTCCGGGAAAAGTAATGCCTGGCTCTGCAGGACAGCCGTTGAAAACTAATGAAGTAAAAGTAATCGATGGTGAAATTGTTAATCGCGGCAGAAATGTAATGCAGGGTTATTACAACCGACCTGAAGAAACCGCAGCAATATTAAAAGATGGATGGCTCTACACAGGCGATTTAGGTCATCTTGATGACGATAAGAGAATTTTTATTACAGGAAGAAAAAAAGAAATTATTGTTCTTTCAAACGGTAAAAATATTAATCCAGAGGAGATAGAAAATAAAATTTTGGAAATGAGTGAGGTTATTACTGAAATTGGAGTTTTTGAAAAAGCTGATATGCTTCATGCAGTTATTTTTTCTGATTATCAGAAAGCTAAAGAGCTTGGGATTGAAAATGTTGAAGAGATGTTAAAGTGGGAAGTGATTGATAAGTATAATCAAAGTGTAACGCCGTACAAAAAAGTAATGAAGTTTAGCTTGATGAAAGAAGCGTTGCCAAGAACCAGATTGTTAAAGCTTAAAAGATTTTTGTTCCCGCAGCTTGAAATGATTTCTAAAGAAAAAGCTGAAGCGATTACAGAACCTGAATTTCAGGAGTACAAATTAATAAGAGATTTTTTAAAAGAGCTAAAAGATATAACTATTCATCCATCTGATCATCTTGAAATTGATCTTGGACTTGATTCATTGGATAAGGTTAATCTGGGAGTTTTTCTGGAATCAAATTTTGGTTTAAAATTTACAGAAAATGAACTTGTTAGTTTTCCAAATTTAGTAAGGCTTGCTGAAAATGTAAGAGATAAAAAAACAAAACTAAGCGTTGAAGCTATTGATTGGGGAAAAATATTTAATGAGCATCTTGATCTTAAACTTCCGAAAAGCTGGTTCACTCATAATTTTATGAAGAATGGAGCTAAGATTTTCTTAAAACTTTATTTCAGATTGAAAGGGGAGGGAATTGAAAATCTGCCGGATGGTCCCTTTATACTTGCGCCCAATCATCAAAGCTTTTTTGATGGATTGTTTGTTGCAGTATTTCTTAAAAATAAATTAATGAAGAAAACATATTTTTATGCTAAAGAAAAACATGTACAAAATAAAATCTTAAAATTTATAGCCGCTAAAAATAATGTTATAGTTATGGATTTATCGGATTTGAAAACATCGCTGCAAAAAATGGCGGAAGTTTTAAAACGTGGAAAAAATATTATCATCTTTCCTGAAGGGACTCGTACCCAAACAGGTAAAATTGGTGATTTTAAAAAGACATTCGCAATTCTAAGTCGTGAGCTAAATGTCCCAATTGTGCCTGTTGCTATAAATGGAGCGTATGATGCACTCCCACGCGGAGCACATTTCCCAAGACCATGGAAAAAAATTAAAGTTAAGTTTTTAAAACCAGTTTCACCTGAAAACCTTACTTATGATTCATTAAAAGAAATTGTACAAAGTAAAGTTTCAGAGCAATTAAAAAAGAAATAAATTATAGAAAATTTTATCTAATTAATAATCCTATTTTGTCACACTGATCGAAGTCGAAGTGTGACCTATTTTTAATAATAGATTATCGCGGCCATCGTTCGACGGAGTTTATCCCGATGCATCAGGGCTCAGAATGACATTTGGTACTACTCAAACAATTTTATTTAGTTAGTTCTCTCAGAAACATCTTCAACTTGTTTCCAGACTCTTAGCAAATTACCACCAAGAACTTTTTTGATATCATTATCCGTATATCCGCGAAGTAAAAGCTCGTAAACAAGATTTGGATATTTAGAAACATTTTCTAATCCGATAGGAACTTCTCCACCGGTACCATTAAAATCAGATCCAATCCCGACATAATCAATCCCAACTAAATTTTTTACATGATCAATATGATCCGCAACATCTTTTACAGTTCCTTTAGCTAAAGGATTTTCTTTCCAATAATTTTCTTCATAAACCCAGGCGCTATCTGTTCCTTCAGTGATATCATTTTGATTTAAATGTTCCTTAATTATTATCTGACCATTAGAATATTGTTTATAAATATCTTCTCTTAAGTAAAAGTTTGCAAAATTAATTTGGATAACTCCGCTATGCTTTGCTAAAGTTTTAATCATTTCATCACTCATATTACGCTCAAGACCGGGAACAAAAAATCTGCAGCACGAATGCGATGCAATTACAGGAGCTTTACTTAGTCTTATGACATCATAAAATGAACTATCACTTATATGAGAAACATCTACCATTATTCCCAAACTATTCATTTTTTTTACTACTTCTTTTCCAAATGGGCTTAAACCATTCCACTTTCTATCAGGATCATTGGCAGAGTCACTAATATGATTTGATTTAAAATGTACTAATGTGATGTAACGGATTCCTTTATTATAAAACTCCTCAAGATTATTAATATTATTCTCAATTGGTGATCCGTTTTCCATACCCATCGTTAACAAAATTTTATTTTGATTAAGATTTTCCTTGATTTCTGAAGTCGATCGAATAAGACAAAATTTATCAGGCCAGGTCTTAACTATTTTATAAACCAGGCTTATCATAGAATCAGCTTTAATTTTTGATTTGCCGGTTCCTTCTAAACTTGGCGAAGTATAAATTGACATGAATGCAAGATTGAGACCACCATTCATAGCGCGAACATAATCAATCTCGCCTTTATCGGTTTCTTTAGAAATATCAAACCATCCATCGTAAAGCCAATCGGGCAGATCAATATGAGTATCTATCAATAAAGAATTCTTACATAATTCTACTGCTTTTTTGTAAAGTGAAGAATCTGTTATCTCAAAATTTGATTGAGAATAAGTTGAGTTGATGAAAAGCAGAGCTAATCCAATTTGAAGTAATTTTTTCATAGGCTTATATAATAAATTTATTATATTTAATTGAAAATAGCTATTTCAATACATTTCTTAAATAAAACCATGACGTTTTTTTACGCCAAGATGATGATATTAATCATTATAAAATTTAGACTCGCCCTAGAAAAATAGGACATTTATTGAGAACAGATTTGACAGATAAAACGGAGCGATTATAAAAAGTATTATTAAAATAAGTAAAACTCACTCTGTTTCAGATTTTATATTTTTTGTAACATAACTTAGGACAAGCTGATAAGTGATTATCATACCGAACGATGCAAATATAACATCTGATGTATAGTGAGCACCGATAATAACTCTGCTAATACAAACAGCAATTGCCCAACTTATTATTAATCCTTTTAAAATAAGCCTTTGGCGAAAGGATTTATCTACAAAAAAAACGAAAAGTGAAAGCAACATCCAACCCATGGCTGCATGGCCTGAAGGGAAAGACTCATTTCCCGTTATTCCTTGTGGGATATACCAGGCAGAAAAATTGGAATAATTTCCCGCAAGATCTCTAAATCTTATTCTACCCCAAAATATTTTTAAGAGTTGGATATAAAGTAGATATCCAAAAAAGAGCATATTAAAAGAAACTCTTGAAAATAAAATAGCTTTCTTTGAAAACTTATATCGTTTTCTATAAAGATATGTTATAAATATGTTTAATAGTATTGCGGCAAGGAAAAAGTAATTTCTGTTTGAATTAAAAAAATAATAGTTCCCCCAAAATGCATTGGCTAAGACGTAGAACATGTAAATTGTCAACAGTGAACAAGCTGTTAAAAGAAATGCTGTAAATAAAATTTTCTTTAAGTTGGATGATGATCTTAAAGTTGAGATATAAATGTGAGCTCCCACTAATACTACTAAAACACCTGGAATTTCCCCAAATTTTTCTAATATAATCACCCACAATGTATTGGGATTATATACTTTTACAGAAATCCATAAATCGGATGATTCTAATAAAAATGCTGCAACTATCCACAGAATTATTAGATAGATTACAATCGTTTTGTTCGTTCTTTTCTTCAAAAAGTTCTTTGTGTTTTAACTTAATTTAACAATTAGAAAACTTAACAACTAATAAGATTTTAGGTACAATATTGTATTGTTTATCTAAGCAAAGATTCATTCAATAATTTTCAGAAAAGTAATTTAACTGCATATATCCATTGAGTTTAACTCATTATATTTCTAATATAAAATAAACATTATTTAGAAAGGCGATGCAATGCTATTTAATTACGCAAATGATGAATTTATAAATTCAATAAGTAAGGCAATAAATGAACTGAAAAATGAAAATGTTATCGATAGGATTTGGAAAAAAGACCATACTGTTTGGGGCAATAGTCCAACTGAAATATCGAACCGTCTTGGCTGGTTGGATTGCACCTTGGTAACCAGAAAAAGTTCTGATGAGATGAAGTTATTTGTAAATGAAATACGGAAGGAAGGATTTACTCAAGCATTATTATTTGGAATGGGTGGTTCATCCCTTGCGCCCGAAGTATTCCGTTTAGTATTTGGAGTTAAGGAAGGATATCTTGATTTATCAATAGTCGATAGCACTCATCCTGAAGCAATATTATCTAAAGCAGAAAAATTCCCACCAGAAAAAACTCTTTATATAGTTTCTACTAAATCAGGCGGAACAGTTGAGACAATATCATTTATGAAATACTTTTATAACTATGCCTTGAGTAAGCTTGGTAAAGAAAAGGTTGGTAAACATTTTATTGCTATTACTGATCCTGGCAGTGGTCTTGAGCAAATGGCCAAAGAATTAAGTTTTAGAAAAATATTTTTAAATGATCCAAATATTGGAGGAAGATTTTCTGCACTTTCGTTGTTTGGAATTGTTCCAGCTGCATTGCTTGGTGTTGATATAGAAAAATTATTAGTTGGTGCAGATAATGAGATTATATTTTCAAGGAAATCAGGCGATAAAACTGATCAAAATAATTCGGCAAAATTTGGTTTAATCTTGGGTGCCTTAGCAAAAGCAGGCAAGGATAAACTTACATTAACAACTTCACCACAATTAAAAGCATTTGGAGCTTGGATTGAGCAGCTTGTTGCTGAATCCACAGGTAAAGCGGGCAAGGGAATTCTGCCTATTGATTTAGAGGAGTTGTTAAGTCCAGAGTTTTATTCTGATGATAGAGTATTTGTTTATATGAAATTAAAAAATGAATCATCTGATCAAAACAAAATTGATGCTTTGAAAAAAGCAGGATTTCCAGTAATTGAATTTGAATTTGATGACATTTATTATTTAGGTAAAGAGATTTTTATATGGGAATTCGCTACAGCTGTTGCGGGCTGGGCACTTTGTATCCAACCATTTGATCAGCCAAATGTTGAGCAGGCAAAAGTAATTGCACGAAAAATTATTAAAGACTATCAGGAAAAAGGGAAATTGGTTATTCCATCACCAGCGCTCGTAGAAGATAACATAAAAATAATTAGCGAATTGAAAATTGATAAACTTCAAAATGCTCTTCCGAGTTTTCTTAAAGAGTGTAAATCCGGAATAAACTACGTTGTACTACAAGCTTATTTAAATCCAACACAAGAAAATTTAATGTTGTTACAGAAACTTCGCACATCAATTCAAAAAAAATATAAAGTTGCAACCGCCTCAGGATTTGGTCCACGCTTCTTGCACTCAACTGGGCAGTTGCATAAAGGTGATTCAGGTAACGGATACTTTATTCAATTTATCTCTGATGTAAAAATCGATTTAGCGATACCGGATAACGCTGGTGATGAAAAATCATCTATATCTTTTGGTGTTTTGATAAAAGCGCAAGCATTTGGCGATAGACAAGCATTGCTTGATAATAAAAGAAGAGTAATAACCTTTGATTTGGGAACAAATGCTTCAAAGGAACTTGAAAAAATTAGAATCTGATTGTATTTAACTAATCTTCGAGATCACTTTTCTGATTTAATTATCCATTCGGGGAGGAATGAACTATTATAAAAAAATATTCAAACAAGTATTGACAATTAAATATTAAAATGTATTTTAGTAAGTAAGTGATTACATAATTATTTAAGAAGTCTGAGATGTCAAGAGAAACAACTGATATTAGGCAGGAGCAAATCAAAAAAGCCGTATTGAGCATAATTGCAGATGAAGGACTTCACAATATGACTACCAGAAACCTGGCGAAAAGGATTGGGCTTTCTGAAGGAGCTATTTTCCGTCACTTCTCAACTAAACGAGATATAATAATGGGGATAATGGATGACGTTGCTACTGATTTAATCGGATCACTCAGAAACATTGCTCTTAAGTCTGATAAAGCAGAAGAGAAACTATTTGAGTATCTTTGTCGCAATATCAAATATCTTAAAGAAAATAGAGGTATTACAATACTTCTGTTTTCTGAAGCAGCGCATCTCGGGGATAAGGAACTCAAAGAAAAATTGAATCAAATATTATCTGAACAAAAACAATTTATCATTAAGATAGTGAAAGATGGAATAGCCGAAGGGGTTTGGGACAAGAATGTTAATGCAGAGGATTTGGCTATCATTTATATGGGGATCCCTATCACATTTAATATTGAATTGGTACTTAATCAAAGCGGATTGAATGTAGATAACTTCTGCAAAAGAATGTATACTTTGATTTTGAAGGCATTGAAGAAATAAAAAAATTTGTTTACTATTGTAAGTAAATGTTTACTTAATATAAGGAGAAAATTAAAATGTTTAGTTTACCAGAATGGACGTTCGAATATCACGGGCACAAATGCCCATTTATGCCTATTGGTTATAGAATGGGAATGTTGGCAATGGAAAAACTTGGAGTTAGAAAAAGTTTAAACCACGAAATGCACGTCTTCTCTGAAATGGGCATCGGTCATCCACAGGGTTGTATGCAGGATGGAATTATGTCTGCAACCGGCGCAACCTTCGGCAAAGGAATGATTGATAAACTGAACTTCGGCAAAATTGCAGCTATCTTTTGGTATCCAGGGAAGAAAGATGCAGTGAGAATTTCACTAAAAAATGAATTCCAGGATAAACTGGCACCGCACGAATTCTTTAAATACCGCAAACAAGGGATTGAACCTACCGAAATTCCGGAGAATGTTCGTCTAGATATCATCAATATTGTTCTCAATGCCACAGATGAAGAACTTTTTAATGTAACCTTACTTAAGAATTTCAAATACACTCCGGTTAAAGGTTCTTTCAACAAAGCAAAATGTGAAGTATGCGGCGAGTATGTATTTGAAAGATACTTGCGTGTAAAAGACGGAAAGAAAGTTTGCATTCCCTGTTCTGACAGAACACTTGAAGAAACCGTAATTCATTTACCCGATTTAACCAAGTGTTGATATGCTATACCTAATCATTTCTTTAATAATTCTCGCTTCATCTTTCCTATTCTCAATGCTGGGTTTGGGCGGTGCGTTGATTTATGTTCCCGTTCTTAAATGGGCTGGTTTCCCCGTGAAAGAAGTCGCTATACCCTTAGCCCTTTTATTAAATGGATTGACAACCCTTATAGCATTAATCGCTTATTTCAAAAATAAATTAGTGGACGTTAAAGGCGGATTGGCGATGACGATTTCCGCTTTCTTATTTGCACCTCTTGGGGCCATCGTTTCAGATAAATTGCCGGTGAACATATTATTAATACTTTTCTCAGCTGCAGTTTTAGTTGCTGCCGGTAGAATGTTGTTTATGTCTAGAAAGCCTGAACCAAAGGACATAATGTCCTTTAAGAAACGAGCAATTATTGGTGC
>Ga0307423_1002365_pt1 | contig 10611 bp, 7 predicted proteins | sample SalMarWE160310MG_FD_202154 | JGI IMG/M metagenome (GOLD analysis project Ga0307423, IMG submission 202154) | Salt marsh sediment microbial communities from the Plum Island Ecosystem LTER, Massachusetts, United States - WE1603-10 | ecosystem: Environmental > Aquatic > Marine > Intertidal zone >... | reverse complement strand
AGATGGACCGCTCATTTCCCTGGCACACACCCATTGATGCTCGAGCGTATGTGGATTCCTTTAGAACATCATATCCGTTCACTCTAGCTGAGCCAGAGGTGGGGAGAACAAGGGTAGCAAGGCATTTGATGAGAGTCGTTTTCCCGGCACCGTTGGGTCCAAGCAATCCGTAGATCTGACCTTTCGGGATGTCCAGTGAAACCGACTTGAGCGCCTCTACCTTCTTCTTCTCAGTAGGGATGATGATTGCCTTCCTCTTTATACTGATGAAGGTCTTTGAAAGGTTCTCTATTTCTACAGCGTTACTTGTCAACGTTTAGTACCTCCCCAAACAGGGATTGTATTGTCGGTGTTCGAATTTCCTATTATTTAAACTCAGGTCTTGCTAAGCCCGAGTGAGAAGTAGTCCCTCGGGTATTATTCCCGATTTGATAGTTTATCCATGCGAAACACCTATCGTCGATGGGAACGCTCTTTCTATATGAATTTTGCCACCAGCGTGAGAATGGTAGGAAGTACATCCGCATTTTTTGAAATCCTGCTGTGTTCATAGGGTTTTTCTTTAAACTCACGAGTTGTTACGTATGTCGGGAAAAGGGGAAATTTTGCTAAAGATCGAAAATCTTTGTGCATTTCATAGTTCAAAAGACGGACTAGTTCGAGCAATTAATGATGTGTCCTTCTCAATCAAAAGAGGAGAAACTGTTGGACTTCTTGGTGAGTCTGGAGCTGGAAAGAGCTCTGTGGCATTAGCAATTCTAGGACTCTTCGATCGCCAGTCAAGATACTATGCATCTTCTGCAAAGAACAAAGAGAACAGGCATCTCTGGGATCTACGAGATAAAGCCCGGCGTGAAGGGAAGAACTCTGCAGAGATGGGTGTTGAACTCCCTGGTGTGGAAGGTCATATTTGGTTTGATGGTTTGGACCTAGTCAATTTGGATGAGAAAGAACATCGGAGCCTTTTGGGAGATCGGATAACTTACATTCCTCAAGGCACGTCAAAAGCTCTCAATCCATTACTTACCATAGAACACCAAGTCTTGGAACTCTTCTGGACAAAATTCAGAGACGAAATGACTAGTAATAGGGAACTTACAATGCGGGTCCTTGAAGCATTAGATCTAGTTGAGCTAGGGGACATGGCTGTTAGGAGAGAGATGCTTCCAGTTGATTTCAGTACTGGCGAAGACCAGCGAGTTCTACTAGCGATGGCACTCATTATGAAACCAGACTTGATTATTGCTGATGAACCAACTACGGCTCTTGATACAGCGGTTCGTAACAAAATCTTGACTGCAATTAGCCATGCAAGTAAAGAAAATAATCAATCCATTCTTATGATATCCAATGATCCGGGAATCATTACTGCTACCTGTAATAATGTGGGTGTAATGTCTTCGGGAATGATGATGGAGTTTGGTGAAACTGAACGAGTAATGAATGAACCAGTGCATCCATTTACTCAAGCATTCTTACGGAGTAATCCTACATTCGAAATGATGCGACAGATGCCTCAGAGAGGCGAACGATTACAAACCATTCCTGGAAGACCTCCCAGTTTAATTGACCTTCCCACAGGTTGTCCTTTCAATACGAGATGCCAAAAAGTACAGGAAATTTGCAAGGCACAAAGGCCTGAGTATAAGGAAGTTGATCCAGATCATTGGGTCTTCTGTCATATGGTATAATGGATGCACCTTCAGACAATCGATGAACTTTATCCATAGGATACTAGGTATATGTCTATTTGATATACTCTTAACAGGCCCCTTCTCTCTACCTTTATTTTTCATATCTGACTAAACCAAAGAATGACAAGACTTATTTCAAAGCTCAACATTTGATAATATCACAAATTGAAAGTTTAATTCGTAATTAAGCTCATTTTGTAGGAGATGAATATTTGGAATGACGGAAATTAAAAAACTTACAAAAATCGCACTTATAGTGGATGCTGTTATTTTTCTCATATTTGGGACCATGCAGGTCTTTCTATATGATATGACATTGAATACTGAGGGTTGGACAAATCCATTTCATGTAAGAGCTTTTGGGGGTATTTTGTATGTCGCTGCCATTTTCGCAATTATAATGCTTCGCAAAACGGAATGGGAAGAGATCAAGTTGGCGTATATATTTTTGTTTAGCTTGTGTTTTCCCGTAATAATTATTGAAGCTGCACTATTAGTATGGCTCGGGTCAACATTTTTGGCTGCCACGGTATCTCAGATGATCTTCGATTTGATTATAATTAGTGGAAAGGTATCTCTTGGTATTGTCGCTTATATGAGGCAGTAAGAATGACCCAATATTTCAAATGACCACATTTATGGATGGAGAGGTAATTATCCACCTCTTCATCTCTTTTTATTAGAATAACTTCAAATTACCGAAAGATACTCGATGTTAGAAGATTGAAGCTATCTGTAAGAAACAAAGACCTGACTACAAGGAAGTAGATCCAAGTCATTGGGTGTTATGTCATGTGGTAGAGTAACAGAATATTATTGAAGTATTTGATCAAAAATGAGTGGAATTTCTGAAAAGGTTGAAGTGAACTAGCCAACAATGCAAACTTGTACCCGAGATAGTGGTTTTTGTTGTTTTTTCGAGTATAGTTGAACGTTTATACAACTCATATAATAATTTACTAATCTATTATTTATATACTCTATGAAAAATAGGGTTTCATAACACTTCTTTTTACAAATACGGTTATTATAACAAATTCTAATCTAGAGGGAATTCAATTATTCTACTTCTGCAACCATAGTATCACCAGTATGTTTTGCAACGTGCTGGCTAGCGAGAATGGAGTTAAAATCAATGAGCGATTTGAAAATGTTAACGAAAATAGCATTGCTGGCCTATGGAATTGTAAATCTGCTATTTGGGATCATGTACGTCTTGATGGCTGAGACCCTGATAGCTTCGATGGCTCCTCCTGGTTGGGAGCTTAATGTATTCCATCCAAAAGTGCTTGGTGGGTTCCTTGTTATCATTGGTGTTTTTTGTTTTCTAATGCTTCTAAACAAGAATTGGTATTGGATTAACATCAAGGTTGCATACATGGCTCTATTTGCCTTTATCATTCCTATGATCATTGGGCAAATACTTGTGTTAGCGCTTCTAGTAACAACACCAGCGTTTGTTGCAGAAATGATGTTTGAGATTCCTCTTGAGGCATTCCTACTAATTCTTGGAATCGTTGGATACCTAAAGCAGGGTGACTAAGGAAGACGGGAGGGGGAGTTACCCTTCTTTGAGCTTTGATAGATTTGAAGGACCATCTTGTTCAATATAAGAAACGGATGATTCAAATAAAAGTTCAATGAGGTGATTTCACCCTCTTTGATTTCTTGTTTAATGGTCGTGGTAGAGGTGGAGTACATTCAGAAGATAAAGCAAGATTTTGTTGACAAGAGTATGTTTCAGTCTTGGGAAATCATCAGAATGAGGATGCAAGGCAAACAACGTACACTTGTTCATCCATGTAATATGAAAAAGAACCTACTAGCAGAGTTGATACCAAAGAAGTTCAATGTCAATGAGATTCTTCAACTTATTCCAATGAAGCAAAAGGAGATTGCAAAAAGGCTCAATATATCCACACTACCCAGTGATCGACCATCTGGAATGTTGGGTCAAACTGCATTGTTCGAGATACTCCGTAACAAGGGATTTAATTTCAAGAGTTATTTAGACGAATTTCATAAAAATTGGGAACAATCACATGTAGAAGGGTACATCCTCCTCTTCACACTTGGTTATCTTCACTACCTTCGGAGATTCTTTGAGTATCCTCCTATTGATCTTGTGAAATTTCTTCTCGAACCAGTAACACGCTACCAACTTGCAATTACCTGGGATGAGAACTGGGTCACCCGGATTCTTACAAATATCTTCAGTGTGAGTCCAATCAATATGCCAAATGAAAATATACGCCAAATTATGCGGAATCTGATGGGTGTACAAGATGCATGGGGCATGACTGTACAACGAGTGATGAAGTGGACTGGTGAGTCTCGAACAAATTCCTCTCATCACATGGATATCATGAGAGCTTCTTGGTTGGAACACCGCTTCAGATTAGTCGGTAAGAATACTGGAACAGTTAAAATCCTCTCGAAGAGTCAGTCGACCACTAAGATAATGCCTTCCTTCCATTCTATGGGTACCTCCTTTGCTGATGATACTGAATATTTCATCTCCTTGTTCGATGTGTTTAGAAAAGATGTAAAGGGGAAGTTCTATGAACTGGAAGCAATGACTACAAATGTTGATCTCTATGATCCAAAGGATCAAGTCTGGAAATTGAATTCCTCCCCGAAAGTTACACGGACAAAGAGTGATATCTATTCCTTACTCCAGAACGGAAATCATACAGTTCCTGATAATGACATTCCTCCCACCAATCGTGATTTCCTTTTCATTGCCCTTCTGACTGCCATGGATACAGGGCATCATCCCAACAAAAAGCAGGAGATACTACAGACAATAACCAAGGGATATGGAGTTCCACATGAAGAGGCTGTGAATGGAGTACGGAATGTCCTAAGAAAGAATATGGTTCGGAATCAATATACTCACTACGCAATGATGGATGATAGGGAAGTCTTTACCGTGATTTTTGATGACCAGCCAAAAAAGGTCATTCCCTTCTTAGGTGAGGTTCTTCAAAGTCTCCCATTCTTTTCATTTCAGATTAACTATGAAATGGGTTATGGGCATGTTTTTGATTTTCATCCTTCATACCTATCCTGTGATTTACGAATGTTAATTGAATCATCTATGAAGGAACATGGTATTAACGGTGAATTGTTCGTTCTCCACTCGTTTATATTTGGTCAACCAGGTAGTATCCTTCAACTCATACCTGATGAGTAGAATTCCGTTATTTCTTATTTTACTGAATCAATAAATGGTGAAGTGAAAATTAAGCAAAACAATTATGACCTGTTTTGTACCACCCCAAATCGTCGCAACTAGAAATTGTGAGGAGAGTTTAATGGAAAAACAGCACGCTATAGTGATAGCTTTGGCTTTTCTGTTTCTTGGAATGATGTTCACTTCTGTGGACACTCCCTTTGTTTCACAGAATAATGTTGGAAGTGAATTCCAAGAATCACCTGAAATCTATGAACAAGTTGCAGATGAACCCGTTCCTCAAGAACCGCTTCGTCTGAATGTGCTATCTAACCCGAGTTTTGAAGCTTGGGATTATGTAAATGACCATCCTGAAGATTGGAATGCGCTTACATCACCTCTTCAGTTTGGTGATAGAGCTTATACTGAAGAGGTTGCTAATGGTGTTTATGCTGGTTACATCGAAGGATTCGGAGGATCTGCAGCATATGCACAACCTCGCATCTACACAAGACCCAAAGCTCCAATTGTCAATGCACTTTTAGAACCTGGTATCTCTTTGAGTTTTAATTGGAATGTGCTCGCAGTCCCAGATATGCAAATAGGTTCTGAAGTCTACTTCTATCTTGTAATAAATGGAGACGGAGGTTCTCACAGTCTATATTACTATCTAGCTACGGGAACAACTCACTCTAACATTTCTATTAATCAAGTTCATATTAATCTAAACGATACACTCAATCAATGGAATAACTTCGACAGAAATATAACGGAAGATTTCATTGCTGCCTTTGGTTCAGGAGATCTGACAAGTAGCGATTACGTATCTTATCTTTATTTTTATGCTTCTTCACCAACTGGGTCAACTGGTATGGTTCGAGCTGTTTTTGATGATGTTCTCTTGTACAATAGTACATACACGGAATTTCTTGAAAATGGCGATTTCGAAACTGGTTTTGGAAGCCCATGGTTCACATCACAGTTAGCTCTTGGACAGGTTGAGCAAAGTTCTGATCACACTGTAGGTAGCTATTCTGTGAATGTCACCGTACCACATGTTATCCAAGGATATGGATTTGCTCAATGTTATCGATCTCTCAGCACAAAACAAACTTTCTATGCAATAACACCTAGAATGTCTGTTATCCAAACAGATTGGAAGTATAATGATTCTGTGGGTTTTGGTGTAGGGCAATATGCATATCTAAGAGTAACATTTCATAATACATCGGATTACTTTGTCCACTACTACTTTGGTATTGCAGATGATACCATTTACGATACTAATAGTACAGGACTCTATTATGTAACTGTCCCCGGATTCGGAACTAGGGACTCCTGGGTCCATTCTGAAATTGATCTATACGATGCTGCAAGTCAACTGGGGCTTGGTGACCTGCCAATCACTCAATTTTATTTCTATATCTACAATAGTCGACCTGGTGCAAGCGTTGAATTATTAATTGATAACTTCAACCTAGTGACCTATCCTGTAGGAGATCCCGGTTTCGAGTATGACACTCCCATTGGAGTTACTTCGCCGCACCTAGGTTGGACTGCATCAGGACCGACTTACGATGTGTTCTCCAAGACAACCGATGCTCATGGAGGAACCTACGCGAATAACATGACAGCCTTTGATGACCAAGATGTTTACGTCTATCGAGAAGGTATGGGCTTTGATTTTGATGCTGGCTTATTCACAGACTTTTGGTGGCGCTTGGATGATGTCACCGCTGGTGATACAGGTTATTCTTCATCATATATACAGCTAAAATTCTCAGCTTCTGGACTCTCCCGTTATATCCGCTATATGCTGGCAAACAATGAATTTTGGATTCCAGCGGATATTGCATCCACCAAGTATTTCTACGCCGATGGATTCAATCAGACGGGAGTATGGACAAGATTACATCGAAACATTACTGCCGATATTGTTACTAAATTCTCTGTAGATCCCACTGACTGGACTCTCGAGGATGTCCAAATGTGGACATCTGCAGGCATTGGATTGAGAACATCAATTATTTTTGATGATATGAATTTCATTGATGCTATTCCTCCAATTGTCAATTCTGTTTCCTTCGATGCAACGCCGATGTACTATGAGGACGGGTCAGTTCGTATATCTACGACTGATGCGCGACCTGGAGTATCTAATGTGTTTGTACTTTACTCTGTAGATAGCTGGTCTTCATCTGAAGTCAGTGTCGGGGTATATGACGAAGGTGATTGGTATAATGCTACTATCCCTGCTCAAGTCTACAACGCCAACGTAGATTTCTATATTCAAGTGATTGATGGTTGTGGTGTTGAGAGAATAGATGATAATGATGGCTTCTTCTATTCATACACGGTAGGCGATGACATATATCCGACCTTGACCATCACGAATCCTCTTAACAACACAGATCAATCTGGTCTGCTGACTATCCAAGCTGATGTCGATGATCCCGGTTCTGGTGTCGAATATGTTTCTTTCAACCCTGATGGCGGCGGAAGTATAAATGATTACACTGCCCCATATTCACAAAACTGGAATCTTGACGATGAATCTCTTGGTTCACATTTTGTCATAGTCAGCGTACGTGATAATGCTGGTCACACTGTAAGTAAAACTCATTATTTCACAGTCGTAGACACAACAGCACCAAGTCTCGATAATCCTATTGACGTTGAATTCACTATTGGTGCGACTGGACAAACTATAGACTGGAATCCCACTGACGTACGACCTGCATCTTACGAGATATTTGTTGATACAGTCAGTACATATACTGGACTCTGGAATGCATCATCAGAACACTTGATTATTAATCTTGATACTCTGGCTGTTGGTTCCTACAACTACACATGTGTTGTTTCAGACGAAGGCGGCAACAGTGCTATTGATACGGTGATCGTCACGGTGAATGCAGAAACAACCACAACTACCACTACATCTACTACGACTTCAACAACAACTGGAACAACGCCAGAAAGTGATTTACTCACTCCACTGTTGATTGTTGGTGTAATTGGAGTTGTAGGAGTCCTATTGGTTGTCTTTGTTGTTCTACCAAAGATGCAGAAAACTTAGTTGAAAGAAGAGAGGTGGCTAGTGCCCTCTCTTCATTCACTTTTTTTCGATTCAATCGCCACAATTCATATTGAGATTAATGTCATTCCGATACTATCTTAGGGAGAATTATTTCTCGAAGTTTTATGCAAGCCTCCCCAGAACTAATTGTTGGAAGCCTGATAGGACTCCTTGGAACTGCCCTATATGGGCTCTCAGTGGTTGTCTATAGGTCTCAATCCGATGAAATTCGTCCGGTAGCAGTAAGTGCAATTAAGATGTGGGTGGCTTTACCCTTCACAGCCTTGTTGGTGTTCATCCTTCCTGGGATAGATTCAATTTTCCTTCCTCTAACAACAATTGCAGTCCTTGGTATTTCCGTGACATTAGGTGCTGTCATTGGTGATACAATCTATCTCTGGAGTCAAGAACGAATTGGTGTGTCGTACGCGTTCCCTATAGCTATGTCGTTTCCAATCTTGACATACTTCCTAACGGTTATCTTTCTTGGAGAGCCACCAGTTCTATCACGCCTCGCTGGTGCTATCGTCGCAGTAATTGGTGTAATTCTTATTTCGAATGAACAAAATCGAAATCAAGAACCGCAGGAAGATAGCATCACACATCAAACGCATAGAAGACTTGACCTTTGGGGACTTGCAGCTGCATTTGCAACAGCAGTACTGTATGCAGTAGGAACGATTCTCCTTCAGGTCGGAATTGAAGGTGTTGATGTTATCGGTGGTAGCTTTGTTCGTATACTATTTGGTTCAGTAGCTTTTGTTCCATTATATGCAATTGCAAGTCAGCAAGGCATGTTATTACCAACAAAGAAAGCCATGATCAGAGTTATCATAGCAGGATTCTTTGGGATGGCAGTGGGCAGTGTTCTCTATGTTGCAGCTGTATCAATGGTCGGAGCTGCCATTATGTCAGTACTCTCTTCTTCAGCTCCTCTCTTTGCCATTCCGGTATCTATCTTTCTATTGAAGGAGAAAGTCACTCCACTTGCGCTGATTGGAGTTGCTCTTACACTGACTGGGATTGTCCTCGTCGTTATGGGATTCTAAATTATTGCGGTGCTTCAGTTAGCTCAATATAAGCTTCAAATGTATCATGATTTCGCCGAATGGTCACCTTCATCTTATCCCCAATTCGTCCTCTCATGATTCTGCGTCTTAGGTCTTCCATACCACTGATTTCCTTGTCATCTAGAGACACAATAACATCTCCAGGTTCTAGTCCAGCAGATTTTGATGGACCTTTCGGAATTTCAAGAAGTAGCGCTCCTTTATCCACTTCAAGTTTGTAATGTGAAGCGAGACCTCGGTTGAGAGTGACGCCTACAATTCCCATCCATGGAGTCCTAACTGTTCCAGTTTCAACAAGCTCATCAAAGACAGCTTTCAATGTATCAACTGCAATAGCAAATCCGATTCCTTGACTCCATGGAATCATTGCTGTAGGAACTCCTATCAATTTTCCATGAGTGTCCACTAGAGCTCCTCCGCTGTTTCCCGGATTAATTTGTGCTGAGGTCTGAATGAGACCTTCGAGATATGTTCTCTGACTCTGTATTGTTCGATCTACAGCGCTTACCATACCGAAGGTGACAGTGGAACCAAGACCTAAAGGATTTCCAATTGCAATCGCAAATTGTCCTACCTGAAGTGCTCCTGAATCTCCCATCTCGATAGGTACTAGATTCTCAGCTTCGATCTTTAAAATTGCGAGGTCTCTAACTTTTGATTCTCCGACTACAACCGCTTTGAAGGTATGCCCATCGTGAAGTGTCACCTCCACGTCTCGAGCACCTTCAATCACATGTGCATTAGTGACAATGTATCCAGTATCAGTTAGAATGACTCCTGACCCCTGTCCTTTCACCGGCACAACTTGAGACAACTGCGTTCTAGCTAGTCTAGTCGTTGATACACTCACCACGCATGGCACAACTCTTTGTACCACAGAGACTAATTGCTGTTCTACGTCAAGCATATTATTAACAATAATTAAGAGAATATTAACCTCACTACCGCGGTAAAAATCTGATCTGTACGAAAATTACCGTACATTACGTTTCATTGACCGCGAGAGCTTATATTCTCAGACGCGACTTCATAACCTGTGGCTGCTTTGATAGAATGGATAAATTTCATAGTACTTATTGTATCTTCGATGTTATTCCTCTACTTTTATGTTCAGAGTGCAAGTCCTGCACACTTAGAGCAGAAGATAGGAGAGAAGGCGTATTCTAAATGTAAGACCTATCGCCTCTTGGCTAGTGCATTTGAAAGTGTGACCATCATCAATTATATCCTATACTATTACTATCCGCTACCACTTAATCTACCAGTAACTTTACCTTGGAGTTATTTTATTTCAATTCTAGCAGCTCTCTTGATTCTCATCATTGGCTTGTATATAATGTATCTTGGAATACGTGATGCTGGAGAGGAAACGATTGAACCAAAGAAGGAGCACACATTGTATGGTGGAATCTATGAAACAGTCCGTCATCCGCAAGCTATTGGAGAATCTGTTTTATGGTTTCCATTTGCCTTGTTCCTCAACTCGCCTTTCCTGGTGATCTATTCATTCATTTGGTTCCCGATTCTATATATCATGTGTTTAGCCGAGGAGCGAGACCTGATCATCCGTTATGGGCAACCATACCTGGACTA
>Ga0307423_1002363_pt1 | contig 10615 bp, 7 predicted proteins | sample SalMarWE160310MG_FD_202154 | JGI IMG/M metagenome (GOLD analysis project Ga0307423, IMG submission 202154) | Salt marsh sediment microbial communities from the Plum Island Ecosystem LTER, Massachusetts, United States - WE1603-10 | ecosystem: Environmental > Aquatic > Marine > Intertidal zone >... | reverse complement strand
AGGATATAGCTTGTGCCAAAACGTTCTAACGCATGCTGTTTGGGGCGAGCCGTATACGGATGAGCCATACTACGTCGGCTTTCGGATCGGAGGCAGTAAATTGGGCTGGATCCCAATGGTCACACGGACGGAATGACCGCCTACTATCACGTTGACAATATCAGGTACAGCCTGCAATCTATGGTGGACGCCGGCGCACAAATACTACAAGAGATCAAGGATGTGGGTGGGGGAAGGCTAATTGCCACTGTCAAAGCCCCGGATGGTAACATTATCGGGTTTCTTCAGACACCTTAGCAAAAAAGGAATTAACCAAATGATAAGATTCTTTCAGAACGTCCGTAAAAAACTCGCCGCAGAAAACAAAGTCGGAAGTTATCTGCGCTATGCAATTGGTGAAATCGTTCTTGTGGTTTTGGGTATTCTTATTGCGCTTTATATCAACAATATGAATGAACAGCGAAAAACGGAAGTCAGAATAGTCGAAATTTTGAAAGAAGTACAAAACGATCTGGGGAAAGACATACTAAAAGCAGATGAAACGATAGAGTATTATAAACAAAAAAAATCGATAATCGAGCAGATCATAAATGATAAATTACCCTATGAATATTATAAAAATAATCCGGCCCGATCAAAATATTTAATTGGGATTTCAAATCACATTAAGCTTTATGAAAACGGTTATAAAAACCTTATGCAAAACTCAAATGATATCCCGGATAAATACAGGGATATCATAAATCCTTTGTATGAGATTTATGTTTATAATCAATATGAAATTGACAGGCTCGATGGCAAAATGGATGCAATAACAGATCAATACTATGAAATACTACAGTCAAAATTTGAATGGTATATTTCCGAATTTACCAGCATGAGTATAAGCGATGAAATGATAGATTATTTCTCAACTCTTGAATTTAAAAACCTTGCATATAGATATGCTCTTGTTTCCTGGTCCGCTCTTTCATATCATCTTTCTCAATTCAGATATAATGCGGTTGATAGTTATCTGGAGATTGCGAAGCTTATCGGTAATGAAGATAAAGTGCCCGAATATGTTGATCATAATTTTATTAAGATTGATTCGACAATTCTTGAACAATACACAGGTACTTATGAATTAATGCCTGCTGATAGTGATAATCCTTCGAATACGAAATCAACACTTAAAATTTCAATGAAGGGAAATCACCTCCTGGTTAGCGATGCATCAGATAGCTCAGGATCCGGTACTGATATTTATTTCAGATCGATTGACGATTGCCATGATAATGCCAATTTTGTATATGAATATCATTTTACAAGAGATAAAGATAGTACAGTTTCGGGTTGCATAAAAAGAATATACTTTACATTAACAGCCGGTTGGCCGCGTCAATATGAAAAGATTGAGTAATTTGAGCAAATCCTGTTCTTTAAATTCTTGGGTGTTGTGCGGGAAACTATATAATGTGTTGTTAGGCGGTATTGCCCGGTGGTCATGAGGTTTATCAACGCGCCTTAAGGCCAATTGTTTTTGCGCTTTTACCGAACGCATCAACCATGAAAGGAGCTTCCCCATGAGTCCAATCAAAGAAACGGCTGAGCTGTCATCCGATGCCTGCGAAACAGGAAAGGTGGGACCAGGCGTTGTACACCAACAAGCTAGTTTCGGTTGAGACCATGAAACTGGCATTGACGCCCGGACTGGCAACTCATCAACCGGACGGCACGGGCTATGGTTTTGGCTGGTATATTGGAGAATATAAAGATCATATGACGGCATGGCATGGCGGCTCAACGTGTGGTTTCCGCAACGCGATTCAACGGTTCCCTCACGATGAATTTACCGTTATAATCCTCACCAATCGCCGCGAACCCGGCGTAGAGAGCCTGGCGGAGAAACTGGCTGATTTGTACTTGTTCGAGTAGAAGGAATTTTCGATCAGGCTGCCATAATGGACCAAAAGAAAATTAGGAACATTTAGTCTGTGGATAATTACATACCATTTATATTAATTCCCTTCATTTATTGGGGTGTCTTACACTATCTAAAAAAGAACGACAATCTTACTTCATTAAATAGGTGTACGCTTATAATTGCGATTATAGCATTTTCGATTACTGAATTAGGAAGAAGTTTTTACAGACCATACATTTATGAAAACAAAATCGAGGATTATTTTATCGCAGATACACTTGGCAATTCATTTGGTACAATGACAGCAATATTTATGATATTAACTTTGTCCGGTAAGGGAACGAATAAAGATTGGATGATGGTATTGATAATAATTACCGGCCTCTTGGTCTATGAATTATTAAATCTAACAGGCAAGACCGCAATTGATACAAATGATATGATTGCGACAGTGATTTTCGGGACGATTTCAGCATTAATCTATTTCTTTTTGCTGAGAAAATATGGTGAGCAGAGCAAAACAAAATATGTTAGTTCCCGATAACAAGCGAATGCGAATAATGGCGGTGCATAGTTAATATTGTTTCAGCATCCAGGGGCGATCTTAGTATGGAATTGGATTTCTTAGCAAATAATAAAAACGCTGTATCCACCATTGCAAAGTGGTATTTTGAGGAATGGAGTTACCTCATGAAGGAAAACTCCATTGATGAAGTCGAACAGAATTTGCAAGCTTATCTAAACACAGACCAAATACCATTAATGATTTTAGCCAAAAGAGGAGCGGAAGTATTGGGAGTTGCACAACTGAAATTTCGTGAAATGGACATCTACCCTGAAAAAGAGCACTGGTTGGGTGGCGTGTATGTTTCTAAAGAATATCGCGGTAATCGAATCGCAGAAAAAATTATTCTGGAAGTGATAAGTATTGCTCAGAAATTAGGTGTTCATACGCTATATCTGCAAACTGAGGATTTGAGTGGAGGCCTCTACAGGCGCCTGGGATGGAAACCGATTGAGCAAGTCAATTATCGCGGCAATGATGTTTTAGTAATGGAGAAAACAATTGCCCGATAACCAAACCTCTCCGGCGCCACAGGCTGCACTTTCCGTTTTGGCAATCCATTACGTTGAAGTGGCATGGGTTTAACACCATGTCAGAAAAGGATTTGTTATGAGGTACAAGCGGAGGATCGGCCAGAAGCCTTCTTATTTGCATGCGGTTATTTTACGCATCCCCCCGGTTGATATTATATCGCTATCTGAGTTTATCGCAGGTATTTTTATTTGGAGATATTAAAAATGGCTCCTTTTTAATAATAAAAACTACTTCTTAAACTTCCATTTATGCCGCTCACTCAATCCTTATTGAATATAGCCCTCCCCAAAATTACCTTTAAATAGAGAAAATAGGTGGACGAGTCATGAAAGTAAAAATCAGGCAAAGAAAATTTATCGATCACGCGCTCTTTATTCTGGTTTATTGTCTCATCTGGGTTTTCTTGAGGGTGATACAGTCTTAGATATTTGAAGGAAGTTATGTTTGTCTTTTTTGATTCGTCCGTGATAGTTATGTGACATTTATTTAATACTATAGAAATGCCGGAAGCTATTGTTAATCATAAATAAGAAAATTATCGAATCCTTGATTGAGAAAAATATAACTTGTATTATGCAATAATCGCATTAAGATACCAAAAACAAGGAGGGCAAAATGCATTCCAGAGTGGCATCACTGCTAATTCTGTTAGAAATCCTCTTCAGTGCCTCGCTCATTAATGCTCAACACCGTTTCCCGGATAGTAAGATACAAAGCAAAATCGTTCCCCCTGATCAAAAAATAAACGGTTCCCGTTCTTTAAATATTAAAAGGGTTGGGGCTTGGCCCTATGGCCCTTCTTTAGCCGTTGCAGTGGATGAACAACGAGATTTAATCTTTCTCGGATCGGGCGGCGTCGTATTGATTTTAGATGGACAGGACAGGACTAATCCGCAACTTATATCGGAAAGTATCCATACTGCAGGAAAGGTCTCTGATCTGTGCTATGATTTTACAACGCAGCGTCTTTATATCGCTGCCGGAGAAGGCGGCATGGAAATATGGGATATACAAAATCCTGCAGCGCCGGTACAATTGGTTAATTTCGAAGTGCTTTATTTTGGATATGAGACTCCGGTTGAACATATCGGTGTTTATGGAAACTATGCCGTTGTTTCATGTTCCTGGGGATTTGTGCATTCAATCGACATAAGCGATCCGACCAATCCGGTTCAGGTTAGCGGTAACGGCGAAATGGGAAATCCTGCCAACGATCTTTATGTCTCCCCTGATGGTCAGGCGCATACTACCGGCGCCCATGCTTATGTACGCTTGGCAATTCAATCGAATGGTGTTCTTAATACTTCAGGATATATGTATTTTACTTATGGAGCAGGCGCTGTCTATGGCAATGAATCGGTTGCTTATGTCGAATATGGGGGTTATATGCTCATACTATCTTATACAAGTATTGAGCCATTAAGTGCAACCGATATGGGCGGAATTGGTGACATTGTTGTTAAAAGCAACCTTGCTTACATTATCAATTCCTCAGGGCTGCAAATTTGGGATATTACCAATCCTTATGCTCCATCCTTTGTAGGACAAACATCGGAGCCGAATTATGGTGAAAAGTTAGTGGTTGCCGAAGGGTATGCATACATAGCACGAGGCAGCGAGGGGCTAAGCATAGTTGAAATTGGGGATGGCACCTCGCCGGTTGTGGTCGGTTCTTATGATGTCTTGAATATTACTTTTGATGCATTTATCAGCGGAAATTATGCCTACCTGGCTCATGTAGATGACGGCATGCTTGTGCTTGACCTGGGTGATAACACCAATCCGATCCTCGTCGGTCAGTTCGATACTCCGGGCTATGCTTATGATGTGTTTGTATCAGGCAGCTATGCCTATATTGCTGATGTGGCAGCCGGATTATACGTTGCCGATATTTCGGATCCAAGCCATCCGACCGAGGTTGGCGTTTTGGATTCTGTTCATGCTGTTAAATTGACAGTCTCAGGTAATTATGCCTACCTACTGAGTCGTGTAAACCCGAATGATCCTTATTGGATACAGGTTGTGGATGTTGCCAATCCTTCCAACCCGGAATTAAAGGGGGGGATACAGTTACCCTACAGAGCCTCAGACCTAGCGGTGTCAGGAAATTATGTCTTCGTCGCCGCTGATGATGATGGAATTCGGGTCATCGATGTATCCAATCCGGATGCGCCAACAGAAGTTGCTACATTTGGCGTCCCAAATGTTTATGATATCTCTGTCCAGGGTAATTATGCCTATTTCGCTGCCGCCGATTGGGACGGCGGGTTTGGCATACTAAACATTTCTGACCCTACAAATCCTTTTTTGGAAAACCTATATAATCCGACCGGCTGGTTCCATCCCTTTGATGTTACCGTGGCTGGGAATTATGCATGGGTTGGCGATCCGGCAGGTACAGCGGAAGTCCATTTATTTGATATATCTGACCCTGCCAATCCCATAGAAATAGAATCCTATATCACTCCCGGGGGTCTCTACGATATTTTTGCTGTTGATAGCCTTGTCTATATATCGGATGGAACCGCGGGGTTACAGATTTTGGAGAATCTTCTTTATTCCGTACCAGGAGGCAATGTTACCTGGCAACCCCAAAACAGCGGAACGATAAATATATTGCTGTCAGCTTGCTTTGTGGACCAAAATACCGGTTGGGCGGTTGGCGAAGGCGGAACGATCCTCAAAACTGGGGATGGGGGACAAAACTGGCAAAGCCAAACCAGCGGCACATCGGCTAACCTGAATGCAATTTATACTACTGACGCATCCACCGCCTGGGCAGTTGGCGATGGCGGAATAATCCTAAACACAACCGATGGGGGGCAAAACTGGCAAAACCAATCAAGCGGTACCAGCGAGTTTCTGAGTTCGGTTTATTTTATAAACGCAACAACCGGCTGGGTGGTCGGCGACTATGGAACCGTTTTGAAAACCAGCAATGGCGGCAGCACCTGGCAACCCCAAAATAGCGGTGCTACCTACGGACTCGCATCAGTTGATTTTGTGGATGCGAGCAATGGCTGGTGTGTGGTAGCGGATGTTGGAATGGTTTTAAAAACCACGAATGGCGGAAATAGCTGGCAAACAATAAGTACCGGAAGTCAGAATCTACTGACCTCGCTTGATTTTGTTAATGCTAATGTTGGCTGGGTGGTCGGCACATTTGGAGAAATTCAAAAAACTACCGATGGCGGAAATAGCTGGCAAAATCAAACCGGAGTATTTCCCCCTGATTGGCTTTACTCGGTTTGCTTTTTGAATGAAGATACCGGCTGGACGGTGGGATTCGATGGAAAAGTTCAGAAGACGATTGATGGCGGACAAACCTGGGAAAGCCAGATCAGCGGTACGCCCTATCAACTCAATTCGGTATGTTTTGTCGATGAAACACATGGGTGGGCTGTCGGAGAAAATGGTACGATTATTAAAGCAGCGTCGACTGTTACAGATATTAAGGATAACCTAAAACATCCTGACCTGCCTGATGAATTTGTTCTGCATCCTAACTATCCCAATCCGTTCAATCCAACGACTACCATAGGTTTTAATCTGCCGCGTCCGGGTGATGTGCGCCTGACGGTTTTCAATGTTTTAGGGCAGGAAGTTAGGGAGTTGGCAAACGGATTTTATCCGGCTGGAAAGCATGAGGTCATTTGGGATGGCACAAATAGCACCGGAGCCAAGACAGCGTCAGGAATTTACTTTTACGCGCTTCAGGCGGGCGGGACAAGAATGGTCAAAAAAATGGTGTTTGGCAAGTGATGCCATTCCATCACTTGAAAATGACATTTTTTGATTTATTCATAATAGTTATGTGACATTTATTTAATAATTTGAAGGGCGATAGGAAGCCTCACTCGATTACAAATGAAAAAAATATTGAGCCCTTGATTGAGAAAAATAACTTGTATTTTGTAATAACGGCATTAAGGATTTTAAAACAGGAGGAAAATATGAACTCCTTCAGATTGATTCCTTCCCTATTTTTTTTGGCTATTCTATTTAGTGCTTCTTTTGTAAATGCTCAAAACCGTCTTCCAGATAAAAGATTTCAAAGGGAATTTGCTCCCACCCAACATAAACCCAACGGTTCAAATTCAATGGATATCAAAAGAGTTGGCGCCTGGGCTTACGGCTCGTCTTTGGCTGTGGCGGTGGATGAACAACGGGACCTAATTTTTCTTGGCTCAGGCGGCGTCGTATTAATTTTAGATGGACAGGACAGGACTAATCCACAACTGATATCGGAAAGTATCCATACTGCAGGAAAGGTCTCTGATCTGTGCTATGATTTTACAACTCAGCGTCTTTATATCGCTGCCGGAGAGGGAGGAATGGAAATATGGGATATACAAAATCCTGCGGCGCCGGTACAATTGGTTAATTTCGAAGTGCTTTATTTTGGCTACGAGACGCCGGTTGAGCATATCGGTGTCTATGGAAACTTTGCAATTGTGGGTTGCTCCTGGGGATATGTTCGTTCAATCGATGTCAGCGATCCTATGCACCCGGTTCAGGTTGCAGCCAATGGAGAAATGGGTAATCCTGCCAATGATCTTTATGTTTCCCCGGACGGTCAGGCGCATTCCACCGGTGCCCAGGCTTATGCGCGGTTGGCAATTCAATCGAATGGCTCTCTTAATACTTCAGGATTCATGTATTTTACTTATGGGGCGGGTGCCGTTTACGGCAATGAGTCGGTGGCTTATGTTGGATATGCAGGTTATATGGTTATACTTGACTACACAAATCCTGTCCCATTAAGCTATACTGATGTGGGAGGGATGAGTGACATTGTTGTTAAAAACAACCTGGCTTACATTATTAATTCCTCCGGACTACAGATTTGGGATATTTCTAATCCCTATGGTCCATCCTTTGTTGGTCAAACATCGGAGCCAACCTATGGTGAAGCATTAGCGGTTGCTGAAGGTTATGCATATATAACACGAGGCAGCGAGGGGCTAAGCATAGTTGAAATTGGGGATGGCACCTCGCCGGTTGTGGTCGGTTCCTACGATGTTTTCGGCGTTACATATGACGCGTTTATCAAAGGAGATTATGCATACCTGGCGCATAACGAGGATGGAATGCTTGTGGTTGATGTAAGCGATGCAACCAATCCAACCCTGGTCAGCCAGTACGATACACCGGGTTATGCTTACGATGTTTTCGTAGTGGGTAATTATGCTTATGTTGCAGATTTACAGGGAGGTTTGCGGATTGTAGATGTGACCGATCCGGGCAATCTAACCGAAATTGGCGTTTTGGATTCGGTCAATGTTTATAAAGTTACTGTTTCCGGTAACTACGCTTATATAGTTAACTACTTCGATCCGAACGACCCTGATTGGATAAGTGTGGTAGATATTTCTGATCCGACTGATCCGCAATTCAAGGGCACCATTCAAATGCCAGGGCAAGCGCGGGAATTGGCTACTTACAGCAATTATGTTTTTGTTGCCGCCACTGATGACGGAATCCGCGTTATTGATGTATCGAATCCTGATGCGCCGGTGGAAGCAGCCGTATTTAGCGTACCAGATGTGCTCGATATTTTCGTTCAAGGTGATTATGCCTATTTTGCAGCTTCGGATGCGCAAGGTGGTTTTGGCATATTAAATATTTCTGATCCGACAAATCCTATCTTAGAGAGTCTCTATAATCCATTCAATTCAATCCAGCCCTTTGATGTTGCGGTGGTGGGTACTTATGCATGGGTCGCCGATCCGGTAGGCACAGAGCAAGTTCTGTTATTTGATGTAACCGATCCGGCTAATCCCCTGGAATTAGACGCTTTTCAAACTCCCGGTGGTCTCTACGATATTTTTGCTGTCGACAGCCTTGTCTATGTTTCCGATGGAATAGCAGGATTACAAATTCTGGAGAATCTAGTTTATTCGGTGCCTGGAGGCAATGTTTTCTGGCAAGCCCAGACCAGTGGAACGTCAAGCATATTGTTGTCGGTATACTTTACAGATGAAAATAACGGCTGGACAGTGGGTGAAGGCGGAACAATTCTAAAGACCGGGGATGGCGGACAAAACTGGCAAAGCCAAACCAGCGGCACGACTTTTGATCTCAATTCCATTTATTTTACGAATCCTTCAACCGGCTGGACGGTTGGCGACGGCGGAACAATTTTAAAAACGACCGATGGGGGAAGCAATTGGAGCCCTCAAACCAGCGGCACCAGTGAGTTTTTGACATCAGTTCACTTTTTAAATTCAACCACCGGATGGGTTGTTGGCGATTACGGGATAGTTCTAAAAACCATGGACGGCGGCAGCAATTGGCAGCTCAAAAATAGCGGTACGACTTATCCGTTGGTATCAGTGGATTTTGCTGATGCTAATAATGGCTGGTGCGTGATTGAGGATTTTGGAAGGATTCTTAAGACTACTAATGGTGGAAATAGCTGGCAATCAGTGAGTACCGGAAACTCGAATTTATTATTCGCGCTGGATTTTGCAAACGCGAATGTTGGCTGGGCTGTTGGTACGTTTGGCGCCATTCAGAAAACCACTGATGGCGGAAATACCTGGCAGGATCAAGTAGGTGTCCACCCGCCCGATTGGCTTTATTCAGTATGCTTCCTTGATGAGAATAATGGTTGGACTGCTGGATTCAATGGAAAGGTCCAAAATACCAAAGACGGCGGGGAGAACTGGAACGTCCAACCCAGTGGATCGCCTTATCAACTCAATTCAGTTTACTTTATCGATCAAACCCATGGTTGGGCGGTTGGGGAAGAAGGTACTATTCTGAGAGCCGCCTCCCCTGTAACTGAAATTAAAGATAACTCAAAGCCCGCTGCCCCTCTCGATGAATTTGCTTTGCACAATAATTATCCTAATCCATTTAATCCGTCTACTACAATCAGTTTTAATCTGCCGCGTCCGGGTAATGTGCGGCTGGCGGTTTTCAATGTTTTAGGGCAGGAAGTGAAGGAGCTGACAAACGGATTTTATCCAGCCGGAAAGCATGAGGTCACTTGGGATGGAACCAATAGCTCCGGAGTTAAGGCAGCGTCAGGAATTTACTTTTACGCACTTCAGGCGGGCGGGACAAGAATGATCAAAAAAATGGTGCTTGGCAAATAAAACGATCTTAATCAATAAACAAAATTTTTCATTTTATCCTGTGGAGGAAAAATGAATCGAGTAAGCTACAAAATCGTTTTTTTTGCATTGGCAGTTTTCGGAGGCTTCGTTCTTACAGGAATCAGCCAGGCATACGCGCATGATGCATCCGTGAATAATGTTATTTGGCAATTGCAAAACAGCGGAACCAATGTTGCGTTGCATTCAGTCCATTTTATTAATGAAAATGTCGGCTGGGTGGTTGGAGAAAGCGGCACGATTTTAAGGACCACTAATGGAGGAGCAAATTGGCAGCTCCAAACCAGCGGTACACTCCAGGAATTGTGGTCAGTTCAATTTATGGATGATTCCACCGGATGGATCTGTGGCGATCAGGGAACGGTTTTAAAAACTACAGACGGCGGCAACCATTGGGTCCCTAAAAATAGCTCCACTATTTTTCATTTAACCTCTCTTCGTTTTGTCAATCTCAATACCGGATGGGTGGTTGGCAGTGGTGGAACAATA
>Ga0307423_1002362_pt1 | contig 10615 bp, 7 predicted proteins | sample SalMarWE160310MG_FD_202154 | JGI IMG/M metagenome (GOLD analysis project Ga0307423, IMG submission 202154) | Salt marsh sediment microbial communities from the Plum Island Ecosystem LTER, Massachusetts, United States - WE1603-10 | ecosystem: Environmental > Aquatic > Marine > Intertidal zone >... | reverse complement strand
TTTCCGAAAGATCGGTAAAAGTCAGGTTCATGCCGCCATCCTCGCGGCGGACAACGGTATAGCCGATCCCGGGCGTGGGTTCCCAATTCAGCGGTTTCACTTCGGTCATGGTCGCACCTCCTGTTGGTCTGACATCATTATAATGCAGCAATAGAGTGAGGATAGGCTTTTATAAGTATTAATCAACCCTCTGACATGGGGAGATTAGCGGGTTCTACCCAAGACTTATAAAAATCGAAATATTTACCAATAGATATCATTACAAAGCCCGCAGTAATGTAACGCTCCCCTTGCTGACAGAAACCCACCAGGTTGTGTTGTGCTCATAGCGACCATAAATTCAGAATCGCCGGCATCAACGAAGACAAATCGGCTGAGGCGGTGACAGAAATCACGCGTGTCACTGGGTTAATGCTTATCCCCGTCGCAGCCACAAGGGTATTCCGCTTTTGCAAAAAGGTTGATTTCAACAAAGCATAGCGCTACGCGGTAGCTGGTGCTGGATGCGTAGGGGAAGAACATTTGACAATTTCCCCTTTTTCGGTGATAATGTGTGCATTAAGTCAAGTAATTTTTTACCTTTTGCACACATGAATACATCTCCTGATAATGCTCAACTATACCAAATCGCCGAAAGCCAGGCCGGTTACTTCTCGGCACGGCAGGCGCGGCAAGCGGGATTTTCTAAAGCCCTGCTTTCCCACCACGCTAAGCGCGGGAAATTCATTCGCATCCGCCGCGGTGTATATCGGCTGGCAGACTTTCCCGAAATGCCTTTTGCCGACCTGTTCGTTGCCTGGCTGGCAGCCGGTGAAAAAGCGGTCGTTTCTCATGATAGTGCTCTGGCCCTGTACAATCTTTCCGATCATCTCCCGGCAGAAATTCATCTCACCGTTCCGCGCACCGCCTCGCGCCGCCTTGCAGGAGCACGTCTCCATACCGGCAAACTGACTGGTGAAGAGATTACCCAACGGCATGGCCTGCCAGTGACGACTATTCCGCGCACGATCGCCGATCTGATTCTCGGTGGTCTGGGCAGCGAACTGGTTACCCAGGCAATTCATGAAGCGCTCGAGCGAGGCCTGATAAGCGAAGAAACTCTACGAGAATATGCGCTTCGGCACGGTGGGCGCGTGGCGAAGATGGTCAAACGGGCGATGGAGAAAGCACAAACCGCGTGAATTATAAAAGCGGCGCTGCTTTTCGACGCGCGCTGGAGGACCGGCTGCGCAATCAAAGCTTGCCCTCAGGCTTGCCGTTGGTGCGCTTGCGCAAGATGGTTGCTTTCGAGCGCTTTTTAGCCCGGCTGATCACCGATCAACCCGACTACTGGGTGCTCAAAGGCGGGCTGGCGATTCAGTTGAGATTGGGATCTCGCGCTCGCACCACGCAGGATATTGACTTGCTCCTAGAGCAAACGATGGGTATTCCAAACATCCATCAAGCTTTGGTGAGGGCTGCGCTTTTGGACTTGAACGACTGGTTTCGCTTCGAAGTTGCCATACCGTCCGATCCGATAAGCCAGCGTTTCTCTGTGCAAAGCCTGCTCGATGGGCGCATCTTCGAGTCCTTCCATATCGATGTGGGCATGGGCGATCCAATGGTCGAACAGGCAGAGGTGTTATCCATGCCGGGGCTGCTGGAATTTGCTGGTATTGGGCAGACGACCATGCCCTGCTACCCAGTATCCCAGCAAATTGCCGAGAAGGTACACGCCTATACCCGTCCTTACGTCGCGGGTGACAGCACACGCGTCAAGGATTGGGTGGACATTCTATTGCTGGCTCAACTCGGCAGCATTCACGCCTTGACCCTGCGTGAGGCGCTCGACTTGACCTTTGATACCCGGGCGACTCACCCGTTACCATCGCGATCTCCTGATCCGCCTGCTTTCTGGTCGCGTTCATTTCACCGCCTGGCCGAACAAACCGGATTGGCGTACACTACTCTCCCCGAGGCAGTCGAGGCCATGCGCGGGTTTCTTGATCCTGTTCTCCAAAATCAAACGAAGGGAACATGGGATCCCCTTCATTGGGGATGGCAGTAACCCATCGTCCTTTCTGGTTACCGCGACCTCGCACACTCGTTCCTGGTGATTGCCGATGGGAATAGGCGTGAATTACAATCGCTAACCATCCATCCTCGCTTGCGCAACCCCCATTACATGATACACTCCCTGAAACTTCAAAATCCCCGCCATCAACGAAGACAGATCCGCCGAGACCGTAACAACCGTTACATTAAGTTGCTAGACTACAGGTCTATGTGGTACGACGCGGAGCCAGGACGCTTCGTTTCTCCAAAAAGCATCTGTACCAGATCTATCAAATCCACAAGCTCTGAGGCGCTACATCGGACCCTTTATCTTCCTGAAACTGAAGCACGAACTATCGCCTCCACTTTTTTCTCAAGCATGTTCAGTTTTCAATCAGCTTGTCCTGCCTGTCCGAACTTATGTCTGAATATCAGGCAATTAAATTGCCATCCCCAAGGGAATTATTATATAATGGATTAATAATCAGAGGTCTTCGCGCTTGCATCGATGCCTACCTCATTCATCTTTTTAGGCTCAGATCATGGTGGGAACCTCCCTGAAAACCCTTTTTGCTCTGGATTGTGGTGCAACCAATTGGCGTTTATATCGCGCAGATTATAAACACACGAATGGGGAAATTTCGCTTCTGGGGGAACCACAGCCATCGCCACTGACAAGTTTCTCTGAACGCAGGTTGCCAGCCGTTCTTTGTTTGAACCCTGAAGGGAACGCACTGGAAGGTTTCGGGGAGATCGCGCAACAACAATTAGAACAGGAAAACAGCCGGGAACGGGTACGCGAATATTTCAAGCCCTGCATCGGCTCCCATCTGGAAGAATCTCCGCTCGCACATCAGAAGCGATACACCCACACGCAGGCCATGCAATATACGCGCATGTTGCTGGAAGCCGTGCTCGACCAAATCCGCCAGGAGAAATGGCGCGCACAACTCTTCGATGACAGGCTATGGTTCACTTTTGCCTATCCTATCCATTGGCGTTACGATCATGAAGGCAAGATTTTCGAGGAATACCGGCAACTGGTGGAAGATTGCTTTGGGGATGATTTCAAGCAAATTCGTTTTGTCGCTGAACCAGAGGGCGCCATCCTTGGTCTGCAAAATAACGGCTTGTTGGAACGACAAACCAATCCCGGCGTGACCTTGATCATCGATGTCGGCGGCAGCACCACGGATTTCGTGGCCGGGGAGATTGACCCGTTATCGGGCAGGTTGGATTTCCTCGGTCGCCATGGCGCGCCTTTCGGCGGGGGCTTGTACGATGCAGAATTGGCCAAGTACATAGCGGTTGAGTTAAATATTCCTGCCACCGCGCTTGCGGATGACCCATCAGCGCTGGTATCCCTGCGAATTTCCGGCCAACGATTGAAGGAATCCCTCAGCCGCCAGATGCTATTCCCCGGAAAACTCAATCGTGTCCATCAAAGGACAGTGACCCTGGTCATGCCAGACGGCACCGTTTATCGCAGGACCGTCGCGTTAGGGGAAGCGCAATTCAATGAAGTGACAAATCACCTTAATCAAGCCTTTGCAGAATTGATGGATCAAGCCCTGCAAAAAATGTCCCTTGAAGCCAGCAGGATCGGCCAGGTTGTGCTGGTCGGCGGAGGCTCCCAGCTGTTCACGATCACGAATCACCTGCGGGAACGCTTTGGACCAGAGCGTGTGGTTCTGGCAGACAATCCGGATGAAATCGTCGTACAGGGTATAGGGCTTGAATATGGCTTTTCATTCGAACATCGCGAACCCACCATTTCCATCCCGCTTCCAGCCCCAAATAATCCGCCTCCTGAAATTCCCGGGGCAACAGAGAGTCAATGGTCGCTGTTGGCAGGAACGCAGTCTCATCCTGTGCTTTCCGGAAAGATAACACTGGGCCGGGCAGAGTCAAGCGACATCCAGGTAGATGACCTCAAGGCCTCCCGCCTGCATGCGGAAATTACATTAAGCGGACAAGGGCTTGAAGTCATTGACCTGGGCAGCACGAACGGCACTTATGTTAACGGGAAACAAATCCCCGCCCACGAATCATGTGCGTTACAAGCCGGAGACAAGATATCCATTGGCAAAATCAAATTTCTTGTCGTAAATGATAAAAGATAGCCAGGTGAATCATGTCTGGAGAGACAAATATCGTCCCAGCTGAAGGAACCATCCCGCAATCCGAGCGCGGTCTCGACGCCGAAACCTTGATAGCTGCCGGGGATGCATTGTCCAAAACCATGTTATTTGCCATCAGGCGCGACTACCTGGATGGGCCGGTTTTCGAAAATGAAACGATCCAACTGCTCGAGGATCAGATTTTACAACAGCAGGACATTTCCTTTTTGGAGCTGGAACAAGTTGGCATGCCGGTCGACGAGTTCCACCAGGAATATATGAATGCGATCCGGACCACCCTGGCGGCCTGTCACGACCCACGCTACCGCTTGATTTTCGTCATCAGCAGTGATGGCTTACAAAGCAAGATTTTTATTGGGATCAGCGCCCGGGCCGCCGGTACCCAACCCAAGATTTTTGCCGAACAATTGGGACAGTTCTTGAGCTCAAACTGGCCGGGCACCCGCGTGCGGACAGTATCGGACTATAAGCGGATCGTGAATCAAATCCACCTACCCTTGAGCACTTTCCGCTATGCACGCGCCTTCACCGGCATCCCGTCTGCTAAAAATAGCGAAAAACCTAACGATATTCCTCAAAGTTTGGACCATTTTATGCGTGGCATGCGTGGAAAGCCTTACATATACATGGTCATTGCAGAACCCATGCCCGAAAAAGATGTTGGTGAGATCGTGACCACCTGCCACACCTTGGCTGGGCAAGTGCAGGCTTTCGCAAAGACGACGATCCAACGCAGCCAAAACACAGGCATTTCCGAAACGATCACTGAAACGGAGGGGGAAACCACTACGAAGGGTACAACCAAAGGGACATCCGAGAGTCAGACCGACAGCAAGAGCAAGGGCGTTTTAGGCGCTAGCCTGGATAAATCAACCGGCCTGGGAAAAGGTCTCAAAGCCGCTGGATTGGCAGGGATCTCCGGCTTACTGGTGGCCACCGGCGGACCATTCCTGCTTTCCGGCATGCTGGGCATGTTTGGACAACTTTTACCATCCGCAAGCCAATCGAGCACAACCGGGACGAACATATCCGATTCCGAATCTCAGAGCACTTCCACCAGCCTGTCTTCCGGAAAGTCGACCTCCAGCGGGGAATCGCTATCCTTTGGCCAGGAGTATCTCAATAAACACGCCGAGGCCTGCATCAAACTGCTGGAAAAAACAGCCGACCGCTTCGAGATCGCCAGGTCCCAGGGCTGCTGGACGGTTGGTGTTTATCTGGTCAGCGACCAGAGCGAAGCTGCCACGCAGGCCCAGGCTCAGTTCAAAGCCCTGGTCAGCGGTGACAAAAGCGTCTTTGAACCGATCCGAGCCCACGACCTGGTCCCCCTCTGGGATGGCCAGATCCAGGTTGCGCTGGACGCCTTTCAACACCCTCCCCTGCGCCTGTTCACGCCGCAGAGCGGCGAGCAGTTGCACCACCCGTTTGGGGAGGCGTTCGAAAACCTGACCACCCCCTTGAACACTGAAGAACTGGCCTTGCTGGCAAATTTGCCTTTACGCGAGATGCCCGGCATGCCGATGCAGCCGGCAGCCTCCTTCAGCCTGAATCCACCTCGCGCCGCCGACTCCGGGACGGCCCTGCAAATCGGGCGGATCCTGGAGGGCGGCGAGGAGATCGGCAATCTCAACTACGAAGTCGACATCGACACCCTGACCCGCCACGTCTTCATCACCGGCATTACCGGCAGCGGCAAGTCCAACACCTGCCGGCGCCTGTTGGCCAGCCTGATGGAAGCCGGGCGGAATTTTCTGGTGATCGAACCGGCCAAGGACGAGTACGTCCAGTTGGCCCTGGCTTACAACCAGGCCAAGACCTTCGACCGGGAGATCGCTGTCTACGTCCCCGGCAGGACCGAATGGGGCGGCCAGCCGCTCGAACAATTGCAGCTCAATCCCTTCGACGTCATCCGCCTGCCCGGAGCCACCCCCCAGGTCATGCCGCACCTCGACCGGCTCAAGTCGATCTTCAATGCCAGTTTCCCGATGTACGAGATCCTGCCGGTCATCCTGGAGGAAGCCCTGGTCGACCTGTACGACAGTCAGGGCTGGTTGAATGAGAGCCTGCCTCCGGAAAATGTCCTCTGCCCAACCCTGAGCCAGCTCCACGACCGTATCACCGGCCTGGTGCGCGCCAAAGGCTACGAACAGCGCATCACCGACAACATCACCGCCGCCATGCGAACGCGCATCGGCAGCCTGATGCGCGGCTGGAAGGGCCACCTGTTCGACCAGCCGGCTTCCACCCCCTGGGCCGACCTGTTCGACCAGCCGGTGGTCATCAACCTGGGCTTGATGGGCGACGACGCCGACAAGTGCTTCACCATGGCGCTGCTGATGAACTTCATGTACGAATACCGCCAGGCGCAATACGAGCGCGCAGGCTCGCCCGAGTCGAGCGAACTGCGCCACCTGGCAATCATCGAGGAAGCCCACCGCATCCTGCGAGCGGCACATTACACCGCCGACAACGCCAATCCGCAAGCCAAGATGGGCGAGATGTTCGCCGACATCCTGGCCGAGATCCGCGCTTTCGGACAGGGGCTGGCGATCATCGACCAGGTGCCGTCCAAGCTCGTCCCCGACGCGCTGAAGAACACCAACCTTAAGATCATCCATCGCCTGGTCGCAGCCGACGATCGCGACGCCATGGCTGGCGCGATGGCCCTGACAGATGACCAGGCCAAGGTGATCGCCCGCCTGAAGGTCGGGCAGGCCATCGTCTGCGGCATCCAGGACGACACTGCTTCATGGGTCAAAGTCTTCTACACCCCGATTCCGAAATTTATCTCGAAAAAAACGGGCAAATCCAAGAAGGAGGCGTGACATGTCTCAGCCGATCCCGGTTGATATGCTCAAACAGACGATCACCTATTTTTACCTGCTGGCGTACTGTCCTCCGGAGAAGGTCGCCGAATTTAAGCAAAGCACGGCTTCAATGCTCAAAGGACTGGCCGGACAAGCCAGGATAAAGGAAAAGGCTTTTCTTGCGCAAGCCCTGCCCGAGGCTTGCCTTCACATTGTTGCTTTCCATCAAGCTACCCGTGAACCCGACCGGGAGCTGGTGGACGCATTGGTGAAAGCCGCTCGCACTGCGGACAAGAATTCAGAAACCTTGGCGGCCTTCAAAGAACAGATGGCCCGGATTGCCGCTCTGCCCGGGCGCGCCAAACTCGAGAACCGCTTACACCGCAAGAAAGGCTGCGCCTTCTGCCAATGGCCGTGCTATTACGGCTACTTTTCTCTCGTCTCCGAGCCCGAATTCAACGGATTACAACGGCTATTGGAAGCGGAAGCCCAGCAGCCAAAGCAGGAACAAAATCCCATACGACCGGTCCTGGAATTCACGCTTTCGCACCTGGCACAGACCACCCAAGTCGGACAGGGCGTCATCCAGCGTGTCCACCTGGGGAACCTGGCTTATTGCCTGCTGATGCTATCAATGGCCAAATCGCGCCTGGCCTTGCCTGAATCCGAATTGCGCGTCTTCCAGACCAGCAGCCAGGCCTGGATCCAGGCCGGTTCGTGAAAATAGGAACAGAGAACTATTTCATTTCATACCAAACCGTATATAATAGAGTCACAACTAAATATTCCTAAGAGCATACTGTCAATAGCTCCTTACTCCGCTCAGGACTGATCGCCGATACATCCCGTATCCACTGTCAGCCTGGCCCACGGGTAAGGAGTTTTTCGTTGTTTGGACCAGAAAGGAGAATGTAGAATGTGTATCGAACTTCCCGTTGAAAGCCTAAAAAAAGCGATCTGCTATTTCTACTTGTTGGCTTTCTGCCCGCCCGAAAACATTGCCCAGCAAAAAAAGGCCCTCAAATCCCTGCATAAGGGGGCGAGCAGACTATCCGGATTGAAAGACAAAGAATTTATCAGGTTGGCGGCACTTGAAGCCAGTCGTCACATTATGGCCTTTCATCAAAATACCCGCGAGCCGGGTACGGATTGGGTGGAGGCCCTGGCAGACAGGGCGATGGTGGCAGATACCAATCCAGAGCAGGCCGCGGCCTTTCAAGAGCTGATGACCCTTGTATCCCGCCTGCCGCAACGCGCCAAACCCGAGAATCGTTTACACCGCCGCCGAGGCTGCCAGTTCTGTACATCCCCTTGCGCCTATGGTTACTTCTCCTTGGTCTCAGAGCCGGAAATCTCAATTTTGCAGGGATTCCTCGAGCATGAGATCCAGGAATCTCCCGACGCCCAAAAGCCAATCATGGCGGTATCTTCTTTCGCACTGACCCACATCACCCTGCTGGTTGGGGACATGAAAGATGAACTGTCCATTTCTCAGGATCACCTCTCCGGTTTGGCATACTGCCTGTTGAGCCTGGCAACAGCCCGCTCGCGATTGCAGGTGCCTGAGCAACAACTTGGGTTGTTTCAGGAAGCCAATCAATACCTCAATATTACGAATTTACCGGCCGAATCGGAAGCCTAGCAAGTACAGCAGAGGAGGATTACGATGGACAATTTCGAATTACCCCAAGGGACAGAAAATATCGAGACCAAGGACAGCAGCCTCGAGGGGCAATCCCTGGAGGACGCGACCTACGATTCCGGAGGCTATATTGAGCGCAGCCAGACCATCCGGGAAGCGGAGACCGTTGAGGGCAATTTCGTCAACCTGATCGACAGCGCCATTAGCCCCGCCGGTCAAACGGGAGAAGACAGCCGGGCTCCTTTCGAGCCGACGCGCCTGACCAAAGACGTGGATCCCAGCACCGGCCAGTCGACCAGCGAGGGGGGCACTCCATACAGCAGCGTGGAGCAATCCCCACGACTTGCCGACTCGAAAGACGACCTTTCGGAAAAAATCTCAAAAAGTGATAAACCCGCCTTACAGACAGCCGGTGAAGGTAATCCGGATTACCAGGATACACGTGCTGATCCGAATTTCGACCAGTTGGAAATTGGTAACCTGGGAAAAGACCTGAAAGACACAAATTATGCCGTTGGAGGCAAGCCTTCAGGGGAGGATGGTGAGAGTGTCGAGGATCACAAGGATTTTAATCCGGATAAAATCGATCGGGAACTGCCCGAAGCCAAGATCAAGGCCATTGGTCAGGATAAGCAAGGCTTGATCCAGCCAGAGGGTACCCAGAAAGGGCCAGGCCCTGGCCCTGGCACTGGCAAGGATGCCCCGGGACTCAAAAAACCTGGTGGCAAATCTGGTGGCGGTCCACCTGTTGCGGGCTACGGTCAGGGGTGGGTCGGCGAAGGACCAGGAAAGAAACAACCTAACAAGGGTAAGACAAAGAACACAACAACCGTTGATAAGACAAAGAACACAACAACTGTTGATGGGAATGAGTACGATAAAGATGGTAAGAAGACCTCGGAAACACACGGGGAAACTAAACAAAGCTGCGAATCAAAAGCTGCAGAAATAACAAGGACAGCTAAAGAAGAATTCAAGGAGGGACAAACTAGGGGTATATATACCGTTAAATGCGGCGATAATTCTGGTTATTTGATTACCTGGAATCAAGACGGATATGAAGTAAACAAGTATTACAACCCCCTGGAAGGCGGATCCCCTATGCCCTATACAGGCAGCGGCACCGGCCAACATACAGAAATCCCTCACGGCCCCGAGACCGGCCCGGATAATGAGGCCAATTTTCTCAGGATGGTTGCGGGAGGCAAGGTAGAGGCTGGTAAATATGTGGGCCTGGGCTCCAGCGGCAGCGCAAACTTCAGCCCCAGCGGGAGCAGCGAAGAGGATGACTCTGGTAAATTCCATGGCGGCCTGTATGGCAGCGCATACCGCCCCAACAACCCCGACGATCCGGACTACTACACCCCAAATGTTCTAAAAGAGGCCTTAAAGACCAAGTGAGTAAGTCCTGTTAGGAGAAAAAATAATGGACGAAATCCAAAATCAACCCGAGGGGCAACTCGAACCCGGCGAATCTTGCAGCCCTGAGAAGCAATCCCTGGACGATGCCACCCTCAATCCCCGCGCCTACGTCGAGCAGACCGGCGATTTCAAGCAAGCCGAAGCCATCCAGAACAGCCTGACCAGCATCGTGGACAATGCCTCCAAATCCGCCAGGGAGGTCGGCGCTACACCCCTGCCGATTCCCCATGAGGCTCAGGACGTCGGTGCCACGCCCCTGCCCAGTGTAGAAGTGAATGCTGGGAGTACCGCCGCGGGTGATGCCAGCGGAACAGGATCTGGCGATGCCGCAGGTTCCGCTGCAGGTGATGTTGGCGGAGCAGGTTCTGGTGATGCCGCAGGTGCCGCTGCGGGTGGTGTTGGCGGGACAGGTTCTGGTGATGCCGGAGGTGCCGCCGCGGGTGATGTCAGTGGAACAGACTCTGGTAGTGCCGGAGGTGCCGCTGCGGGTGATGTTGGCGGGACAGGTTCTGGTGATGCCGGAGGTGCCGCTGCAGGGGATACCAGTGACGCGGCAGAATCTGGCGGTG
>Ga0307423_1002360_pt1 | contig 10625 bp, 9 predicted proteins | sample SalMarWE160310MG_FD_202154 | JGI IMG/M metagenome (GOLD analysis project Ga0307423, IMG submission 202154) | Salt marsh sediment microbial communities from the Plum Island Ecosystem LTER, Massachusetts, United States - WE1603-10 | ecosystem: Environmental > Aquatic > Marine > Intertidal zone >... | reverse complement strand
CCGGCACGCCCCCGACCAGGATCAGATCCACCTCCGTGTGCGGGACGCCACACGCCTCGATCCGATCCTTCACACTGGGTGAATCGACGGCGGCGACCGTTGCAATCCGCTTGTCGGTCGCGAGGAAGTCAAGCAGCTCGCCATAGAAGCGTAGGTTTGCATGGTGCATGTCAGACCCATGATGGCTGAGATCTGGCAGTATTGGCGACGTTGTCCCGTCCGGGGACAATCCGTCAATATTCGGCCTTGCGCATGTATAGGGTGACGCCCACCGCCGATCGCCCGACCTGAGAGGAATCGCCTTGGAAGTCATCTCGATACGGACCCCGAGCCTCGGGGACACAACGTATCTCGCCGTCCACGGCGGCAATGCACTGGTCATCGATCCGCAACGCGACATCGACCGGTTCACCGATGTGCTCGACAATCGCGGCCTTACCCTCACCCATGTGCTGGAAACGCACATGCACAACGACTACATCTCAGGAGGTCGCGACCTGGCACGCGCTCGCGGCGCCGATCTAATCCTCCCGTCCGCGTCCGGGGCGGGTTTCGCCTTCCTGCCTGCGTTTCACAACGAGGAGCTCGATGGTGTCGCCGGCCTGACGATTCGCCCTCTCCACACGCCAGGCCACACGCCGGAGCACACCAGCTACCTGATTCTCATCGACGGCGAGGAACAGGCCGTGTTCACCGGGGGAAGCTTGCTCGTGGGGGCCGCCGGCCGGTCTGACCTTCTTGGAACCGAATACGCCCGCCAGCTCGCCTGCCTTCAATTCGGCAGCTTGCAACGCCTCGGCGAGCTCGGCAACGAAACCGGCGTGTTCCCCACCCACGGGGAAGGCTCATTCTGTACCGCATCGGGCGCGGGCCGCACCACCTCGACAATCGGACGGGAAAAGGCCGAGAACCCGCTGTATCGATTCGACGACCCGGAGTCGTTTGCCGACGACCAGCTCGCAGGTCTCGTCCCCTACCCCAGCTACTACGCCCACATGGGGCCAACCAACAAGACTGATCCGACCGCGATGAGGATCCTGCCACCACCCGAGCTGTCTCCTGCCGAGGTCGCGGCCCAGATCGACAAGGGAGCTTCCGTCCTCGATGGCAGGGACAGGATGTCATTTGCCGCAAGCCATATTCAGGGATCACTGGGCATCGAGCTAGGCGACTCATTCGCACCCTGGACGGGTTGGCTGTTCGACTACAACAAGCCGCTGGTCCTGGTACTCGGCTGGAACGCCGATGCCAGAACTGCGATAACCGAGCTTGCCAGAATCGGCTTCACCGAGATTCGAGGTGTCCTGCGTGGCGTCGATTCCTGGCGGGAGGAAGGACGCCCGACAGCCTCATACAAGACCGCGTCGCACGACGATCTGGCTCGAGACCTGAATGCTGAGGAGGGCGGTAACCTCCAGATCCTCGATGTCCGGGACCCTCAGGAGCGGGCGCGAGGGCATATCGCCGGATCGGTTCACCGGTACCTGCCAGACATCAGTTCCGGTTTGCCGGACGATATCGACAAGTCGGAGCCCGTCTGGGTGATCTGCCAGAGCGGGAACCGGGCCTCGATTGCCGCCGGATTGCTCGAAGGCCACGGTGTCGAGCCGATCGTCGTCTCCAGCGGTGGGGTTGCAAACGTAATGATGGCCACACTGGCGTAGGGGGTCAGCCCAGGTGTTCTGCAAAGAATTCGACGATCCGTCTCCTCGCGTCAATCGCCGATGGCTCGTGGTAGCCGGACGAGATGAACTTGCCGGAGATCACAGCCCACAGAGGCGTCTCTGAATCCGGGTGATCATTCAAGAAGCCGTGCCCTGCATCCGGGTAGACCTTCACGTCAAACGGGATGGAGTGTTTCCGCAACTCCGAGGAGATCTGCTCTGGTTCCTTGCGCAGGCTCCGGTCGAGACCACCATAGGAACCGACAATCGGGCAAGACTCCGCCAGGCCGTTGAGCGCCTCTTCGGTCAGGCCGCCGTAGTTGCTGCTGGCGGCAGCAAAGCCGCCTCTCGTGGCCAGTAGCAGTGCGAACCCGCCGCCGAGGCAAAAGCCGATAACGCCGACCCGGCCGGTACTTTGCGGATGGTCGAGCATCCATGAGCGAATCGTCTCGAAGTCATCGAAGACCGGCCCCTGCCCGGAACTCGCCTGCCGGAACGTCGAGAAGAGACAGCGCATCCTGCCTCCCCAGTAGTAGATGTCGGGAGCGGCCGCCAGGTATCCCTCCCCGGCGAGCCAGTCGACCTGGTTGCGCAGATCGGTGGTCATGCCGAGAGCGTCGGAGACGACCATCACTCCCGGCCAGGGGCCTTCTGCTCCGGGTACCCCTACGTACACCGGCATGTCACCCCGAGCACCGGACAGTGTCACATCCACGATCATCTCCTCGCCGGACGAGCCCAGTATAGAAGAACCTTGCAATATTACCTCAACTACATCTATAGTTGATTCAGTTACTCAGCCAAGGAGCGAAGTTGAGCTACCCACTAGGCGTCTGGCAAGCGATGCTGGCTACCGTGTTCATTGCCGACAAGGTGAAGCTAGGCGAATACGACTTCGTGCCCACAAACCAGATCGCCGCAGATCTGGCGATCCCCCGCCCGAGCCTCGCCCGGTTGATCCGGGAATTGAACCGGGCCGGGATCGTCGAGACAAGGGAGGGTGCCCGCGGCGGCGTGCGCCTTGCTGTTCCCCCATACCAGGTGACACTGCTGGACGTGGTCGAGGCCATCCAGCAACAACGGCCACTGTTCCGCACCGACGCCGCCCCTGCTGTGACCGGAGCAACACCCACCCGTCGCCAGGCGGCGCTCCGCACGGCCCTGTCGGCAGCAGAGCAAGCTATGCGCTCAAATCTGGAGGTGACAATCGACAAGATCACCAACAGCTAGACACCGGCATCCTTGTGGGCGCGCTCGTGCGCCCTTCTTCATGAACATAACTACACAAACAACATCTTTAGTATATAGAGAAGGGTCAATCATGCTCAGACGCATCCTCATCATCATCGGCATCGTCCAACTCATACTCGGAATCGCGTTCCTGGTACCGACCGGCTTTCAAACCATGATCGGGCTGGACACGGCACCGGGGTGGGTCAACTGGATCCTCGTCATGTCCGGGGCAAGGGCCATCGGGTTTGCCTACGGCATGTTCCTGGCAGCTGCGGACCCGGTGCGGAACCGGGAATGGATCATGGCGATGATCGGAATCCAGGTAATCGACTGGGTCGGGACCATCGGCTACCTCGTCACCGGCACCGTCACTCTGGCGCAGGTGACGACTGCCGCTTTCCTACCGGTAGTGTTTATTGCCGTTCTGCTCCGCAATCTGCCCCGACCGTCAGCGGTCTAGACGGGAGCAGGTCCCCGGTCAGGTAAACGCCTCGACGCCCGGCGAGGTGTGCAGGGTATGAAGTCGACAGGAGTCTTGGTGACCGAACCACAAACCGGTGCCCGCGCACTCCCCCTGCAGGAGACCTTCCCGGCGTTCTACCGCCGGGAGTACCCGAAGATGGTGGCGATTGCCGCCGCCGTCTCGGGTAACCGGGCCATCGCCGAGGATCTCGCCCAGGAGGCAATGCTTCGGGCGCATCGTCATTGGAACCGCATTTCCGCGTATGACCGCCCGGGTGCATGGGCAAGACGAGCAACCATCAACCTCTCGTTGAGTGCCGCCAAGCGGGCATCGGCGGAACTCAAGAGGATGTTGCGTCTCGCCGAGCCGTCGACGCTGCCCGCTCCGGAGGCCACGGACGACCGCATCTGGCGGGCCGTGGCGAAGCTTCCCCGAAACCAGCGCGCTGCCATCGCCCTCCACTATCTCGAAGACCGTTCGATCGAAGAGATCGCCGAGATCCTCCAGATCGCGACTGCAACGGCTCGAGTCCACCTCCATCGCGGCCGCCGGGCATTGGCGGTCGCCCTCGATCAACAGGAGGTCTCCTGATGACTGAACGTGATCTTCACACTGCGTTTCAACACCTCGAAGAAGATGTTATGAACAATGTCCAGACCGAACAACGGCTCGAGCAGATCACCAACCGTTCCCGCTGGCAGCGCCCGGTATTCGTGGCTCTGGCCAGCGCCGTCGCGGTCATCGTCGTGGTGGGTGCTGCACTCCTGACGCTGCGACCAGGGGCGAGCGACAATACGACCCCACCGGCGACCAACACCACCGCGGTGCCGACGACGGCGGTCCCGGACACCACCGCAGCATCGACCACACAGCCGGCGACGACTGAGGCTGCTGTCCTCGACCTCTCCAGTGACTCGTGGGTGATGCAGACGACGTCGGGGATCGTCACCTCCACCTCCGGCCGGGTCATCTTCGAGACCGCGCCATTCCTCGGTATGCCCAACCTCGCTCGCGACCACCTCGGCGGCATTGCATTCATCGATGAGTCTGGCTTGTGGTGGTGGCAGGCCGGTGTCTCGGAGCCACGCCTGGTCCTCTTCATCCCATCGGTTGCGGCGGGCCAAATGATCGAGGTAATACCGACCGCCGACGGGCCGGCGGCTCGCATGACGATCTGGCAACCCGACAAGACCGAGCTGTTCGTGAACCTGAAAACGGGCGAGGAGATCGACCCGATAAACGGCAGCATCGAGATCGCCGAGGACGGCACCACGACGATCACTGCTGCCAACGGACTCATCGCCGCTGTCACCCAGCCCGACGTCACCAGAGATGGTGACGGGTTGGTCGACGGTGTAATCGAGCCAGCGCACCTCGTCGTCGAGCGTGACGGCGAACCGGTGCTGAATATCCGCATCGGATCGGAATACGAGGCTTGGGCACGAATCCATGACTTCGACGGCCGCTACTTGATCGTATCCGTCGGACCGTACGAGCCTGCGGTGCCCACGGAGACCTTTTACGTCATCGACCTCGCCTGTGCCGATTGCACCGGTGTATTCACCGAGGGCGGAGCAACCGCAGCACTCACGGGACCCGACGTCGATTGGAACGGCGAGATCGCCGATTTCAGCGGTGCGATCCAAGCCACCGCCGGCTCCGACATCCGCATCACGGTAGGCACTGCCATCGTTGCAGACCCGACCCTGGCGCCGGCTGAATCGATCCCGGGTGAGATCAGCATTGTCGAGGTCGACGACACCACCGTGGCCGTCGGCGCCGACCGGGCCGTGAGTGACCGCACCGGCGGCCTGTTCGTCCAGACCGGCAACACCATCGGCTGGGCCCGTCCGAACGCTCCCGCCATCAACCTATTCAGTGGTGAGGATCTGGTCGAGAGCGGTTCCGTCGAGATCGGGTTGGAAGACGTCGCAGACGTCGACGGACAGATCAACGTGGTGTTCAGGGTTCGAGGCGGCGACGGCGAGCAATCCTATGGTGAGGTTTGGCGCTACGACGTCGGCACAGGTGAGCCGATCCAGATGGTGCGCTTCGGCCTCGCCGATGGGGAGATGACGAGGGCATCGCTGCAGAACGGTGTGCTGGCGCTCACCTTCCAGGCCGAGGGAGACTCATGGATCGAGTTCTACGACGTCAACGGTGACCCGATTGAGACGAACAATCCCAAACCGAACACCGTTAACGACCCGTCCTATGTCGACCAGGGGATGTTGACCTCAGGGGGTGAGGTTCTGGTGTACCTGGAATCGCAGCAGCTCACACCCTCGGAAACAGGCGAATGGCCGATGGACATCGTGGTCTGGGATCTGACCACCGGCAGCGAGATGCAGCGGATTCCGCTCGAGCTCGGCACCTCCATTCCAGACCGATTGGACTATGACGGCACCGACGTCGTGCTCGGGCTGCGCCGGATCGTCGGCGGTGAATGGCAGCGAGAGACGCCAATCCGGGTCACGCTCGCCACGGGCGGCATCAGCCAGATCGAGGTTGCCGGGATACCGAGCCTGGCCAAGTAGCGGATTCTCCGGGTGAGACGACAATGGAGGGGTGAGAGTCATCGTCGCCCTCGTGACCTGTGGATTGTTGGCAGGTTGCAGCGCGGCGACGACTGACGCTCCCCCTCCCGACGTCTCCCCAAGTCCGACGGCGACGGTACTCCTGGTCGGAGATCTGATGCCCGGGCGCGGCGTCGGCCCGGTGATCGAGACCGACAAGGACTCCGTATTCGCCGATGTCCGTCATCTGATCGCCGGCGCCGACATCGCCGCCGGAAACCTCGAGTCCCCGCTGACGACGCTGCCTCATGTCTCGACCAACGAGAACGCTCTGGAGGCAGACCCGGCGGCGGCAGTCGTGCTCAGGACCGCCGGTTTCGATCTGATGTCGCTGCCCAACAACCACACGATGGATGCCGGTACCGAGGGGCTGAGCGACACCATTGCCACTCTGGAAAGTGCCGGGATCGATGTGGTCGGAGCGAGCTCAGACGAATTGGCGCCTGGTGCGCCGTTCGTATTCGAGCGCTCCAGGATCAGCATCGGGTTCCTGGCCTTCGACACAACCGGGAGCGTGGATTCTCATCTCTCGACCTGGGAGGGTGACTCGTCGCTCGACGAGGTTCGGGCGCTACGGAACGAAGTCGACATCGTCATCGTCTCTCTTCACGGCGGCACCGAGTATCTGCCCACCACCGATCCGGGCCTGGCGACAATTGCACAAGAGCTCTCCGATGCGGGAGCCGACGTGGTCTGGGGTCACGGAGCACATGTCATCCAACCGGTGAGCGCCACCGACGGCGATCGCCCGACGGTGATTGCGACATCGCTCGGCAACTTCCTGTTCGATCAAGCCGGGACCGATCGCACCACCGGCTACATGTTGGAGGTGATGGTCGACCCGGCTGGTGTCGTCGCATACCGGGTGGGGGTCACCCAGCACCCCGACCGCAGGGTCGAGTTTCGAGAGTGGCTCGACCCGGTCGGTGACACGGCGTGGCTAGATGGCTCCTGGTGGTCGCTGACACGAGACCCGGCGACCTCGCCCACCACAGCAGCAACGCTAAGCGAGTTCCGACACGGGGATCTGCTTGCCGCCGCAGCGGGTGATATCGATGGAGACGGCAATGACGAGGTCGTGGCTTCATTCCGCAGGCCCTACCGCACCACACCGTTTATGGAGACCCACCCGGAAGTGCAGTGGGCAGACTCCGAGGGCCGCAGCGCACATCTCGGCGTTTACGAGCCGGACGGGTTGAAAGAAGTATGGGTCGCAGGCTCTGTACTCCAGCCAATCGCCGGGCTCGAGGTGTGCGACGGGTCACTGGCCGTCGTTCACGACCAGCTCGATGATCCCACCATCGTCGCCGCCGGCGCATGGACCTGGAACGGCTTTGGTTTTGACACGGCCCCGACCCTGCCGGGCGGCGGCACACCCGGCTGCGCCGATATAGACGGCGACGGACAGACCGAACCCGTGATCCTAAACCGACACTGACTGCCCAGGCCGGGTCTGGAGCATGTAGGTTCGAGTCGAGGGCATGTGATGACAGAATCCCACATCTACACCGTCGAGGAAGCCGCCAATCTCAGCCTCAACGACACTCTCGAGCTGCATCGAGAGTACATCAACGAGTCGCTGATCGACATCATCTCGGGATATGGCCTGCCACGACGATTCGTGAAAGCCGAGGGCATCCGCCTCTGGGACGACGATGGCAACGAATACCTCGACTTCCTCTGCAGCTACGGGGTACTCGCTCTCGGCCACAACAACCCGAGAATCATCGCCGCCGTTGAACGGGCACGGAATCTCCCGAACTTCTTCGTCATCTCTCCCGGCGCCTTCGCCGGAGCCCTAGCCGCGAGCCTGGCCGCAATTTGCCCGGGTGATCTTTGCCGCAGCTTCTTTTGCAACAGCGGCTCAGAGGCAATCGAAGGGGCGATCAAACTGGCTCGCGCCGCGACGGGGCGGGCTCGGATGGTTGCTGCCAGGGAGGGGTTCCACGGCAAGAGCATGGGCGCCCTATCGGTAACGGGACACGAGGCTTTCAAGACACCGTATCGACCTTTGCTGCCGGACGTGACCCACGTACCGTTTGCGGACGCCGATGCCATCGAAGCGGCCCTGCGCCAGGCACCGACCGCAGCGGTCATCCTCGAGCCCATCCAGGGACCCGCCGGCATCATTGTCCCTCCCGACGGCTACCTCGCCGACGTCCGCCGCCTGTGCACGAAGTACGGGGCGCTCCTCATCCTCGACGAAGTCCAGACCGGACTCGGCCGCACCGGCCGGATGTTCGGCTGTGACCACGAGGACGTTGTCCCCGATGTTCTCTGCGTTTCGAAGGGCCTGAGCGGCGGTATCTACCCGATCGGCGCGTACGTGACAACCGACATGGTGTGGAGAAAGGCATACGGATCCAAAAAGACAGCGACCCTGCATACGTCGACCTTTGGCGGCAACACACTTGCGTGCGCTGCCGCGCTAGAGGCAATCAACGTGACTGTCGAAGACGACCTGCCGGCCCGTGCCGCAGAGCTGGGCGGCTATTTCCAGGAGCAGTTGGCCGCCATCGCAGACCGATTCGACATCCTCCGTGAGGTCCGGGGCCGAGGACTCATGGTCGGCCTCGATTTCGAGCAGACCAAGAATCCGCTGACACGCGGCGTACTGAACCAGACGGCGGCGATGATCGCCGTGCAGATGTTGCACCGCCATCGCATCATCAGCATCTACACATTTACCAATGCCAATGTCGTGCGGCTCGCGCCGCCGCTGACGGTCGAGATCGAAGACCTGGATAGATACCTCCAGGCGCTCGAAGAGACGCTCACCCGCAATCCCGGATTCTCCCGACTGGCGCTATCGACCATGCGTTCCATCCGCTCGGTCCGCCGCACACAGCAATTGGCAACACATCACAGCTGACCCGATCCAACTCTCGCGTTTAGGCGTCGTCGGGGCCCCAGCCGGTGGCGCCGTCGACCAACTCTCGCAGGATGTCCATGTGGCCGACGTGGCGAGCCAGTTCTTCGATCATGTGCAGGATGATCTCACGGGCGCTGTGCGTCCGATCACGAAGGGGATAATCGGCTTCTAGGGACACCTCTTCGAGCACACCCCTGCTCACCGCACACTCTTGTTCATAGAGGTCAATGATGCCCGAAACGGTCTCGTCGTCCTCGATTCGCCAGTCGGCGTCAGGATCGTTGTCGGTCGAGGGGAAGTCCACCTCACTCTTTGCGAGCACCGCCTGGAACCACCACCGCTCTACGTATGCGAGATGCTTGACGATGCCGAGCAGGCTCGTGCCTGTTGGCACCATGGGCTTGATGGCGTCATCACGGCTCAGCCCCGCGAGCTTCCACACCACGATCTTCCGATAGGTGTCCAGTACGTCGGCAAGCGCCGCTTTCTCTTGGTCATGGCTAGTCATGGGTGCGAGTCTACGGAGCCGTCTTCCAGAATGGTCCTATACCCCGGCCTTTCGCTGTCCTACGGTGAGGGGTGGCCAACATGGGAGGCAGTGGTGAAGCGTCGAGCAATCCTCGTACTGGCAGTTGTTCTGGTCGCCGTGGCGTGCACGTCTGACGACGAGCCAACGGCAACGACCACCTCAATCGCAGTAAACACGACGACAACAACGGAGCCCGCCGCGCCATCGACGACGGCATCGACCCCCACAACATCGTTGCCCCCGGTCGTGATCCCGGCGCTTCAGCCGATGTCATTCGGCTCGCTCACACCGGTGCCGCTGCTATCCGGGGGAGCCTATGCAGGGCCGGCCGCCCCTTCCACCCTCTCCGGCGTCTATGTGCCCGATTGGGTCGAGTCGTACCTGGACGACTACGACGCCACAGGAATGCTCGAAGACAACGGATTCGTCGTCGTCCCGTCCGAAACCCGCCTCTTTCAGCATGTCTACGAAGGCTCTTTCTACGAAGGCTGGCCGGTGTTCTTCACCACCGATGCCGCGTATAACGTGTGGCACCTTGCTTTTGACAAGATCCTGCGTGAGACCGAACAGCAGAGACTGCTGCCCGCTCTCGAGGATATGGTCGGTAGCCTGGTCGAGCTGGCACGTGCCCAGGAAGTAGAGCTGTCGGGCACCGATCTCGAGGAAGTAGCGAGCCGGGTCACTCAGTACTACGAGGCCACCGCGACGGTACTCGGCCTCGATGTCGGCCCCATCGGACCGCTGGCCCAGCAAGAGGTCGACCTCATCATGAGCGCCGACCAGATCGCCCTGTCCCCGACCACAGGCGGCGATGCAGGCTCCCCCTTCATCACGCGGAGCATCGACTACACGTTGTTCCGGCCACGGGGTCACTACACCCGCAACACCGACCTCGGGCGCTACTTCCGCGCCATGTCTCAGCTCGGCAACAACGCCTTCTTGCTGGATCAGGGTCTCCTTCTCGGGGTACTGGCCAGCCGCGTGCTCCTTGCCGACCCGGGCGTGCTGGACGAGTGGCAGCTCATCTACGAGCCCACGGCCTGGTTGGTCGGCGCTGCCGACGACTACACCCCGCTCGAACTCGGCGCCGTCGTCGAGCAGGTGGTGCCTACAGGGTGGTCGGACATGTCGGCCTTCTCCGACCCGGCAACCATTGACAGAATTGCTCAGGGATTGACGGCCATGCGCCCGGTCGCCATCAACCCGGAAGCTGCCTCACTTCGAATCATGGGGAGCCGATTCGTCATCGACTCCTACGTTCTCGATCAGTTGATCGCTCCCAATGTGG
>Ga0307423_1002358_pt1 | contig 10628 bp, 8 predicted proteins | sample SalMarWE160310MG_FD_202154 | JGI IMG/M metagenome (GOLD analysis project Ga0307423, IMG submission 202154) | Salt marsh sediment microbial communities from the Plum Island Ecosystem LTER, Massachusetts, United States - WE1603-10 | ecosystem: Environmental > Aquatic > Marine > Intertidal zone >... | reverse complement strand
AAGTTTTTCTACAAGAACAAAAATGATGATAACAATAAGAATCAAAAAGAGGCTAAATTCCCGAAAATATACTGACGCAGAAATAATATTGGATTTAATTTCATTCCACACTTTTCAATCGGTATCCCACACCTTTTATTGTTTCAATAAGCTCGGCATGATTTTCCAATTTCTCACGAATTTTACGAACATGAACATCAACAGTTCTGTCAACCACATAAACATCAGAACCCCAAACTTCTTTCAATAAAATTTCCCTACTAAAAACACGACCGGGATTATTAGCTAGAAAGTAAATCACCTCAAATTCTTTTCTTGGAAATACTTTTTTCTCCCCGTCAATAAAAATTTCATATTTTTCTCTGTCTATTTCGATAGGACCATAATTAATTTTAGCAGGTTTATTTTTTTGATTAGTAGAATCCTCGCTTTTTCTAAAGTTTGATTTTACACGCGCAATTAATTTTTTAGGAGAAATTGGTTTCTGAATATAATCACTGGCACCTAACTCTAACCCCTTAATCTCATTGGCTTCGCCAGCCTTAGCTGTAAGAAATATTACCGGTGTGCCCCCAAAATCTTTTTTTTCACGTATCTTTTTGTAAGTTTCAAAACCATCCAGCTTTGGCATCATTATGTCAAGAATAATTAGATCGGGTTTTTCATTTAATTTTACCAAAGCTTCTTCTCCATCGTACCCTACGATAACCTCATAATCTTCCCGCTCAAGATTGTATTTAAGAAATTCTACAATATCTTCTTCGTCATCTACTAAAAGAATTTTTTTCATTTTTAATTATAATTTTACTTCGTGATTTTTATTAGCAGAATCATACATAGCTTCAATAATTTTCATTCTATGTATAGCTTCTTCACCAGGGGCAAAAACCGGATTTAATCCTTTGATGGCACCAATAAAACTTTTTAATTCATTAAGATAAGATTTTTTAAATAGACTGGAAGGATTATCTACCAGAGTTGGTGTTAAATTTATGTAATCATTTTCAATCTTTTTATAAAGTTGAAAAGGATTTGATGAAAAGCTTCCTTTTGTACCATAAACATCAAAGAAAAAATGATCTTTTTCTACTGGTAATGACCAACTTACTTCGAGATTGATAACTGCAGAATTTTTACATTTCAAGCAGCTAATTGAAGTGTCTTCTACATTTTTAGTATAATGATGGAAGTTAATTGTTGCCACAGAGGTAACTTCCGGATAATTAAGTAACCACAAAGCCATATCTAAAAGATGTATGCCTAAATCGATAATTACTCCACCGCCAGATTGCTCTTTTTTTGTAAACCATTTTTCACTGCTGCTCTGTTTTCTAATCCATCCGCATTTTATGTAGAAAGGGTCTCCAATTTCGTTGGAATTAATAAAACTTCTTAAAAGCATTGTATCAGGTCTAAAACGTAAATTCATTCCCACCATTAATATGCGTTTATTCTTTTTCGCAACATCAACAATTTTTTTAGCTTCTGCATGAGTTCTTGCAAGAGGTTTTTCTACAAGGACATCTTTACCGGCATTTAAACAATCGATGGAAATTTCAGCATGAGTGCTTGTTGGAGTAGCCACAATTACTGCATCAACATCACTTTTTTCAAGAAGGTCTTTATAATTTTGAAATGTCTGTTTTATATTAAATTTATCAGAAATTGTTAGCAATCGATTTTTATTTATTTCTGCAACAGCACTTACTTCAGCATTAGGAAGCTTTACAAGATTTGGCAAATGAACTAATTGAGCAACCCCACCTAAACCAATAACTCCGATTTTTGTCTTTTCCATCAGAGAGAAACCTTTTGTTGAATGAATTCTTTTACTTTATCAACAATGCCATCAGGATCAATCTTAAGTATATTATGTAATTCTTGCTGTGTGCCATGATCGATAAATTTATCAGGTAAACCTATCATCTCTAAATCATTTTTATACTTTTTATTTATAAAATACTCAGCAACAGCACTTCCAAATCCACCAGCCAAACTATTTTCTTCCAGAGTAATGATTTTCTGAAATTTAGAGACTACATTATCGAGAATTTCTGTATCCAGTGGTTTTGCAAATCTCATATTTATTACTTCACAGCTGATGCCTTGCTCTTTTAATTTCTGTGCAGCCTTTAGAGAGTAATCCACCATAGAACCAAGAGCAAGCAGTGCAACATCTTCGCCCTCAATTATTTTTTCTGCTTTACCGATTTCAATTAATCTAAATCCTTCCTTTAATTCAACACCCAGAGCAGACCCTCTTGGATATCTGAGAGCAATTGGTCCTTCTTTATATTCTGTTGCAGTATAAAGCATATCACGTAACTCAGCTTCATCTTTTGGAGCCATCACTACCATTCCAGGCACAAAGCGTAAATAAGTAATATCAAATGCACCATGATGTGTTGGACCATCAGCTCCAACCAATCCTGCTCTATCCAATACAAAAACAACGTGTAATTTTTGTAGTGCCACATCATGTATAATCTGATCAAAACCTCTTTGCAAGAATGTTGAGTAGATTGCAACGACAGGAATTATTCCTTGCGTAGCCATTCCAGCCGCAAAAGTAACACCATGCTCTTCAGCAATTCCAACATCAAAATAATTTTTAGGAAAATGTTTTTGTAAAATATCCAAGCCGGTTCCATCTGGCATAGCACCGGTAATTCCGATTACTTTTGGATTATTTTTTACAATTTCAACTAAAGCCTCACCAAAGATTTTTGTGTATGATGGTCGTGAACCACCTTTTTTTATTGCTTCACCGGTTACTTTATCAAATGGAGTTGAAGCGTGCAGTTTTTGAATGTGCCCTTCTGCTGGTTTATATCCTTTACCTTTTTCCGTAATTGTATGAATAAGAACAGGACCTTTTAAACTTTTTGTCTGCTCAAATATTTTTATGAGTTGATGCAGATTATGACCATTTACAGGACCAAAATATCTAAAACCCAAAGCTTCAAATAACATTCCTGGTGTAACAACAGCTTTAATGCCTGTTTCAAGTCGAGCAGCAATTTTTCTTAGTCTGTCTCCAAAGTGATCAAGTTTACCTGTTAATTCCCAAACCTGTCCTTTGAATTTATTGTACTCAGGATGTGAAATCATTTCAGTAAAATAATTTGATATTTGCCAAACGTTCGGGGCTATAGACATATTGTTATCATTTAATACTACTATTAAATCTGATTTCAACATTCCGGAATTATTCATTGCTTCATAAGCCATCCCACCTGTCATTGCACCATCACCAATAACTGCGATGACTTTCTTACTTGATTCATTGTTTAGATCCCTAGCTGCAGCCATCCCCAAAGCGGCAGAAACAGAAGTAGTTGCATGGCCAGCACCGAAAGTATCATATTCACTTTCGTTTCGCTTTAAAAATCCGCTTATTCCATTTAACCTTCTAATTTTTTTTAAGGCTTCTTTCCTGCCTGTTAATATTTTATGAGGGTAAGCCTGATGCCCTGTATCCCAAACTACCAGATCATATGGTGTATTAAAAACTTTATGTATAGCAACGGTTAATTCAACAGTACCTAACCCACCTCCAAAATGTCCTCCAATTTCCGAAATTGTATCAATTAAATACTCTCGAATATCTTTACATAATCCTTTTAACTGGGAAATATCCATGCTTCTGATATCAGAAGGGTAATTAACTTTTGAGAGAACAGGATATTTTACCGAATCGTCCATTAAGTAACTCCAATAATTATTCTGAATCTTGCTTTGATAAATTTATATTATCTAAATCTTTCTTTAAAACTTTTACTTTTAATTCAGCTTTATCTAAAATCAGCAAACATTCTTTTGAAAGTGCCACTCCTTCTTCAAATAGTGCAACAGATTTTTCCAAACCTAAATCACTATTTTCTAAAGTCTCGGAAATTTCTTCAAGTCTAGCCAATTTATTTTCAAAATTTACTGACGATTTCTTTTTACTCATTTTATTTTAATTTCTCCATCATAAAATTTTATTATGGCAGGAACTTGTTGATTAAAATTTTTCTTTCTTGCTACAAATTTTGATTTTTGTTTAATAAGTGCAAATCCCTTTTTTAATACTTTATCTAAATCATTCAATTCAATTGACTTAGTAAGTAATGAAATGCTATGCTTAGCTGTTAAAATAATTTTGTCAATTTGCCTTCCTAATAATAATGATAATTGATCAACAATTTGCGAATTTTTTCTAATTCTCTCAAATGGATATCTGAATGAATAAGAAGTTGAAATATCCTGAACAAATGATTTATTAGTTTCAATTTTATTTTCAATAACTTCATACAATGAATTATATGCCGTACTGACAAAATTTTTCAGATCATCTGCATTTGGAGTTGAAAGTTCCATAGCCACCGAAGGAGTTGGTGCGCGAAGATCTGCAACAAAATCTGCGATTGTAAAATCAATTTCATGTCCCACACCAGAAATTATTGGAATTTTAGAATTATAGATGGAATATGCAACAATTTCTTCATTGAAAGACCATAAATCTTCAATTGATCCACCACCTCTAGCAACAATAATAACATCAATATCTTTAATTAAATTCAATTGGTTAATACTTTGTACAATATTCTTTGCAGATCCCGCTCCTTGAACTTTAGTAGGAGCAACAATTAGTTCTACTAAAGGATAACGGCGTTCTGCAACTGAAATCATATCCTTAATTGCAGCACCGTCTGACGCGGTAACCAATCCAATTTTTTGGGGAAACTGTGGAATTGATTTTTTATGTTCCAAATCAAACAAGCCTTCTATCTGCAATTTATTTTTCAGATTCTCAAACGCAAGCTGTAGCTCCCCAACTCCAGAAGGTTTCATCGATCTTACATCAAGCTGATAACTGCCACGTGGGGGAAAAACAGTAATTCTGCCTGTCACAATAATTTTCATTCCATCTTCAGGAGTGAAAAAAACATAATTGTTCAACCCCTTCCACATCGTACAATTAATTACAGCACCTTCATCTTTAAGATTAAAATACCAGTGCCCTGAACCATGAGTTTTGAAGTTGGATATCTCACCTTCAACAATAATTTTTTCAAATGATGATTCAAGGATTGACTTAATAGATTTTGTTACATCACTTACAGATAATATTTGTTCTCTGGTTACATTCATTAAAGATATTTACTCAATTCTATTTTCAATTTTATTTTGTTTATCCATTTTATTGTAATCCAATTCAGATCCCAAAACACTATGTGGAATAAGATAAATGACAAACATTAAGATTGATGCAAAGATTATCCATTTGCCTGGTTTTGCGGATCTTTTAAGTGCAACAAGTGCAATAATCCAACCAATTACTGCAATTAAAGTTTTATTATCAGTTAAATCAATTCCAAACGGAACTCCAGTCCAAAATGCATTAAACGCATACTTCTGCATAATAGGTCCAAAAATCATTCCGCCTAAAATTAATAAACCAAAAGTCCAGTAAGTAAGTTTTTTGTAATTTGGTTCTTTATTAAAGAACTCCAAACCAGTCCTGGTTGAAAAAAGCATTGCTAAAAAAATAAGTAGAACGTGAGGAATGATTACAAAAATTGGGACATCACCTTTAAATCTAATAACCACAGGTTCGTTTGGAGGAATAGTAACCCTATTAACCCCATCTGAAAGATTAATTGTATAAATCAATTTCCCAGCTGGCGGTTGATGCGGAAGATTTATCATAAGATATCCATTTTCGTATTTCATATTTTCAAAACGCCAATCATCATTTGATTTGAATCGTTTCCATTCAATTATACCTGAAATATTCTTGTCATCAATTTTAATTTTTATGGTATGAACACCTTCTCCACCATGACTTCTATCCAATGAATATTTAATGTTTTTGTCATTAAGGTTGGTTACACCAGAAAGTGGGTATGTTGGGCCTGTCATCTTTTGATAGGCTGCGGTCATAACAGTTAAAATAAATGCAATTATCCACAATATAACTGATCTTTTCATTCTTGCTTTAATTAGATTATTGAATAATTTTATGAGGAAATTTACAAATAAATCTTGCTAAAATTTAATACTTATACCAAGAGTTGGGAGAATGGGAAACATATTATTTTGCTCTCTGCCAAGTGTCAAATCGTTATCAACAAAATAATCGTAGTTGATTACATTTTTTCTATTGTACACATTAATTACATCTAAATAAAATATCCAATCAAGGCTCCAGAATTGTGCAAGAAAATTAAACCGAATATCTAATCGATGATATGGTGGTTTTCGCGCATTTAATTTTTGATCCCCGTAATCAATATCAAAGATTACTTCTCCTTCACCATTAGGATTATTGAAACTTCGCCTTGTTGCAATCACCGGTGTTTCAGGAACACCATCACCATTTAGATCCTGATAAATAATTCTTGGCTTGATACCTTTTGGTTCGCTGTATGGAAATCCAGAACCATATTGCCATCTTAGTCCAACATTAAACCAATCAGCAAATTCATAATTGACTACAATATTTACCGTATGTCTTTGATCGAATTTAAATGGAAGTTTTACTCCGTCTTCATATCTGTTTGCATAAGCAAGTGCATAAGATATCCAACCAGAAAACTTATTGTTATTCATCAGATTTCTTTTTGAAAGAAAGAATTCAAAACCGTATGAGTTTCCATAAGAATTATTTACGGGTATTTGCGTAATAGAATCGACACCTACCGCAATTGGTTTAGTCCAGTCGTCCGCCAATCTTGGATTCGTACCAGGAATGGGCTCGGTTAAAAAACCTGTTCCAATTACTCTTTCCTGTATAATAATATTAGAAAAGTCTTTGTAGTAGGATTCAAATTTAAGGCTCCAATCATCACTAAGCCATCGTTCTATTCCAAGCACATAATGAATCGCTTTTTCCGCTCTTAATGGTTTTGTATACACATCTGCAAGATCAAAAAGAATATTTTGATCACGAAGTTTTTCGTATCCGGGAGATTGATAATAAAATCCCCAAGCTCCTCGTAAAGTAGTGATATCATCAATTGCATAAGAAATAGATAATCTTGGGGCAACGTATCCTTTATGCAATAGATTGTAATAATCAAACCTTAATCCCGGAGTTAAAAATAATTTTTCTGTTATCTTAAAACTGTTTTGTACATAAGTTCTATAACGGTTATATATTTTTACATCCTTTAAATCACTCAGCGCTGCCCTAAACTGAGGATTAGCGGCCAAAATAGCTTGAAGTGCTGGATCAAGATTAAACTTAAAATTAATTGTAGTTTCCATAAAATCCACACCTGCTCCAGCTTCAAAAACATTATCCTTCCACAAATAAGTAAATCTATCATCGATAGAAATTTTTCTGTAATCAAAATCACCTGTGAACTTAAATCCTAGCAAATATGGTTTTAAGGTGTCTGGGATTGTGTTCTGAAAACTACTTCGATTTAATGATGGATCTAATATTTGTGAATCGAAGTCTGTGTTGCCATTATTCTTATATGAAGAAATAACCAATTTGTTAAAATATTTTTCAGATGGAGCATAATGCCAGGCAACGGAAACAACATCATTACGGGTGATGTTATAAACACCTATGCTATCCGGTGTATTACGTTTTTTACCACTAACAACATCAACTCCATCACGTGAAATTATACCATTGAATAAAAATTTATGCCCATTAAATGGGCCGAATACTAATTTAGTTTGAAAATCATAAAAATTTGGGAAGGAAGTATTCTCATCAACAAGTCCGGCACTTTTAACAAATGGTTCTATTATAAGATCGTAATAGGTTCTACGGGAATTTAAAAGCCAGCTGCCTTTAATGTTTAACGGGTTTTTCCCTTCTAAGACAATGTTTGCATCTGCAATTGATGCATTAATATTCCCTTTAAGATATTTTGAATTATCTCCTTCACGATTTGTAACATCAAGTACAGCTGAAAGTCTATCGCCATATCTTACAGGAAAGCCACCAGAAATTAGATTAACATCAGCAACTGCATCAGGATTAAACATACTTACCACACCGTAAAGCCTATATGGATTAAATATTTCAACATCATCCATTATTATTAGGTTCTGATCTGGACCGCTGCCACGTACCACGAGTTGCGATGAAAAATCATTTGGGGCCAATACTCCTGGTAAAGATTGTAAAGTACGAAGAACATCTTCCGCAGCACCCGGTAATATTTTTGCATTCCGCGGATTAAGATCAATTAAGCTCGTTCTTGTATCACTTTGTTCCTGTATTTTTAATCCCGTTACTTGTACAGATTGAATTTCAATTACCGTTTGATTTAATGTTACATTTAACTCAGTAGTTTTATTTGATACAATCTTAACATCAATCAGTTTTGTTTGGTGACCAATGGCACTAAATCTAACTTTATAATCACCAACAGGAATATTGCTGACTTGATAGTTTCCATTTAGATCTGCACCGGCACCAATTCCTAAATCAACAAAAAATACATTTACTGAAGGTAAAGGTCCATTAGCATCAGTAATATTCCCTTTGAGATTTCCCGTTTGAGAAAAAATCTGGCTGGATATAAATAGAAAAAGTATAAGTAAAGTTGATTTCATAAAAACAATATTCTTTTCTTGTAGAACACAAGAAACTGAAAAATCATTCCCTTAAAATTAGATATTGATATTATAAATAAATCGAAAAGAAACGAGTATAAAGTCCCAAATTTATCTCGTGAAAGTTCGCGGAAGAATCCCCTGGCTTAAAGTTAAATCTATAACGACTGTAAACCGTAAAAGTATCAAATAAAGTAAACAAGCCTAAAGATATCTCAGGTGCAAATCCATTTTGTCCTTTAAAGTTTGTATACGCTGTAATTCCCGGAGATAAATATTCTAAAAACCCTATATCAAAAATTCTTTTAAAGCCAACACGGGCAAAGTTTTTGTTGGTTGCATTAAAAATATAAGTATATTCCAAAGCGATATAACTTGCCGGATAATTTCTGTTTTTTGAACGAAATGAAATAATGGGTAGTTCTTTTGTTAAACTAAAATGATTTTCTCCATTCACATTAACATAGCCAGGAGCCGGAAACAAGAATACTGAGCCAGCAAACAGACACAATGTCCATAAAGTAGAACCTTCTTTAATAATTGGCTCATAAGGCAGATCAAATTCAAATTCTTCTGAAATATTTTTATTGCCTAAAGAATCGATTGTTTCAATTACAAAGTTTACGTTTTTGTTAAGAAATTTTAACCCAGTTAAATCAATCTTAGCTGAATGCGCCTCACTTAAACCATTTGAAACCACATAATCATATTTTCCATCAATAATTACATTGCTCAAACAAACCTTACTCGTATAATATGATAACACGAGTTTATATGGAGGTTCTGGCTTTACGTAGGCATCAATTAAGAATACTTCCATATCAGTAGAATCCGAATTAGTGTATTCTTCTGCTTTAGATATTGTATTAAAGCTTAAGCATATGTAAAAAATGAGTAATAATTTATTCATCGGTAATTATTTATATTTGACTATCATTGATTCAAAGTTAGCAAAATACTTTCATTTTTATTACTTTTTTTGAACTAATTGAATTCGGAAATGGTTTTATTATTGTTGTATCCAATATTAAATTAAATAAATTTCAAGCACTTATACTATATGAAGAAATTTTACGTAATATCTTTTACTTTAATTTTGCTTTTAGGAATTCAGATATTCCCGCAAAGTCAAAACAATAAACTAAATGGTGGTGAAATATCAGGAAAAGTTTTCGATTTTGAATCTAAACATTCAATTGAATATGCAAACATTGTTTTATTAAATATAAACGATTCCTCCCTAATAAACGGAACAATTACTGATGTAACTGGACAATTTATCCTTACGGGTATTCCAGACGGAAAATTTTCATTGGAAGTTAGATTTATTGGTTATAATAGCAAAAGGTTTAATATTGATATTAATTCTAGCAATAAATCTATTAACCTTGGAGATATATACATTACACCTAAAGCTCTTGAATTAAATGATATAGTTGTTGAAGGAGAAAGATCACCTGTTTCTTATAAGATTGATAAAAAGGTTATTGATGTTGATAAAATTCAAACTGTTATTTCTGGAAATGCTGCAGATGTATTGCAAAATGTTCCTTCAGTAACGGTTGATATTGAAGGAAATGTAAGTCTGCGAGGAAGCACAAATTTTTCCGTATTAGTAGATGGCAGACCTTCTATAATGAGTGCACAAGATGCATTACAGCAAATTCCTGCAACTTCAATTCAAAATATAGAAATAATTACTAATCCCTCTGCTAAATACGATCCAGAAGGAACAGCAGGAATTATAAATATTATCCTGAAGAAAAATAAAAATCTTGGATTAAGTGGCGTTATAAATGGAAATGCAGGATTAAATAATAAGTATGGTGGTGATTTTCTTTTCCAGTACAAAACACCAGATGTAAATTATATTTTCGGTTTGAATTACAGTCAAAGATCTTATCCGGGAACAAGCACTTCCAGAAACACTTACTTATTTGATAATTCAACTTCATATTTAAATTCCGATGGAAATTCCGATAGAGGCAGAACTGGGTTTAGTGGAAGAGTCGGAGTTGAGTTCAATCTTAGTGATTATGATTTTTTTAGTGCCGTTTTAAGAT
>Ga0307423_1002356_pt1 | contig 10632 bp, 9 predicted proteins | sample SalMarWE160310MG_FD_202154 | JGI IMG/M metagenome (GOLD analysis project Ga0307423, IMG submission 202154) | Salt marsh sediment microbial communities from the Plum Island Ecosystem LTER, Massachusetts, United States - WE1603-10 | ecosystem: Environmental > Aquatic > Marine > Intertidal zone >... | reverse complement strand
GCTTTGTCGTCAACTGGCTCTGTCCGGGACGTCGACGGTCAAGTTGTTTCTGGATATCTTTTTCGGTAAGATTTATTTTGGCAGGACAACCGTCAAGAACCGCCCCTACGCCTTTGCCGTGGGATTCACCAAACGTCGTCACTTTTAAAAGGGTTCCGAAAGTACTGGACATGTTTAATCATCCTTCGCCTAAGCTGCGCGTTTCAAATTTTAAAAGGGGATAAAATATCTTTTATTTTTAATGAATTATCTATATTTATATTTTTTAAATTTTAAACCCTTCGGGATTGCCGATTTTTATCCGCCTCAGGAGGATTACCGGATCTGCTGTGTTGCATGGCGCTTGTCAAAGATACCGCTTGCGGTGCGGTAGGCGACTACAGCAGCGCACCCTGCGCCTTGCATCTCCGGTAAACTCAACAATCGCTAAACTTAGGTAACACCAAATGATGGCAAATAAGATCAGCATAAAGTGATATTCTTCACTTTCAAAGGGTTAGCATATGCGGGTGAAATCTTCAAATATTTCCATAAAAAACCTTTCATTGGATCTATTTTTTATCAATTTTCTTGGTATGGAAAGTTTTTGATTTATTTTTAAGGCAGAATAATCTATTTTAATTTTATAATTCAAATTTAGCACTCTTTAATTCAAAGGAAAAGACCATGCCTTTTGCTGAAGTCAACGGTACAACACTCCAGTTCCGATTCGATGGACCCGAGCAGGGACCTGTCGTGATGCTTTCGAATGCTCTGGCCTCGGACCTTACCATGTGGGAATTTCAGGTTCCCGTGCTTGCCGAGGCAGGTTATCGGGTACTCCGATATGACAGCCGTGGTCTTGGTCATTCTAAGGTACCCGAAGGACCCTACTCCATTGAAATGCTGGCGGCCGATGCCGTGGGTTTAATGGATGCGCTCGGTTTGGAGAAGGTTCACTTTTGCGGCCTCTCCATGGGTGGAATGATCGGCCAGATGCTGGGCGCGCAACATGGTGACCGGTTAATCTCGTTAACGCTCAGTTCTACGTCAGCCCACGTGGCGCCTAAAGAAATCTGGGATGAACGCATCGAAACCGTTCAAAAGAACGGTATGTCGGTCGTGGTCAATGTAACCATCGACCGATGGTTCACCCTATCAGGTCAAGCACGCCTGGCATCTTCGATTGAAAAGGTCCGGCGCGTTATTTTGAATACACCTGTCAAAGGATTTTGTGCCTGCTGTGCCGCGATTCGAGATATGGACCAGCGAGAAACCATACGTACCGTTTCGACGCCAACGTTGGTGATGGTTGGCGAAAACGATTCCGGTACACCGGTGTCGGCGGCAGAACAAATCCACCAAAAGATAACATCTTCGGTGCTGACGATTATTCCGGATGCAGCCCACTTCGTTCAAATGGAACAGTCAGGCATTTTTAACCAGGCACTCTTAGAATTTATAAAAAAGAATATTTTATAAACCGGAGGATGTTGTGAACTTAGATATTTGGGCAGCTTTTGTTCTCGCTGCAACGATCATTCTGGTAATACCGGGTCCGACAATACTCTTGGTCATAAGCCAGGCTATATCCCATGGACGCAAAGCGGTCATACCCCTTGTTGCCGGTGTAACACTTGGCGATTTTACGGCCATGACACTTTCGATTATGGGGCTTGGTGCGGTCCTGGCAGCCTCTTCGACGCTGTTTTCTGTCCTCAAGTGGATCGGTGCCGTTTATCTCATATATCTTGGCATCAAACTTTGGCGCACAAACCCGGAAAATAACGATATTGTTTATCCGACCGCGAAAACTTCAAGCCGGTCTTTATTCAAGAGTGCCTATATCGTGACGGCATTAAATCCTAAAAGCATTGCTTTTTTTGTCGCATTTCTGCCACAATTTATCAGCAGCCGGAGTGAAACATTGCCCCAATTTTTACTTTTAGGAGCAACGTTCCTCTTTCTCGCAGCTTTGAATTCAGCATTATATGCCCTCTTTGCCGGCCAGCTCCGTGATAAGCTGCAAAACTCAAAAGTGCGTCGCTGGTTAAATCGCGGCGGTGGAAGCGCACTTATTTGTGCCGGACTGGCAACGGCAACGCTGAAGCGTTCATCGTAACCGGATAACCTTTCAGCATCATGCCGGCACGTAAAAAGGAAAAATATATGCAGGAAAAAAACACTAAAAGTGCATTAATTCTAGGTGTCTGTATTTTGTTGGGCCTTGCTTTTTTGGGCTATTTTTTAGGGTCCAGTCTTATCAAGTTTAAAGAGTATGAACGTTCCGTCACCGTAAAGGGGCTTTCAGAAAAAGAATATCCCGCCGATGTTGCTTTATGGCCCATCCATTTTTCATCCGCAAATAATGATTTGGCAAAATTGTATGCATCCATTGAAAAAGATACCGATGAAATTATTGGTTTTTTAAAAAACAATGGATTCGAAAAACAAGAAATAACCGTATCTCCTCCCAATATCATCGATAAACTTTCACAAGGCTATGAAAAATCAAAGATTGAATTTAGATATATTGCCACACAAACCATTACGGTTTATTCAAAGAAGATTAAAGACGTCAGAGCTACAATGAATAAATTGGCAGCGCTCGGAAAAAAAGGAATCGCCTTTACAGGTGACAGCTACCAAAATGCCACCGAATACTTATTCACGAGATTGAATGACATAAAGCCCATCATGGTAGAAGAGGCCACAACCAAAGCAAGAGAAGTTGCCGAGAAATTCGCAAAGGATTCTAACAGTAAGTTAGGAAAAATAAAAAAGGCAAGACAAGGACAATTTTCAATTAATAGCAGGGACAAAAATAATCCCCACATTAAAAAAATTAGAGTTGTTTCAACGATAGAGTACTATCTGTCTGATTAATGGAGATAAAAAATTGAATGAGAATGAAAAAAACGTTCAGCCGGAGTCAGAAGTCCTGATTCAACAGCAACATCGGATGACGAGTATCATACTCAACCGTCCTCGCGCGTTGAACAGCCTCAATCTTGAAATGATCCGCTTGATCCAGAAAGCCCTGGACGAAATAGAGACCGACGAACACTGCCGGTTCGTCCTGTTCTATGGTGCCGGTGATAAAGGATTCTGCGCCGGTGGAGATGTTAAGGCACTGGCCCGGGCCATACAGCAGAAAAGCGCTTTTGGTGCAGATATGATTCTGGAACAAGAGTACAATATGCTTTTGCGGCTCCATCGGTTTCCCAAACCGGTGATCGTTCTCGCCGACGGCATCACCATGGGGGCGGGACTGGGGCTGGCTGCTTCGGCCGATATAGCATTGGCCACAGAGCGCACCCGTATGGCCATGCCGGAAACCAGAATCGGTTTTTTCCCGGATGTGGGCTCAACCGGTTGGATGTTCGACAAATGCCCTGCGGGTTATCCCGAGTATCTGGGGCTGACAGGCTATGAAATGAATGGCGCCGAAACCGTGCGTGTGGGATTTGCCACCCATTTGACGTCATCGGACCGGCTGCCGGAACTGACAAATATTCTGAAAGGATATGAGACAAACCTGCCAAATTCGAAGAACCAGGCTGCAAAACAGCTGGCTTCGACACTTGATCCATTTTTTAATAAAGACATTACCGCCAACATTGATATGGACGAATGGGTGGCCGCCTATTTTAAAGGAAAAAGCTCTCTTGTAAAACTCATAGAATCGCTGAGACAATGCAGTATACAAACCCGCCTTTGCGACCAGGTCTTCGAGCGGCTGGCGGAAAGATCTCCCACGGCACTTGCGGTGACCCTGAAACTTTTACGGCACAACGAGCATCTTTCTCTTGAAAAAGTCTTTCAGTCGGAACTCTCGGCAGCGCGTTTTATTCTGAATCATCCTGATTATGTCGAGGGTGTCAGGGCGCGTTTGGTGGATAAAGACAACAATCCCCGCTGGCAGCCGGATAGCATAGAAGCGGTCGGAGAACTGGATTTAAAACTGATAAGCTGACGTGTGACCCTGCATCGCGGAGGAGCGTTGTTATCCGACCCACTTTCTTATTATACCAATATTATGAATTTACACATAAAAATGCTGTTATTCACCGTTCATGATTTCACACCATTCTTATCTTTGATTTCACGTTTAACCGTTGCTTTTCGTTAATTAGTGTCCATCCATGAATCTAAAACGAACACAAAGGGTGCCCAATTCAGAAATGAGAAATTTTTGTTCTGATCAAGGCCGCACAAGGGTTTGCGGTCCCCGCATAGCGGGACAGGAAGGCGTGTACGTCTGTACGCCGCAGCCGGAAACCCGCGGAGAACGCCGAGCAGGACAAAAATGGCCATTTATGGATGGGCACTAATTAGAGATCGTTTAAATTTGGCGTTCTGCGACGGTGATAAACAGATTTACTGCTATTTGCTGTCATTGTTTCCAAACCAATCTTTTATTTCTTCTTTAGAGTGGACAGAAGATGCAAGAAAGAAATCAAAATGGCTGTTCATTCTGTCTTTAAGATCATCCAGCTCCAACAATTCTTTTTTGCTTAATGATTTTGCATTTAAACGCCGTAAGGCATTTAAAAAATCCTCTCCAAGCATTATAATGTTTTTAAATTTTTCCATAAGTCCCTCACTTTCTCCTCGGGTTAATCCACAGGCAGGGACCGGAGACGTCCTTTTCGGCCCCGGTTACTTATCCTGTGGGATTGATATCATAAAACAATGTCTATCAATATTTTGGCATATACGACAAAATATCAGACACTTTGGTATAAATCAGCATTGCCAGTTAGACCATTCGGTCGATGTAACCGTCTAATTTTATTTAAAATTAAACATAGCATATCGCAACCATCCAAATTTGCATGGTTTTTGTATTTGCAAACAAAAAGACGGTCATTATGAAAGTAATAGTTAGCTTATTATTGGTTTTTTCAACAGTTGTCGCCATTTGGAACGCTTGGTGCATGATGGATTTTTCCGTTTATATGGTTTGTTTCTTACAGTGACAGTGCAGATAATTCCCCCGATATAAAGGATTTATAATACATATTGACATATCATCATGTGGTTTTATTTTAAATTGTTAGGTTGAAAATAAATTTCTTCATCACCTAACCTGCTTAATGCCCCCGAGAACTGTTGAACTCCCGGGGGTTTCCTGTTTATCCGGAACAAGTCCGAAAACTCATTTTTAAAGATGGGTGTTTATCTTCCTCAATTTCCTCTTCAGCCGTGAGCGCCTATTCCGTGGGGTTAAGATTCTAAATAAATCTGCCGATATATATACAGGAGAAATGATATGTTAAATGATATGTTGCTGGATATAATTTTATGTCTCACAATTGTTTATGTGGGCTTAGTTATAATCATTTATCTAAGGTCTAAAAGATCGGCCTGACGGCAAATGGTTGCCTCTGTGGAACCCCCTTCTCAGAGTCCCCTTTGGGCGTCTCGTTCTATTTTCGGTCTACAGATTCCTCCTTAAATCATTCTGACAGGGGTTTTTTATTGCATTTCGTTTCGTTGTAATTTAATAAGTTTATATAGAAAAATGCCGATAAAGATAACCTGTAACCAAGAGGTTGCCATGGTGTGAATATTAAAACCCCATTTTTTTAGAATAGAGAGTGGGGTTTTGTATTTGCATCGAACTTAAAAGGACAATAAATGGAAATAATTTATGCAGGCGCTACCAATCACGTAACTATCATCTGCCCCAAATGTGGATTGAAAAAAAATACAAATGTATTTAAATTTAAGGATACTCATAAGCGAGTAAAGGCCAAATGTAAATGTGGCGAAGTTTTTCGGCTCGACTTGGAATTTCGAAGGTATCACCGTAAGATAGTACGGCTGGCTGGTGAATATTTTGAACAGGAGAAAGATGAAAAGGGAGAAGTACTCATCAAAGACATCTCAATGACCGGAATCAATTTTGAAACTCTTAAGCCACACAATATCTCTAAAGATGATACAGTTGAATTAGAATTTACTTTAGACAATCCAAATAAAACGGAACTCCACACAATCGTCAAAATAATGTGGGTCAATGATCTTGACGTTGGGGGACAGTTCATTGATCAAAGTAGCTTGAAACAGGATTTGGTTCTTTATCTAACAAAATAATTTGTCCAGCGACAGCGGCGTTTCGACAATTGCAAAAATAGGATTTATTCCACCTTATATTTCTAAAAATAGCAATGTTCAAAAGTAGGAAAAATTTTAAGATTATGAAATGAATTTCACAGAATTGGTGAATATTATTCATAAAGTTTGGCGATGATAATATTGCCCAAAAGGAATAACTGTCTATGATTATATCGGAAATGTTTATCTGATGAATTTGGCATGGTTTCTGCTTTATTAAAATTAAAACATGCGTTGAAATCAGAATTGACGCAAGTATGTTCCGCCCAACTTCAACACCTAAAATAAAAAACCATGTGATGGCAACGAGCCTCCAAAGGTTATACTAAAAAAGGGAGTTTAGGGTGGTACTTACCTTATGGCTTCTCTGGTGTGCGTGCATCTTAATCTTCGGTCAAACATATAATTTATACATAATTTTAGCATGCACCGAAGTTAATAACGGCATTGAGGGAAGTCATTAAAATTGACAAGGGCTTCGTAGGATGGTTAACCTATCTTTACAACCTTTGCATGGGGCGACTATGAGAATCGCCCCTTTTCATTTACACCCTATCAAACCCGCCCTTTTTGCTTTTTCTGGAAATTATGCGATATATCTAATCAGCAAGAATTGGCTTCAGGTTGTATGTTGGCAAGATACATGCAGTCTATCAACCCACTTTTCTGTAAATTCACCCCCACCCCTCACCACTACAATGGTTAAACACTCATTCGATTTATTTGAAGTATTATGTAAATAATGTAATAATTATATGTAAATTACCCCACAATTACACAGTTTTTTCTATGAATTTGCACACCTATTTTTCAGCCAATTCCATCTAACTAATTGAAACCGATATGATAAATCGACGACTGGTTGTTTTTGCACGGATTTTGCATAATTGCTTTTCTATAATTAAAGTTAAATATAATTATGCGTCCAAAAAAAAGCCAAGCTGGAAATTATTATATTTACATTTTTATAATAAAGGGGAATAGGATGAAAAAGTTATTTATGGTTTTATGTGTTGTGATTATGTTTTTTGGAATTGCAGGCTGCCCTGAATCATCTGATGATACGGGAACCACATCAAGCTTTACTTCAACAACTTCTGCACCAGTTGCCACTGCTGATGGAACTGGAGATGCTCCTCTCGCAACACCTGAGCCTGCTACACTTATACTGCTTGGTACTGGTCTGGTTGGTCTTGCAGGGTATGGACGAAAAAGGTTTAAAAAATAGTAGGTATGAGCCACATATTGCCCGATAATGGAGGAAGACGTTCAGGCATTGAAAGGCGTCAATTCTCATATACTCAACATATTCCTGAACGAAGGTCGGGAAAAAACCGGAGAGGCGGAATCGATAGAAGGCTAAAACCAAGAACTTCAAAATAAAAAAATATTTTAAATGGGCAGGGTCAGCAATGGCTCTGCCTTTTCTATGCCCTGAACTTGTGAGCACTGCTATATGTCACGTTTTTAAAACCTTAAAATTGTTGTGATATCGAATTTCAATAGTGTTAGATTGTCGCCAAATATCCATACTCCCTAAGAAATCCTTTTTTTTTGATTTGTTTATTAATCGTTGCAGATGAACATATTTGTGCTGGATAGAACTATCAGAAAATGTGCACAATATCATTGTGATCAATATGTTTAAAAAATGATTTTGGATAATGTACAAATCATATGCATCGATCTGAATAAGAAAATAGCGAAAGCACTTGACAAATTTATTTTACTTGGGTAATTGGAAATATCTTTTTGCCCGATAACAAGATAAAATTCTTACAGATAGAGACTATCATGGAAATAAGACTATGGGGCTGGTGGTGGCGGAAACCATGAGGCTTGCTCACCACCTTTGGAACAAGAGATGAATTGATTTCAGAGTCGTGAGAGGCTTCGGCAATCGATGTTGAAGAGGCTCACGGCTCTTTTAAAAAAGCCGGCGCTTCTTCAAAAGCGCTGGCTTTTTAGTTTTTATTTTGGAGAAGGTCATTGAGCAAACCTAAATTAATGCTGGGAAATGAAGCGATTGCACAGGGATTGATGGAAAGCGGTTGCGTCATGGCCACATCATATCCGGGAACGCCGGCTTCGGAAATTCTTGCCACTTTTGCCGCTTTTGAAAAAAAAGGACCGGAAAAACGGCATATCCAGTGGGCGGTGAATGAGAAGATTGCATTTGAAATCGCCTATTCGGGAAGTATAACGGGATTACGCACGGCAGTGAGCATGAAACAGGTGGGATTGAATGTGGCATCCGATCCGCTGATGAGTGCCGCATACCTTGGTGTAAAGGGGGGATTTGTTGTGATCAGTGCAGATGATCCGGGCCCCCATTCTTCACAAACCGAACAGGACAGCAGGCTCATGGCCATGATGGCAAAAATTCCGGTGCTCGACCCGGATTCTCCCCAACAGGCCAAAGAGATGATTGCCATGGCTTTTGAACTGTCAGAGGCATTTGAAATCCCCGTCATGCTGCGCCCCACCACACGGGTGTGTCATGCAAGACAGGATGTTCAACCGGGAGAGATTCTACCGCTCAAACGGGAAGTTGATTTTCAAAAGGATCCGGCACGCTGGGCAGCCACACCCAAATTTCGCCTTCACCTGCATCAGGAACTGGAGAAAAAACTAAACGCCATTTCCAGGTATAAAAAAACAGCTCCCATCAAGCTCAATGCCGAGGCAACAGCCTCAAGAGCGCTGATCGTATCCGGTGTTGCAGCCGCCCATGCCAAAGAGATCCTGAAAGATCTAAATCTTTGGAATGTCATTCCCATGTACCAGGTGCTGCAACCGTTTCCTTTGCATCAGGATTTTGTGTCTCACATATTCAAGACGTATTCTGAAATTCTGGTTATCGAAGAAACCACCGGCGTCATTGAGATGCAGCTTGCGGATCGACACTGCATCAAAGGAAAACTGACCGGTTCGGTGCCTTCGGTTGGAGAACTTCTCCCTGAAACCATCGAGCAGATTATCGGCGAGTTTGCCGGAATCGGCATAGAACCCATCGATTTGCCCTCCGAACCCGGCATACGCCCCACACTTTGCGCAGGCTGCCCCCATCGAGCGGCATTTTTTGCCGTTAAAAAGGCCGCCCCAAAAGGGATATATCCCAGTGATATCGGATGTTATACCCTTGGATTAAACTTAGGTGCGGTGGACACGGTGCTTTGTATGGGAGCTGCCGTCAGTCAAGCGGCGGGCTTTTACCATGCCTATAAACATGAAGAAAAACAACCGGATATTGTGGCCACCATCGGGGATTCAACCTTTTTTCATGCCGGTGTTCCGGCACTCATCGATGCAGTGGTGCAGGACGTACGGTTTGTACTGCTTATTCTGGACAACCGGACCACAGCCATGACCGGGAACCAACCTACACCTGCCGTGGGCATGGGCGCCTGCGGAGAGTCGTTGAATTCCGTGAATATCGAAGGGGTGGTTGAGGGATGCGGGGTTAAATTTTGTCGTGTGGGTGATCCTTACCAACTCAAAGAATTTACCGCTTTGCTGAAGGAAGCCGTCAAATACAGCCGGGTAAACGGACCGGCCGTCGTTATTTCAAGGCATCCCTGCCTCATTGACCGGTTCAGGAAAGAAAAGCCGGGCTGGCAGCCACTGAAGGTTGAAGTCTCAGATGCATGCGACGGCTGTGCGTTTTGCATCGACCATTTCGAATGTCCGGCCCTGATCTTAGACAAAACCGAAAAACGTGTCAGTATCGACCCTATCCTGTGCAATGGATGCGGCGTATGTATTAGTGTTTGTCCCAAGAAATCCATAAAGGAAGTAAAAAATGCCGGATGAAGGTTCCATGAGGCAGCAAATTGTCATCAGCGGTGTGGGTGGTCAGGGCGTCCTTTTTGTCACGCGGCTTCTGGCGGAAGCGGCGATTACAAAAGGACTTCCTGTTTTTACATCGGAAACCCACGGTATGGCCCAGCGGGGAGGAACCGTATTATCACACCTTAAGGTTGGAAATTTTTCAAGTCCGCTGATACGGCCCGGCAATGCAAACGGATTGCTGGCGCTGAAGGCAGACAGTTTGGCACGGCACGGGTACTTTCTGAAGCCGGGTGCATGGGCTGCGATAAACAGCCGTGAAGGTATGGTTGTCGAACCTGAATTCTCGGCATATACCATCAATGGCGACCTTCTGGCACAACACATTCATAATCCCAAGTCGGTCAACCTTATTCTTTTAGGTTTTGCCCTTGCAGCGATATCAGAAGCGACTGAAAACAGTCTTTTCTGTAATTTAGAAGATATAAAAACAGTTTTACAACAGCGTCTGGCAAAAAAGAAACAAATGCTGGATGATGCCCTAAAGGCCGTTGAAGCGGGATTTAACACATTTTCAACGCCTTAATATTTGAAACATCAAACAATTATAATAGGTTAGCCCTTTAAAACCAATCGAGCTCAAAGGAGCTCCAGGTATGATTAAATTTTTCACTGGAAGCTGTCTGAGTGGCTTAGGGATCGTTATGAAAGAACCCTCGTCGATTTAAGCTTATGAATGAA
>Ga0307423_1002355_pt1 | contig 10634 bp, 9 predicted proteins | sample SalMarWE160310MG_FD_202154 | JGI IMG/M metagenome (GOLD analysis project Ga0307423, IMG submission 202154) | Salt marsh sediment microbial communities from the Plum Island Ecosystem LTER, Massachusetts, United States - WE1603-10 | ecosystem: Environmental > Aquatic > Marine > Intertidal zone >... | reverse complement strand
GGCCTCGGCATACAGGGCAGATTCCTGCTTCTGATGGCCGCGGTTATCACAGCGATCGTACTGGCATTCTCCTGGTTCTTTGTTCATCGTGAGCGTGCGATCATAGAGGCTGAGCTCTTCAAGAGGGCCCAGAGCCTCGCCTCCAACCTTGCCTTCAACAGCACCCTGGGGGTACTCACACGGGATACCGCCGGCTTGAGCGAACTGGCTTCGGGCATTGCGCGGTCAGAGGATGATATCGTCTATGCGATGATCGTCGATAAGGACGGGACTGTTCTGGGGCACAGCCTGTCTGCGAGAGTGGGCCAGTCGATCTTGATTCCCGATGACAAGACCGGCTTTGTCAGCGACGCCGACATGCAAAGAGAGGGCGAGGAAACCCAGGACTACCTTGTGCATTTCATCATGCCGGTAGAGAGGGTGAAGCAGGAAATCTCCAGGGAGGAACTCCTGCTTCCGGGTGACGACACCGGCAATATCGCGAGCCCCTATGCCCAGGGAAAGGGCGGTGAGGTCGAGCAGATAGGAAAGGCCGTTGTCGGCGTCTCCCTTCTGGGCATACAGAGGATGATGGCACAACTGCGGCTTATGGTCGCGGTTCTTGCCGCAATCATCGGGGCGGCTTCGATTTTCGCCGTCTACGGCATGGCCCGGGCCGTCGCAATACCGATCAGGCGCCTTGTGGCGGCAACCGAGAAAGTCGCGGCCGGTGACTTGAGTCATATGGTGGAGGCCAAGGGCCGCGACGAGGTGGCGGAGCTGGCACGCTCTTTCAACCACATGATAGTCGACCTTCGCAAGTATCACGAAGAGGTGGAGGATTACAGCCGCACGCTCGAGGAAAAGGTCAGCGAAAGGACGACGGACCTGGAGGAGGCCAACAAGTCACTGAAGGACACCCAGGCCCAGCTGATACAGGCCAGCAAGATGGCGGCGATGGGCCAGTTCGGAGCCGGTGTTGCACACGAGCTTAACCAGCCACTCGCCGGCATAAGCGGGTACACCGACCTCCTGCTCCTGAAGATCCAGGAGGATACACCCGAGTGGCGATATGCCAAGAAGATCGAGGACCAGTGCGTGAGAATGACCAAGATAGTCAGCAACCTCAGGACGTTCGCGCGTCAGTCGAAATTCGAGTATGCGGAAACTGACATCAATCAACCCATAGACGATGCCCTTATGCTCCTGGGGGAGCAGCTCCGGTCTCACAATATCAAGGTGAAGCGTAACCTCGCTTCCAACCTCCCCGGGGTCCTGGCGGACGCCAATCAGCTGGAACAGGTGTTCCTTAATCTCATTTCAAATGCCAAGGACGCCATCGACCCGAAGGGCTCGGGCGTCATACGGATCATTTCGAGACAAAGCAGCCAGCCGGATTTTGTCGAGGTCCTGGTTTCTGACAGCGGCACCGGCATGGACACCTCGACAATCAACGATATCTTCAACCCCTTCTTCACCACAAAGGATGTCGGCAAGGGAACCGGCCTGGGGCTCTCGATCAGCCTGGGCATCATCGAGGACCACGGCGGACAGATCGAAGTGCACAGCGTCCAGGACAAAGGCACGGTATTCCGAATCTCCCTGCCGGTGATGAATGCGCCGTCGTGCTGGGAACTGGTTGATTGCCTCGAGGTCTGTGGTTTCGAAAGAGAGAATTGTCCGGCATACAAGAACCAGAAAGGGCACACCTGCTGGCAGGAGATTGCCAAGAGGCACCGGCGGAAGGGGGACCCTCATCCCCCTCCCTGCAAGGAGTGCAAGGTCTTCAGCAGGAAAGTACTGATACCGCTCGAGGAGTGCTGGAACCTCGACGAGGTAGGAGTCGCATGAGTGGGACTATCCTGGTAGTCGACGACGAACAGATTGTTCGTGACTTCTTTATCGACGTCGCAGAGTCGCTGGGCGGGAATGTTGAGACTGCCGATGACGGTGACGTGGCGGTCAAGAAGTGCAAAGAACATCATTACGACATCATCTTCATGGACATGCGCATGCCCCACATGAATGGTCTCGATGCCTGCAAGACCATCCTGAGCTTCGACCCGTCGACCAGGGTCGTGATGATGAGCGGCTTCTCTGAAGACCGGATGATGGACGAAGCAATCGACTCCGGAGCGATTGCCAAGATCTCCAAGCCCTTTGAGCTGAAGGCCGTGGTGAAGCTGATTGAAAACGCTGCCGCGGAGGCCGCCGGGGGTGGAGGAGGCTCCGGCCAGAGATGTTTCTACCTTGTATTCTAGTCACGCCTCATCCCCTTTCCACAGCCCAAAGTTCAGTTGACACCCTGAGCGCCTATATGGTAAGCGGGTAGTACGCTGACGACTCACTTAACCCGAAAGGGGGCCGGGCAAGGTGGAGAAAGAATACTGGCCGTCAAGAATCTCCTTTATTTTCGCGGCGATAGGTTCCGCGATCGGACTGGGCAATGTCTGGCGCTTCCCGTACATCTGCTTCAGGTACGGTGGAGGCGCGTTCCTCATTCCCTACCTTGTGGCTCTCTTCACCGCCGGGATCCCGCTGATGATTCTCGAGCTGGGAATCGGCCACAAGATGGCGGGGTCGGCTCCCAAGGCTTTCGCCGGGACTGGAAGGAAGCGAGAATGGGTGGGATGGCTGGCTTGCGGCGTTGGTTTCATGGTGATCGCGTACTACGCCGTTATCATGTCGTGGTGTCTCAACTACTTCATGTATTCGTTTAATCTTTCATGGGGATCCGGTCAGGAAACGCAGGCATTCTTCCACAACACGTTCCTCAATCGGTCCAGCAATTTCAAGGACTTCTTCCCCTTAAGCCCCCAGATCCTCGCGGGCCTCGTGATTTCCTGGGTAATGATACTCCTGTGCATATGGAAGGGAGCCCGGAGCGTCGGGAAGATCGTATACCTCACGGTTCCCCTTCCCTGGATCTGCCTGGTGATATTCGTGATAAAGGGCATCACCCTGCCGGGAGCCGAGGCGGGTATCGCTTATTACCTGACCCCGAATTTCGCGGCGCTTGCCGACAGCAAGGTCTGGCTTGCGGCGTACTCCCAGGTGTTTTTCTCGCTCTCGATAGGCTTCGGAGTGATGATCGCCTATGCCAGCTTCCTCCCGCACCGGTCGGATATCGTGAACAATGCCTTCATAATATCGCTTGCCAACTGCGGGACGTCCTTTCTCGGTGGCTTCGCCGTCTTCGGGGCGCTCGGGCATTATGCCGCCACGATGGGAGTGCCTGTGGCCGAGGTCCTGGGATCCAGTCAGGCCCGCGGCTTCGGCCTGGCCTTTATCGCCTACCCCAGCATAATAAGTACCCTTGGCAGGGCAGCATCCTTCTTCGGGGTAATCTTCTTCATAATGCTGATCACGCTTGGGATTGACTCGGCTTTCTCAATGGTCGAGGCCGTGGCGGCCGGCTTCATCGACAAGTTCAACGCGAGAAGGCTGAGAGTGAACTTCGCGGTAGCGTTTGTCGGCATACTGGTGGGCCTTATCTTCACCACCAGATCGGGATATTACTGGCTGGACATAGTCGATCACTTCATGAACAGTTTCGGGCTGGTGGTAGTCGGCCTGCTCGAGTGTCTGGTAATCGGGTATTTCTACGGCACAGGAAAAGTTCGCGACTATGTTAATTCGAAGTCGGAGTTTTCCATCGGGAAGTGGTGGGACATCATGATCATGTTCGTCACGCCTGTCGTCCTCGGGATTTCGGTCGCGCTGGAGATAAAGGACCGGATATTCGCCTCATATGAAGGCTATCCCAGATGGGCGGAGTTCGCCGCCGGGTGGGCCGTCGTCATAGCCCTCCCTGTCATTTCCCTGCTCTTGATGAGGGCCAAGGAGAGGAGACAGACTTAAGTTGATAGCGAGTATACTGGCCAAGCTGCCGGCATCCGCCATTGCCATGCTTATCGTGACCAGCGCCGTGCTTTACGGTGGGATAGTGCTCTGCATCGTGATGGCGATCAAGCGCAAACCCTGAGGTACACCTCAGTCTGTCGGTGGCGGGTTCTTGCCCTTCATCCGCTTCATCTCGTCCTCGAGCCTGGCCATCCTTTCTCTATTCTTCTTCTCGATCTCATCCAGTCTCAGTGATTTCCCGGTTTCATCTTCGGCCCGCCTCTTCCGTTTGACGAATTCATCAAGTTCGCTTTTGATCGACGGCATCTCGCTGGTCCTGGGCAGGTCTTCAATCTTCAGATAGTCTCCGACCTCGGCCCTGATCTCAAACGGGTTCTCCACCACACGGAGAATGCCCTGGGAGCCGAGGACTATGATCAGACTCCTGACCAGGTCCGGAGGCTTATCCAGAAGCTCTGCCACGTCTTCCGGGGTCGGCGGCTTGGCGGCATTATTGGAAAGCACCCTGACGGCGGCCACGACAAGATGACTGTCTTCATAAGATGGTCTCACGTCCATGCGGTGCCTCCTTCGCCGGTCACTCAGACTTCAAATATCACATGAGATCAGTGTGGTCAAGTACGCCTTACCGTTTTCCACGGCAGGCCTTGACGCAGATGCCACAGATGCGGGAACCTATGTTGGCGGGTTTCCTGATTTCTTCAATGGTCTCCTTGCACTTCTCCAGGTTGAAGTCGCCGGGCTCCTCCCCGATTGCCCCTCCCGGACAGGCAGAGACGCAGGCGGTGCATCCGCCGCAGCCGTCTTCAAGCGGTTGATCAGCGGGCAGGGCAAGGTCGGTCATTACGGTCGCGTACCGCATCCTGGCCCCATGCTGGGGATTGACCAGGAGGTTGTTCCGCCCGATCCAGCCGAGACCGGCGAGCCTTCCCACGGCGCGGTGAGATATGTGTCCCGTCAGGCGCTCCCAGCTGACTATCTGAGACGATGGAACAGGGAAGGCCCGGTGGCCCAGGTTGTGAATATACGTGGTCAGCCGAAGGCCTATCTGGTCAAGCAGCGTATTCACCTGTCTGTAGTGGTACTGATAGGTTCGGGTTGGATGGTCGGTTATCCCTTCAAGGACGACATCACTAAGCCTGTATCCAAAACAGATGCCAGTGGTAAGACCCGAAAGCGACACCTCGTCGGACTCATCGGTCACCTCTCCGAGGTCCGCGACACCGAATACCACCGCCCCCATCCCGTGGGCCATCCACTCAGCTGTTTTTCTGATCTCTTCCGGATCCAATAGGCGACCTCACCGACGTGGCCTGATCTTCAGATACACAATCTTCCGTTTATCGCAACCCGGGCGGCCTGTAGTTGGGTGCTTCCTTGGTTATGTTGATGTCGTGTGGATGGCTCTCAATCAGGCCCGAGGACGTAATCTTGACGAACTCGGCTCTGGTCCTCAGGGTTTCAATGTCCGGAGCCCCGCAGTAACCCATGCCGGCCCTGAGGCCGCCTGACAGCTGGAAAACCGTTGCCGATAGCGGGCCGCGATAAGGCACCCTTCCCTCTATTCCTTCCGGCACCAGTTTTCTTTGATCGACGCCCTCCTGAAAATAGCGGTCGCTGCTGCCTTCCTTCATCGCGCCGAGGGAGCCCATTGCGCGATAGACCTTGTAACTTCTGCCTTCATAGAGGACAAGCTCGCCGGGACTCTCCTCGGTGCCGGCGAACAGACTTCCTATCATCACCGAGTGAGCCCCCGCCGCGATGGCCTTGACCACGTCCCCGGAATACTTCACGCCTCCGTCGGCAATAAGCGGAACGCCACCGTCATCGGCGACGCGCCGGCAGTCCATGATTGCCGTGACCTGAGGCAGACCCACGCCGGCCACCACCCGCGTGGTACAGATCGATCCCGGTCCGATTCCCACCTTGACTCCATCCACCCCGGCCTTGATCAGCGCCTTGACGGCGTCGGCGGTCACGACGTTCCCTCCCACGATGTCGACGTCCGGGAAGTCGGCCCTGAGTTTCTCCACGGCCCTTAGCACCCCCGCGGAATGGCCGTGCGCGCTATCCACCGCTATGACATCGGCCCCAGCGCCCACCAGCGCCTGCGCCCTGTCGTGGGTGTCGGCCGAGACACCAACTGCCGCGCCGGCCATCAGTCTTCCCTTATCGTCGGTGCAGGCATTGGGGTATTCCATCTTCTTCTTTATGTCCTTCACCGTGATAAGGCCCTTGAGTTTGAAGTCCCTGTCCACAACGGGAAGCTTCTCAATACGGTTCTCATGCAGGACTCCCTTGGCCTCTTCCAATGTTGTGCCCTCGGGCACGGTTATCAGATTCTCGGAAGTCATCACCCTGCTGACCTGCACGTCGGCTCGCTGGTTGAAGCGAAGATCCCGGTTGGTAAGAATGCCGACCAGCTTCCCCGCCCGGTCGGTTATGGGGACACCCGAGATCTTGAATCTCGCCATCAATTCCAAGGCCTGGGCAACGCTGGCTTCGGGGGTGAGAGTAATCGGGTTGGTTATCATCCCGCTTTCAGAGCGCTTAACGCGGTCCACCTCAGCCGCCTGGTCCTCGATTCCCATGTTCTTGTGGATGAACCCGATTCCACCTTCACGGGCCATGGCAATGGCCAGGCCGGCTTCGGTCACCGTGTCCATCGCCGCGCTGACTATGGGGATATTCAGAGAGATATTCCTGGTAAGCCGGGTGCGGATATCTACCTGCGAGGGCAAAACATCTGACTTCGCAGGCAGCAGAAGCACATCATCGAAGGTCAGGGCCTCGCCCCTTATTCTCTCGCTCATGTCCCCCCCTACTCGGCATGCGGTCCGGTCAGAGGCACGAAGCTCACCGGGATCACCTTCTCTGTCTCAGCCTCCCCCATGTACTTCTTCACCCGGTAGAGATACTGGAAGCCGGCGTTTCCCACAGGTATCAACATGATGCCGCCTTCCTTGAGCTGATCCACCAGGGGTTGGGGAATCTCGGTGGGCGCACATGTTACGATTATGCGGTCAAAGGGAGCGTGTTCCTCCCAGCCTTCGTACCCGTCGCCGATCTTGACGTGGACATTATCGTATCCGAGACTATCTAGCCTGCTCCGGGCAGCTTCGCCCAGCGGCTTGACTATTTCCACGGTATAGACTTCCGCCACAATCTCAGAAAGCACCGCAGCCTGGTAACCCGACCCGGTTCCAATCTCCAGGACCTTATCTGCGCTGTTCAGGTTCATCTCGGAGGTCATCAGGGCTACCATGTACGGCTGGCTGATCGTCTGGTCATATCCGATAGGCAGCGGAGTGTCACGGTAAGAATAGTGACTGTACTTGGGCGGGACAAACTCATGCCTCGGCACCTTCAGCATGGCATTTATCACTCGCTCATCCTTGATGCCCCGCGCTATGACCTGTTTCTCAACCATCCGTTTTCTTGCGTTCTCAAAGCTCTCCGTCTGGGTCGGGCTTCCACCCTGACAACCCAAACCCGCGACGACGACACAGAGCAGAATTCCCATAATCATATATGCATATCTTGATATATATTTAGTCCACATGGGTGACCTCACTCATACGGATCTCCTTCAGGCTCATCAGATGGCTTATGTCATTGAAAGTTATAAGCTTATGAATATCCGGGTTGACCTCCACGATTGTGAGCGAAGCATTCTTGACCGTCAGGCACCAGACATCATCCGGAGGCAGCTTGAGCAGATTCGTGGCATAGGTCGATATCACGCCTCCGTGACAGACCACCAGAACATTCCCCTCCTTATGCCTGCGCTCGATGCCGCGAAGCGCCTTGCCGATCCGCTTCTTGAACTCCATGAAGTCCTCTCCGCCGGGTATCTTGACCCTGGTGGGCTTCACGACCCAGCGGTCGAAGGTGTCCCCGAATTTCCGCCGGATCTGGTTGAGCGTACGGCCTTCCCAGTTCCCCATCTTGATCTCCGTAAGTTCTTCAATACACTCGATTTCCGCTCTCTTCCCTACTATCGCGCGGGCTGTTTCCTTTGCCCGTTTTAGGGGACTCGAATAGACCGCGGCGAATTCAAGGCCTTTGAAGCGCTTCGCCAGCAGCCTTGCCTCCTTCTTTCCATAAGGGCTGAGTTGAGGATCCCGCTGACCCTGGATCTTCTTAAGCCGGTTCCAGGTCGATTCCGCGTGCCTTACCAGAAATATCAGCATTTGACAGCCTCCGCAAGGCTGATGAATAACTGCGCCATTGAGATGCAGTCCAACATATTATGCCGCAGCACGCCCCTCAGGCGGCGCGCATCCTTAGTATGCACAAAGTCATGGTAAATGCAAGGGACTTCCCGGCCCGGTACATCCCCGATCCTGCGTCTTCCCAGGACATGCGCCTCCAGCGTCACCAGCCTGCAATCCGGGAGCCGGCCCTTCCAGCGGCGCCTGGCCACATGGAGCAGGTCATACTGGTGCGGCGAGGCGGCGAGCGAAACTCCGTGATACTCCGCCCTGTCTCTGATATAGGGCATATCGAATGATTTCCCGTTAAACGTGACGCATGTGTCAAAGCGGCCCATCAGCTCATCGAGCAGGCCGAGCAGGACCTTTTCCTCGGAATAGTCACGGGCCAGGTATTGGAGAGAGCGCATCATGCCATCTTGCTCAAAAACCGTGCCCGCCAGGAACAGGGGCGTGGAAGAGAAGCCTGTGGTTTCAAGATCGAGGAAGACGAGGACCGGATCGTGTTGAACCGCACCGAGGAGCTTGCGCGCCGCCGACCGGAGATCAACGGCCTCAACATAGTCATCGATGTCCTTCTCGATCACGGCGCACTTGCCGCCGCTTACGTTTATCTCCCTGAGACCGTCTATCTCCTCGAGGCTTATCGGCCGCGGCCGGTCGATGCGCGGCATGAAACCCCGGGATTTCTCGAGCAGGTTCAGGCGAAGCCTCTCGATTCTCTGCCTGATTCCCTCTTCAAGCGCTTTCAAGGATTCTCCGTAAGAGAAGCACTGCTGTTTCCTTGTCCGGAATCGGGTAGCCGTGGCCTGGGTCCGGGTCCTGATGCTGGGGAGGCCTCAGGACCGGAAGTCCGACGCAAGAGGGGCACCCTTGCTCGCACGGGCAGTCCTCGATGAGATGAAGCGCGCTCTCCAGCACCCCGGGCAACAGCTGGTATGCCTTCTCGCAGAACCCAAGGCCTCCCTTATACCTGTCGTACAGGAAGATGGCCGGATTCCCGACATTGCTCGATTCCACGATGCCCCCGATATCCTGCCGGTCGCACATGACAAACAGGGGCAGGATATTGATCAGCACGTTCTTAAGTCCCACCAGCCCCTCGACCGGATTCCGCCCGCCTTTCTTGATCTCCGAAGAGACATCCTTGCCGGGATACATCCACAGCGATACGGTTTCCAGATGCTGCACGGGTATGTCGACGCTTCCGTATCCGATCGAATCCAGGCTGTAGAACTTGATCTTCTTGAACGAGGTGGTCTTCCAGCTCACTGTGGCTTCGCCATAGCGAACATTGAGGTCCCCCCGGGCGGCCGACATCTTCTCGCCTTTGACCCTGATAGACGAGTCGAGTATGGGCTGAGTATAGTAGTCCACTTCCTTTCGCTCGACATATGCGACCTTTCCGTCGAGGTCGAGCGATCTGACCAGGTAGGTCTCGCCATGGTGGATGTAGATTCCTTCCGGATAGACCAGCTCCGGCGCGCTAATGGCATCGACGTTCCCGATTACTCTTTCGGAGTCCGTCACGTCAACGATGGTGAAGGTGTCATCCGAGATGGTCCTCAGGCCCACACCCGCGGCCGGGAATTCGGTCGTGGCCCAGTAGGTCTGGGCCTCAATCGTCTTGACCTTCTTGACTTCCTCCAGCACCGAGACTATGGGCCCGGTCAATTCTCCGAAGATGGCCCGGTCCTCTTCCGTGAGGGGGAGCTCGAATGCGGCGCAGCTCAGATGGCCGGCAAGAATGTACGGGTTCAGAGGGTCTATGACAGCATTCTCAGGCGACTGGCCGAAGAAGTAATCGGGATGCCGGATGAGATACTGGTCGACCGGGTCATTGTAAGCAATGAAGACGACCAGGGCCTCATCGGTCTTCCTTCCCGCGCGCCCGGCCTGCTGCCATGTGGAGGCGATCGTGCCGGGGAACCCGACTATCAGCGATGCGTCCAGGCTGCCCACGTCTATGCCAAGCTCGAGCGCATTGGTACTGGCCACACCGAGCAGTTCGCCCGAGAAGAGCGCCTTCTCGATGTTTCTTCTCTCTTCGGGAAGATAGCCGGCGCGATATGCCGCCACCTTCTTGACCAGATGGGGGTTCCGCCTTGAAAGCGCGTCCCTCACATAGCGAAGGACGAGCTCCGCCACCACCCTGGCCTTGGTGAAGGTTATGGTCTGGATACCGGCTTCCATAAGCCCGACCATCAGCTCATGGGCCTCAACATTGGAGCTCCTGCGCTCCATTCTGTGCGAGTCCAGGAATCCGGGGTTCCAGAGCACAAATAGCTTGGGCCCGCGCGGAGACCCGTCCTCGGAGACCACCTCACACGAATCCCCTATCAGGGCCTCCGCGAGCTCGCCCGGATTGGCAATAGTCGCGGAGCACAGGATGAATACCGGGTGGCAGCCGTAGTGGGCAAGCACGCGCCTCAAGCGCCGAAGCACATTGGCCACGTTGGAACCGAAGATACCCCTGTATGTGTGCATCTCATCTATCACCACATAACGCAGCCGGGAGAAGAACCTGTTCCAGCGTGAGTGATAGGGGAGTATGCCCTGGTGAAGCATGTCGGGATT
>Ga0307423_1002353_pt1 | contig 10650 bp, 11 predicted proteins | sample SalMarWE160310MG_FD_202154 | JGI IMG/M metagenome (GOLD analysis project Ga0307423, IMG submission 202154) | Salt marsh sediment microbial communities from the Plum Island Ecosystem LTER, Massachusetts, United States - WE1603-10 | ecosystem: Environmental > Aquatic > Marine > Intertidal zone >... | reverse complement strand
CACCAGGCGCGCATCTGTCATTCCACCACCGTTGCCGGTGTGGCCAACACCTGGGGCTACGGTGCCATGACCAACTCCTACAACGACATCCACAACAGCAAGGCGATCCTGATCATCGGCGGCAATCCCGCCGAGGCCCACCCGGTTTCCCTGCAGCATATCTTCCAGGCGACCGAGCGTAACAATGCGCCACTGATCGTGATCGATCCGCGTTTCACCCGCACCGCGGCCCACGCCGACCAGTACATCCGCCTGCGTCCCGGTACCGATGTGCCGGTGGTATGGGGCATGCTCTGGCACATCTTCGAGAACGGCTGGGAAGACAAGGAGTTCATCAGGCAGCGGGTCTACGGCATGGACGAGATCCGTGCCGAGGTGGCGAAGTGGACGCCGGATGAAGTCGAGCGCGTCTCCGGTGTGCCGGAGGACGCCATCAAGCGGGCCGCGCAGACCATGGCCGAAAACCGCCCGGGTACCTTTATCTGGTGCATGGGCGGGACGCAGCACACCATCGGCAACAACAATACCCGCGCCTACTGCGTGTTCCAGCTGGCACTCGGCAACCTCGGTGTTGCGGGTGGCGGCACCAACATCTTCCGCGGCCATGACAACGTGCAGGGCGCCACCGACCTGGGCGTATTGAGCCACACGCTGCCGGGCTACTACGGCCTGGCGGAGGGTGCCTGGAAACACTGGGCCGGGGTCTGGGATCTCGACTACGACTGGCTGGCCGCCCGCTTCGACAAGGAAGAACACCCGGGTGACTTCTTCGGTGAAGAAGGGTCGTCGGACAAGCTCGTCACGCCCATGACCGAAAACGGTATTCCTGTTTCACGCTGGATAGACGGCGTGCTGGAAGACAAGAGCCACATCGCGCAGCGGGACAACCTCAGGGCCATGGTGTTCTGGGGGCATGCCCCGAATTCCCAGACCCGGGGTGTCGAGATGAAGGCGGCCATGGAGAAGCTGGACCTGATGGTCATCGTCGATCCCTACCCCACGGTAAGTGCCGTGATGCACGACCGTACCGATGGCGTCTACCTGCTGCCGGCGGCTACCCAGTTCGAGACCTACGGTTCGGTCACGGCCTCCAACCGCTCCCTGCAATGGCGTGACAAGGTCATCGATCCGCTGTTCGAGTCGCTGCCGGACCACACCATCATGTACAAGTTCGCGGCCAAGCTGGGTTTTGCCGACGAATTGTGCAAGCACATAGCGGTGGAAAATGACGAGCCCAATATCGAGGACATCACCCGGGAATTCAACAGGGGCATGTGGACCATCGGCTACACCGGCCAGAGTCCGGAACGCCTGAAGCAGCACCAGCAGAACTGGCACACCTTCGACTTCACCAGCCTGGAGGCAAAGGGCGGCCCGGCGAACGGCGATTACTACGGCATGCCCTGGCCCTGCTGGGGGACGGCCGAGATGGGTCATCCCGGAACCCCCAACCTGTATGACACCAGCAAACCGGTGGCCCGTGGCGGCCTGAATTTCCGCGCGCGCTTCGGCGTCGAACGTGACGGGGTGAACCTGCTGGCCGAAGGCTCCTATCCGGTCGGTAACGAAATCAAGGACGGTCATCCGGAGTTCACCGCCGACATGCTGAAGCAACTCGGCTGGTGGACCGACCTGACGGACACCGAGCAACAGTTGGCCGAGGGCAAGAACTGGAAGACGGATCTTTCCGGCGGAATCCAGCGGGTCGCCATCAAGCATGGCTGCGCCCCGTTCGGCAACGCCAAGGCACGTGCCGTCGTCTGGACATTCCCCGATCCGGTCCCGATACACCGCGAGCCCTTGTATACCTCGCGGCGCGACCTGGTGGAGAAGTACCCGACGTACGAGGACCGCAAGTCCTTCTACCGTCTGCCTACCCGTTACGCCTCGATCCAGGCGAAGGACTACACCGGTGACTATCCGCTGATCATGACCAGCGGCCGGCTGGTGGAATACGAGGGCGGCGGTGACGAGACGCGCTCCAACCCCTGGCTGGCCGAGCTGCAGCAGGACATGTTTGCCGAGATCAACATCGTCGATGCCAACAATCATAATATCAAGGATGGCGAACAGATCTGGCTGGAAGGCCCGGAAGGCGGGCGCGTCAGGGTCATGGCCAAGGTGACCCAGGAGGGTGTTGCCCCGGGCGTCGTGTGGATGCCGTTCCACTTCGGCGGGCATTTCCAGGGCAGGGATCTCCGTGACAAGTACCCGAAGGGCAGCGATCCCTACATACTCGGTGAGGCCTGTAATACGGCGTTTACCTACGGTTACGATTCCGTGACCCAGATGCAGGAAACCAAGTGCTCGCTGTGTCGCATCAGCCGCGCTTGACAGGAAGGAGACTAGATCATGGCCCGAATGAAATTTTACTGCGACTCGGAGCGTTGTATCGAGTGCAATGCCTGTGTGACTGCGTGCAAGAATGAAAACGAGGTCCCCTGGGGAGTAAACCGCCGCCGGGTGGTGACCATCAACGACGGTTCGCCGGGCGAGCGCTCCCTGTCTGTCGCGTGCATGCATTGTTCCGATGCACCCTGTGCCGCGGTGTGTCCGGTGGACTGCTTCTACACCACCGATGACGGCGTGGTCCTGCACGACAAGGATATCTGTATCGGTTGCGGTTACTGTTTCTATGCCTGCCCGTTTGGCGCGCCGCAGTTCCCGGCGGACGGCGCCTTCGGATCGCGCGGCAAGATGGACAAGTGCACGTTCTGCGCCGGCGGCCCGGAGATTGACAACTCCGCAGAGGAACACCGCAAGTATGGCAGCAACCGGCTGGCCGAAGGCAAGCTGCCCCTGTGCGCCGAGATGTGTGCGACCAAGGCGCTGCTGGCCGGGGACGGTGATACGGTCTCCGATATCTACCGTGAACGGGTGACCTGGCGCGGCGCGGCAGGACTGAGTTCGGGCTGGGGTGTCGCGTATGGCAAGGACCGTGATCGCGGTAGTCGTGGCCTGGATGGTCGGGCCGCGGGCAAGGACTGAACAGGCACACCGCCGCGCCGATGGAAACGAACCGCCAGGGGCATACCCGCTATCCACCGCACATCGGCCGGTGGCTGCTGGCACTGCTGCTGCTAGCACTGGTTTTACCGCTCTTACCCTATGCCGTTGCCACCATGGAGGGCACCTCGGCTGCGATATCGGGTGTGGTCCATAATCCCGGCGCGGATTACTGGCGCGATGTACGGCAGCGTGATGCACCAATGGCCGGTAATACCCAGGTCAGGGGCGTCGATTCGGGCATCCTGATCAGTCAGGCCGGCGAGCAGTGGCGCCAGTACAGGACCGAAAAACTGGTCCCCTGGAGTGTGGTTGCTCTGGGCGGCATGCTCGGGATCTTTGTCCTGTACTATTTAATCAGGGGCAAGATCCGCATCGAGGCGGGGCGTTCCGGACAACTGCTGCGCCGCTATACCACGCCGGAGATGGTGGTGCACTGGTTGCTGGCCGCCAGCTTCGTCATCCTGGCCCTGTCGGGTCTGATCCTGCTCTATGGCCGCTGGGCCCTGATACCCCTGCTGGGGCCCGCGGGCTTTTCTGTGACCGCGAGCGTATGTAAATACCTGCACAATTACGTCGGCCTGTTCTTTACCGTGTTGGTACCCATTGCGTTTTTCCTCTATCTCAGGGACAGCCTGTTCAACTTCAAGGTCGACCTCAAGTGGTTTATGCGCGCGGGGGGTTACTTCGGCGGCAAGGAGCCGAGTGCAGAAAAGGTCAATGCCGGGCAGAAGGCGTGGTACTGGGTCGCCATGCTCGGTGGATTCGTGCTGATCGCCAGCGGCCTGACGCTGGATTTTCCCAACTTCCAGCAGGGACGTGAGTGGTTGCAGGATGCGCATGTCATTCATACCATCGCAGCAGTCGGTGTCATCGCGTTCTTCATCGTGCACCTCTACCTGGCCACCGTCGGTGTCGAGGGTGCACTGGAGGCGATGACGACCGGTCATGTCGATGCCAACTGGGCGCGGCAGCATCACGATCTCTGGTACAAGGAACTGCAGTCCGGACGGGGACAGCAGACCGTGGAAAAACCTCCGCTATCGGGTGGGACGCATGCCGGTGGGGTGGCCAGTCCGGCGCCGGATGACTGAAGGACGGTGACTAATCGGTGACAGCCGCATTCCACTCGCCACTGCGTCCGCCCGACTTGTGCAACAGGCGTACGCCTTCGATGACCATGCCACGGTCAACGGCCTTGCACATGTCGTAGATGGTCAGCGCGGCCACGGAGGCGGCGGTCAGGGCCTCCATTTCCACCCCCGTTGCACCCTTGAGCCGGCAGGCCGTGATGATGTGTACGCGACTGCCGGGCTTGTCCAGCACGATGTCGATGTCGATACCGGTCAGCATCAGGGGATGGCACATGGGAATGAGGTCGGCACAGCGCTTGGCGGCCTGGATACCGGCGATGCGGGCAACGGCCATGACATCGCCTTTTTTGTGTCCACCGGTCTCGATGAGCGCCAGCGTAGCTTCCGACATACGTACCCAGGCCTCGGCGCGCGCCACGCGTACCGTCTCCGGCTTGTCGCCGACATCGACCATGCGGGCCGTGCCATGGACGTCGATATGGGTTAACTTGTTCATTGTGTTGATTCTGCAATCACTAGAGGAATATTGCTCATGAAACGGGTTTTTGCAAATCTTCTTTGCCTGTCTGTTGCCTTGCTTGCCACGCCTGCCATGGCCGGTGAGCCGGCGCTCGTACGCATGGCGACTACCACGAGCACGGAAAATTCCGGCCTGTTCGATGTGATACAGCCCGTTTTCGAACAGGCGCTCGACATCCGGGTGCACGTCATCGCGGTCGGTACCGGCAAGGCGCTGGAGCTGGGGCGGCGCGGTGATGTCGACGTCGTGCTGGTGCATGCGAAGGCGGCCGAGGAGGCCTTCGTCAAGGACGGCTACGGCCTTGCACGCCACGAGATCATGTACAACGATTTTGTGATTGTCGGGCCGCCCGGGGACCCGGCCGGGGTGCGGGGCCTGCGGGATGCCGGCGAGGCATTCGGGAAAATTGCCGCGGCGTCCGCGACCTTCGTGTCGCGCGGCGATGACTCCGGCACCCACAAGAAAGAGAACACCATCTGGCAACAGGCGGCTGTCCGGCCGCAGGGCGACTGGTACCGCCAGGTCGGCCAGGGTATGGGCAGTACGCTGCAGATCGCCGGGGAAATGGCCGGCTACACGCTGGTCGACCGTGGTACCTGGCTGGCATACCGGGCCAGCAGTCCGCTGGCGTTACTGGTAGCGGGCGGGGAGGAACTGAAGAATCCCTACGGCATCATTGCCGTCAACCCGGAGCGTTTCCCGGATGTCAATTATGCGGATGCGCAGCGCCTGATCGACTGGTTTGCCTCGCCCGAGGCGCACGCCCTGATTGCCGGCTACCGGATAGACGGAGAACAGCTGTTCTACCCGGTAACGAAATAGACCATGGACAGCCTGTCTGCCGCCACTGCCGAATCATTCCGCCTGCTGTTCTCGGGCGATACCGCCCTGTGGATCATCATCTTCACCTCGTTCAGCGTGTCGGTGAAGGCAATCCTCATCGCGGCGCCGCTTGCCTTCGTGGTGGCCTTCACGATGGCCCACCTGCACTACCCGGGAAGGCGCGCGATGGTCGCCGGATTCAGTGCCCTGCAGTCGATACCGGCCGTCGTCGTCGGCCTGACGGTCTACCTGGTATTGTCGCGCAGTGGCCCCCTCGGTGACCTCAAGCTGCTATTCACCCACACCTCCATGGTCATCGGACAGGTCCTGCTCTCGCTTCCCCTGCTGGTCGCCCTGGGTCACGCGGCATTCCAGGCCGCCGACCGCCGGGTCTGGGAAACCTCCATCACGCTGGGCGCAACGCCCGGCCGTGCCTTCCTGACCCTGGTGCACGAGGTCCGTTTCGGCCTGACCGCCGCCTTGATCGCCGGTTTCGGGCGCATCATTGCCGAGGTCGGCTGTTCGATGATGGTCGGCGGAAATATACTGGGCTACACGCGCAACATCCCGACGGCGATTGCACTGGAGACAACCAAGGGCGAGTTCGCACAGGCCATTGCACTGGGCATGGTACTGCTGGCACTGGCGTTGCTCCTTAACGGAATGCTGGCGTTTTTCCAGGGCCGCGGGGTGATGACATCATGAAGGAAATCCTGCGCTACAACGGCCTGCGAAAGTCGGTCCAGGGCCGGCCGGTGCTCGCTATCGAGTCGCTGGAAATTCGTGAGCGCAGCTGTGTCGCCCTGAGCGGCAGGAACGGTGCGGGCAAGTCGACACTGATGCGGATCATCGCCGGACTCGAGACCCCGGACAGCGCAACAATCCGTTTCGAGGGGCAGGCACTTTCGTGGCGCCGGGCGTGCAGGCGGATGCATGGCCAGGTTATCTACCTGCACCAGAATCCCTACCTGTTCGATTGCAGCGTAAGTGAAAATATTGCCTATGGTCTGCGTCGTCGCGGCCTGTCACTGCGCGAGATCTCCAGCAGGGTTTCGGAGGCGCTTGACTGGGCCGGTATCGGCCACCTGCAGTTGCGCAATGCGCATGACCTGTCGGGTGGCGAGCGCGCGCGGGTGGCCTTTGCGCGCGCCCGGATTCTCAGCCCGCGGATCCTGCTGCTGGACGAGCCGACAGCCAACATGGACAGCGAGTCGCGCAGCCAGGCTTACCGCATGATCAAGCAGCTGAAGGATGATGGCGTCAGCATAATGATCGCGACCCATGAATTTCATACCATTGCACACTTGTGTGATGATCACCTGTCGCTGGAGTCGGGCGTGCTCAATCTGCAGCCGATTGAAAAGGACAGCGGTGAACGCAAGATCATCCCCTATGGCCGGGAGGTATAGCAACCGCTTGTCGGCTCCACGACAGTAAGTGCGCATTACCCGTCGCCTTCGGGCGAGGGTGCCGGCTGTCTGCCAGTCGATTGCTTCCCTGTCGTGCACGCACGGACACGGGCCGGCATCGCATGCCGATTTAAACAAACGCTTTCAGGACATTTGCCATGCATGAACATGAAATACAGGGTCAACCCAGTTGTGAAGACGAACTGAACACCGGGTTGCTCACCGTCGCGGAGGCGCAGGCGCGGATCATCGCGGGCGTCGCGCCCGTTACCGCGGCAGAAACCCTGCCGGTGCGCGAGGCGCCGGGGCGCGTGCTTGCCTGCGACATCATCTCCCCGATCGATGTGCCGTCGCATACCAATTCCGCGATGGATGGCTATGCCGTGCGTGCCGCCGATCTCCCTGCCGGCGGCGTAGGTGAATTCACGGTGCCCGGCACCTCCTGGGCCGGACGCCCCTGGCTGACGCCCATTAAACCGGGCCAGGCGGTGCAGATCATGACCGGTGGCATGATGCCGGCAGGTGCGGATACCGTCGTGATGCAGGAGCAGGTCGAGCGCGATGGCGATACGGTGCGCATCGGCAGCGGTCACCGCTGCGGGCAGAATGTGCGTGCGGCCGGTGAGGACGTCGCTGCCGGTCAGCGGGTCCTGTCGGCCGGAAAGCGGCTGACGACGGCGGATTCAGGCGTGCTGGCGTCACTCGGCCTGGGCGAAGTCAGTGTCTTTCGGAGACTCAAGGTGGCGTTTTTTTCCACCGGCGATGAACTGCGCCCGGTAGGCCAGCCGCTCGGACCCGGCGAGATATACGACAGCAACCGCTATACCCTGTATGGCATGCTGAAGAAACTCGATGTCGATATCATCGACATGGGCGTGGTGCGCGACAGGCGCGAGCTTGTCGAGCAGGCGTTTCATGAAGCCGCCGCCGCTGCCGACGTCATTATTACTTCCGGCGGTGTTTCGGTGGGCGAGGCGGACTACGTCAAGGAGACGCTGGAGAAGCTCGGCAACATGTCGTTCTGGAAAATCGCCATGAAACCGGGACGGCCGGTGACCTTCGGCCACATCAACGGCGCGGTGTTCTTCGGTCTTCCCGGGAACCCGGTGTCGGTCATGGTGACGTATTTCCAGTTTGTCCGCCCGGCGCTGCTGAAGATGGCCGGCGAGACCGGCGCCCTCGGGGCCTTTACACTGCGTGCCCGCGCGTCCTCCGCATTGAGGAAACGCCCCGGCCGCTATGAATTCCAGCGCGGCGTGCTGGAACAATCCACCCCGGGCGAATTTGCCGTACGCAGTGCGGGCGCACAGGGATCCGGCATCCTGCGTTCCATGAGCGAGGCCAATTGCTTTATCCTGCTCGATCCCGACCGCACCAGTGTGGAGATCGGCGAGGAAGTCCTGGTTCAACCCTTTCAAAACCTGATTTGAGGCCGCGAGTATTACCATGTCAGACAAGCCCAATGAACGTGAATTCAAGCCGCTGAACATCGCGGTCATGACGGTTTCCGATACGCGTACCGACGCAACCGACAAGTCCGGCGACACGCTGGTGAAGCTGCTCACCGGGGCCGGTCATGCGCTGGCCGAAAAGCGCATCGTCCCGGACGACATCTACCGGATACGTGCCGCCGTCTCGCAATGGATCGCCGATGCCGGCATCCATGCGGTCATCACCACGGGTGGTACCGGCATCACCGGGCGTGACAGCACGCCGGAAGCCGTTACGGTCCTGTTCGACAAGCAGATCGACGGCTTCGGCGAGGTGTTTCGTGCGGTTTCCTACGAGGAGATCAATACCTCGACCATCCAGTCACGCGCGGTTGCCGGTGTTGCCAATGCGACGTTTATCTTCTGCCTGCCGGGTTCCACGGGTGCCTGCCGGACCGGCTGGAGCAAGCTGATCAGCCACCAGCTCGACTACCGTACGCGCCCCTGCAACCTGGTGGAACTGATGCCGCGGGTGCTGGAGAAGGGCTAAGGAGATTTCCGGTTCACGCGATGCCCTGATCAGCGACGCTGCTCGAATGGACTCGCCAGTCCGGACTACAGGTCAAGCAGCAGCTTGAGCGGTTTTCGCATGCCGGCGATCTTGCAGGCCTGCTGGCCGAAACCATACGGAAACAGTGTGTGTATGTATTTGCGTGTCGCGATGGCGCTGCCGTGACGTTCGCGCAGCATCTTCAGCAAGGTACGGTTTTCCGGCACACTCTGGTACTGTTCGAAATAGTCGCGCACGAAGCGAACCACTTCCCAGTGCGCCCCGGTCAACTCGATGTTCTCCGCGGCGGCGATTTTCAGGGCAATGGTTTCATCCCATTCCGAGGGTTCCAGCAGATAGCCTTCGTTGTCCGTGGCTACCGGTAGTTGACAGTTTTGTGGTCTCATCGTGTTACTCCGCAAGCTGTGGTGTCACCCATGCCAGGACAAACTCCGTTACGGCGGCGGCATCGTTCAGGTCCAGCAATGGCAGGTTGCAGTTATCGACCGTTGCATCCGCAGCCACAGCGATGATGTTGCTGTCTTCAGGATACAGCAGTGGATGTCCCAGTGCAGGCCGGTGTAACTCGATGCGCGTGAACGGTACATGCTTGAAGCCCTCGACCAGTACCATGTCGATGCTGTCCCGGTCCAGCCGTTTGACCAAACCATCCAGTTCGGGGTCGCCGGCAACGTCGTTTTCAGTCATCAGGGCCCAGCGTCTGGCGGATGCCACCAGCATCTGCCGCGCGCCGGCCTTGCGCAGTTCGTAGCTGTCTTTGCCGGGCTTGTCGATGTCGAAGTTGTGGTGGGCATGCTTGATGACCCCGACACGTATGCCCCGCTGCGCCAGCAGCGGGATCAGTTGTTTTAGCAGGGTGGTCTTGCCCGTTCCGCTGAATGCGGCAAAGCCAAGTACCGGCAGTTTATTTTTCATGTGCTGAAACTACCCGGAAAAAGTATACGGCCGGGGTAGCCCGGTCGGAGTATGCAGCCATCCACGAGCCGCGCGTAGTCCTCGTGCACGCCGCGCCGAAGAATGAAGCCGGAAATCAGCACGCCAGGCAGCAGCAGCAACAGGATCAGCGGCAGGTAGTGCGCCTGCAATATCCATGCGGCCAGCGGCAGCAGGTAGAGCGGCCAGCTGAACAGCATGCCGCGCAAGCCGTGTTTGAAACCGAGGATCAGCCGTGCGAGCATACGGTGCATGCGCTGCCGGCGCGAATTATACAGTGCAAGAAATACACCGCGTTCAAATTCGCTGCGGATATCGGCGAGGCGCCTGAGTGTGTATGCATTCATGCGAAGATGATCTGGCGATGACGGCTATCATGCTGCAAATGGCAGGATATACAGGATAAACAATCAAACAATTTCGCGCAAAGGCGCCAGGCGCAAAGCAGGATAATGAATAACTTGCTGTTACCTGTTCATGTCTGGACTACACACGATTGTCTCTGATCAATAAAATATGAGGCTGGTTGCCCGGCACCCTGGCGGACTGGAGCGAGATTGTCATTCCAGAAAAAGATCAGTGGCAGTCCGGCAGCACGCCCGTTTGTGGCATATTGGCCAGTCCGGTTTCCCGTGCGTGTTGTTCAAAGCCGCTGTTGCGCCAGAAGAATGCGCCCGGCATGGTCGTCGGGATGACCAGCGCGTAGAACAGTGCGCGACCGATCACGGCGGTTGCAGCGATTACGACGGCCGTGACCAGCCAGGCCGTCAATCCGGGCAGTCCGGGCGGAGCGGCAACCAGCAAGGCCAGCAGCAGCGCCATGGCGAGACCCAGGCCCGCGTTGCGCGCCAGATAGGTCTTGCCG